>Ga0116202_10000130_pt1 | contig 37551 bp, 28 predicted proteins | sample LakKivw325mmetaG_FD_94479 | JGI IMG/M metagenome (GOLD analysis project Ga0116202, IMG submission 94479) | Anoxic lake water microbial communities from Lake Kivu, Rwanda to study Microbial Dark Matter (Phase II) - Lake Kivu water 325m metaG | ecosystem: Environmental > Aquatic > Freshwater >... | reverse complement strand
GGCTACGAGATCGATTTCCTGCGAGGACAACTACGAGGAATTCTACAGCTAGATCGCCCCTGGAAGGTCGCTTTGGTCGGCGCGGGTGAGGTCGGTCACGCGCTGTTGCGCTTCATCGAGTTCGAAGACCGAGGCTTCACCATCGCCGCGCTCTTTGACAGTGACCCGCAGAAGATCGGCCGCCGCGTGGGCAAACTCACGGTTCTGGACATTGCCACGCTGCCTGAGGTGATTCGGCGTCGAGGGATCCGCGTGGCCATCATCGCGGTCGCGGCGTGCGAGGCTCAAGGGGTTGCGGATGCACTGTCGCATGCGGGAGTAGGGGCAATCCTGACCTATGCTCCGATCATGTTGCGCCTGCCGCCGCACGTGCGGGTGAGCTATCTTGACCCCGTGGTTGGACTGCAGAGCATGACCTACTATCTTGACCCCAGCCGGGTGTAGGGCTTGTACAAGCAAAGAGGCGCATGCCCTGGCATGCGCCTCCCCTGCTGTAGCTACGATGCAGGCACTAAAGGATAGGAAGGCTGCGCTTGAGCACGTTGTATTGCTCCAGGGCCTTTCCACACCCGACAGCCACACAGGCCAAAGGATCATCGGCGACATGGCAAGGCACTCCCGTCTCGCCGGTCAAGAAGCGATCTACGTTACGCAGAAGGGAGCCTCCGCCGGTCATGACGATGCCGCGGTCAATGATGTCGGAGGCCAACTCCGGCGGGGTCTTTTCGAGCACCGCCTTTACCGTGGCGGCAATGGTGGATAGCGGTTCGACGAGCGCTTCGGTGACTTCGCTTGAAGTGATCGAGATGGTCTTGGGCAAGCCAGTCAGTTGGTCTCGTCCGCGGACTTCCATGCTCATCTCGCTCTCGAGCGGTAATGCGCTGCCGATTTGAATCTTGATATCCTCAGCGGTCTGATCTCCCACCAGCAGGTTGTACTTGCGCCGGATATACGCCCCAATCGCCTCATCCGTCTTGCCGCCACCTACCCTGACCGAGTGCGAAACGACGATGCCATTCACGGCAATGACCGCCGCCTCGCTCACGCCACCACCGATGTTGACCAGCATGTTGCCCGTCGGGGTGTGGATGGGCATGCCCGCCCCGAGCGCAGCCGCCAGAGGTTCGGGGATCAAGTAGGCCGCTTTGCTGCCCGCCTGGATGGCTGCGTCGCGCACGGCCCGGCTCTCTACACTGGTCACGCCAACAGGTACGCTGATCATCACCTCAGGACGAAGCAGGCGAAAACGCCCGCACACCTTGGAGATGAAGTAGCGCAACATGGCCTCTGTGACGACATAGTCAGCGATGACGCCGCCCTGCATAGGGCGAAGGACTTCGATCGTCTCCGGGGTACGCCCCAACATCTGGCGCGCTTCCTCACCCACAGCCACGATGCGGCTGTCGTTTGCGGAAATGGCAACCACAGAAGGTTCATTGAGGACGATTCCTCTGCCGCGTACGAACACGAGCACGTTGACCGTGCCAAGATCAATCCCTATCTGTGTGACGAACATCAACCCTCCTGCACGCACCGGACCGGCCGAGCCTCCGGCGCAGGCTATCCCTACAGCGTGCACATATCAGGCACGTTTGCGAGTACATAGCGTCCCAACACGGCTGACAGGCATCCGCATCAGCAAAGTGCCTCAGGCCACTCTTTCCACATGGGCGCCAAGCCGTGCCAACTTTTCGTGGATCCTTTCGTAGCCGCGGTCGATGAAAGCTGTGCCAGAAATCACCGACTGGCCCTCGGCGGCAAGGGCTGCAAGAACCACGGCAGCGCCTGAGCGGATGTCCAGAGCCCTTAGCGCGCCGCCCTTCAGGCTGCTGGGCCCTCGAACCAGAGCCGTTTGCCCCTGTAGTTGTATGTCGGCGCCCATTTTCTGCAACTCCGGCACGTACGACAGACGGCCATCGTACATCGTTTCATGAATGGAGCTTTCCCCGTGCGCCTGCGTCAGCAGGGCCGCAATAGGCGCTTGCAGATCGGTCGGAAAACCCGGATACGGGAAGGTCCGTATGTCCACAGCAGAGAGGCGCTTGCAGCCTTCTGCCACATACACTTCCTTCTCGGCAGTTACGGATACGCCCGCCTCAAGCAGCTTGCTAGTGAGCGCGCCCAGATAGCAGGCCACACGCGACCGCAAGGCAACCCGGCCCCGGGTAATGGCGGCCGCAATGGCAAAGGTGCCGGCTTCCAGGCGATCTGGCATTACGCGGTAGACGGAACCGTGCAACCGGCGTACGCCTTCGATCCGGATGATGCCTGTGCCAGCGCCATGGATGCGCGCACCCATCGAATTGAGAAAGCTGGCAAGATCCGCCACCTCCGGTTCCACGGAAGCGTTCTCAATGGTAGTGATGCCTTCAGCCAGACATGCGCTCAGCAGGAGGTTCTCCGTGCCAGTGTGGCTCGGGTAGTCAAGCGAGATCCTCTCACCACACAGCTTGCGTGCTCGAAGGGTGTACTCCCCATCGGTGCGCTCGATCTCGGCTCCCATCACTCCGAAGCCCTTCAGGTCAACGCTCACGGGTCTGTTGCCGATAGAACACCCGCCTGGATGGGGAGCATCCACCCATCCCAGCCGGCCAAGCAGCGCACCGACCACAAGAAAGCTGGCTCGCATCCTTGTAGCCAGCTCCCTGGGAACAGAATGGTTCATCACCTCAGCAGCCTGAATCGCGACGCTCTGCTGCCCTTCGCTGCGCACGCGAACACCCAGACTGCGCAGCAGATGCTGCATGCTGCGGATATCCTCGATGTCGGGTAGGTTCTCCAAGAAACACTCTTCAGAGGTAAGCAGCGTCGCTGCCAGAATAGGCAGCGCCGCGTTCTTGGCACCCGCAATCGCGGTCTCCCCCTCGAGCCTGTGCCCGCCCTCAATTACTAGCGACATCCAATCACCTTGCGGCCTGTCTCTTTTCAATAATGCGCCATACATGATATAGCAAATGCCAGGCCTTGTCAAAGAAAACGCCATCCGGGCCGCCTGTTCAGGCTGTAGCGCGACTGTAGCCTGAGCAGGTGACCCGGATGGCCACTGCGCGAAGCGCCACCTACTTGGGCATGGCCTTGATCTGCAGGTATGCCTGCCTCGGTCGGAAATCAGGGTATCCAGGCACGGAGATGGCCCACCAGTATTGCTCGTCGGATTCGGTCCAGTCAGGATCCGCGATGTAAATCACGCTCATCAAGCCGATCCAGGGTGCCCAGTGTGCCTTGGCCCACTGGTAGGCCCGAACCATATAGTCAGCTTGAGTCTGTTCGTCTACGCTGTGCCAATGGTACGGGGAGTCGGGGCGGGGATCCAACGTCCAGCCAAACTCCAGTACGGCCACTTGCCTATCCGTATCGCCATATTTCTCCATGATCCGGCGCAGGTCTTCTACTCGGCGAAAGCAGAAGAAGCGCTGATTGTGATAGTCCGCGCTGCTGGCTGCCTCATCGGGGCTGACCTCAGGCGGCGCCCTGTAACCTGGAGCGTGCGCACCGAGAACGTCAAAGTAGCCATCGCTGTTCCCGCCCATGGCCTGATACATCTGTTCCAGGTACACGTCATCTGGTGTGGCCTCTGGCGAATACGTACCCGTGGGGGCAAAACCGGCACTGACCACCATGGCATTCGGATCGGCTTGCTTGATGCGCTGATAGGCCTGTCTGAGCAAGGACACATACTGCGCGGCGTTGGGTGCCTTGCCTCCCCATTCGCGAGCCAAATTCGGCTCATTCCAGACCTCATAGGCCCGAATCCGGCCTTTGTAGCGAGTAGCCATAGCGTAGAGAAAGTCGCCCAGATCAGAATAGCGGTCTGGTGGGCCGTTGGTCGGGAACCCGCCGCCTGCCCATTGTGGCTGGTGGTCTATGCGCACGAGCAGATCCAGACCGAGTTTGTTGCACTCGGACACAATCCAGTCCACCCGGCTCCAGTCGAAGACGCCCTTGGCAGAACCTTCAATGTCACGCCATCCCAGGTTCTGTTTGATCCAACCAAAGCCAGCTTCTTTTGCCACCCCCATATCCCGGCTGGCTACTTCGGGGCGCCACCACAGAAAGGCCTGCACTCCATACTCCGGAGAGTTCATGCGCAAGGGCTTCGGTGCAGGTATCAGTGTTGTGGCTGTCGCCGCAGGAGTGGCTGTAGGCGGAACAGGCGTGGCCGTGGACGGAACAGGCGTATCCGTGGGCGGTATGGGTGTAGCTGTGGGCAGTGCCGTAGCAGTGGCAACGGGCACGTTCACAGTTGCCGTTGGTTGAAGCGCCTGGGATGCGGTGGTGAAGGTCGGCCTTGGCGTGCGGGTGACTACGGCCTCTACCGGGGTGGCGGTGCGGCAACCCAGTAACAACCAGGCCAACCCAGCTACGCCCAGCAGTACGAGTGCGAGTGCTACCCAGATGGCTCTGTTTGCGCTCCATCCAGTGCCGCGCGCGGGACGTCGTGTATCATTCATGCAGCGCTCCTTCAGTGGTCGTTCACTGACAAACAGAGCACGGGACGCCAGCCGTGGGCACCCCGTGCTCTGAGCAGGCAGATGTGGTTGTCGGCCTATTTCGGCATGTTAGCCAGGGCGGCAAAAGCCTGACGCCCGCCCCAGTCGGGACGCACGATGCCAAAGGCGGCCTTTTCATCCTGACAACCGCAGATAGGACCGAAGTTGAGGTTCCACAAGAACATCGGTCCCACCCAGCCCCAACTCTTAGCAATCTGGTAGGCCCGAACGATGAACTGTGCCTGTTCTGCTTCTGTGTTGTCCGCGGAATACTCGTAGCCCTTGGCAGGTGCGGCACCCAGCCCATCCACAGACGCCCAGCCAAACTCGGTGACCCAAATGCGCTTGGCACTATCCCCGTACTTGACCATGATGTTGCGATAGCCTTCCATCGTGCCCCTGAAGAACCAGCTTGGATGCCCCTTGGCGTTAAAGCTGGCGCTGGGATCAGAGTAAGTCTGCCACTCTGCATCGGGCGGGTTGTTGTAGCCACTGGGGTGAGCGCCGATAGCATCGCAGTAGTTCTTCAGCCCTGCTTGGTACATCTGCTCCAGATAGACGCGGTCATCAATGGCGATGTTCCCATCGTTGTAGCCCGTGGGAGTGAGTGCACCCGAAATGACCGTCGCGCTCGGATCAGCGTTCTTGATGGCCGGATAGGCCGCTTTGAGCAACTGCACGTACTTGGCAGCGTTGAGCTTGTTTCCCAGTCCACCCCACTCATAGTAGAGGTTCTGCTCGTTCCAGACCTCGTATGCCTGCACGCGCCCCTTGAAGTGAGAAGCCATTGCGCTCAAAAAGGCCGCGTATGTGGCAGGATCGGCCGGCGGGCCCTGGTCTGTATCCCCAGCCGGTCGCGCCCACTGTGGCGCCTTGACGACGCTGAAGAGGACCTTGATTCCGGCCGCGCTGGCGCTATTCGCGATGCGGTCCAGCGCGCCCCAGTCATATTGACCTGGTCCGGGGTTGTAACGGAACCACTCCACCTGTTGCTTGTACCAGCGGAAGCCCAGCTGTTGCACCGCGCCGAACAGCCGGCCGTGGTCGCCATCGGTGATCGCGTCGCCCTGGATCCCATAGTCGAAACCTGGCCCGCGAGATGGGCTGGCAGCAGGCTGCTGCGGTCTAGCGGTAGGCTTCGGTGTAGGCGTGGGCATGGGCGTGGGCGTGGGCGTGGGTGTTGGCGTTGGAATCTCCAGGCTAATGCTGTTGCTGGTGACGTTCAGGGTCTTGCCGCCATCATGTGAGATAGCCGCCGCAATGCGATAGTCGCCAGGAACCTCAGGCGCGTGCCAGACATACTTCGCTAAGCTGAGCGGCGCAGTCGAAGAACTGGTCTCGCTGTCGGACGGCCCCTGCACGCTCCAAACCACGGTGAAATTACTGTCCATGGAAGGAGTGAGCAGTTCCTTGAACGACCGCAACACGTCCCAAGTACGCTCGTCGCTCTGCCCTTCGGTCCAATTCTCCAGCGTGACGCCCCGCAGGTTATAGTCCACAACGGACTGCAGTTTGCGTGCGGTGCTGCTGGCGTTCTCAAGCCAGATCTGCGAGTCTTTGCCTTGCTCGTCTTTATAGCTGATCCAGTACGTCGCAGAGTCCTTGTCGTACTGCAACCCGCCCGACTCGGCCAGTTCGGTCAACAGCACGGTCACGTCTTCACCGGGAGCCACCAGGTCCTTCTGGCCCTCAACCGCAATCTGCCCCACTTCCGACAAGGCCTGAAGGTAAGGAATCTTGGTCGCAACCCCGTCCGTCACCTTGCGGCTGTATGCCGACACGGCGACTTGCAGTTTGTCGCGGCGCACCTCACCTGTTGCCCAGCGCAGCAGGGCCTCCATCTGACCGCCAGCGACATATGCACCGGGAGACTCGAATGCAGGAATCACAATGGCATCCGCGATTTCGCCCAGCGCTCGCCAATCGTAGGCTCCCGTGTCCCAGCGATCCTCCGCTACCTGTCGAGGCGCCGGCACGCGCACAGTGAGCAGTTTTCCCTGCTCATGCATGGCATCAGCCACTTCCCTGACGAACGATACGAACTCCTCACGCAGTTGCAGATCTAGGCCAGCATAGTCCAACTGGACGCCTGCGTACAGTCTCTCCACTGCCAGGACACTGAGCGACGACGCGTTCTTCGCGCGCGCTTCCGGGTTGAGGAGAATGCTGGCAAGCACCTCTGGCTGGGGCGTGCCACCTATGCTGTTGCTGACCACCGGGATCACGGCATACCCCGCAGGGACGCTGGGCCTGCTGGCGCCTAACGCGTCATGCACCGTCCCGTCAGCGCCCACGTCATACCCTGTGGGGTTGACTTCAGAGAGGACTCCCTGCGCCTTGGTCGGAACGCTGCCAGTGCTGGCCAGCTGCGCAGTGATGGAGGGGGACTGTCGCTTGGCCTGCGCTATCACGAACATTGAGGGCAAGGTCGTCAATTCCGCTTCAAGCACCTGCTCTTCAGAGACTACGTGTGAAGGCATCCACGTCCAGGCCTTCCCATCCCAGGCGTACAGATCCGCTGTCGCGGCAGACGCTCCGGCTGGCAAGGGAAGCGTCAGGATGGCCTCTTGGGGAGCAGGGCCGTAGGTGCGAAAGCGATAGATACTGCTCTGGAGGGTTACCAACTCTGCGTCCAAGGCCTGCGCAGCTGCATCCTCGGTCTTGTCACCAGCGCCCGACAGAAAATCGAGGCGAGGTATCTCGGTCATTTTCAGACGGAGTTGTTTGCTCAGCGCTCCCTGCGGAATCAACAGTTGCGCGCCATCGGCCACGCTTGCCACGCCTCCTGCCACACCGATCGCCGGGTAGTCATAGTGTAAGAAGCGCGACCCAAAGGAGGCGGGCGGCAGCCACAGGCTGAGCACCAGGAGGAACACCGCAAGTACGTTTACTCCCTTCTCCACCTGTGGGTCGTCTGCTACTCGCCTCAGGGAGTGGAAGAGAGGGGTATCTTTCATGGACGGTCCTTTCTCGACTGCAAGTATCTGCTATGCTGATTCAGCACATGAGGCGAGGGCTGTAGTGCATGGCAAAGCGCACGCAGCCCTCGGCTAGCTCTCAAATCGGTTGTGGCGGCCCGTTGTTGCCGCTGGGAAGGAGTCCCTTCGAGTCGTTATGGACATCAGAACGATTAGGGTGGCTCGTGATTGCTCCACATCCACGAACCGCACTGCCTGCCTCCGCGATCCAGAGTGCGAGCATCTTATCACAACAGTTTTCATTTGGCAAATGGCTTGGCAGATGCCTTGGCCGGCCTTTTGGACACTTGTTGGCGTCTCCCTATAATCAGCGTAAGAAGGAGGTGCGCCTTGAGCAACGTCCTGGGGTTGAAATGCGTGTTGTGTGGCGCCGAGTACGGGCAGCAAGAGGTGGACTATGTCTGTCCCAAGCATGGCAACGAGGGTATTCTTGACGTAGTGTATGATTACGCTGCGGTCAAACGCCGGCTTTCCCGGTCCGACTTGGACAAGTGTCGCGACTACTCCATCTGGCGCTATTCTGAGCTGTTGCCCATTGACCGGCGCGAACTCGTCCCGCCGCTCCAGGTGGGTTGGACGCCTCTCTACCCGGTGCAACGCCTGCGAGCTCTGCTTGAGCTGCCAAACCTCTACGTCAAGGACGACGGTCGCAACCCCTCAGCGTCGTTCAAGGACCGAGCCAGCGCAATGGGCATCGTCAGGGCGCGTGAACTCGGCAGAGACATCATGACCGCTGCCTCCACGGGCAACGCCGCGGCGTCATTAGCCTGTCTGGCTGCCAGCGTCGGGCTGCCCACGTACATCTTCGTGCCCGAGCGAGCTCCACAGGCGAAGCTGGCGCAACTGCTGGTCTTTGGCGCCAATGTGATCATGGTACATGGGACCTACGACCAAGCCTTCGACCTGTGTCTGCAGGCATCCGCCGAGTACGGCTGGTACAGCCGCAACACGGCCTACAACCCTTACCTCTCAGAGGGCAAGAAGACGGCCGCTTTGGAGATCTGTGAGCAATTGAACTGGCAGGCTCCGGACAAGATCTTTGTATCCGTCGGGGATGGCTGCATCATCGGTGGATTGTGGAAGGGACTGTGCGATCTGCGTGCTCTGGGCTTCATTGAACGTGTGCCACAGTTGATTGGAGTACAGGCAGAGGGCTCAGCGGTGTTGGCCAAGGCCTGGCAGGAAGGGACGGAGAGCATCACACCCATCGTGCCTCAGACCATCGCGGACAGCATCTCCGTGGGAGTCCCGCGCGATGCCATCAAGGCTCTGCGAGCGGTGCGTCAATCCGGGGGCCAGTTTGTAACGGTAAGCGATGCCGAGATCCTGGATGCGATGCGCCTGCTCTCGCGTGTCGGCGGGGTGTTTGGCGAACCTGCGGGTGTGACCGGTTTCGCTGGCCTGCGCAAGCTGCTAGAACTGGGCCGAGTCAGACCCGAAGAGCACATCGTGGTCCTGGTCACTGGAAATGGACTAAAGGACGTGCAGAGCGCCATTCAGGCTGTCGGCAAGCCACACCTGATCGAGCCAGACGTGGGCGCGCTGCGCACGCTGATGGCGCAACTGAACTAGGGCTGTACATTCCTGACAGCATCAAATACTCGCTGCTCATAGATGCCTGCCGAGTTCCAGAACATCCACCCCTCGGCCGCGGCCTCTTCTGCTGCTTGCTTCTCCAGCCGCAGTTCTGTCAGTCCATAGGTCACGTCGCCCCAGGAGTAGTGCTGCAGCCAGGGCCGCACTCGGGTCTTGGTCCGGGCGGTTAATCCCAGGCAACTGCGATACACAATCTCGTAGGGATGCAGCAGAGGCTCTGTGATGTCAACGCTTCCGCTGCCAAAGGTCGACGGGTAGAGCATTGGGCAGAGGTAGTCCATGTAGGGCGCGACATCCACGACGCGCTGGCCGATGCCCAAGTCGTCCTCGGGGGTTACCCAGGCCGTCATTCCGAACAGGTCGGCAGCCAACAAAACTGCATATGGCTGCAATTTGCCCCGCAGGCGCGCCGCGAACTCTCTGATCATTGTACAGCGAGACTCGAACGTACTGTCCTCCGCATAGCGTGCATCGGCAACATCTCCATCTGATGGAAAGCGCAGATAGTCAAACTGCAGCTCATCAAAACCCATCATGGCAACTTCGCGAGCGATCGCCAGGTTGTAGTCCTGAACCTGTTCAACAAAGGGATCCGTCCAGGCAATCCCCGAGAGGTCCTCCCACACGTCGCCGTTCGAGGTGCGCACAGCCCACTGCGGATAGGTGACCGCCAGGGACGGGTCCTTGAACAGGACCAAGCGTGCGATGGTATAGACCCCGTGTTCCTGGCAGATGGAGAGGAACTTGCTCAACTGCATGACTTCGTGCCTGAATGTGTCACTGCGCTGGGCCTCATGCACATCGCTGGGGTAGGCCAGCCAGCCGCGGTCATTCTTGACGTCCACCACGATGGCATTCAGCTCCGTCCGATCAATCAGGTCCACCAGCTCTTTTACCCGCTCCTCGTCAGTCAGGATGCCGAGCGGCATGTACACGGCCCTGGCCTTGAACGGGCTGAGGGAGACGTGCATTTCGGTCGTCGCAGCGATCTCCAACTTGGCTCGCTCGTAGCCAGGTGCGGCGATTACCAGCACGGCAGGAGAAGGCGGCGTGCGGCAACTGTAGTGCCCACCTGGGTCGCTGATGCAATGGCTGATCACCTGGCCTGCCGAGATAACGGCGGCGGTCGCGCCCGCCAATGGCTTTCCGCTGTCCTGGTCTACAATCACACCCCGCAGGATGTTGGGGCGCATAGTGATTTGCACGCTCTCACTACCATCCCAGGTACTCCGCGTCACATCGTGATCGGTGGCTTGCACTGTGAACTGCATACCATAGGCAAGGCGCTTCACGACCACAACGCCGTTCTGATCGGCGCTGAGACGCAGCGAGCCGCAGGTTACGATCGCGGACGGCAAGGGGCTTCCCGAATAGAGGTCGACCACGTGAACACGAACCTCTACCGGTTGCAACGCGAACTCTTGAGACTGCTGCCCTTTGAATACCGCTGTTGCTGTCTTGTACCCGGCTGAGGACGCGCTGAGCACGGCTCCAGTCTTGACGCGGCGCAGCGTGGCCCGGCCTTCTTGATCTGTGACTTCGCTCCACGTGCCCATGGCAACGACGCTGCCCACCAGGGCAGCTCCCGACTCTGCGTCACGCACCCGCAGGGAAACGGCGTTGGGAGTCAGGGCGATGTTGCAGATTGCGCGTAACCCGGGCAGGCGGTCTCTGGGCGCAATCGCTTCCACAGGCAAGTAGCCGTCTGCCCAGACCATCAGCGTTGGATCGCCCAATAACCAACCCAGGTCGAAACGGCCTGTCTCGCTAGAGGGGGAACTGCGACCTGCCGCCTCGATGGCAGCGCGGGCAACCGGTTCGCCATTGAGCGCATCCTTCACTACACCCTGCACTGGACGAGGATAGAAAGCAAAGGCGCCCCAAACGACACAGCACAATAGCACACAGGTAGAGAGGAGAAGTTTCGGTGTACGCGACATCATCACCCGTGCATGCGTTGATGACACGATTGTATTCCAAGCGCAGGCGACGAACAAATAGCTCAAGCGTGCTAAACGTTGACGATAAGAATTCTTAAAACTAGGCGGGTATTTCGCTACCGATTTGGTCTGGCCGAGAATCATACAGGTTGAGCCTGGTCGGGATCTGAATACTAGCTCTGGTATCATGGCGACTCACATCACGGCGTAACCACTGCATGGCTCCGGTTGTCAAGAAATCCTCCCTTCAGTTAGAATATCGGCGCTGGCAGGGCCGTGTGCTCTTTCTTCCTAATGGCGCAGGAGCGATGCTTGGGCTCAGCCAGCTACTTCCTCAGCTTGCTCCAGAGGATCCAGTCGCCTCCGAATGGGGGCCTCGTGATGTGGCTCTTTCATGAATAGGCACAGGAGCCTGGCAAGTTCTGTCCTGAACCTGATGCCCTTTGGAGCGGGCATGGCGCCGCTTCCTTCAGTCAGTGCATTCCTTGGTTAGTGGGAGACATGCGATGAACGCCGAGCAGACATGGCAAACAGCACTCGGGGAACTACAGCTCCAACTGACCAAAGCCACTTTTGACACCTGGGTCAAGAGCACCTATGTGATCAGCAGTGAAGACGGGGTCTTTGTGATCGGGGTGCACAACGGCTACGCCAAAGACTGGCTGGAGAACCGCCTCCTGACGACGATCAAGCGAACATTGGTTGGCATCGTGGGCCGCAGCGTGGACGTCAGCTTTGTGGTCCGGCCCAGACCCAGTCGCAAGAAGAGATCCCTCCCAAAACACGATGCGTCTCAGGTACAGGATCTCCTGGTAGCCACCAACGGTGAGTCTCTTGCTTCCCGGCAAGCCAGGCACCCATCACGCCCTGCACTCCACACTGGTCTGAACCCCAAGTATACGTTCGATTCTTTTGTGGTTGGCAACTCCAATCGTCTGGCGCACGCCGCAGCCAGATCGGTGGCCGAAAAGCCGGCCAAAACGTATAACCCTCTTTTCATCTATGGTGGAGTCGGACTCGGCAAGACCCACCTGCTTCAGGCTATAGGCAACTTGGCGCATAGCAGCCGCCAATGCACTGTTCTGTATGTCTCTTCGGAGACTTTCACCAACGAACTCATCAACTCTATCCGCACCCAAAGCACAGAGGCATTCCGTACCAAGTACCGCAACGACATAGATGTATTGCTGATCGATGACATTCAGTTCATCGGCGGTAAGGAGAGCACGCAGGAGGAGTTCTTCCACACTTTCAACACGCTCTACGAAGCTGGGAAGCAAATCGTCATGTCCAGCGACCGCCCTCCGCGCGCTATCAGCACGTTGGAGGAGCGCCTGAGATCACGATTTGAGAGCGGCCTGATCGCCGACATACAGCCGCCAGAATTAGAGACTCGCATCGCCATTCTGCGCTGCAAAGCTGAGCTGCAGCCCCTGGAAGTGCCACCTGACGTGATCGAATTCATCGCCGGCAAGATCCAGAGTAACATTCGCGAACTGGAAGGTGCGTTCAACCGTGTTCTTGCCCTGGCGCGTCTGTTCAACGCAGAGCTATCCATGGAGATGGCAGCCTCCGCCCTGGAAGACATCTTGGCGCGTTCCGGTGCACTGACCGTTGAGCAGATTCTGGATGCAGTCTGCAAGTACTACAGACTCGAACTGCCCATCCTCAAGAGTAGACAACGCACCCAGGACGTAGCCCTAGCACGTCAGGTGGCGATGTACTTACTGAAAGAGGAACTCCATTACTCCCTGCCACACATTGGCGAGATACTCGGTGGCCGGGACCACACCACAGTACTGTATGGCTGTGGTAAGATCGCGACTGGCATTGAAGAGAACGACCAACTGCGGCGCGACGTGCTGGCCATTCGCGAGCAGCTGGTCAAAGAGCACAGCCAGCCCGTTCGCAAACTCACCTAGGGCGCGCTTCCATCCCTATACGGCTGGCATCAGGTGTGAATAACCACGCCCTAGCTGTGGATAACTGGTACAGTTCTGGGGATAACTCCTCACATTCTGTCCACATTTTTCCACTCAGCCCATCCTCACCATGCCAGACCAATGCTCAAGACCTAGGTTGGCAGGCAAGATCAACACCAGAAATTGTGCTCGTCCTCCAAACGCTGCCCTTGCGAAGCTTCGCCAGTTATCCCGATATTATCCCCAATGGCGGTGGAGAGAGAACGCGCAGCCACTTCCAGACCAGCGTACCAATAGTGTATCCCGCATCAGCAGCCACCACTGTTGGTGGCAAATACCTGCCCGCCAACGCCCGACGACATCATCCCCTCTCTCCACATGCCCTACGACTACTACAACATAGATACATTTATATGTGTCATGAATATAGCATCTAGTGAGCGGGCTGCCGAGTTTTGGAGTGTTCTACCTTAACCAACAGAATAGTACCTACAATGTAGCATACGAAGGCGCTCAGAAAGAGCGCGGTATAGCCCACAAAGTCACGTATGGGCCCTCCGATCCCGGCAATCACTCCTGCGCCTGCTGTAGCGAGATTGGAGACTCCCAAATAGCGTGCGCTTTCTTGCCGGGGTATAAGGTCAGTAGCCAGTGCCCAGTTAGCGCTGAGAAACATGCCTGCAGACAGGCCAACTATGCCACCGAAGACCAGCACATCCGTGAGTGCGAAGCTTCCCAATGACAGTAGGCTGCGCCCACGCGCAAAGATCATGAGCAAAGCTCCAATGGCGCCCAGGATGCCGGAGATCAGCACCAGCAGCTTCTTGCTGACTCGGTCAGCGAGCACGCCGGTAGGCACAGCGGTCACAGCGATGGCGACAGCCAGGATGGCCAACAAGCTTCCTGTCATAGCGTTGGCTTGAGCCATCCTCTGCGCGAGTGGCACGCCAGGTTCGATAACCACGTCGGCGATGAAATACAGAGCATAGTTGCGCACCAGATTCATGCCTGTCACAATGAACAGGCGCGAGATTAGCATCCAGAAGTAGTCAGGATAGCCTCTCAGATCCACTCGGAAAGTGTTCAGGATCGTCTCTTTCAATGGCGCCGATTCCGATGCACGGAGTGGAGATTCGTGGATGCCCAGAACGGTGGCTACGCTAGTCACAGTCAAGACCGCCGCAATGATGGCAATGGCGAGCAGAGTGTGGCCATTGGCCATCAAGCTGGCTGTGACCAGCGAAGTGACAATGATTCCCAGGATTTCAGCAAACTGCTTGGCTCCCGATGCAGCCCCACGGGACGCTTCGGGCACACGGTCCGGGATCAGTCCCTGGTACGGCCCATGAGCTACATTCGAAGAGAACTGCAGTAGCAGGTAGGAGAGCAACAGGAACCAGTAGTTGCGAGACAATCCGATTCCCAGCAAGAAGACCAGGTCCAACAGGGTACCAACGAGAATGAATGGACGGCGTCTGCCGTAGCGTGAAGTGCTGCGATCGCTGACAAAGCCGGCGATGGGTTGTACTATGATGGCTACAACCAAACCTGCTGAGCTGAGCAGGCCCAATGCCGACCCCTTCACCGGTTCCGCTACCAGCGGCGGGCCGATCAGGTTGGGCAAGATGATTGGCCCCATGCTGTTCCAGAGGTAAGAAATCGCGAACCAATAAACGCTCAAGACAACATAGTCAACGAGGCGAGTCTTTCTCATGCTAACCTCCTCGATGCTGTGTTCATGCTCGGGCCAATTTGTGACCACCTGTGATAAGGTCTGATTATACCGAGGTGTTGAGATATCCCATAAGAACTTGTTGTGTGACAGCGCAGACCTGTGGTAAGATTGCCCTTGGCAAGCCATTCCTGCGGAGATGAAGCGTGCGTTGTCTGGTTCTTTCCGATATCCACAGCAACTTGGTCGCATTTGATGCGGTACTTGCTGACGCTACGGCCTTTGACGTGGTTTGGTGTCTTGGAGACGTCATCGGGTACGGCCCGCAGCCGAACGAGTGCATCGAGAGGCTGAAAGGCCTTCCCCATGTCTGCGTCGCGGGCAATCACGATTGGGCCTCCATTGACCGTTTGGACGTGTCAGACTTTAACCCGGACGCGTCGCGGGCCTGTATGTGGACAAGGGAGCAGTTGACTGGCGATAACTTGGCCTATGTTCAGAGTTTGCCGGAAAGGATTGTCCGGAACGATTTCACTCTGGTTCATGGGAGCCCTCGTCACCCTATCTGGGAATACATCGGCCACTCCTCTGTGGCGGCGGAGAACCTGGCCTATTTCGATACCGAGGGCTGCCTGTTTGGTCACACACACATGCCGGCGGGCTACGTGTCGCGCAGGCGCGGCGCTGGCGTGGAGGAGTTTGCTCTGCCCCTCCACACATCCGCACCTTTGCCGAAAGGGCGCTTGCTGATCAATCCGGGTGGCGTTGGCCAACCGCGCGATGGCGACCCGCGCGCCAGCTACATACTTCTCGACCTCGAGCAGCACACGCTACAACTGCATCGCGTCGAGTACGCCATCGAGAAAACGCAGAATCTGATGATCGCTGCCGGACTTCCGCCAAGGCTAGTAGTCCGCTTGGCGTATGGCTGGTGATGCATCCCAGGGAACGATGCAAAGCGCTGGAACTACACGGGTGCCCAAGGCGTCTGGATAGCGAGAAGGTCTTCAGAGAAGGGAGTTTGCCATGTTGAGGAAGAGACGCTGGTTTGTGGGCATTGCTTTGTTGCTCTGTTTCGCAGTAGTGGCCTGCGCATCGCCTGCGGCAGCACCCACGCCTGCACCCGCGAAGGAGGCATACGGAGGAGTTGCGCCGGCCTCACCCGGGGCCGGAGAGTCTGAACGGAATGTGTCTGAAGGTGACACAGGCAAGGGTGACGTTGAGCGCATGATCGTGCGTACTGCGCAACTCTCGCTGCTGGTCAAGGACTCTGAGGTGAGTCTTGGACAGATCAAGGCGATCGTGCAAGAGCTCAAAGGGTATGTGGTAGATACCAGCATGTGGCGCCAGGAAGATCAACTGCGCGGGACGGTCACAGTGCGGGTTCCGGCGGAAACCCTGGATGAGGCCTTGAGCCGCTTCAAGGCCCTGGCTGTCAAGGTGGAGAGCGAGAGAGGCAGTAGCCAAGACGTCACAGAGGAGTATTCTGATCTCGGGGCACAACTGCGCAACCTGGAGGCGACAGAGGCGGAGCTGCTCGAATTGTTGAAGACAGTGCGTGAGAGGACCGGCAAGGCCGAGGAGATTCTGGCGGTGCACCGCGAGCTCACCAGCATTCGTGGTCAGATTGAGCAGCTCAAGGGCCGGATGCAGTACCTCGAGCGCACGGCGGCCATGTCCGCAGTGACGATCGAACTGATTCCAGATGTCCTGGCCAAGCCCATTTCCGGCGGAGGCTGGCGGCCTGGCGAATCGGTGGCCGCGGCACTGCGGGCTTTGCTGAATACGCTGCGGTTTTTGGTGGAAGCCGGCATCTGGCTCGCGATCTACGTTCTGCCTGTACTGGTCGTGCTTGCAATTCCGGTGATTGTAATCTGGTATCTCGTACGGCGCAGGCGCAAGGCCAAGTCATAATTTGGAAAAGACAAAGGGGAGTTGCCAGAAGCGACTCCCCTTTCTTTTTGGACGCAAGCATTCACAACTAGTCTTTCTCTTCTCTCACATAGGGCACGCCCAGCGCAGCAGGCGCGCCCACTCTTTTTCCAAACGCTTCCCACCACGTGATGATAACCAGGATCACAATGGTGAAGGCAAACGGCAACATGTGCAGGAAGGCGGATGGGATGGTCGTACCGGCCGCTTGCATGCGCAACTGTGCTGCGTTGATGCCTCCGAAGAGAATCGCTCCGAACCAAGCCCGCCAGGGATCCCAGGTGGCAAAAATGACCATGGCCACCGCGATCCAGCCTCTTCCTCCAGTCAAGTTCTCGGTCCAGCCGGGAGTGTAAGCCAAGGAAAGATGCGCACCACCCAGCCCGACCAACATGCCTCCGAGGATGGTGTACAAATAGCGAATGCGGCTGACGTGCAAGCCCATCGCGTCTGCCGTGCGTGGGTTTTCGCCCACGGCGCGCAAGTACAGCCCGGGACGAGTCCTGTAGAGGAAGAACCATGCCGCAGGCACGAGCAGGTACGTGGCGTAGACCAATACATCCTGCTGAAACAATGCACGCCCCAGCAAGGGTAGGCTTCCAAGGACGGGAAGGGTAATGCGTTCAAACCGCGGGCCGATCAAGCCCACCAGTGGCGCTGCCTGGGGGCCCAAACGTTGTCCCAGAAAACTGGCCAGGCCGCTGGCAAATATCGTGAGGGCAAGACCGGTCACGGTCTGGTTGGAGCGCAGAGTAATGGTTAAGAAGGCGTGCAGCAGGCCCATCAGGCCACCCACGGCGATGGCACTCGCCAGGCCGACGGCGACGCTCTTGCTATGGAAGGCAGCGGCAAAACCACTGACTGCTGAGAGCAGCATCATGCCTTCAAGTCCCAGGTTCAGAACTCCCGATCGCTCCGTGAATATCTCGCCCAGGGTAGCATAGAGGAGTGACGTGCCAGCGCGAATGGTCACTGCCAGCAGCGAGATGAGCAGCGTAGCGTTCATGCCGAATCCTCCTGGCCCGGCGATCCTGCACAAGAGGGCGTGACGGCACTGTCCTCGCCGGCGGAAGAAGCCGATGGGTAGACATCTCGACTCAGCACCACCCGATGGCTTTTGAACAGCTCTCCTCCTAGCATGAAGAAGAGCACTGCACCTTGCAGTATGAGGGCCACCGAGGCAGGGAGTTTCATGGTGATCTGGATCTGGTCGCCTCCTACCAGCAAACCTCCCAGCAGGAATGCCACGAGCAGCACGGCCCAGGGATTGAGTTGCGCAAGCCAGGCAACGATGATTGCGGTGAAACCATAGCCCACGGTCAACCCTTTGGTCAGGCGATGTGCGATGCCTGTGACTTCAGCCATTCCAGCGAGGCCGGCCAGCCCACCGCTCAATGCCATGATGAGCAGTGTATTGAGTCCCAGGCTGACGCCAGCGTAGGCAGCCGCACGCGGGTTCTCACCGATGAGGCGAACTTCGTACCCCCACTTGGTGCGTGCAAGCGCGAACCATATGAACGCCGCCGCCAGAACAGCAAACAACAACCCTAGGTGCACGCGAGTTCCCGGGAGACGGGGAAGCCACGCGGTTGGGGCGAACTCGGCGGTGCCAGGAAATCCATATCCCTTCGGATCCTTCCAAGGGCCGTAAAAGAGGTATTCGACCAGCAAGATGGCAATATAGTTCAGCATGAGGGTGACGATGATCTCGTTTACCCGCAGGTACGCTTTGAGCAAAGCCGGAATTAGTCCCCACAGCGCTCCCGCGGTTATGCCGGCAAGACCGATCAGCACAAGCAGCAGCCAGCCGGAGATGTGCGGGGATCGAGTTGGCAGATACAACGCCACACCGGCAGCCGCGATACCTCCCATAGCAAGCTGCCCCTCCGCTCCGATGTTCCAGAATCGCATGCGAAAAGCGGTCGATACTGCCAGGCCACACAGCATCAGAGGAATGGCCTTCACCAGAGTCTCGGCCAGGCTATAGCGGCTGCCGAGGGCGCCGGTAAGCATGGCCTGATAAGTGCGCAAGGGGTCCACTCGCACGGCCCTGAGCAGGATCGCGCCGATCAACAGCGCCAGCAACAAAGAGATAGCGGGCGTGCCGAAGGACAAGATGCCAGAGGGGGCAACCCGTTTCTCTAGACGGATGCGCACCCGAGCACTTCCATTCAACCTTGGGCTGGCGCGCAGCGCCATGCCCCGGCCATCATCAGGCCGAGTTTGTCGATATCAGCCGAATCTGCAGGCAATACGCCCATGATCTCCCCCTCGTACAGCACAGCGATACGATCGCTGAGGGCAAGGACCTCATCCAAATCCTCGGAAATGAGCAGGATGGCTGAACCCCTATTCCTTTGCTCCAGCAGCATCTTGTGTACGGACTGTGTGGCACCGACGTCCAGTCCTCTGGTGGGATGCATTGCCACCAGCACCTCGGGCAGCGCCGCCATTTCGCGCGCTAGAACCGTGCGCTGCAGGTTTCCCCCCGAAAGCAGCTTGACGGGCGTGTCCGCGCTGGGCGTGATGATTCCGAACTGCCGCAAGAGATTGCTCACGAAACGGCGAATCGGACCGGCGTTGAGAAAAGGGCCGCTGCAAAAAGCTGGCTGCCTGTACGCCTTCATGATGAGGTTGTCACTTACAGCGAGATTGGCAGCCAGGCCCGTGCCCAGACGGTCTTCAGGCACGTGACCCACCCCTCGCTCGATGACGCGGCGGGGACTGCAATTTGTCAACTCCTGGTTGCCGATGCGGATGTGACCTGCGGTGACTCGCCGCAGACCAGTAATGGCTTCAGCCAGCTCACGTTGTCCATTGCCGGCCACGCCGGCCACGCCGAGTATTTCACCCTCACACACGCGCAGCGACACGCCTTTGAGCGCTGGCAGTCTCCTCTCGTTGTAGACCCGCAAGCCCTCAATCTCCAGCACTGGCGGCCCTGGTTTCCCCTCAGGCTTCTCAACCCGAGGAACGGGGTGACCTAACATCATGCGCGCAAGAGACTCCTTGTCAGTCTCGCAGGTGCGCAGGGTGCAGACCACGCGACCACCACGCAGAACGGTGATGCGATCTGAGACAGACATGACTTCATCGAGCTTGTGCGTGATAAAGATCACAGCATGCCCTTCGTCTGCGATGCGCCGAAGAACGGTGACCAGTTCTCGCGTTTCCTGGGGGGTTAGCACGGCAGTTGGCTCATCCAGAATCAGGATGTCAGCGCCGCGGTAGAGCATCTTGAGAATCTCCACACGTTGCTGCTCGCCCACCGAGAGTTGCCAGATGCGTGCATCTGGGTCCACCTGGAGGCCGTAACGTTGCCCAAGCTCTGCGATACGACGCTTGGTCGTTTCCAGATTGAGCAGAAAGTGCGACTCATCCAGTCCAAGAGTGACATTCTCCGCGACGGTTTGCACCTCGACCAGCATGAAATGCTGGTGTACCATACCAATGCCATGGCGGATCGCATCGAACGGAGATCCCGGGCGCACCTTCTGGCCGTGAATCAGCACCTCACCCTCGTCGGCAGTGTAGATGCCAAACAGAATGTTCATCAAGGTACTCTTGCCTGCTCCGTTCTCTCCGAGCAGAGCGTGAATCTCTCCCGCGTAGGCTGCGAAGTCGATGTGATCGTTGGATACGACGCCTGGGAAGCGCTTCGTGATGCCAATCATGTGCACGGCTGGAACTTGGGCGGCCATAGCACCTCTGGAATGGTAAGCATAGAACGGGGTCTGGAGCGCTCACGTCAGGCGCTCCAGACCCTAAGGCAAAGCTACTGCGGGATGGCGCCCACAATGCCCTCGACCAGCCAATCAAAGGCCAGCTTGTCTGGGTCGGACATGGTCACGCCCTTGCCAATGCGCTCCTTGCCGCTGTTGTCTTTGATGGGACCCACAAAGACGTCGAATGTGCCTGCAACGATTTCTTTCTGTTTGCTCTCAACAAGGCTCTTGACTTCGTCCGGTACCATTGGACCGAAGGGAGCTAGCTTGATGATCCCGTCTGCCATGCTGCCCCAGTAAGGGCTGTTGTTCCAGGTTCCAGCTTGGACAGCCTGCATGATTTGGGTATAGTACAGGCCCCAGTCCCAGATGGGAGCCGTGAGTACAGCCTTGGGGGCAAGCTGTCGCGAATCTGAGTTGTAGCCGATAGCGTACACGCCCGCCTGCTCGCAAAGCTTGTCCGGCTCTGCAGAGTCGCTTTCACGGGCTACCACGTCGGCGCCCTGGTCGATCAGGGCTTGTGCGGCTTCGCGTTCTTTGGTCGGATCGAACCATGCGTTGATCCATACAATGTGCAGTTGGGCGTTGGGATTCACCGAACGGGCTCCCAGGGTAAAAGCGTTCATGTTGCGCACTACTTCGGGTATGGGGTACGGGGCGACATAGCCCAGCATATTCTTCTTCGTCATCTTGCCAGCCACGATGCCTGCCAGGTACCAGCCCTGGTAGCCACGGCCGTCATAGATGCCCACATTCGCAGCCGTCTGGTAGCCAGTGCAGTGTTCAAAGATGACGTTGGGGAACTCTTTGGCGACCGCCAGCACCGAGTCCATGTAGCCGAAACTGGTGGCGAAGATGACGTCGGTACCCTTGTTGGCAAGATCTCTCAGAACCCGCTCTGCGTCGGGCCCTTCAGGTACTGACTCCACAATGCTGGTCTCGACAGTCGGCAGCTGCTGGGCCATGCTCTGGCGGCCCTGGTCGTGCGCGTAACTCCAACCCATGTCGCCTACAGGCCCGATGTAGATGAATGCCGCTTTGAGGGCTGCTCCTGCCTGGGAAGCAGGGGTAGGCACCGGCCCCGGTGCCGTCCCAACGACGCCCTCGACGAACCAGGTCATATTGGAGAGTAGGTCATCTGCGCTGAGCACCTGGCCAGGCGCGACGGCCAGTTTGCCATCCTGATCGTTGATGGGACCACTGAAGATGGTAAAGATGTCTTTCTTGCCGCTCTTGAAATCAGCGATCTCGGCCTCAGCCATCTTCTTCACATCGTCGGGTACCATCGAACCGATGGGCGCCATGTCTACGACGCCGTCCTTCCAACCACCCCAGAAGGACTCGGTCTGGTATGTGCCCTGCATGACCCGCTGGATGATGTCCACGTACTTGATGCCCCAGTTCCACACCGGGCTGGTGAGGACTGCTTTGGGGGCCTGCTTGCTCATGTCCGAGTCGTAGCCGACCCCATACTTGCCGCGCTCTTCGGCTGCCTTCTGTGGCTCCGGGGTGTCCTGATGCTGTGCGATCACATCACAGTCCTGATCCAGCAGAGCCTCTGCGGCCTCCTTCTCCTTGACGGGGTCGTACCAGGTGTTCGTCCAGACCACCGTGACTGTGGCTTCGGGATTGGACTTGCGCACACCCAGCGTGAAGGAGTTGATGCCGCGGACTACCTCTGGGATTGGGAAGGCTGCCACATAGCCCAGCTTGTTGGTTTTGGTCATCTTCCCGGCGATGAGGCCTGATACGTAGCGCGGCTCCTCGATCTTGCCGAAAATCGTGCTCAGGTTGTCGGCGGTCTTGTAGCCCGAGACGTGTACGAACCAGGTCTTGGGAAACTCTTGGGCGACGGTAGCCGTCGGGTCCATGAACCCGAAGCTGGTGGTGATAATCAGGTCATAGCCCTTTTGCGCAAAGTCCCGAATGACGCGTTCGGCGTCCGGCCCTTCTGGCACGTTCTCGATGTAGGCCGTCTCAACTTGGTCACCGAGCTCCTTTTCTACCGCAAGCCGGCCCTGATCGTGTGCCCACGTCCAGCCCATGTCGCCAATGGGAGCCACATAGACAAAGGCTACCCGGAACTTGGTTGCGGGTTTCGGGGCCGTTGGCATGGCTGTAGGGGGCACTGAGGTTGGCTTTGCTTCTGTGGGTCTAGGCATCGAGGTTGGTGTGGGGGCGGCCTTGGGTGCACAGGCCGACAGGATTAACGCTACCATCAGAAGAATCCCCGCGATTCTCCGTGATTGTGTGCTCTTCAACATGCTGCTCCTCCTCAGAGTGATTGATCTCGCCCAATGGCGATCTGCAGTAGCGGAAAAGCAACGTGCAAACAACCACCACCTTTCATCCCGTGAAGTGGGTGCGGCCTGGATGAATATGGGTGCGGCGAAGAGCGTCTCTGGCTCGTGCACGGTTAGACAGCGCCCATCGGACTCTGACAGAAAAAGTCGCAGAGCCATCCCCTCTGCAAGGGGCAACCCTGCGACTTGTTCGTGACAGCCTGAGCCCTGCCCGAGACGACCGGAGACACACAACGCCCCCAAGGTCTACGCCATTGTCAGGTCGCCTGTACGGTTGGTAGAACAACTGCAGCAGCACAGCGTCGAGCTGACTCTGGTGGAGCAAACCGCGGTCGTCTTTGACACGACATCATACAGCAATCGAGCAGAATCGTCAACTCAAGACGCGCTCTTGGTGCCTGCAGCGCGTTCTGTGCCAGCCAGAACGCGCTGCAGGCTGCGCAGGGCGGTTCCAAGTTGTGGGTGCTGGTCAGCGCTGCAAGTACCTGCTTGTCTCAGTGTGCCACGGATGGAGAATAGGACGTGCCTGCAGGGAGAGCAAAATGGCGGCACGACCATTGCTCTCCCTGCGAGTGCGTCTACACAACTGTCTTTTCGGTCTGCTTGTCGAAGAAATGAACATTCGCCATGTTGAAGGATACGTCTACTTTCTGGCCAATGCGCGCCGAGGTGCGTGGGTCAACGCGTGCGATGAATGTCTTGCCGTCAGTGAGCAGATACAGGAACACCTCGCTGCCCATGACTTCGGTCACGTCTACCTCGACGTTCAGATGTTCGGCGGTGATGTTGGGCGGTGAGAAGTGGCGGTCGTGGATGTCCTCTGGACGGATGCCGAAAATCATCGCCTTGCCCAGGTAGTCTCGCAGAGCGCTGGCCTTCTCGGGCGGCACGTGTAGCCTGAAGCCTGGTCCTTCAACGTACATCTCGTCCGCAGTGCCCTGGATCGTGGTCTCGAAGAAGTTCATGGCGGGGCTGCCGATGAAACCAGCCACGAACATGTTGACGGGCGAATCGTAAAGATGCTGCGGTGTGTCCAACTGGTGCAGGAGGCCATCCCTCATGACGGCGATGCGCTCTCCCATAGTCATGGCTTCCATCTGGTCATGCGTGACGTAGATAAAGGTGGCCTGAAGCTCGTGATGCAACTTGGAGATCTCAGCGCGGGTCTGAACGCGCAGCTTGGCATCGAGGTTGGAAAGGGGCTCATCCATCAAGAACACGGCGGGATTACGCACGATGGCTCTTCCCAGAGCCACACGCTGGCGCTGACCGCCCGATAGTTGCTTCGGCTTGCGGTCCAGCAGCTTCTCGATACCCAGCTTCGCTGCCGCGCTTTTCACGCTCTTCTCGATCTCTTCCCTGGGCATCTTGCGAAGCTTGAGACCGAAAGCCATGTTGTCAAACACGGTCATGTGGGGATAGAGAGCGTAACTCTGAAAGACCATCGCAATATCGCGGTCCTTGGGGGCGACGTCATTCACGACGCGGTCGCCGATCTTGATCGTGCCGGAAGTGGTGTCTTCAAGGCCGGCCAGGAGGCGCAGAGCCGTGGTCTTGCCACAGCCCGACGGACCTACCAGTACCAAGAACTCTTTGTCGGCAATGTCAAGGCACAGATCGTTTACGGCGACTACATCGCCAAAATGCTTTGTAACGTGATCGTAGACTACCCTTGCCATTACAGTGCCCTCCAAACGTGGGGATATGGGATTGTGCGGCACTCGAGGAACAGAACTGTTCGGTCATCCTCTGCCGCAGCGGACAGCGAGGATGGGCACAAGGCCAAAACCGCTTCCTCATGTGCTGCAAGAAGGCTTGCTCGCTGCAGAGTATCTGCTGACCCACCTCCTCTCTGGACCACGTCATCGCAACCACAACACCAGAGGTCCGGCTTGTCCGGTTTCGACACGGCTAGTCCACGCGCGAATGTTTACGGGAAGCACAGAGATTATAACCGAAGAGAAGACCTCTGCACAAATGGGTCACCGCCACGCGAGAGGCAGATCCCGGAAGATTCAGTACCACCTAGGCAGCCGCAGGAGGTGGTCCGCCTTGAATGATTTGGTGGTACTTTTCAAACCAATAGGCAGTCTCCGCCTTTCTTCGCTCACGGTCGTGGCGCCTTTGGCCCTCTTTGTATACCTCTATGCGGCGGAATACCTCTGCTTGGATGTCACCGGGGTGAGGCACGTTTTCGAATGTGATCGCCCCGGTGGCACCCGCGGTCTGAATCAGCACGTTGCCATAGTTCAGAAGGTTGGGAAGCACGCCATGGATCTCGATCGAGACGTTTTCGATCCTCTCGAGGCCTGCTCTGCGCACCACTTCATCAAAGAACAGGGGCTTCTTCTGCACGTCGATTACCGCCTCGTTCGTCACTACGTACTCGTCATTCCTCCAGTCCTCGACTTCCCAGAGCAACCACAGCCAGACTGCTATCCACAGCACGAGCAACACCAGCAGAAGCGAAGGTCCAAATGGATTGGGCCAAAGAGACAGACTGCCCATGATCCAGACAGCCGAGATCAGAAGCGCGGCCAGCAGGGGAACCCAGATCCTCTGGAGAAGAAAGATCCAATGCTTGCGCCAGACGAGGCGATCCGCTTGTTCGTAGCGCAGTCGTAACAGTGGCCTCTTGGGCGTGAGGCGTGCCAGAATGCTCAGTTGCCTGGCAGGCGCAGGGGCCGGCGGCTGTGCGAATGTAGGCTGAGCTCGCCCAGTCTTGACCAGGAGCTGCTGGTAGATCTCTTCGCGCTCCTGCTTCCTCAACCGGCCGTTCAGAGCACTGGCCTGCTTATCGATCACCTCTCGCATGCCCTCAGGATCGGGCAAGTGGTCAAGAACGATGGATCCGCGCGTAGCGGCAGTCTCAACGTGCACGTTGCCATACTTCAGCAGCTTTCCAAGCAGGCGACGCGAGATACGAGTGCCCTGAATCTTGTCCAATGGAGCCTCGTCTCGGCTCTCGTAGAGCAGAATCAGTCTCTCCCGGTGGACGATTCTCTGGGTAGTCACCAGATAAAAGTCGTTGCGCCAATCTGCCCACAGCCAAAGCGTTATCGAGGCAAACGGAATGCCGAGCAACAGGATAACAAACCAGGGATTCGCACTCACGCCTGCCTGGAGCAGGAGTAGCAGCAGGATCCCCAATAACAACAAGACAAACAAGGGAAGGAACATGGCGCGCGCAAAGACCACCCAGTGTCTTCTGCGCATGAGCAGTGGAGCTTCGTCGCGGTTGAACCAGGGGAACGAGCGTGCACGGCGGCGCTCTCTGACAAGAGGCCTGATAGTAAGCTGGACACCGATTTCAGGGTGTTCTTTCAGCAGGGCGTCGAACTCGGGCTTGCGAATGGCGAGGGCTTCCACGTCCGTTTTGGCCTGTACGCTCTTGTCATTGGCATCCCCCAACAGCAGGGCGTCTACACCGATCACACCGCCCTCTCGGAGATAGTCGATGGGCCGCTCCAATCCGCGCGCATCGATCTGGTGGATGATGGCTTCGCCAGAGTCAATGACATACAGCGTCTCGTCGTGTTCGCCTTGCTCGCACAGCATGCTGCCTTTTGGGTAGGGGTGCCTAATCGCCAACTGGGCTACTCGAGCCAGGGCGTCGGCCGAAAGAGAAGCGAATAGTGGCACACTTTTTAGTCGCGCCAGTGTGTCCATGCGATCCAATCCTGAGCGGGATCTGCGAACATTCTACAGCAGACTGCCGCAAACACACAAGCACGATACTTGGCATGGCGGCAAAGGTCTGGTGATGCCACCAAGGGCGTAAGGCTGGGGAAAAGCAAAGACCGGTCCGCGGACCGATCTCTGCCTCAAGAGGGTCAAGTGTGTTAGTGGGCAAGATAGGACTCGAACCTACGGCCTCCACGATGTCAACGTGGCGCTCTAACCAACTGAGCTACTTGCCCCGGCATTCGGATTATAGACGAAAAGGGGCTTTTGGCAAATTGCCGCTAGAGCCGCAGGGCGGAGCGGAATCCGCGCTCGCTCTTGAATGGTCCGATAGCTGCCAAGCTGAGCTTCTCTGGCGAAAACATGCGCTGAGCCAGCAATTGCACGTCCTGCGGAGTCACGGCGTCCACCATGGCGAGCACTTGATTCAGGCTCAAGACCTTGCGGTCCGTCACCTCCTGGCCGGCTCCCCAATCTGCATTGGAAAAGGTATCCTCCATACGCAGCAACAAGTGTCCCTTGGTATATTCCTTGGCCTTCTTGATTTCGGGCTCGGGAACCAGGCTACTGCGAAGCAGATCCAGCTGTTCCATCATGGCTTTCACTGTGGCGGTGGCCTTATTGGGTGGAACGCCCGCATACAGTACCATAGCTCCCGTGTCGCGCAAGTGGGAGGTATAGGAGCCAACACTATAAGCCAGTCCTCGTTTCTCCCGAATCTCTAGGAAAAGCCTTGAACTCATGCCTTCGCCCAATACGGTGTTCAGGATGCGTAGCTTGAAGCGCTCAGGGTCACTGGCCGACAGCCCGCGCATGCCCACACACAAATGCGCTTGCTCGGTCTCCTTGGGCTCCACTTGCAGGCGCGGGCCACAGGGGGCCTCCGCCGCCGGGGCGAAACGAGGCTTCTCCGCTGGCTGCCACGCGCCCAGGCTCGCGTCCAGTTGCTCGACGATGTGCTGGTGGTTTAGCTTGCCAGCCAGGCTGATCACCGTACTGCCCGGAGTGTAGTTGTGACCGATGTAATCCAGCATGTCCCGACGGCCAATGGCAGAGACCGATGTTCTGGTGCCGGCTGTGTCCGATCCCACGGGATGATCGGGCCAGATCAGTGCCTTAATCAGGTTGTGCACCCTGGCCTCGGGAGTATCCATCTCGCGACAGATTTCCTGGATGATGACCTGTCGCTCCTTCTCCACCTCTTCGGGCTCGAACTTGGAGTGGTGGAACATGTCCAGTAGCACGTCCAAGGCTATCGGCAGGTGTTGGTCGGCCACCTTTGCCCAGTATACCGTCACCTCGTCACTGGTCCAGGCGTTGAGCACACCTCCCAGACCTTCGATCTCCTCAGCGATGTGCTGTGCTGTGGGACGGCGTGCTGTTCCTTTGAACAGCATGTGCTCGATAAAGTGTGAGATACCGCTCTGAGGCGGGCTCTCGTAACGCGATCCCACCGCAGTGTAGATTCCCATGGCCACGGACCGGGTATGGGGCATGGAAGTAGTCAGTATCCGCAGCCCATTGCCCAAGGTGACTTTGCGATACATGTGTGCTCTCTGATCCTCCTCGGTACCAATCAGACTACTGTGACTTGAGTTCTGCCAGCAGTGACTCAGTCACCTGACGCAGTTGTTCGTCATCGTTCATGGTTAGGAACTTCTCCAGGGCTGCGATGGCCTCTGCCTTCTTGCCTTGTAGTTTGTAGGCGTTGCCTAGACCATAGTGCGCCCGCGCCAGATTGGGGTCCAAGCGCAACGCTTCCATGAATTCGGCGATGCCCGCATCGAGTTTGGATTGTTGTACATAGGTCGCGCCAAGGTTATAGTGGATGTCTGCATCGTTCGGGCGCAAGCGTAGAGCAGCCTGAAACTGGGTCTCAGCCTTGTCAAACGCGCCTTGCTGGTAGTACACTGCGCCCAGGTTAGAGCTGGCATCGACGCTGCTGGCATCGAGTTCCAGCGTCTTCTGGAATTCGCTCGCCGCGTCCTCGAGTTGCCCCAGCTCGAAGTAGGTGTTGCCCAAGCGAAAGTGGCCTTCCACGGAGCTCGGGTCGATGCGAATGACGGCCTGGAACTCGGCCACCGCTTCAGACAGTTTGCCCTGGTCCGCATACTCGCGTCCCTGGCTCAAATGGGATTCGACAGTGCCCTCAACGGTTGGCTCCGGTTTGGCTCCACCGCAGCCGGTCAGCGATAAAAGAACGATCGCAATCAACCCCCACAGGCGGATACGTTGCACCAGAGGCTTCGGCATTGGTTTTCCTCCATACCTACTCCCTGTAGTTCAGAACCACAACCTGGGTCTCCGATGGGAGGCTGTTCTTATCTACATCCAGGCTGTCGCGAGGGCCGGCCTCGGGCAGCCCCATCTCACGCACGAACCTGGTCACTGGCTCCAGTTTGAGCTTGGTGGCCTTGGTCTTGTAGTGCATGGGCACGACGATTCTGGGCTCCAACAGGGAGATGATCTCGGCGGCCTGGCCGGCACCGATCGTGGTGAAGGCCCCCACGGGGATGAGCAGGATGTCTATATCGGTGAAGGGTTCTATCTGTGCGTGGGCAGGCACGTGGTCCAGGCCGCCAAGGTGGCAGACTTTCAGTCCGTCAAAGTCGATCAGATACAGGATATTCTTGCCACGCTCTGGCGCTTTGATTCTCTTGAGGGGCGTGGCTATGCCCGTGATGAAGACCCCCTTGACCTCGTATTCGCCGGGGCCGTCGATGATCTTTGGGTCGCCCTGCACCAGGCCGCAGTTGTTATAGTGGGGGTGATCATGGCTGATGGTGACAATGTCGGCACGCAGGCGGGGAACGGAGTAGCCCACATCTTTGCCGCAGGGGTCCGTGACTACGGCTGCGCCTCTGGTTTTCAGTCTAAAGCAAGAGTGTCCGTACCAGATGATTTCCACTTTTCTTCCTTCAGGCGCCAGGTCTATCTGAGCGGCAGGTTGTCCCTGATCTGGCGGGCTGCAGCAACCAATTGTGGGTCGGTATCAAACACGGCGACCCCGGCAATGTCGGCCTCTATGGCCTTTTCACTGAATGGCAAGTAGCCCAGAACCTGGTCGTCAGGGAGTGATTCCTGGATGAATTGCCTATCGCGCTCACTGCGTACCTTGTTGCCTACCACGTATACGTTGTGGATGCCGATGTCCGCCGCCAATCGCCTCACGGCCTGAGCCGTCTGGAGGCTGCGCTGCCCCGGCTCCACGACCACGACAAACGCATCCACAGCACCAGCGGTACCTCGTCCGAGATGCTCCAGGCCAGCTTCCATGTCGAGGATAACTACTTCCGAGCGCCCGACAAACAGATGGCGGACAAGGTTCTTGAGAAGGGCGCTCTCGGGGCAGATGCATCCTGCGCCGCCGCGTTGCACTGTGCCCAAAACAAGCAACCTGATGCCCCGATGCATGGCCGAGAAGCGGTCGGGGATGTCATCTACCCTGGGATTGAGGGAGAACATCCCACCACTTTGCCCAGGACGAGCACCCGTACGCTCTTCAATCAAATCCGCCATTTCCGCAATCGGCGTGATCTGCTTGGCTACATCCGCCGGCAAGCCCAAGGCAGATGCCAGATTGGCATCTGGATCGGCATCAATTACGAGCACCTTGTTGCCTTCGTCGGCGTAGATGTAGGCGAGCAGTGCTGCAAGAGTGGTCTTGCCCACGCCACCCTTGCCAGTGACAGCAAACTTGGGCATGCCCTATTCTCCTCGTCCTAGTCTAGCTGAACCCCGTACTGTATCTTGGCTATAGACTTCTCAGCTTCTAGCCATCTAAGGAAGGATTGTTGCCGCCAGGTGGCCAGCATCTCATCCGCCACCTCTCGCGCCGGGTCCCGCTCTACGACCTCGATGATGTGAAAGCCAAAGTCCGTCTTGACAATGCCGCTCATCTGGCCGGGGTTGAGAGCAAACGCCACAGCTTCGATCTCGATTGGCATCACTCCGCGTGGGAAGAAGCCAAGATCTCCCCCCGTCTCACTGGTGGCTTTGTCTTGGGAGTACTGCCTGGCTAATTGGGCGAACTCCCCCCCTGAGCGCAACTTGAGCAGCACATCCATGGCCTCGGCCTCGCTGGCCAGCAGAATGTGTCTTACATGTGCCTGTTCAACAGTTGTGGACATCGAGCCCACCACATGCTCTTGCAGAGCCGCACTCAACAGCTCGCGCCGCAACTGGGTTCGGAAGGTGTCTTGAGTGAGACCGTTCGCCTCTAGCCATTCGTCGAACTTGGCAGCATCGTCGCCGATCAACTGCGATATCTCCGCATCCACCTTATCGTCGGTGACTGTTACCCCTGCTTTCGCAGCAGCTTGCTCGATCAGAGCCTGGTCAACCATCCAATTCAAGACCTGACTCTGCACTTGAGCCAGAGCGGCTCGGCCTTCCAGGGTGTTGGCATCGAAGCTCTGTTGCTGCTGCAGGTAGCTCACAGCCTGGCTGACCTGATCCTGATAGTCTTGTAGAGGGATCACTCGGCCGTTGACGACAGCTGCCGCATTTGCCGGGATGGTGGGTACTGCGGTGGGTACAGCGGACGTCGGAACCGCGGTGGCTACGGCGACCGTGGGTACGGGGGAAGTTGCTGGCTCCGGCATGGCGGTAGCAGTTGGAACGGGCGTGTTCACTGGTGTACTCGCGGGCGAAACGAGCGTGTCTGTGGGGGCGCTCAACACTGGCGTCGGCGTGGAGAGCGTTGGCTGGCTAGTGCAGGCAACTGCAGCAGCCAGCAGAAGCAAAAGAAGAGCGATACGGTATCGGTTCATGCCTTGCCTCTCGTGAGAATCAGTGTGCCTTCAGGTAGGAGCTCCGTGGTCAGCGTATTATAGTGGGAAATGGTAAACGCGCAAGCACACCCGCTTCTTGTGTGTAGGCAGCCAAGCATCAGCACCTTCCTTGCCCGATTTGACTTTTCAAAGCAATTGGCTATTATATGCGCGCTGTTAGCACTCTAAGTGTGAGAGTGCTAAATATGAACAAAAATGCTGTAGGAGGTTTTGAGATGGCGAGTGAAGTCAAGGATATCAAGCCTTTGGCAGACCGTGTGCTCGTAGAGCCTCTGGAGAAGGAAGAGACGACCGCAAGCGGCATCGTGCTTCCCGAGACTGCCAAGGAGAAGCCCCAGGAGGGCCTGGTTCTAGCGGTGGGCCCGGGGCGTCTGCAGGACGATGGCAAGCGTTCAGCCATGGAAGTCAAGGCCAAGGACAAGGTTCTGTATGCCAAGTACGCTGGCACGGAGCTGAAGCGGGGAGACAAGAAGTACCTGATTCTCAGTGAGAAGGACATCCTCGCCGTTCTGAAATAGCGGCGAGCAATCTTTGATAGCATTATGCTAAGGAGGAACTGGAATGGCTAAGCAGTTGGTATTTGCGGAAGAGGCCCGCCGCCGTTTGAAAGTGGGCGTTGACACGCTGGCAACCGCTGTGGTTTCTACCCTGGGCCCCAAGGGCCGCAATGTGGCCCTGGACAAGAAATTTGGTGCGCCGACCGTCACCCACGATGGCGTCACCGTGGCCAAGGAAATCGAGCTCAAGGACCCGTTCGAGAACATGGGCGCTCAGTTGCTGAAGGAAGCAGCCACCAAGACCAACGACGTCGCTGGCGATGGCACCACCACGGCAACGCTGTTGGCGCAGATGATCGTGAACGAGGGTCTGAAGAACGTCACGGCCGGCGCCAATCCCATGCTGATCAAGCGTGGCATCGAGAAAGCAACGGAGGTTGTAGTCGAGGCGATCAAGAAGATGTCTCGCGAGGTCAAGACCAAGGATGACGTCGCCCACGTGGCAGCCGTGTCTGCCGCTGACGAGAAGATTGGCAACCTGATTGCCGAAGTCATGGACAAGGTCGGCAAAGACGGCGTCATCACGGTCGAAGAATCCAAAGGGCTGGAGTTTGAGACCGAGTACGTCGAAGGCATGCAGCTGGACCGTGGCTACATCTCGCCGTACTTCGTAACTAACCCGGAGCGCATGGAGGCCGTACTGGAGGATCCCTACATCCTCATTACCGACAAAAAGATCTCGGCAGTCGCCGACATCGTTCCGCTTCTGGAGAAGCTGGTGCAGATCGGCAAGCGTGAATTGCTGGTCATCGCCGAGGATATTGAAGGTGAAGCTCTGGCTACCCTGGTCCTGAACAAGCTGCGCGGCATGCTCAACTGCGTTGGCATCAAAGCGCCTGGATTCGGCGATCGCCGCAAGGAAATGCTGCGCGACATCGCGATCCTGACTGGTGGTCAGGTGATCACCGAAGAAATGGGCCGCAAGCTCGAGACTACCACCATCAATGACTTGGGCAAGGCAGGCAAGATTGTTGCCACCAAAGACGACACCACCATCGTGGACGGTCGTGGCTCCGAGAAGGAAATCAAGGGGCGTGTTGAGCAGATCAAGGCTCAGATCGAGGTTACGACCTCTGACTATGACAAGGAGAAACTGCAGGAGCGCCTGGCCAAGTTGGTCAGCGGCGTAGCAGTCATCCGTGTCGGTGCCGGCACCGAGGTGGAGCTGAAGGAGAAGAAGCACCGTGTTGAGGATGCGCTTTCCGCAACGCGTGCCGCAGTGGAAGAGGGCACCGTGCCCGGCGGCGGTGTGGCCCTGATCAATGCCATGTCGTCCCTGGACGGCATGAAGCTGGACCTGCCGGATGAAATGACCGGCGTCACCATCGTGCGCTCTGCTCTTGAGGCACCCATGCGCATGATTGCCGAGAACGCCGGCAAGGACGGCGCGGTGATCGTTGAGGAAGTGCGGCGCCAGCAAAAGTCCAAGAAGAACACGGGAATTGGTTATGAGGTCATTTCCGGTCAGTTCAAGGACATGTACGAGGCGGGCATCACCGATCCCGTGAAGGTGACTAGATCCGCCGTGCAGAATGCGGCTTCCATCGCGGCCATGATTCTGACTACCGAGGCGTTGATCACGGACATCCCGGAGAAGAAAGAGACTCCACCGCCTCCGATGCCAGAGTACTAGAGCCCAGTGTCCCAAAAGAGCCCCTCGCCCGAGGGGCTCTTCTTCTTTCATCTACGCACCGTTCGTGGTCCCCGCTGCCCTTGTAGGCGCGCGTCGCCAGTGAGGCCCGCACCCCAAATTCACGCCGAGTTAATCACCTCTTCACGCCACGATTATGCAACCCACTGTACACTGGAGACAGCACGAAGCCAGATTGGCGTAGTTTGGAGAGCCATGAACGGGAAGCATGTGGGCATTCGCATACTCGTTGTCGCTTTGTTGGTGACCAGCCTTGCCGGCTTGCCTGTCAGGGCGGATGACGAGGAGCCTCGGCATGGAATGGGCGTTCTCCTCTCTCCTCCTGGAGACTATCCCGTTCTCGATGCCCTCGTACACCCTCAGGCCCTGGCTTCGGCGGTGGACTTGAGCGCAGCCCTGCCGCCCGTGGGCGATCAGGGCATTGAGCCCACGTGCACCCTCTGGGCTGTTGGCTACTATTACAAGACCCTTCAGGAGCAACGCGAGCGCGCCTGGGGTACAGCAACGAATGATCATCAATTCAGCCCGAGCTACCTGTACAGTCTCAGTGTTGGCTGTGGAGCTCTGCAGCCGGTAGCCATCCCAGCAGCAATGGAAGTGGTCAAGGCCCAAGGCGCAGCCACGATGGAAACCTTTCCTTTGCGCGGTTTTGGACAGTGCCGTGCGCCCACTGCCGAAGAACTGCAGGCTGCTCAGCCCTATCGAGCCCTGGGCTATGGCAACCTGTTCATGTTCCAGGGCAAGGCGGACATCAACCGCCTGAAAGCCCATCTTGCTGGCGGAGATGCCTTTGTACTCTCTGTTCCCGTCTACGACAGCTTCTACTTCTATCGCAGCCAGTCGCCAGTCATCGGTGTGCCCGCGGCCAGCGAGCGACTGTGGGGGCACCATGCCGTTGTCGTCGTTGGCTATGACGATAGTCTGGGGGCTTTCAAGCTGGTGAACTCCTGGGGCACGCGTTGGGGCAATGGGGGATTCGCCTACCTCTCATACGACTTTGTGCGAACCAAAGCCTGGGAAGCCTGGGCCATGCTAGATGCGACGAATACCACCCAGATGCCCGCGGTTACGGCCACTCCTCAACCTACAGCCGCGGTCACGCCTGTGCCGCCCACACCGACACCCGTCCAGCCTACTCGGACGCCAATACCGCCTACGCCAACGCCTGTGCAGCCTACTCGGACGCCCGTACCACCCACGCCGACACCCCAGCCCACGCGCGTGGTGTCCACGCTGGTTCTGCAGCAGGGTTTGAGCAACTACCGTGGCGTGAGCGACAGCTTCCTCGACAACCGATTGCCCACCACGAACTTTGACGCAAGCCGGACGCTGCGTGTCAGCGGTAACGGCTCGGCCGTGGCCTTGCTGCGCTTCGACCTATCGGCTGTGCCGCCTGACGCAGAGATCCTGAACGCCAAGCTCGAGCTGTACGTAGACGCTTCCGCGCAGAATTCGAGCCTGAACGCTTTCGAGATAGCGCGGCCATGGACGAGCAAGGAAGCCGACTGGTGGAAGGCTCAACACGGCTATCCCTGGGGCATAGCTGGGTGCAATGATCCCGCAACCGATCGGCTGTCGGTGCCTTTCGCGACAGTGGCGATGACGCCTGGCAAGGGATGGCGCAGCATTGACGTTACAGAAGCAGTGCGACGCTGGGTTGCTGGCCAAGAAAACAACGGCTTGGTGCTGCGCGGCCAAGGTAGCAACAGCGCTACCTATTCCTTCCTCAGTTCGGAGCACACGTCCAGCACGGGGCACCCGAAGCTGACCATCAAGTACCAACGCTAGCCGGCGCTGATCCCCCCATCCGCAAGGCGGCAGAAACCACCCCTCTCAGGGTGGTTTCTGCTGTCTAGCAACATTGAGCAACCACGGCAGTGCGATCTATCTGCCCGCCTCATCGGCCGCCAGCGTCTCCCGCACCTGGCGCATGGCTGTCTCGACGTGAGGGTAGACCAGCCAGATCCAGGCGACGCCGAAGAGACTCCCTGACACCACGCGGCTCCAGGGTGTGCTCTCCCAGGAACCCAGCAACTGCCCCAGGCCGTCTACGAGCATGGGCACGCACATGGCCGCGAATCCTCTCCAAGACAGCGGCCGCAGGCGATGGCGGACCAGGGCAAAGACCGTACCAGCCAAGAGCATGGCCAGATAGATGGCAACATCTCGTTGACATACCGCCATCTTGAAACCAATCGCCGTGTTCCCTATATAGCGCAGAGGAACATCGGGACCCAGCAGCAGCTTCAGTTCGTCCAGCGTGTAGGCAAGGCGTGGCCCAAACAGGAAGAAGGAGCGCTCTGGCAATTGGTGGCAGGATAGTCCCAGGGCGGCGTAGATGAAGCGTGCTATGCGCACATGACCCGTAAACATGAACACAGGAGCTAGGATCGGCACAAGAGCGAATACGCCAATGGCGGTGTTGAACAGGAGGAGCCAGTGCCAGGATATCGCATGCACGATGCGGCTGAGGACAGCTGTGACAAGGGGCGTCCAGCGTGCTAAACTAGCCGGGCGGGCCGCAGACGGGTCCTGCAGGCCTGGCATGGTTGTAGGCAGCTTCGTCACTCCTCTGCCTGCTCCCGCTCAACAGCTCGGCGCAGCGCCTGGATGTCGCGCTCCAGAGCGTGTTGTTTACGCGCAATGCTGTACAGGTAACCGAAAAGCATTGCCCACAGGAAGACATAGGCAGCAACCAGGTATGCGGTGTTGCTCACTCCAAACCCCCTTCATCTGCGTGAGGCAATGTGGACCAGTGTCGCTGCAACGTACTGATCTCGGTCTCCAAGACTCCCACGCGCACGCGAATTGCCAACACGCAGGCGTAGAGTAGCGTCAACGCGAGCACGGACATCCCCAGGGTCAGCAGCATGCTCGGCTCCAGTGCAAACCCGCTGCTGGTGAAAAGCACAGGATGAATGGTTGTCCACAAACGAATGGCCAAGAATACCAGTGGCACATTCACAAAGCCGATGATGTACAAGACCGCGCTGAAGCGCGCCTGTCGCTCCGGAGTCTCTACCAGGCCGCGCAGCATTGACGCCGCCACGTAGTAGAGCCACATGACCAGTGTGGTGGTGAGACGTGGGTCCCATGTCCACCAGGTGTTCCAGATGGGCCTCGCCCACAGCGAACCTGTCACCAGTGCAATGGTGCTAAAGACCACACCCAGCTCAGCCGAAGCTACCTGCACTGCATCAAGTCGCCAATCAAAGCGTAGCAGGTAGTACAGGCCTGCCGCGGCAGCCACCAGGAAGGCAAGGAATGCGACCCAGGCTGAAGGTACATGAAAGTAGAAGATGCGTTGCACAGGCCCCATGATTTGCTCGTTGGGCACGTATCCGAAGACAAGCCAGAGGCTCGCCGCCATGCTGAGCGCGCTCAATCCGATCAGGACAAAAAGCCTGCAGTCTCTCCGTTGGCTCATGGCCTACTCCTCAATCACGTACTCAAACCCCAGGAATGCCAAGAGGGTAAAGATGATGTCAAAGCCCAGCATCAGGCGCAGCCATACGAATGCCTCGGATAGTCGCTGGCCATCCAAAACCTGGCCAGTTGCCTTGACCGCAGCAATGATTAGTGGTACGGTGATGGGGAAGAGCAGCAGGGGAAGAATCACCTCCCTCGCGCGTGTACTAACGGCCATGACCGCGAAAAGCGTGCCCACCGCGCACAGTCCCAGCGTGCCCAGAAGGATCACAAGCCACAGGGCAGGGTTCAGGACCGGCACGTCGAACAGTGCAGCGAAGATGGGCAATACGCACATCTCTGCAAGCGACATGAAGACGACGTTGCCCAGCATTTTGCCCACATAGATCATGCTGCGATCTGCCGCCGCGAGCATTAGCCCTTCGATGCACGCGTTCTCTCTCTCCAACGCAAAAGAGCGATTGAAGCCTAGCATCCCTGCGAAGGCAAAAGCTACCCACAGTATGCCTGGGGCAATCTCCCGGACGTTGTCCGAACGCAGCTCCAGGGCAAAGTTGAAGACGATAATCACGAGCAGGGCAAAAACAAGCATGGCTCCCAGCGCTTCCTTGGTGCGCATTTCGGTAGCCACGTCTTTGACGACGACGTTCAACGCATCGCGCCAATCGGTCATGTGCGGCTCCGCGTGCGCTCGAGGTAGGTGGCGAGGAGTTGTTCCCGCGACAGGGTTTGTGTACAGGCTTCGTATACGATCTTGCCTGCCACAAGGAGCGCCACTTGGTCGGTTGCCTGCATGCCACGCTCCAAGTCGTGCGTCGTCATCAGGATGGTGCTACCCTTCATGCGCAGATCTAGCAGGATGCCAGTGAGCGCATCTGC
>Ga0116202_10000127_pt1 | contig 38278 bp, 33 predicted proteins | sample LakKivw325mmetaG_FD_94479 | JGI IMG/M metagenome (GOLD analysis project Ga0116202, IMG submission 94479) | Anoxic lake water microbial communities from Lake Kivu, Rwanda to study Microbial Dark Matter (Phase II) - Lake Kivu water 325m metaG | ecosystem: Environmental > Aquatic > Freshwater >... | reverse complement strand
GGCCACGTCCACGCCTCGGGGTTCACGGTCTACGGCCCTTACGACAAGCTCATCCGCGAGGTCCCGGGGACGGTCGAGGCCCTCCTCAGGGCGGAACACGGCCCGTCCGGATCGGCGGGCTGAGCCCCGGAGCGCCCGGATGCCGCTCGACGGGCTCCTGGTCATCGACAAGCCGGCCGGTCCGACCTCCCATGACGTCGTCCAGAGGGTCCGCAAGGCCCTGGGCACGCGCCGCGCCGGCCACGGCGGGACGCTCGATCCGGACGCGACCGGGGTGCTCCTCGTCGCGGTCGGCCAAGCCACCCGGTTCTTCCCTTTCCTGGCGAAGGAAACAAAGTCCTACGACGGCCGGATCCGTCTCGGCTTCTCCACCGACACCTACGACGCCTCGGGCCGGATGGATTCGGAGGAGCGCCGCGATTGGCCCGGTCCGGAGCGGCTCGCGGCGGCCATGAGGTCGTTCGAAGGAGAGATCCTCCAGACGCCGCCGCGTTACTCGGCCAAGAAGCGGTGCGGGCGGCCGGCCTACAAGATGGCCCGGGCCGAGGAGGCGTTCAGCCTCGAGCCGGTGCCGGTCACGGTCGCCCGGTTCGGCCTCCGGGCCTACGATCCGCCCTTCATCGATTTCGAGGCCGCGTGTTCGGCCGGTACGTACATCCGCTCGCTCGCCCACGACCTCGGCCGGCTCGTCGGCTGCGGGGCCCATCTCGAGACGCTCAGGCGCACGGCCGTCGGCCCCTATCGCCTCGCCGACGCCGTCCCTCTGGCCGTCCTCGAGGAAGAGGCCGGGCGGGGCGACGCGGCCCGGCGCCTCCTGCCGCTCGAGCAGCTCCTCGCGGGAGCGCCGGCCCTGGTCGTCCGCCCTGAGGCGGAAGCCCGGACCGCCCACGGATCGGTCCTCGGGCCCGGCGCCCTCGAGGGGGCCGCGGTCCCCGAAGACGCGCCGCTGGTCCGGCTCTTCTCCCGGTCGGGGCGGCTCCTCGCGCTGGCCCGGCCGCTGGCCGACGGCTCGGGGCTCCACCCCTTCCTGGTCCTGATCTGAGCCGGCGCCCCCCCCCTGATCTCCCGAAACCTCCGCGGTCGGCTTGAAATCCAGCCGCCGGTCATGGTATTGTATCCGGGTTATGCGGCTGAACAAGAACCAGATCGAGCACCTCGCATCGATCATCTTGCGCAACCTGACCAAGGAAGGCAAGATCATCATCGAGGATAAGTCCCATTTGCTCGAAGAGGTCACGCTCCTGATCATCGAGGAGTTCCAGAAGGAAGACCGGCTGGACCAGGAGGTTCGCGAGCTCCTCAGCAAGCACCTGGAGAAGATCCGCAAGGACAACATCGAGTACCAGCAGATGTTCAAGCTGATCAAGGCCCGGCTGGCCCGGGAACGGGGGATCGTGCTGTGAGCGGCCGGCTGTCGCGCGAGAAGATCAACTACCTGTCGCGGCAGGTCCTCAACGTCCTCGAGGCCGACGACCAGGTCGACTTCCTCGATGACCCGAACGAGATCCGCCTGGTGATCGTCAGGTCCGTCGAAGAGGAGATGAAGCTCTACGAGTCCCTCGACAAGAAGGCCATCGACAAGATCCAGTCCCAGAAGAAGCCCATCGAGGAAGGCTCGCGGGAGTGGGAGATCCTCTACCGCAAGTACTACAACGACGAGCTGGCCAAGCTCGGCAAGCTCTCCGACTGACCGCCTTCGCTCGCTAACGCTCGCGAAAACAGAAGAGACGGATCCCTTCGCGCTCACAACTCCCGACTCGGGGCGCGGCCTCCGTCAGCCGTTCACGGTCCCGATCGGCGCCTCGCTCCGGCTCACAATCCTATCGTTATCCGTTGGCTTTCAACCTTCCCCACGTCTTCCTCGGCCATCGCCCCTGCGTGCGAGTTGTTCGTGCAGGGATCCGTCCAATAGACATTTCAGGATTTGCCAGCGACAAGAGCGATAGGTTCGTTGATACGTCGGATCGCTTCTAAGAAATAAAAAAAGGGCCGGGGAGCGCCTGCTCCCCGGCCCGTAAGGGTCGTGCGTTCCCGGGCGGCTTAGAACAGGAACCTGAAGCCGAGACCGGTCTTGTAGTTCTGGCCGAAGTCGCGGCCGATCGGGAGGCGGAACTCGAAGAACAGCTGGCCCTTGCTCGTCCACTTGTCGAAGACCTGGAAGCCCAGCTGGACGGGCAGGTCGAGGCCGAACTTGTGGTCGTCCGTCAGGACCAGCGGATCGTTGTTCTGGGTCTTCGAGCTGACGCCCAGGCCGACCCCGGCGAAGAAATTGTCGAAGTGGCCGTTGACGAGGGCGTCGCCGGTGAAAACGAGCTTCCACGGGCTGCCGGCGAACGGGATGCCGCCGCCGACGCTCAGCGTGAAGCTCCACTTGTCGGGCGTGATCCAGGAGAACATCCCGCCCCGGAGGAAGCCGTAGAGGGCCGTGCTGCCGCCGTAGATGCCGAGGCCGCCGCCGACGGTCCAGAAGAGCTTCTTCTGGGTGACCTCGAAGGTCAGCCGGCAGGGGTCGGAAGCCGACGACTGGGCGTTGTCGTTGTCGAAGACGGTCGTGTTGATCGTGTAGGTCCCGGCCTTGGTGAAGACCTTCTCCCAAGTCCAGGGCTTCCGCGTCGTCACGCAGGTGTCGATGACGTTGCCTTGGGCGTCGAGGAGCTCGAAGACGACCTTGCTGATCGTGCCGTCGGGGTCGCTCGAGCCGGAGGCGTCGAAGGTGATCGGCCGGCCGACGTAGTCCTCACAGGGCATGCAGGACGTCCAGAGCTTGCAGATCGGCGGGAAGTTGATGGACACCTTGGCGGCGCAGGGGTTGGTCGTGGCGACGCCTTCCATGTTGACGGCCCCGCCCTGGAAGGAGAATTCGCCGGGCTTGTCGAACTTGGTCTGCCACTTGGGCGACTGGGGCGTCAGCTCCTGGATGGCGAGCTTCTGGCCCTGAGCGTCGGTGACCGTCACGGTCATCGACCGGGCGTACTGCGTGCCGCTCATGTCGACCGTGATCGGGTCGTTGACGTTGGCCCGGGTGGGGGTGACGACCAGGCTGCATACGGCCGGCGGGACGAGGTCGACGACCTTGCTGCCGAGGGCGATGTTGCCGCAGCCTTTGGGGACGATGAACTGGTACTGCTTCCAGTCCTTCTTGATCGGGACGATGAACGCGGTCAGGGGCTCCTTGCCGGCCCATTCGATGTTCCGGGCGACCTTGACCTCCTCGCGGGACTTGAAGAGCATCCAGGGGAACGTCTCGCCGACGGGGATGGTCGTGTCTTGCCACTCGGCCGTCTTCATCTGCTCCATGAAGGGCTCATAGAGCTCGGGGTTCCCGGCCAGGTCGAAGCCCTGCTTGATCTCGGCGGCATGGGCGTCGAAGAGGCCCTTCATCATGGCGGGGGTCGGCTCCTGGCCTTTGACGGTGGCAAAGGTGTAGAGGCCGATCCTTTTGAGCTTGGTGGTCTGAGCGTAGGACATCGCCGTGAGCGCGACGAGAGCCAGGACGACGAAAATGACCGTGGTCTTGCGTGATCTCATAAACTCCTCCTCCGAATTTTAGATATGATAGGTCATCAACTGACAATAAAACTCTAATCGACCCGGTCGGGTTTGTCAAGCCAAATCAAGGCTTTCGCCTCAGGCCGAGGGGCCCGCGGCGAGGAAAGCCCTGACGATCCGGCGGATCCGGCCGGAGTCCCGCGGCGTCTGGGCCAGGGCCGCCAGGAGCGTGTCCCGGCCCTTGAAGTCCCGGGCGACCAGGTCCCGGAGGTTCCGGAGGCCGGTCGGGACGTCGATCTCCGGATGGCACTGCAGGCCCCAGACGGGCCGGCCGGCGTAGCGGAAGGCCTGGACGGGGCATTGGTCCGTCGAGGCCAGGACCTCGAATTCCGAGGGAAGGTCGAAGACCTCGTCAAAATGGATCGAGAACGTATGGAACGCGCGGCCTGCGGGTCCGAGGAGGTCGTTCGAACGGTCGACGCGAACGGGGATCCAGCCGATCTCGGGCCGGGCCGCCCTGCGGACCCGGGCCTCCCCGGCCAGGGCGAAGGCCAGGAGTTGGTGTCCCCAGCAGCTCCCCAGCACCGCGGCCCCCCGGGCCACCGCCTCCCTCGCCATCTCGGCCTCGGCCAGGGCCCAGCCCGGCCGCTCGAGGATGGTCGATTCGGACCCGGTCAGGATGTAGTGACTGAAGGCCCCGGGGTCGGGCAGATCGCCTTCGCGGGCGATGAAGGCCTCGGCGGGCCTCCCCAGGAACCGGTTCCAGTGGTCGACGGGCCGGTAGATCGCGGGATCGATCGAGTTGTCGACGATGGCGACGGCGCGCGGACGGCGTGGGGTGGTCATGTCCTCCATTATATGTTATAATTCCCGTCCGCCGCGAGGAGAACGAACGTGACCTCTGTCAACGAAGACATCGAACTGACCGTGACGACGCCCGATGAGCCGGGGATCTTCGGCCGCGTTCTGGGCACCCTGGCCAACGCCGGCGTCAACGTCAAGGCCCTCTACGTCTATTCCGAGGCCGAACAGGGGCATTTCCACCTCGTCACCTCCGACGCCAAGAAGGCCGAGACGGCCCTGCGGACGCTCGGCTACAAGGTCAAGTCGAAAAAGGTCGTCACCGTCGTTCTCACCGACCGGATCGGGGCGGGGGCCGAGATCGGCGCCCTGCTCGGCAACGTGGCCGTCGATATCCGCTACTCCTACGGCTCGTCGTCCGGCGAGGGCAAGACGCTGGTCATCTTCCACACCAGCAACAACCGCAAGGCCCTCGACACGTTGAAATAGGCCCCGGGGAAATCCCGTTGACAAGGCCCCGGGGATATCATAAAATACGCGCCTTAGAGTTGTCGCAAGGAGGCCATCATGGCAAAAGCCGAGCCTAACGTCGTTCCGCTCTGCGACGTTCTTCTCGTTCTTCTCATCATCTTCATGGTCATCACCCCCCTCGTCCAGAAGGGCATCGACGTCAAGCTGCCCGAGACCTCCGACGCCTCGAGCGGCGGCGGCCAGCCGACCGGCCTCATCGTCCTGACCCTGCAAACGGGGGATGCCGTCGAGATCAACGGCATCAAGTACGAGCTCCGCGGCCTCCTCGAAGAGCTCCGGCGCCTCTACAGCACCCGCCAGGACAAGACCATCTTCATCCGCGCCCTGGCCAAGCTGCCCTTCGCCAAGGTCATGGAAGTCATCGACATCGCCCGCGGCGCCGGCGTCGAGACGCTCGCCCTGATCCCGGAATACATCGAGAACTAGTTCGGCGGGCCGGCTTCGGCGCCGCCGAGGCCGGTCGGCGGGACGGGATCCCGTCCTAGCGGCTCCGAATGGGGCCGATCACATCGCGCGAGATGACCAGCCGCTGGATCTCGTTCGTCCCCTCGTAGATCTGCAGGAGCTTGGCGTCGCGAACGAGCTTCTCGACCGGATAGTCCTTCATGTAGCCGTAGCCGCCGAAGATCTGCAGGGCCTCGAGGGCGTTGCGCATGGCCACGTCCGAGCCCAGGCACTTGGCCATGGCCGATTCTTTCCCGTTCGGTCTCCCCTTGTCCATGAGCCAGGCCGCCCGCCAGACGACGAGCCGGGCCGCCTCGACGTCCATGGCCATCTGGGCCAGCTTGAAGGCCGTGGCCTGGAGGGCGGCGATGGGCTTGCCGAACTGGACCCGGGTCTTGGAGTACTCGACGGCGTGCTCGAGGGCGGCCCGGGCGATGCCGACCCCGGCCGCTCCGACGGCGGCCCGGGTCTTGTCGAAGGTCCGCATGGCCACAATGAAGCCGAGGCCCTCGCGGCCGATCATGTTGGCCGCCGGGACCCGGACGTCCTCGAAGAAGAGCTCCGTCGTGTTGGAGGCCCGGTGGCCGAACTTGTCTTCGACCTTGCCGACCGTCAGCCCGGGCGTCCCGCGGGGGACGAGGAAGACGCTCAGGCCCCGGGGCCCCTTTCCCGGCGCCGAGTTGGCGAAGACAACGTAGAGGCTGGCGACGCCGCCGTTGGTGATGAAGCATTTCGAGCCGTTGATGACGAAGTCCGAGCCGTCCTTGCGGGCGGTCGTCTTGATGGCCGACGTGTCGGAGCCGGCCTCGCGCTCGGTCAGGCAATAGGACGCGAAGGCCATCTCCTTGAGGAACGGCGCGAAGAACCTCTTCTTCTGCTCATCGGTGCCGAAGAGCAGGAGGGGCGTGAAGGCCAGCGAGTTGGCCATCATCGTCGTGTACATCCCGGCGCAGCCCCAGGAGAGCTCCTCGCTGACGATGGCCGTGTCGAGGTCGCCGAGGCCGACGCCCCCGTACTCGGCCGGCACGGTGCAGGTCAGGAACCCGACCTCGAAGGCCTTGCGCATGACGTCTTCCGGGAACGTGTGGCCCTGGTCGTAGAGCGCGGCCTTGGGCCGCATCTCGGCCGCCGCGAAATCGTGGGCCATGTCCCGAAGGGCGATCTGGTCTTCCGTCAGTTCGAAATCGATCACGGACATTCTCCCCGGTGGAATTTGCGGTCGCAGTTTACCGGAAGCCGGCGACCCTGTCAATTCTTAAGGACGACCGCGTCGCGCCGGATGAGGAACGCGGCCGCCTCGGCGACGCCGAGGACGTCCCGGACGACGTCCTGGACCCGGACGCCCCGGGCCTGCGGGGGCGCGAGCGAGAGGGCGAGCCGCCGGCCCCGGAGGGCGAAGCCCATCGCGGCGGCCCCGGGCGTCGCCTCCTTGAAGCGCCGGAGCTCTTCTTCGAGGGCCGCGGCCGTCAGCCGCCGGCCGGTCTCGGGGCTTTTCCAATCCAGCGAATACTCCAGCCGTTCGATGGAATTCGCGAGCGAGGGCGAGCCGGGGGCCAGGCGCTCGAGGCGCGAGAACCGCAGGCCCGCGGGCAGGCTCCGGTTGACCCGGCGCAGGAACTCGGCCTCCTCGAGCCGGCGGCCCGAGCGGAACTCGAGCACCTCGCGGCGGGCCTCCAGGCCCAGCGGCAGGGCCGGGCCGTACGTGAAGTCCATCTTGGGATGGAAGCCCTGGGTCTTGCGGACCTCGATCCCGGCCCGGCGGAAGGCCCTCTGGATGACGGAGATGTGGTCGATGTGGGAGAGATAGCGGGCCTTGCCCCGTTTGGAGTATACCGCCCGGTATCTCTCGATCCCCTCGGCCGCCTCGCCGGCCGGCAGGGCCGGGGGCGGAGGCGGCCCGGCCGCCGCGGGGCGCGGCCGCTTCTTCCAGGACCGGAGGTCGCAGCCGTCGCAGGCGGCGCACGAGCGCTCCGGACAGCCCGGCGTCCGTTCACCGCGCAGGGCGGCCTCGAGCTCGCGGACGAGCAGGCTCTTCCGCAGGCCGGTCTCGACGACGTCCCACGGCAGGGGCGCGTCGACCGGCAGGGGCCGGAGGTACTCGCGGCGGTCGATCCCGGCGGCGGCGAAGGCGCCGTTCCAGGCCGCGGCGTCGAGCTTGTCGTCCCAGCCGTCGAACCGGGCCCCCCTTCTCCAGGCTTCGAGGAGGACCGGGACGAGCCGCCGGTCGCCGCGCGAGAAAACGGCCTCGAGGACCGAAGTCGCGAGCGGGTGGCACTTGACCTCGACCGACTTGAAGCGGCGAAGCTCGGCACGGAGGAAGGCCTGCTTTTCCGCCAGGACGGCCTCGTCGTCCATGCCCAGCCATTGAAAGGGCGTGTGGGGCTTGGGGATGAAGGACGACACGCTGACGTGGAAACGAGGCGGCGAGCCGAGGATGGATCGGCCGAGGTCGAGGCCGGACCGGACCAGGGCGACGATCCCGTCCAGGTCTTCCCGCTGCTCCGTCGGCAGCCCGACCATGAAATACAGCTTGACGAGCTTCCAGCCGCCCTCGAACGCGAAGGTCAGGGCATCGCGGATCTCGCTGTCATCGAGCTTTTTGTCGATGACGGCCCGCAGCCTCTCGGTCCCCGCTTCCGGGACCAGGGTGAACCCGGTCTTGCGGACCTTGAGGATGTTCTCGACGAGCTCGCGCGTGAGGCGCCCCGGCCGGAGCGACGACAGCGACAGGGAGATCTTCTCCCGGGCCAGGTCGGTCATCAGCGCGCCGACGACCGTCGCGAGGTCGGGGTGGTCGCCGATCGAGAGGGCCGAGAGCGAGAGGTCCTCGTAGCCGGTCTGCCGGAGGCTCCTGAGGGCGATCCGGCGGATCGCCCCGGGGTCCTTCGGGCGGTGCGGGAAATAGAGGCTCGTCGCCTGGCAAAAGCGGCAGCTCTGGGGGCAGCCGCGGGCGGCCTCCACGGCGACGCGGTCGAAGACGACCCGCAGGCTGGGGACGACGATCCTCTCCGGGAAGAAGGACCGGCTGAGATCCTCGACCAGCCTCTTGCGGACCGAGGCCGGCGCGCCGCCTGCGGGCCGGGGCACGACGAGCGGCGACCCGGCCCCCGCGGGCTCGGCCCGGTAGAGCGAGGGCGCGTAGACGCCGCCGATCCGGGCCAGCTCGCGGAGCGCCTGCCGGCGCGGCACCCGGCGCCGGCGCAGGTCGGCCGCCGCCGCCACGATCTCGGGGAAGCCTTCCTCGCCGTCGCCGACGTAGACGAGGTCGAAGAGATCGGCGACCGGCTCGGGGTTGAAGGCCGCCGGCCCGCCCGCGATGACCCACGGGTCGGCCTCTCCCCTTTCGGCCGAGGTCAGGGGGATCCCGCCGAGGTCGAGCATGGTCAGCACGTTCGTGAAGTTGAGTTCGTAGAGGAGCGAGAAGCCGACGATGTCGAATTCCCGGAGCGGGATGCCGTTCTCGAGCGAGGCCAGCGGGAGCGCGACCGCCCGGAGCTCCCGCTCGAAGTCCGGCCACGGGGCGAAGACGCGCTCCGCGAGGACGGTCCGGTCCTTGTTGAGCAGGGCGTAGAGGATCTTCTGGCCGAGATAGGACATGCCGATCTCGTAGACGTCGGGGAAGGCCAGGGCGACCTTGGTCCGGACCCGGTCCGGCCGCTTCCGGATCTCGTTCCACTCCCCGCCGACGTAGCGGCCCGGCTTCTCGACCCGGGCCAGGACCGGGTCGGGCGTCCGCTTCTCAGACATTGGCGAACCGTCTCATCTTCACGTTGAGCACGAGGCCGCAGGCGACGAAACTCGTGACCAGGGACGAGCCGCCGTAGCTGAGGAAGGGCAGCGTGATGCCCACGACGGGAAAGAGACCGATGATCATCAGGACGTTGACCAGGAACTGGAAGGCGATGAGGAGCGAGGCCGTGAAGATGATGTAGACCCCCGCCCGGTCCCGGGCCTGGGAGACCGAGAGGAACATCCGGGCCAGGAGCGCGAGGTAGAGGACGATGACGATGAAGACGCCGAGGAAGCCGGCCTCCTCGCCGATGACGGAGAAGATGAAATCGGTGTGACGGGCCGGCAGGAAGCGCAGCTGGCTCTGGGTGCCTTTCATGAAGCCCCGGCCGGCGAACCCGCCCGAGCCGATGGCGATCTTGGACTGGATGACCTGGTAGCCCGAGCCGCGCGGATCGCCCTGGGGGTTGATCAGGGTGGTCACCCGGCGCTTCTGATAGTCCTTGAGGGCCAGGTTCCAGCCGCCGATCCCCACCGCGAGGGCGGCGACGAGGAGCAGGGCGATCGCCTTCTTGCGCAGCCCCGCCAGGATGAAGGCGCCGCCGATGACGGCCAGGAAGGTCATGGCCGTCCCCAGGTCGGGCTGGAGGATGATGAGCCCGAGCGGCGCCCCGGCGATGAGCAGCGCCCCGAGCGTGTGGGAGGACCGGACATAGGCGCTCTTGTAATCGGCGAAGAAGCGGGCGAAGACGATGATCATGACGATCTTGGCCGGCTCGGACGGCTGGGCCTGCATCAGCCCCAGCGTGATCCAGCTCTTCGTCCCGGCCACGAACCGGGCGAAGACCAGCGTCGCCGCGAGGATGGCCACGATGAGGACGTAGAAATAGGGCGCCAGGGCGAGGAAGAACTTGTAGTCGATGGCCAGAACGAAGGCCAGCACGACGAGGGAGACGCCGATCCAGATGAGCTGGCGGACGTGGTAGTTGCCGGCCAGGAAATGGGACGAGCTGTAGATGAAGAAGACGCCGATGAGCGCCTGCAGCAGGACGAGGCCGAGGAGGACCCAGTCGATCTCCTGAAAGATCCGCCGGTCGACCATCATCATGGCGTCATGATCTCCAGAAACTTGGCGAAGATCTTCTGGGCCACGGGGGCGGCCGTGGCCCCGCCTCCACCGCCGAACTCGACCAGCACGGTAACGACGATGCGGGGCGCGTCGCGGGGGGCGAAGCCCGAGAACCAGGAATGGGTCTTGACCTCATGGCCGGCCTGGGCCAGCCGCGCGGCGCTCTCCCGGCTCATCGTCTGGGTCGAGCCCGTCTTGCCGCAAACGTCGAAGCCCTCGACGCGGGCGCCATGCCCCGTTCCGCCGTCGTTGGCCGACTTCCACATGCCGGCGATGACGCTGGCGAAGGCGGCCTCGCCGAACGGGGCCGGGCCCGGTTCGGCGGCGGCCAGGTCGGAGGCCGTGCCGCCCGGGTCGGCGCCGTCCGGGCCGGGGCGCGACAGGAAGAGGTGCGGCCTGTGGAGCTCCCGGCCTTTCATGGCCACGCGAGCCGTCAGCGCCGCGATCTGCATCGGGGTGACCTGGAGCTGCCCCTGGCCGATGGCGATCGAGATCGTCTCGCCGGGATACCAGTCCTGCCCGAGGGCCCTCTTTTTCCAGGCCGTGTTCGGGACGAGCCCGTCCTTCTCGCCCCCGAGGTCGATCCCGGTCCTGCGGCCGAGGCCCAGGCGCCCGGCGGCCGCGGCGATGGGCTCGATGCCCATGCGCCGCCCGAGCTGATAGAAATAGATGTTGCAGGAGTTCTTGATCGCGTCGACGAGGTCCATCGACCCGTGCCCGGGGGCGAACCAGCAGTGGCGGACCGCCCCGTAGATCTCCGTCGCGCCGGAGCAGTAGACGGTCGTGGCGGGGGTCACGTATCCGCCGTCGAGCCCGCCGAGGGCCATGGCCAGCTTGAAGATCGAACCCGGCGCGTAGAGGCCGCGGATGGCCCGGTTCTCGAGCGGCGAGAGCGGATCGGTGATGAGCACCGACCATTCGGCCGGCGTGAACCGGGTGATGAACCGGTTCGGATCGAACGTGGGATGGCTGGCCAGGGCCAGGATCTGGCCGTTCCGGGGATCGAGGGCGACGACGACGCCTTCGCGGTCTTCGAGGGCCTCCTCCGCCAGGATCTGGAGCCGGTCGTCGATCGTCAGCTTGACCGTTCCGCCTTGGACGGGGTAGCTGTGGCCCTGCTCGTTCTGGACCCGGCCCAGGCTGTCGACGACCTCGATGACCGAGCCGTCGTCGCCGCGGAGGATCGCGTCGTACTGTCTCTCGACCCCGGTCCGGCCGACCATCTCGCCGGCCCGGGTCTTGGCCGAGCCGCCGCGGACCTCCTCGGGCGTCGGCTCCTGGAGGTAGCCCAGGACGTGGGCCGCGCGGCTGCCGTTCGGGTAATGCCGCTGCGGCTCGGCTTCGACGACGAGCTCGGGGAACTCGCGCCGCCGGCTCTCGATGGGAACGACGGCGTCGGAATCCAGGCCGTCGGCGACGACGATGGGCTCGAACAACGGCAGGTCCTTGCGAAGGTCGACGCGCTCGCGAAGCGTCTTCTCGTCGAGGCCGAGAAGACGGCTGACGGCCGCGAACGACGCGTCCGCGTCCTTGACGTTCTCGCGGACGAGGGAAACCTTGAAGGAGGCCCGGTTGTCGGCCAGGACGACGCCGTTGCGGTCGAGGATGAGCCCGCGCGGCGCGGCCAGCGGCCGGACACGGGTCCGGTTGGCTTCGGCCGATTTGAGGTACTTGGCGTGGTCCAGGACCTGGACCTTCCAATAATAGGCTAGGACGAAGCCGGCGAGGGCCACGACGATCCAGAAGACGGTGCGCGACCGCCGGCGGACGACCGAGAGGTCCTCGTAGATCCTCTCTTCGAGCATCACGCGCCTCGGGAACGGCGGGCCCGGACCCGCCGCTCGACGGCGAAGAGAAGGCTGCCGACGACGGCGGTGACCACGGGCTGGAGGAGGATGAGCCCGCCGTGCCAGCTCACGGATCGGAGCCGCACGACCGCGGTGATGAGGACCCAGAGGGTCATCTCCAGCACGGACATGACCAGCATGAACAGGGCGTTGCGGGCGAACGGGGCCACGTCGATCCGCCGGGAGACGTACCCGGTCCAGAAGCCGAGCAGGGTCTTGGTCAGGCCGGCGACGCCGAAGACGCCGAGCGAGAACGTGTCCTGGGCCAGGCCGCACAGGGTGCCGAGGAGGGCCCCGAAGACCTCGCCCCGGCGGACGGAGAAATAGAGGACGACGACGGAGAAGGCGTTGAACACGACGAGAAGCTGCGGCCCGGCGCTCCCGGCCAGCGAGTAGACGAGGACCGCGACGAGGGTCCCCAGGAAGGCCCGCAGGACGTCCTTGGCGAAGCTCTCTCTCATTTCGCCCCTCCGGAACCCGGCTCCGGGCCGAGGACGGCGACGAGGGCCAGGGTGTTGAAACGGAAGTAGGGCTCGACGAGGATGCTCCGGAAGATCGGCGACTTGTCGTTCTTCTCGATGCTGAAGATCCGGCCGACCCGGATCCCGGCCGGGTAGATCCGGTCGAAGCCGGTCGTCACGAGCTCTTCGCCGACCTCGCCTCCGGTCGAGGAGGCCAGGACGTAGCGGAGATCGCAGAGCGGGCCCGATTGGCCCGCCATGGACCCGGTCACGTTCGCCACGACGGACCGGACGCCGACGCTGCTGTCCTTGTCGGTGATGAGCTGGACCATGGCGTCCTTGAGGCTGACCGGTTCGACCGTCCGGCCGACCAGGGCGCCGTTCATGTCGCAGACGGCCATGTCCTTGGCCACTCCGTCGAGCCTCCCCTTGTCGATGACGATCGACTGGTGCGGGTTGACGCTGTCGACGCCGATGACGCGGGCCGGCCGGACGGAGCCGCGGAAATCGGCCAGCAGCGCCCGGAGCTCGGACTCCGAGCGGTAGAGCGACAGCCGGTCCTCGAGGAAGCGGACGTCCTGATGGAGGAAGAAGGCCTCCCGCTTGAGCTTCTCGTTCTCGGACCGGACGCGGCGCAGGTCGAAATAGCCGCGCCAGACCGACCCGACCGCTCGGACGGTCCCCGTGGCCAGCCGCTGGACGGGCGAGTAGACGAAGAAGACCGCCCGCTCGAAGACGGACTTCTCGGCGCCCCGGGGCACCTGGATGGAGATGAGGAGCAGGTGGAACGTGACCAGCCCGGCCAGGACGAGGGCGCTTCTTCGCTTCTCCCAGCGGGCCATGAAAAACCTCTCGCGCGCCGGCCCGTCCCTCAGATGAGCGAGATCTTCTTGAGGAGCTCCAGGTCGTCGAGCATCTTCCCGGCCCCGAGGACGACGGTCGTCAGGGGGTCCTCGGTGATGAAGACGGGCAACTGGGTCTCTTCCCGGATCCGCTTGTCGAGGTTCTTGAGCAAGGCGCCGCCGCCGGTCAGGATGATGCCCCGGTCGATGATGTCGGCCGAGAGCTCGGGCGGGGTCCGCTCGAGGGCGATCCGGATGGCGTTGATGATCGCGGCCACGGTCTCCTCGATGGCCTCGCGGATCTCCTGGTCGTCGACGACGATCGTCCGCGGGATGCCCTCGCGGAGGTCCCGGCCTTTGATCTCCATCGTCATGGGCTCGTCGAGGGGGTAGGCCGATCCGATCTGCATCTTGACGATCTCGGCCGTCCGCTCGCCGATGAGGAGGTTGTACTTCTTCTTGAGGTAATGGATGACGGCGTCGTCCATCTCGTTGCCGGCGACGCGGATGCTGTGGTTGAAGACGATGCCGTCGAGGGAGATGACGGCGATGTCGGTCGTCCCGCCCCCGATGTCGACGATCATGTTGCCGGTCGGCTCGGAGATCGGCAGGTCGGCGCCGATCGCGGCCGACATGGGCTGCTCGATGAGGTAGACCTCGGAGGCCTTGGCCCGCATGGCCACGTCCTTGACGGCCCGCCGCTCCACTTGGGTGATCCCCGTCGGGATGCCGATGACGATCCGCGGACGGAGGAGGAAGCCACGGTTGTTCATGGCCTTCTTGATGAAATAGTCGAGCATCTTCTCGGCGATCTCGAAGTCGGCGATGACGCCGTCGCGCATCGGCCGGATGGCCATGACGCTCGTCGGGGTCTTGCCGAGCATCTCCTTGGCCCGCGAGCCGACGGCCTCGACCTTGCCGGTCGACTTGTTGACCACGACGATCGACGGCTCCTGGACGATGATGCCCTTGCCCTTGAGGAAGACGAGAGTGTTGGCCGTGCCCAGGTCGATGGCCAGGTCGCAGAAGAGCCTGTCTTTCAACCAGCTGATAACGCTCATGTTGCCTCTCTCTCCGTCCCGGCCTTTTTTAACACAATTCCGGCCTTGACGCAACTGACGGCCTTATATACCATTAGTCGCCTGAGCCGCCATCCCACGGAAAGGAGCGTCTGTTGAGCCATCAACCCTACGTTCCCGAGAAAACGGACCAGAAAGAGTTCACCCTTCGGGCCATCCTCATCGGCCTCGTCCTGACGGTCATCCTCGGCGCGGCCAACGCCTACCTCGGCCTGCGGGCCGGCATGACCATCGCCGCGACCTACCCGGCCGCGGTCATCGGCATGGCCGTCCTCAAGATCATGAAAGGCTCCATCCTCGAGGAGAACATCGCCCGGACGATCGGCTCCATCGGCGAATCGATCGCCGCCGGGGCCATCTTCACCATCCCGGCCTTCGTCATCGCCGGCGCCTGGACCAACTTCAACAGCTTCGAAGCCTACATCAAGTCGACGGCGCTGATGTTCGTCGGCGGCCTGCTCGGCATCCTGTTCGTCACCTTCCTCCGCCGGGTCATGGTCACCGACCCGGACCTCGTCTTCCCCGAATCCGTCGCGGCGGCCGAGATCCACAAGGCCGGCCAGAAAGGCAGTCAGGGCTCGCGCTTCCTCTTCCAGGCCATGGGCCTCGGCGCCCTCCTCTACTCGCTCGGCGTCATCCAGATCTTCGCCGCCAGCAAGGACTTCATCATCAAGGTCGGCAAGATCGGCACGAGCTTCGTCCGCCTCGGCGCCACCAAGGACGCCCCGACGCTCGGCGCCGGCGGCACCGTGGCCGTGTCCGGCCCGGGCATCTTCCCGGCCTACATCGGCGTCGGCTACATCATCGGGCCGCGTCTGGCCTCGCTCAACTTCGCCGGCGGCGTCCTGGCCTGGGGCCTGTTCGCGCCGCTGCTGATGTTCTTCCTCGGCCCGCAGCTCATCCCGATCTTCTACGGCCCCGGGGTCGCGGCGGCCGACGTCAGCTGGATCGACCTGGTCACCAACGTCTGGAAGTTCATCATCCGGCCGATCGCCGTCGGCGGCATGCTCGTCGGCGCCGGCTACACGCTCTACAAGATGCGCAAGAACCTGGGCGCCGGCCTCAAGCGCTCCATCGGCGACGTCAGGAAAGCCGCCGGCCAGGCCGAGGTCGTGTCCCGGATCGAGAAGGACCTGAACATGAAGGCCGTCATGGTCCTGATGGCCCTGACCTTCATCCTCATGGTCTTCGTCTATCAGACCTTCTCCAAGTCTTACGGCTCGGCCCTCCTGGCCGCGGTGGTCATGGCCATCGCCGGCTTCTTCTTCGCCGCCGTCTCCGGCAATCTCGTCGGGACGATCGGCTCGTCGAACAACCCCATCTCCGGGCTGACCCTGTCCACCCTGATCATCGCGGCGCTGCTGATGGTCCTCGTCGGGGCGACCGGGACGGCCGGCGTCGCGGCCGTGCTCGGCGTCGCCGCGGTCGTCTGCGTCTCCTCGGCCGTCGCCGGCGAGATGCTGCAGGACCTCAAGGTCGGACACATCCTCGGCGGCACGCCCTACAAGATGCAGATCGGCAACATCTTCGGCATCCTCATCGCTTCCCTGGTCATGTACTTCCCGCTCATGCTCCTGCACGGCGCCTTCACCTTCGGCAGCAAGGACCTGGCGGCCCCGCAGGCCGGCCTGATGGCCGCCCTGTCCCAGGGCATCGTCGGCGGCGAGATGGCCTGGCCGCTGGTCATCGTCGGCATGCTCATGGGCTTCGCCTTCATCCTTGTCCAGGTCCGCTCGCCGATGCTCGTCGCGGTCGGCATGTACCTCCCCCTCGAGACGACCTTCGCCATCTTCGTCGGGGGCATGATCAAGGGCCTGGTCGACAAGTCCATGGCCAAGCGCAAGTTCAACGCCGCCCAGACGGCCCGCGCGACCAACGTCGGGATCCTTCTCGCGGCCGGCCTGATCGCGGGCGAGGGCCTCATGGGTCTCGTCCGCGCGGCCTGGAAGTTCTTCTTCCTCCAGAACGTCATCCACTTCGACATCCCGGCGATCTTCAAGGGCGGCAAGTACTTCGGCGCCGTCGACCTCTATGTCGGCGGCCTGGTCGTGCTCGTCCTGATCGGGCTCTACCTCATCCGCGTCCCGCTCAAGAACGCGGGCGCGGCCGACGAGCCGCCGCCTCCGTCTGCCGTGATCTAAGGAGGTCGCGGAGGTCGGCCTCCGAGCGTCTCGGAGGCCAGCCTCGCCGCTCTATTTCGGCCGACCAAAGAATTCCATTACGGGGAGCCCTTGAACGCTTCTCCTCTCCGCCCCTTTGAAATCCGCGGCTTTGCAGAGGCGGCGGGTTTTCGGCTAAAATAGCCGCGGGCAACACGATGGCCATAAGAGAGATCCGCATTATCGGCGACCCGGTCCTGACCCGGAAGGCGGAGCCGGTCGACACCGTCGACGAGGAGATCGTCCGCCTGGCCCGGGACATGGTCGAGACCGTCCATGCCGCGCCGGGCGTCGGGCTGGCCGCCCCGCAGGTCGGGGTCGGGAAAAGGGTCATCGTCGTCGATCTCTCCGTCGGCGAGGACAAGGGCCAGCTCCACGTCCTCATCAACCCCGAGATCACCGAGAAGGAGGGCGAGGCCGTCTGCGAAGAAGGCTGCCTGTCCGTTCCCGACGTTCGGGAAAGGGTCGTCCGGCCCTACCGGGTCAAGGTCCGCGGCCTCGACCTCGAGGGCCGACGGGTCGAGGCCGAGGGCGAGGACATCCTGGCCCGGGCCCTCTGTCACGAGATCGACCACCTCGACGGGATCCTGTTCGTCGACAAGCTCTCGCCCTTGAAACGGGCGCTCATCAAGAAGAAGTTCCGGAAAAGCGCCGCCAAAAAAGCATGAAGATCGTTTTTTTCGGGAGCCCGCCGGCGGCCCTCCCCTCCCTCGGAGCCCTGCTCCGGGCCGGTCACTCGGTCATGCTCGTCGTCACTCAGCCGGCGAAGCCCGCCGGGCGGGGCCGTCGGCTGGCCCCCTCGGCCGTCAAGGCCTTCGCCTGCGAGCGGGACCTGCCGGTCATCGAGCCGGCCAGGATCCGGACAGATGAGGCGGCCCGGGACCGGATCGTCGCGGCCGGCGCCGACGTCAACGTCGTCGTCGCCTACGGCCAGATCATCCCCCGGTCCATCCATTATTTCCCCCGCCGCCATTCCCTGAACGTCCATTTCTCGCTGCTCCCGAAGTACCGCGGCGCGGCGCCGGTCCAGTGGACCGTCCTCAACGGCGACCCCGAGTCGGGCGTCACCATCATGGAGCTCGACGACCGCATGGATGAAGGCGACATCCTGGCCCAGGAACGCGTGGCCGTGGAGCCCCGGGAGACGGCCGCGGCCCTGGAGGAACGGCTGGCCATGTTAGGCGCCCGGCTGCTCGTCGAGTCCCTCGAACGGATCGACGGCCTCCCCCATGTCAAGCAGGACGATGCCCGGGCCACCTTGGCCCCCAAGATCCGCAAGGAGGATGGGAAGATCGCCTGGACGGAAACGGCCGCCGCCATCGATCGCCAAGTCCTCGCGTTGGCCGACCGGCCCGGCGTCTTCACTCTCGTCAGAGGGCGCCGGGTGAATATCCTGAGGGGGCGGGCGCTGGGCCCGATCGAACGCTACTGGCCGGTCATGCTGCACAACCCATTCGGGGACCGGGGCAGGGGAACGGACAGCCTGCTCCGGGCGAAGACGGCCGAGCCGGGGGCGATTGTCTGGATCGACAAGCCGGGCCTCGAAGTCGCCTGCGGCGGCGGTTCCGCCTACCTCATCGAGGAGCTCCGGCCGGAGGGCCGAGGACCCATGTCGGCCCACGCCTTCTCTCTCGGGACAACGCTCGCTCTGAGTGACCGCCTCGGAGAGTGAGACTCCCTCTCAAGGCGGCGAGGGACGGCGGGGAGCAGAGTCTTCGCAGCGACCATCAGCGCCGCCCCGGAGAGACACGGAGGGGCGGTGCTGGGAAAAAATATAAAAAGAGCTTTCTGGGGAAAGAAGCTACTCTTCTAGGAGATAGTTGCGCGGATCGACGCGCTTGCCGTCCTTCAGGACCTCGTAGTGGACGTGCGGGCCGGCGGCCTTGCCGGTCTGGCCGATGTAGCCGATGATGTCGCGCCTCTTGACCTTCTGGCCGGCTTTGACGGCGAAGTTGCTCATATGGCCGTAAACGGTGGTGAAGCCGTTGCCGTGGCTGATGGTGACGTTCTTGCCGAGATACTTGTCGGTCTGGACCTTGATGACGATGCCGTCGGCCGTGGCCAGGATGGGGTTACCGACGTTCGTCGAAATGTCGACGCCGTAGTGCATCGTCCAGGCCCCGGTGAAGGGATCGTTCCGGTGGCCGAAGACCGAGCTCATCCAGCCCGCGGTCGGCATTATGGACGGCGTCGAGGCCAGCCGAAGGGTGTCGCTCTCGAAGAAGCTCAGGAGGCTATGCAGATTGGTCTCGATGCTCAGGGCCTTCTGGTTCAGGTTCTGGATGGTCCCGGGCGAGAGGACCTGGGGACCGCTGGCCGGAGGGATCAGATTGGGATCGCTCTCGGGCGCGGGCTCCTCCTCCTGGCCGGGGTCCCCGCCGCCGACGCCGGCCGGGGCCGTCAGGACGTCGGGCGACTTCAGGCCGGCCATGACGTTGAGCTTCTTGGTATAGCTCTCGAAGTGGGAGATCGTCGACTGCAGCTCGCTGATCGATCTCTCGTAATTGGAGATCATCGTCCGCTGCTCGGCCGCCTCCGCCTTGAGGGCCTTGTACCGGCCCCGGATGACGCTCATCCGGACGTAGTCGACGAGGACGGCCGCCAGGACCAGGCCCAGGACGGCCCCGCCGACAGCCAGGGCTTTCAGGGCCCGGCGGCTGAAGCACAGGGTCTTGGTGCTCGTCTTGGTGTGCGGAACGATGATGACCGACAGGTGCTGCTTGGCCATTTTTCTACCCGTCTTTGATACCACATATCGCGAAAAAGTGTCAATACTTAAAAGGGGGCAAATTTGACTCACCCCCCTTGGCTAGCCAAAAACCGGCTATCCGCCGCAGAGGACCGAGCCCCCGTTGACATCGAGGATCGCCCCGGTGATATGACGGGCCAGGTCCGAGGCCAGGAACAGGATGGGGCCGGCCACATCTTCCGGCGGCGGGATCCTTTTCAGGGGAATGGACTGGCGGACCTTCTCCCGGAAGCCGGGCTCGCTGAAGGAGGCCGTGCACATGTCGGTGTCGGTCCAGCCCGGGGCCACGGCGTTGACCCGGATGCCGTGCGGGGCCAGCTCGACGGCCAGCGACTTGGTCAGGGCGTGCAGGGCCCCCTTGCTGGCCGCGTAATGGGAGTGCAGGGCCTCCCCTCGGACGCCGGCGGTCGAGGTGACGTTGACGATCCAGCCCCGGCCGTGCGCTTTCATGGCCGGAACGACGGCGTCGATGCCGTAGAAGACCCCGTCGACGTTGACCCCGATCGTCTCGTGATAGACGGCGTCGTCCATCTTGCCCAGCTCGAGATAGGTCCAGATGCCGGCGTTGTTGACCAGGGTGTCGAGCTCCCCCCAGCGGGCCAGGATGTCCTTGACCATGGCCTCGATCTCCGGCCGGGAGGACATCTCGGCCTTGTAAGCGAGCCCGCGGCGCCCCGTTTTCGTCACCTCTTGGATAACGGCCTCGGCCGCCTTTTGGTTGCTGACGTAGCTGATGGCGACATCGGCCCCGGCCCGGGCGAAAAGCAGGGCGGCCGCCCGGCCGATGCCGCGGGAGCCCCCCGTGATCAGGACCTTCCGGCCGTCGAGCCGGATCATCGGACGTACCCCAGGCTGAAGTCGCCCATCTTGTCGAACTCGAGATAGCGGTAGATCTCGCCCGCCTTGGGCAGGACCCGTTCCTTCATGGCCGACATGTATTCCTCGACCGTGGGCATCCGGCCCTTGAGGGCGGCCACGGCGGCGAGCTCCGACGAGCCGAGATAGACCCGGGTGTTGTCGCCGAGCCGGTGGTCGAAGTTGCGGGTCGAGGTGGAGAAGACCGTCGTCCCGGCGGCGACACGGGCCTGGTTGCCCATGCAGAGGGAGCAGCCGGGCATCTCGGTCCGGCCGCCGAAGCCGACGAAGAGGGCGTAATAGCCCTCGCGCATGAGCTCCGCCGCGTCCATCTTGGTCGGCGGCGTGATCCAGACCCTGGCCGCGGGCGTCCCCGCTTTGTCGAGCAGCCGGGCGGCGGCCCGGAATTGGCCGATGTTGGTCATGCATGAGCCGATGAAGACCTCCTGGACGGGGTCGCCGGCGACCGCCGAAAGCGGCCGGACGTCGTCGGGGTCGTTGGGGCAGGCGACGAGGGGTTCCGTGATCGCGGCGAGATCGATCTCCAGCACGGCCTTGTATTCGGCGTGCGGATCGCGCTTGAGCAGGACGGGCTTGGCCAGCCAGGCCTTGCCGGCCTCGATCCGCCGGCGGAGGGTCTCGGCGCTCTGGTAGCCCTCCTTGATCATCTCCTCCATCAGGGCGACGTTGCTCCTGAGATAGTCGGCGACGCGCTCCTCCTTGAGCGAGATGACGCAGGCGGCCGCGGACCGCTCGGCGGAGGCGTCGGTCAGCTCGTAAGCCTGGTCGCCCGTCAGGTCCTCGAGGCCTTCGATCTCGAGGACGCAGCCGTTGAACGCGTTCTTCTTCCCCTTTTTCTCGACCGTCAGCAGGCCCTGCTTCACGGCGAAATACGGGATGGCGTTGACGGCGTCGCGCAGGGTCAGGCCCGGATTCAGCCGGCCCTTGAACCGGACGAGGACCGACTCGGGCATGTCGAGAGGCATGAACCCCAGGGCCCCGGCGAAGGCGACCAGCCCGGAGCCGGCCGGGAAAGAGACGCCGATCGGGAAGCGGGTGTGGGAATCGCCGCCCGTCCCGACGGTGTCGGGCAGGCCGAGCCGGTTGAGCCAGGAGTGGATGACCCCGTCGCCCGGCCTCAGGGCGACGCCCTGGCGGGCGATCATGAACGCCGGCAGGGTCTGGTGGACCTTGACGTCGGCCGGCTTGGGATAGGCGGCCGTGTGGCAGAACGACTGCATGAACAGGTCGGCCTGGAACTCCAGGCAGGCCAGCTCCTTGAGCTCGTCGGCGGTCATCGGGCCGGTCGTGTCCTGAGAGCCGACCGTGGTCATGTGGGGCTCGCAGGCCGTGCCGGGCAGGACGCCGGCCAGGCCGCAGGCCCGGCCGACGATCTTCTGGGCCAAGGTGTAGCCCTGGTCCGGCCTGGGCCGGGGGTTCTCGACGGTCGTGAAGAGCGTCGACTCGCCGAGCCCGAGGGCCTGGCGGGCCTTGGCGGTCAACTGGCGGCCGATGATGAGCGTGAGCCGGCCGCCCGCCCGGAACTCGTCCTTGAGCGTGGCCGGCTTGGCCTCGAGCTTGGAGATCTCGGCGCCGGCGGCGTCGCGGATCGCCCCGGCCTTGAAATCGAGGGTGATGACGTCGCCCGTCTTCATCCTGGTGACATCGGCCATGAGGGGCAGGCCGCCCGAGTCCTCGGTCGTGTTGAAGAAGATCGGGGCGATGAGGCCGCCGATGACGACCCCGGCCCGGCGCTTGTTGGGGACGAACGGGATGTCCTCGCCGATGTGCCACATGAGCGAGTTGCAGGCGGACTTGCGGCTCGAGCCCGTGCCGACGACGTCGGCGACGAAGGCGACGCGATGGCCCTCGTCGCGGAACGTCTTCATGACCTCGTTGCCGCCGGGGAAGCGCTTGACGCCCATCGACCGGGCGTGGAGCGGGATGTCGGGCCGGGTCGGGGCGTCGCCGGCCGGCGAGAAATCGTCGGTGTTGATCTCACCGTCGACCTTGAAGACCTTGAGGACGAGCGTCTCGGGGAAGGCGGGACGGTTGAGGAACCACTCCCCCGCCGCCCAGGACTCGAGGACGGACTTGGCCAGGGGGTCCGTCGCGGCCATCTTGACGATGGTGTCGAAGTGGCCGTAGACGAGAACGATCCTCTTCAGGGCCTCGGCCGCGGCGGCGGCGACGGCCGGGTCGGACAGGCCTTCGACCAGCGGCCCGACGTTGTAGCCGCCGAGCATCGTGCCCAGGAGGCGGACCGCCTCGGTCCGGGAGACGGCCGCCGAGGCGGTCTTGCCCTTGGCCACCGCGGCCAGCCATTCGGCCTTGATCTTGGCGGCCGGATCGACGCCGGGCGGGACCCGGTCCTCGAGCAGCGCCCGAAGCGCCGCGCCTTCCTTTTTATCCGCGGTCTCGAGGGCCTGGCAGACCTCCTGGACCTCCGGCGGGGTCAGCGGCAGCGGCGGCAGGCCGGCCGTGGCCCGGTCTTTTTCCATCGCACGATACGCCTCGAGCATCGTTCTCTCCTGTTGTCCGATTTTGCCCGTCTACTTTATCGGTTTTATGGCGCTATTGTCAAAGGTCCTATTGCTTTTGAGGGGCAATCCGGCTAGAATGACGGTCCGGATTTCCCGATCTTCCTCGACGAAGGGACCACCGCATGGACCGCGCCGCGCTGAACCGCGCCAAAGAGCACTTCGGCAAGCTCCTCGAGGCCCAAATGAGGCGGATGGAGCTCGTCAAGTCGGCGCCCGACTGGATCGACTACGCGGCGCTCTCCCCGCTCAGGATCGGCATCCTGCCCGGCGACGGCATCGGCCCTTCATCGCCGCCGAATCCAAGCGCGTCCTCGAGCACATGCTCCGCGACGAGATCGCCTCCGGCCGGGTCGTCCTGGCGACGATCGAGGGGCTGACCCTCGAGAACCGGGCCGCCCACGGCTGCGCCATTCCGGCCGACGTCATGGACGAGATCCGGAAGTATCCCGTCACCCTGAAAGGCCCCACCACGACGCCCCGCAAGGGCGATCCGACCCCGAACATCGAGAGCTGCAACGTGGCCATGCGCAAGGAGCTGGACCTCTTCGCCAACGTCCGGCCGGTGCGCGTCCCCCGCCTGGGCATCGACTGGAAGTTCTACCGCGAGAACACCGAGGACCTCTACGCCCTCGGCTCGAACGGCCTCGACGTCGACCCCGACATCTCCATCGACTTCCGGCTCACGACCGGGCCGGGCTCGGAACGGATCGCGCGCCTGGCCTTCGAGGACGCCAGGAAGACCGGCCGGACCCGGGTCACCTGCGTCACCAAGGCCAACGTCGTCAAGGCGACCGACGGCCGGTTCCTCGAGAGCTTCTACCGCGTCGCCAGGGACTATCCCGGCATCGCCGCCGACGACTGGTACATCGACATCATGACGGCCAAGCTCGTCGACGAGAAGCGCCGGCGCGATTTCCAGATCCTCGTCCTGCCCAACCTCTACGGCGACATCATCACCGACGAGGCGGCCGAGTTCCAGGGCGGCGTCGGGACGGCCGGCAGCGCTAACATCGGCAAGCGCTACGCCATGTTCGAGGCCATCCACGGCTCCGCCCCCCGCATGGTCGCCGAGGGCCGGGCCGCTTACGCCGACCCCTCCAGCATGATCCGGGCCGCGGCCATGCTCCTCGGCCACATCGGCCACGTCGACCGCGGCCGCGACCTCGAAATGGCCCTCGACATCTGCGGCCAATACGAACGGAAGCTGGTCGTCACCGGCCGCCCCGACGGCGCCACCGGCGAGGCCTTCACCGATTACGTCATGGACTGGGTCCGTCATCCCAAGCTTAAAGAGACCTGGGCAGGTTCCCTCGGGAGCTGAGCCAGGCATAATCCGCACAAGGAGTCAGGCATGCGCAAGAAGATCGCACTCATCGGCGGCGGGCAGATCGGCCAGATCCTGGCCATGCTCGCGGCGCAGAAGGAGCTCGGGGACATCGTCATCCTCGACATCCCCGAGCTGGAGAACCCGGCCAAGGGCAAGGCCCTCGACCTCATGGAGATGGCCCCCCACGGCAACTACGACGCGACGATCACCGGCACGTCCGACTACAAGGACATCGCTGGCGCCGACGTCGTCATCATCACCGCCGGGCGGCCCCGCCAGGCCGGCATGACCCGCGAGGACCTGCTCGCCGTCAACCTGGCCATCATCAAGCAGGTGGCCGAGGGCGTCAAGCAGTACGCCCCCAAGGCGCTCTGCATCATCGTCACCAACCCGCTCGACGCCATGGTCTACGCGTTCTATAAGCTGACCGGCTTCCCCAAGAACCAGGTCATCGGCATGGCCGGGACCCTCGACACGGCCCGCTGGCGCGCTTTCATCGCCATGGAGCTCGGCGTGTCGGTCAGCGACGTCGCCGGGACGGTCCTCGGCGGCCACGGCCCCGACATGGTCCCGCTGCCCCGCCTGACCACGGTCGGCGGCGTGCCCCTCACCGAGATCGCCACCAAGGAGCAGATCGACCGTCTGGCCACCCGCACCCGCGAGGCCGGCACCGAGATCGTCAAGCTCTTCGGCAAGGGCTCGGCCTTCTTCAGCCCGGCCTGGAGCGCCATCGTCATCGCCGAGTCCTATCTCAAGGACAAGCGCCGCGTCCTCCCCTGCGCCGCCCTGTGCGAGGGCGAGTACGGCGTCAACGGCCTGTTCATCGGCGTCCCGGTCATGGTCGGCGCCAAGGGCATGGAGAAGATCTTCGAGATCAAGCTCAACGACGAAGAGAAGGCCATGCTCCAGAAGACGATCGGCGTCGTCAAAAAGACCGTCGAAGAGACCAAGCTCTAGGTTTTGCGGATCCACGAGTTCCAGGCCAAGCGGCTTCTGGCGGGGTGCGGCGTCCCGGTCCCGCGCGGCCAGGCCGTCGCGACCGCCGCCGAGGCCCGGGCCGCGGCCGAGGACCTCGGCGGTCCGGTCGTCGTCAAGTCCCAGGTCCACGCCGGGGGCCGGGGCCGGGCCGGCGGGGTCCTCCGGGCCTCGTCCCCCGCGGAGGCGGCGGCGGCCGCGGCCCGCCTGCTCGGCCGGCCTCTCATCACGGAGCAGACGGGCCCGGCCGGCCGGATGGTCCGCCGCGTCCTCGTCGAGGAGGCCGTCGCCGCCGCCCGCGAGCTCTATGTCGGCCTGGCCCTCAGCCGCGAGGCGGAGGCCGTCGTTCTCCTCGTCTCCCCGCGGGGGGGCGTCGATATCGAAACGGTCGCCCGGGGCGAGCCCGAGCTCGTCACGCGGCAGGCGATCTCGCCTCTCGAGGGACTTCTCCCCAGCCAGGCCTCGCGGGCGGCCCGGGCGCTCGGGCTCGAAGGTCCGGAGGCCGAAGAGGCGGCCGGGATCATCACGGCCCTGGCCCGGGTCATGGAGGCGACCGACGCTTCGCTCGTCGAGCTCAATCCTCTCATCCTCACCGCGGCGGGCCGGCTCGTCGCGGTCGACGCCAAGCTCGATCTCGACGACAACGGCCTGGCCCGGCATCCTGAGGTCCAAGCCCTCCGCGATCCCGAAGAGGAGCTTCCCGAGGAGCTCGAGGCGGCCCGGGCCGGCCTGAGCTTCGTCCGGCTCGACGGGGACGTCGGCTGCATGGTCAACGGCGCCGGATTGGCTATGGCCTCGGCGGACCTCATCGCCTTGGCCGGCGGCCGGCCGGCCAACTTCCTCGACATCGGCGGGGGCGTCTCGGAAGAGGCCACGGCCAAGGCCTTCGCTATCCTCGCGGCCGACCCCGGCGTCCGGTCGGTCCTCGTGAACATCTTCGGCGGCATCGTCCGCTGCGACCTCGTCGCCCGGGGCATCGTCCGGGCCGCCCGGGAAGGGGGCGCCGGCCTGCCTGTCGTGATCCGCATGGAAGGCACCAACGTCGAGCTCGGCCGGGAGATCATGGCCGACTCGGGACTCCCCTTCTTCACGGCCGGGGACATGGAGACCGCCGCCCGCGAAGCGGTCCGCCTGGCCCGGGAGGGCGGAGGCGACCGGTGAGCATCCTCGTCGACGGGTCGACCCGCGTCGTCGTCCAGGGCCTCACGGGCCGCGAAGGCACGTTCCACGCCGGGCAGATGATCGAGTACGGCACCACCGTCGCGGCCGGAGTGACCCCCGGCAAGGGAGGGACGACGCATCTCGGCCGTCCCGTCTTCGACACCGTGGCCGAGGCCGTCCGAGCCGAGGCCGTCGACGCCTCGATCATCTTCGTCCCGGCCCTGGCCGCAGCGGCGGCCATCCTGGAAGCGGCCGCGGCCGGGCTCCGGCTCGTCGTCTGCGTCACCGAGGGCATCCCCGTTTTGGACATGGTCCGCGTCAAGGCCCGTCTCGGCGGGACGGCGACGCGTCTCATCGGCCCCAACACGCCCGGGGTCATCTCGCCCGGCCTGGCCAAGCTCGGCATCATGCCCGGCCGCATTCACCGGCCCGGGCCCGTTGGCGTCATCTCCCGGTCAGGAACGCTGACCTACGAGGCCGTGAACCAGCTCACCGTCGCCGGCCTCGGCCAGTCGACGGCCGTCGGCATCGGCGGCGATCCGGTCGTCGGCCTGGGCTTCATCGACCTGCTGGAGATGTTCGCAGGGGACCCGGCGACGGAGGCGGTCGTCCTCATCGGGGAGATCGGCGGCCCGGCCGAGGAGCGGGCCGCGGCGCTCCTCCGCGGCGGTTACCCCAAGCCCGTCATCGCCTATGTCGCCGGCCTGACCGCCCCGCAGGGACGGCGCATGGGCCACGCCGGCGCGATCGTCTCCGGGGGCCACGGCGGCGCCCGCCAGAAGATCGACCGGCTCGAGGAGGCGGGGGCCCGGATCGTCCGGAACCCGGCCCGGATCGGCCGGACGGCCGCCGAGGCGCTGGGCGCTTGATTTTTGCCGTCCGAGGCCTATAATAGCGCCCAGCCGGGAAACCTGCCAGCAACGCCGCAGCGCCTCTAAACAATTGATAATATTAGACTAATATGACAAAAGACAACGGCACTCTGGGCCGGCGGATCAAGCGGACCCTGGTCGGCCGGCCCCGCGACATCAAAGACCCGTCCCTTTTTCACAAGCTCGCTTTGATCCCGATCCTGGCCTGGATCGGGCTCGGCGCCGACGGGCTCTCCTCCGCGGCTTACGGCCCTGAAGAAGCATTTAAGGTCCTGGGCGAACACACCTACCTGGCCCTGGCCCTGGCCGTGGCCACGGCCCTGACCGTCTTCATCATCTCTTACGCCTATTCCCGGATGATCGAGTACTTCCCCTCGGGCGGCGGCGGCTACATCGTCGCCACCCACACGCTCGGCGAGAAGGCCGGCGTCCTGTCCGGCAGCGCCCTGCTCGTCGACTACATGCTAACGATCGCGGTCTCGATCGTCGCCTGCGGCGACGCGATCTTCAGCTTCTTCCCGGCGTCCTACCAGCCTTTGAAGGTCCCCTTCGAGGTCCTGGCCATCCTGTTCCTCATCGTCATCAACCTGCGGGGCATCAAGGAGTCGGTAACGCTGCTCGCCCCCATATTCATCATCTTCGTTCTGAGCCACGCCCTGATGATCGGCTACGGCATCGTCCGGCACGTCCCTGACATCGGCGCCGTGGCCGGCCGGATCGGCCCCGGCTACCGGACCGGACTGGCGACGCTCGGCCTCGGCGGCATGGCCCTGCTCTTCCTCCGGGCCTTCTCCATGGGCGGCGGAACGTACACCGGCATCGAAGCCGTCTCCAACGGCCTTCAGATCCTCCGCGAGCCCCGCGTCCATAACGGCAAGAAGACGATGCTCTACATGTCGGTGTCGCTGGCGCTGACGGCCGGGGGCATCCTCGTCTGCTATCTCCTGATGGGCGTCGAGCCGGCCGCGGGCAAGACCCTCAACGCCGTCCTGGCCGGCCGGGTCTTCGGCGGCTGGTCGTTCGGCGGCGTCCTGGCCCTGATCACGATCTTCACAGAAGGCGCTATCCTTCTCGTCGCCGCTCAGGCCGGCTTCGTTGACGGGCCCCGGGTCATCGGCAACATGGCCGTCGACTACTGGTTCCCCCATCGCTTTGCCTCCCTGTCCGACCGCCTGACGATGCAGAACGGCGTCCTGGTCATGGGCGGAGCGGCCATCGCTCTTCTTGTCTACTCGAAGGGCCGCATTTCCACGCTCATCGTCATGTACTCGATCAACGTCTTCCTGACCTTCTCCCTGTCCCAGCTCGGCATGTCCCGCTTCTTCGTCAAGAACAGAAAGACGGACCCTCTCTGGAAAAAGCATCTGCCGGTCCATCTCCTCGGGCTGGCCGTCTGCCTGGCCATCCTGACCGTCACCGTCCTCGAAAAATTCTCCCAGGGCGGCTGGCTGACGCTGGTCATCACCGCGATCGTCGTCGCCCTCTGCTACCTCATCAAGGGCCATTACAGCCGAGTCCGCAAGGGCGTCCGCGAGCTCGACGACATGCTTACGGCCATCATCGCCCACAAGGGCGAGTACAACGCCGAGCCGACCGACCCCAGGAACATGACCGCCGTCCAGCTGGTCAGCGGCTATTCCGGCTTCGGCGTCCACACGTTCCTGTCGATCATCCGCGGCTTTCCCGGCCTCTACAAGAACTTCGTGTTCGTGTCGGTCGCCGAAGTCGACGCCGGCGCGTTCAAGGAGATCGAGTCCGTCGCCCATCTGACCCAGGCCACCAAGGACGCGCTCAAGAAGTACGTCGAGCTGGCCCGCCGGCTCGGCTTCCCGGCCGAGTCCCGCTTCGACACGGGTATCGACGTCGTCGAGACGGCCACGGCGCTGTGCGAGCGCGTCGCCCGGGAGTTCCCCAAGTCCACGGTCTTCGCCGGGCAGACCGTCTTCCGCCGGCCGGGCATCGTCAACCGCGTCCTCCACAACGAGACCGCCTTCGCCATCCAGCAGGAGCTGCGCTGGAAAGGGATCACGACGGTCATTTTGCCCATCCGCATCAACATCTAGATCCTTCATCGGTCAAACTCCTCCGCTCAGCTTATCTCGGGGATTGCCCACCGACCGGAGCGAACACCCTTGAGCGGAGGGCAGGAATCCTGCGGAGATACACGGAGCTGGATTCCTGCGAAATATCGGGAGAAGGCGCTTTTTCTTATTCTTTCCCAGCACCGCCCCTACGTGTATCTCCGGGGCGGCGCTGATGGTCGCTTCGAAGACTCCGCTCCCCGCCGCCCCTCGCCGCCAAGCGTCGGAGTTCCGTGTTTAAATGGCAAGCAGGCGTGCTGACCAGCGATGTCCATCCGACTGGCGATTGACAAAAGACCGTCGGGCGGTTATTAAGAGAGTCCGAAACACCGGTCGGAGAGGAGGCCGTGATGATACGCCAGTGGACAGCCTTCGGGACCGTTTTCATCCTTGCGATCGCCGCCGCGGCGGCCCAAACCCCGCAAGCGAAGCCCGTGCCCCAGGCCCCTGCGCCGATGACCGTCCAGCCGATCGCCAAGGGCCTCTATCTCGTCAAGGGCGGGTCGGGCGCCAACACGGCTTTTTACGTCACGAAAAAAGGCGTCATCGTCATCGACGCCAAGATGACGCCCGAGGCCGCGGCCGCCATGCTGGCCGAGATCGCCAAGGTGACGCCCCGGCCCGTGACCACGATCGTGCTCACGCACAGCGATGGCGATCATATCAACGGCCTCCCGGGATTTCCCAAGGGACTGAAGATCTTCGCCCAGGCCAACGTCAAGCGAGACACGGAGAAGGCCGCGGCCTCGGGCGTCATCTTGGCGTCGATGACGATGACGGGCTGAGATGAGCAAGCGTAGTGCCAAAGTCTTTTTGGGCGCCCGTAATTTATCTGTTAACAATAAGTTCGCAAAATCAACTGTCGAAAATCAGTTAAGAATTGAAAGTGGACTGTTTTTCGGGGATTTAAAGATGAAAAGTGGACTGGAGGGTCGGGCTGTGGTTTAACCTTCAGACCTCAAGGAGGTTACATCATGGCCGGACATCTTCATAAGTCGTTCAGCGATCAGCAGGTCAAGGCGCTCCTCGAGCGCTATGTCAGCCGGGAGATCAAGCTCGAGCACATCGTCGGAGTGCTCAAGATCAGGCGCAGCCGGTTCTTCGAGATCCTCAAGGAGTACCGGGCAGATCCGCAGGGCTTCACCGTGGTCTATCAGAGGAAGAGCGGCCCCCGCAAGCTCGCCCCGGAGATCGAAAAGAACATCCTCCGGGAACTGCGATTCGAGAAACAGCTGATCGGGAACCCCGAGGTTCCTTTGCGAAGCTATAACTACAGCTATATCCGGGACCGGTTGCGGGAGGTCTATCGGCAGAAGGTGTCGGTGCCGACGATCATCAAGAGAGCCAAGGAGCATGACTTCTATCTCTCGAAGCCCAAGCGGAAGGCCCACGACCGGGAAGTCCTGACCAACTACGTTGGCGAGCTCGTTCAGCACGATTCCTCACATCATAAATGGGCCCCCGATGCCGGGGTCAAATGGCATCTGATCACCAGTCTCGACGACCATAGCCGGCTCATGCTGTACGCCGACTTCGTGGAGCCAGAGACGAGCTGGGACCATATCTCAGCCCTGGAAAATGTGGTTTTGCACTACGGCGTCCCTTATGCCTATTACACCGACTGCCACTCCATCTTCCGCTTCGTCCAGGGCCGCGACTCAATCTGGAGGAAGCATTACCTGGTCACCGACGACATCGACCCGCAGTGGAAGACGGTCCTCCGGGAATGCGGGATCGATCCTCGCTATGCGCTCTCGCCTCAGGCCAAAGGGAAGATCGAGCGCCCCTATGGCTGGCTCCAGGACCGGATCGTCCGGACTTGCGCCCGGGAAAACGTCACCACGATCAGCCAGGCCCGAGAGGTGCTCCAAGCCGAAAAACACCGCTACAACTACCGGCAGGTCCATACCACGACCGGCGAGATCCCGATCATGAGGTTCCGAAGAGCGCTGCGGGAGAAGCGGACCCTGTTCCGGGACTTCGAGGTCCCGCCGCCGTTCCGATCGACCAAAGACATCTTCTCGCTCAAAGCGGAGCGGGTCGTTGATCAATACCGAAAGATCTCGTTCAACAATCTTGAGTTTAAGCTGGAGGGAGTATCTGTCCGCGATAGGGTCCAACTTCGGATCGTCCCGGACGTTGGCGATGGCCTGGCCGAGATCCGCTTCTGGTGTGAAGACCGCTTCCTGGGAATCCGGAAGATCAAGTCCGACAGCCTGAATCTAGTCCACTTTTAAACTTTATGACAGTCCACTTTTAAAGTTTACGTAACATCGCCCCGGCGCCCGGTCACGGCGCCGCTAGAGCCGCGAGCTTGTCCCGGACAAGGGAGTTGCGCTTGACCGGCTTGTCGTTCTTGATCGCGATCCAAAGGGCCTTGTAGGACCCGACGACGATGCTCAGCGTCTTGGCCCGGGTCAGGGCCGTATAAAAGAGGTTGCGCTGGAGCATGATGAAGTGCTGGGTCAGGAGGGGCATGATGACGGCCTGATACTCGCTGCCCTGGGCCTTGTGGACGGACACGGCGTAGGCCAGGGTGACGTCGTTGAGCTCGTCCTTCTCGTAGGCCACGGTCCGGCCCTCGAAGTCGACGAAGAGGCGGTACCGGGCCCGGTCGACGTCGACGACCGAGCCGATGTCGCCGTTGAAGACGTCCTTGTCGTAGTCGTTGCGGAGCTGCATGACCTTGTCGCGGGGCTTGAGGACGCGGGCCCCGACCTGGAGCCCTTCCCCGCCGGGATTGAGCCTCTCCTGGAGGGCCGTGTTGAGGCTGTCGACGCCGACGATGCCCTTGTACATCGGGCTGATGACCTGGATCTGGGGCGAGAGGGGGCTCAGGCCGAGCTTGCGCGGGACGCTCCACGAGCACATCTTGAGGATCGTCTGGAAGGCCTTCCGGGCGTCGTCCTGGCGGACGAAGTAGAAGTCGGAGTCCTTGTCGTCCTTCCCCGGCTTGACGAGCGACCGGCCCTGATTGACCCGGTGGGCGTTCTCGACGATGAGGCTCTCTTTGGCCTGGCGGAAGATCTCCTCGAGGCGGACGACGCCGACCGTCCCCGAGGCGATGATATCGTTGAGGAGCGTCCCCGGCCCGACCGAAGGCAACTGGTCCTTGTCGCCGACGAGGACGAGCCGCATGGCCGGCGGGACGGCTTTGAGGAGATGGAACATCAGCGGCAGGTCGACCATCGAGAACTCGTCGACGACCAGGGCCTCGCCGCCGAGCGGATTGGACTCGTTGCGCTTGAAGGTCCCTTTCTTCGGCTGGAACTCGAGGACGCGGTGGATCGTCCGGGCGTCCTCGCCGGTCGTCTCAGCGAGGCGCTTGGCCGCCCGGCCGGTCGGGGCCGCGAGCAGGACCGCGCGGCCCCACTTGCGGAAGATCTCGACGACGGCCCGGACGATGGTCGTCTTGCCCGTGCCTGGGCCGCCGGTGATGACCAGGATCTTGCGCTCGAACGACTCTTTGATCGCCTGGCGCTGGAGGGGCGAGAAGGAGATCCCCTGGGCCGACTCGGTCGCCGCTACGGCTTGGTCGAGGTCGAAGTCCGGCGGGCGGCAGGGGAAGCCCGAGAGCCTGTGGATCGACCGGACGACCTCGTCCTGGGCCTGGTGGAAGAACGGCAGGTACAGGGCCGGGCCGCCGGCCAGGTCCTCGGCGACGATCTGTCCGGCCTTGATGAGCGCGGCCAGGGCCGTTTCGACCCGGTCCGCCGGGACCTCGAGATCGACGACGCACGTTTCCGCGACCCCGGGAGCGAGGGAGAAGATGTGGCCCTGCTCGTTGTCCTTTTCGAGAAGATAAAGGACGTAGGCCTTGACCCGCTCGAGGGAGCCCGGGTCCCGGCCGAGCTTGAGGGCGAGCTGGTCGGCGGTCTTGAAGCCGACGCCCCAGATGTCGAGGCTGAGCTGGTAGGGATCGGTTTTGAGCACGGTGAACGAGCGGTCCCCGTACTGCCGGTAGATCTTCGTCGCCAGGCTGGTCGAGACGTTGTGGTCCTGAAGGAACATGATCAGGTCGCGGATGTCCTGGTGCTCGACCCAGGACCGCTTGATCTCCTTGAGCTTGACCGCGCCAACCCCTTCGACCTCGAGGAGCCGGTCCGGGTCCCCGGTCAGGATGTCGATCGTGGCCGCCCCGAACGCGGCCACGATGCGCTTGGCCAGGACCGGGCCGATGCCGTGGACGAGGCCCGAGGCCAGGAACTTCTCGATCCCGCCGACCGAGGCCGGCAGGGTCAGAGTGAAGCGGTCGACCTTGAACTGGCGCCCGAAGCGCGGGTTGAGCTCCCAGGCGCCCTGGACCCGCAGGACCTCGCCCGGCGTGAGCGGCGGGAAGAAGCCGACGACGGTCATCGGCTCGCCGGACTCGGGCAGGAACTTGGCCACCGTGTAGCCGTTCTCGGGATTGTAGAAGACGATGTCGTCGAGGACGCCCTCGACGGACTCCTCGCCGGTGACGAGCTTGGCCGCCTTCTTCACGATGACCCCATGTTAGACGTTTCCGCCGAGCCCCGTCAACCTGGCCTGGCGGCCGCGGCCGCTAAGATAGAGCCGAGGGGCGTCGTCGGAGTGAGCATTGGGCTGATTTAGCCGTTCCGGAGCCGGACGAGGGAAGTTTCCATGGAAACCGACAAACCGTGTTTGAGCGAGGCTTAGCGCAAGCCGAGCGAGTTGTTTTGGCGCCGAGTCCGGCGAACGGAGAGGACCCCCGAGGCTCAGTTGATGATGCGGAGCATCCGGCCCCAGCGGGCCTTGGGGATGAAGCTGACGAACTTCTTGAGGCGGTCCCGGATCCCCGTCTTCTGCCAGGAATCGCGCTCGGCCTTGTAGGAGAAGTAGATGAGCCAAGGCCGGCCCTTGATCGAGGAGATCGGGACGAAGCCCCAATAGCGGCTGTCCAGGCTGTTGTCGCGGTTGTCGCCCATGGCGAAGATGTGGCCCGGCGGGACCGTGACGGGCCCGTAATTGTCGCGGATGACGTCGTCGTAGCTGTAGACGTCGCTCTTGTTGTGCACTTCGCTGTCGACATGGACCTTGTAGGGCTCGTCGAGGGGCCGGCCGTTGATGGTGACCTGCTTCTCCTTGATCTCGACCGTCTCCCCGGGCAGGCCGATGACCCGCTTGACGAAGTCCTTGGTCAGGTCCTTCGGGTACTTGAAGACGATGATGTCGCCCCGCTCGATCGGCTTGCGGGCGAGCATGCTCCCCTCGAGCGGGAGCATGGGACGGGTGTAGGCGATCTTGTTGACGAGGAGGAAGTCGCCGACAAGAAGGGTGGGCTCCATCGAGCCGGTCGGGATCTGGAAGGCCTGGACGACGAAGGTCATGACGAAGAAGACGAAGACCGCCGTCTCCGCGATGAGCTCGAAATACTCACGGAAAAGGCTCTTGTCCCGTTTCTTTTTATCTTCGCTCATGTCCGCCACGGTGCATTAAGCCGCTAATATAAAGGAAAACGAGCGCCACATCAAGTCGGTTGCTCTCGCCGCGTCGTTCGGGGAAATCCCAGGGACACGATCCCATTTCGGGAGAAATGGGTCATGTCCCGGATTTCCACCCTCACGACGCACGGCCGCTCAAGGGCGGCCGTTTCCTTGACACTCCGCTCCAATCCGGCTTTACTAAGTCTGTGAACGTCACCCTGTTCGGCTATCCCAAGACGGGCAAGACGACGCTGTTCAACCTCCTTGCCGGGACCCACGTCGAGGTCCGGGCCTACGACGACGGCCGGAAGGAGCCGAACGTCCGGACCGTTCACCTGCCCGATCCCCGTTTCGACCGGATCGCCGCGGCCTACCCCGAAAAGAAAAAGGTCGCGGCGGCGATGGACCTCGTCGACCTCGTCGGCATCTCTTTCGGCGAGGTCAAGACGAGCCTCTTCCTCGATCACCTAAGGAGAGCCGACGGGCTCGCCCACGTCGTCCGGGCCTTTGCCGACCCCGACATCCCGCCGGCCCGCGGCCGGGTCGATCCCGTCGCCGACATCCGCGGCATGGAGGAGGAGCTCGTCCTGGCCGACCTCGTCCTGGTCGACGGGCGCCTGGAGCGGCTCGACCGGGACCTCAAGAAGATGAGGGACCCCGAAGCCGAAAAGGAACGGGAGGTCCTGCGGAAGCTCCGCCCGCTCCTCGAGTCCGGCCGCGGCCTGCGCGACCTCCCCCTCGCGCCGGCCGAGGAGAAGCTCATCCGCAGCTTCGCCTTCCTGACCCTCAAGCCCCTGCTCCATCTCATCAACATCGACGAAAAGGACTTGGCCAAGATACGGGAACCGGAAGCTCTCTTGCCCTCTCTCGCGGCCCCGATCGGGGACACGTCCCGGGGGTGCATGTCCCCGTCGGGACGGCGGATCCTGGCGTTCTGCGGCCGCATCGAGAGCGATCTCGCCGGCCTCGAGGCGGAAGAGGAGCGCCGGGCCTTCCAGGCCGAGTACGGGCTCACGGAGCTGAGCGCCCCGCTCTTCGCCGCCCAAGCGGTCGCCTTCCTCGACCGCGTCTCGTTCTTCACGGTGGGAAAAGACGAGGTCCGGGCCTGGACGGTCCGCCGCGGCGCCTCGGCCGTCGAAGCGGCCGGGGCCATCCACTCCGACATCGCCAAGGGCTTCATCCGGGCCGAGGTCGTCCCGGCGGACGAGCTCCTTCGCCACGGGACGCTCGCTCACGCCAAGGAGGCCGGGGCCATCCGGCTCGAGGGCAAGGACTACACCGTCCAAGACGGCGACGTCATCTACTTCCGGTTCGCCCCATGAGCGACGCCTTCCGGACGACCGCCCGCGATCCCCTCTCCTCCGCCCGGACCGGGCGGCTCGAGACTCCCCACGGCGCGGTCGAGACGCCGGCCTTCATGCCCGTGGCCAGCCAGGGCACGGTCAAGGCCCTGACCCACGCCCAGGTCGAGAGCCTGGGCGCCGAGATCATCCTCCTCAATTCCTATCACCTCTTCCTCCGTCCCGGCGTCGACGCGATCGAGGCCCTGGGCGGGCTCCACCGGTTCATCTCCTGGCCGAAGCCCATCCTGACCGACAGCGGCGGCTTCCAGATCTACAGCCTCTCGCCGCTCGTCCGAGTCGGCGACGAGGGCGTCCGGTTCGCTTCGCACCTCGACGGCAGCCGCATCCTGCTCCGGCCGGAGGACATCGTCGACCTCCAGCTCCGGATGGGCTCCGACATCCTGATGTGCCTCGACCATTTCCCGGCTTATCCCTATTCCGCCGAGGCGCTCAAGGAGTCCGTCCGCCTGACCGGCCTCTGGGCCCGCCGCTCCCGGGCCCGCTTCGCCGAGCGCGAGACCCGGCAGCAGCTCTGGGGCATCTCGCAGGGCGGGGTCGACCGGGACCTTCGGACCCGCTCCATCGAGGACGTCCTGGCGGTCGGCTTCGCCGGCTACGCCTATGGCGGCCTGGGCTTGGGCGAGCCCAAGACCCGCCTCTTCGAGACGCTCGAGCTCGGCGATTCGCTCCTGCCGGCCGACCGGCCCCGCTACCTCATGGGCATGGGCTATGTCGAGGACATCGTCGAGGCCGTCGCCCGGGGCGTCGACCTCTTCGATTGCGTCCTGCCGACGCGAAACGCCCGCAACGGCACCTTGTTCACCAGCCAGGGCCGGATCGCCATCAAGAACCGGAAGTACGCCCGCGACCCGAGGCCCCTCGACGAGGCCTGCGACTGCCCCACCTGCCGGACCTTCTCCCGGGCCTACCTCCGGCACCTCTACGAGCGCGACGAGATCGCCGCCGCCGTGCTCAACACCATCCATAACCTCCACTTCTACCTTGACATCTTCCGGAAAATGCGCCATTCTATCCAATCCAACTCTTTCGATCAGTTGAAGAAGAGTTTGATCTCGAACGCCTCACAAAAGGAAGAAACGACATGATGTTCGGAGCATTCCTGGCAGGACCGCAACCGGCGTCCGGACAGGCCGCCGCCTCCCCCTGGGCCTTCCCCCTCATGATGGTCGCGATCTTCGCGATCTTCTATTTCCTGATGATCGCGCCGCAGAGGAAGAAACAGAAAAAGCACCAGCAGGAGGTCGCCAGCCTGACCTCCGGTCGGCAGATCATCACGATCGGGGGGATCGTCGGCACCATCGTGGGCTTCAAGAAGGACGACCGGCTCGGCGACCTGATCGAGCTGCGCGTCGGCTCCGGGACGACGATCTCCATCCTGAGGAGCGCCGTCGGCCGGATCGTCGACACCGAAAAGCCGGAGATCAAGTAAGACCCAAGATCCTCGGCCATCCCCCGCGAGAGTGAAGGACCCATGAAAAAGAACCTCCAATGGAAGGCCGTCCTGGTGCTGGCCGTCATCGCCGGTGCGCTCTTCCTCGCCTACCCCTTCAATGACACCAAGATCCGGCGCGGGCTCGACCTCAAGGGCGGCATCCACCTCGTCCTCCAGGTCATCACCGACGACTCGATCAACATCGAGACGGACCAGGAGATCGCCCGGCTCGAGGAGCTGCTGAAGAAGAACAGCATCACCTTCCAGAAGGTCACCAAGGACGGCCTCGGCCGCATCGGCATCCAGGGCGTCCTGGCCGACGACGAAGTCAAGACCCGCGACATGCTCGACGAGTACGCCCGGGACTGGGACTATGGCTTCGCCGGCGACCGGGCCACCCTGACCCTCAAGCCGCTGGTCGTCCAGTTCCTGCGCGACCAGTCCGTCAGCCAGGCCAAGGAGACGATCGACAACCGGATCAACACCTTCGGTGTCTCCGAGCCGCTCATCCAGCGCCAGGGCGCCGACAAGATCGTCGTCGAGCTGCCCGGCGTCGACGACCCCGAGCGGGTCAAGGAGCTGATCAAGGTCACGGCCGTCCTCGAATGGAAGCTGGTCAAGGCCGGCCCGGCGCCCGACGAGGCCACCCTGCTCCAGGCCACCAACGGGCAGGTCCCCGACGACGCCGTGGTCCTCAAGGGCGACCCCAAGCGGGGCCAGGGCGGCTTCTACCTTGTCGACAAGGTCGCCGCGGTCACCGGCAAGGACCTGCGCTCGGTCCGCCAGGTGACGGACGAGTGGAACAACCCGGCCGTCTCCTTCTCCCTCAATCCCGAGGGCGGCGCCCGGTTCGAGATGGTCACCGGCGCGAACATCGGCAAGAACATCGCCATCATCCTCGACAACCAGGGCCAGTCCGCGCCGGTGACCATCTCGAACCGGGCGCCGCCCTCGGGATTGAGGGAGAAGGAGACGGCCGGGT
>Ga0116202_10000125_pt1 | contig 38368 bp, 37 predicted proteins | sample LakKivw325mmetaG_FD_94479 | JGI IMG/M metagenome (GOLD analysis project Ga0116202, IMG submission 94479) | Anoxic lake water microbial communities from Lake Kivu, Rwanda to study Microbial Dark Matter (Phase II) - Lake Kivu water 325m metaG | ecosystem: Environmental > Aquatic > Freshwater >... | reverse complement strand
CTCTGAGAGCGTATAATGATAGTGAGAACACAGTGAGACACAAGGTGTCGGATGGCGGAGGACTGGTGGCGATAGCGTATCTCGGTCTGGGTGGCAATCTCGGAGACGCGGCAAACAGCATCCGGACGGCCGCGGGGCTGCTCGCTTCGGATGGGCGCGTGCGGGTGTCCAGCAGGTCTTCATTCTACCGAACGGATCCCGTCGGCTACGAGGATCAGCCTGAGTTTACTAACGCGGTCATCGAGATTGAGACAACACTTACTGCCGAGGAGTTGCTGGGTCTATGCCTGCGGATCGAGCAGAATCTGGGGCGCCAGCGAACAATCAGGTGGGGTCCCAGAGTCATAGATATTGATATACTGATCTACGATAACCTGGAGATGAATACGCCGGGGCTCACAATTCCGCACCCACGGATGATGGAGCGCGGCTTCGTCATGGCGCCTCTGGCCGAGATTGCGCCGGATTTGACTATGCCGGATGGCAGAACCGCAGATGAAGTCTACGTTGGGCTTGGTCCATCCGGCGTGCGGGTGGCCGACGATATGAGTTGGGAAGACTGATGGGTCTCTATAGATACGAGGCGACGGACAAGACCGGGAACCTGCTGCGCGGGGTGCTGCAGGCCCGTGACGAGCAGCAGTTGGCGGTTATGCTCAACAACCGCGGCCTCACTCTGCGCACGGCATACCCCCCGAACTCAGGGTCGCGCCAGAGCGCCAGTAGGCCCGGCACTCTTGCCGGGCACCAGCCTTCGGGGGGACGTCCAGTCGCGGCTTCTGCTGCCGCTTCCGGGTCCGCACCCGGCATAGCGTCAGTCACCGTGGATGGACTTCCGGTCTCCGTCAAGTCCTGTGTCAGTCCCAGACAGCTCGCGGCGTTCTTTCGTCAGTTCGCAACTCTGATGCGGGCGGGTATTCCGGCATTTCAGGCGATGCGTGATATGGTATTGACAACCCAGAACGGCAACCTGAAACACGCAGCCGAGCAGATGTCCGGCGTGCTGCAGCAGGGCGGTAAGCTCTCTTCGGCGATGGCGCAGTTCCCGGCGGTGTTCCCTGTCCACACGATCGCGTCTATCTGGTGTGGAGAGATGGTTGGGCGGATAGACATCGCTTTGGATGAAGTCGCCGTCGAATATGAGCAGGAGATAAAGGAGTTCTTCTTGGGCAAGCTGGGCTGGTTTTTGGCGAAATCGCAGCTCTTGACTCTCGTTTCTGCCATACCACTGCTGGATACGAAACGTCTGTTGCAGCCGGTTCTGCAGGAGGCATGGGCAGCCCAGCGAATGACGCCTGATATCGGCGCCGTACTCAAGTCGCTGGCTATAGCCTACATAAAGAACGTTCTTCCGATTACCCTGCTGCTGGTCGGAGGGTTCCTGGTGTTCTGGCTGGTTCTGGGACTTATCAAGCGAGTGCCAGCCGTAAAGAGAACGACTGACAGGATAGTAGCCGGCGTTGCCGTCTGGGGACCCCTGCACAGGTACAGAGGACTGGCACGGTTTCTTGCTATAATGGAACGACTAACCGCTGCAGGCATCCCAGCAAAGCAAGCCTGGGAAGCCGCTTCTTTGACCCCGCGCAACTCGGAGGTCGCCCAGCGGCTTCGCGACGCGGCGACGGTCTCGGCGGGAGAATCGACCGTTGAGATGATGAAGGAGTCACTGGTATTTGAGCTAGAGGATGTTGGCACGGTGGACGCTGGTGTCAGATCCGGAAGTCTCCCAGAAATGCTCGGTAACCTCGCGCAGATGTATCAGAGTCGCTCGGATGCACAGACAGGGAAGGGGCGCTTCACCTCGATAGTAGTGCTCGTCAACTGGATAATCATTTCTTCGGGTCTTCTCGCGATATTCACTGCGAAGCTAGTCCCGCTGTTCTATGAGAAGTTTGAGAGCTGGCTAAGCACCTGGTAGGGTGACCCAACAAAGCCTATGACAACATACGACTACCGCGCAAAAGACAGAGCCGGAAATACAGTGACAGGGAGCGTGGAGGCGGACTCTGAGCGAGACGCCGCAGCACGCATACGTGAGATGGGCCAGTATCCACTCCAGATAAAGGCATCACGCGGCGCCTCCACACCTCCCCCTTCCCCCTCCGCTTCGGAGGGGGTTAGGGGGAGGTCTTCCACCATGGAGCGCCGTACTCACGACGAAGCAGGCTCAGCTCTCGCCCGATACATCATCTTTCCGCTGTGGACCGGCGTCAACATCGGCGCTCTGGCCCTGTTCTTCAGGCAACTGGGGACGATGCTTGAGGCCGGGATGTCGATTGCCGAGGCGCTGGGGTCGCAGGGTACGCGGATGACCGGCAGACTGGGCAGGCTGGTAAGGGAGATGGCCGGGGCGGTTCGAGACGGCAGGCGGTTCTCGGACGAATTGGCCAGGCATCCGCGAGTGTTCAGCCCGTTGGTCATCTCGCTGGTGCGCGCGGGTGAGGCAGGTGGGCTTCTTGAATCAATGGTCAAGAGGATAGCGTCCTATCTGGAATATGAGATAAGAGTGAGGCGTAAGATCTCTCTGGCGTTGCTCTACCCGTGCGTCATATTCGTCTTCATCGTTGTAACCCCACACATTCCGGCACTGTTTCTTGAGGGATCCAGAGCGTTCTTCTCATATCTCTGGGGGTCGCTCAGAATATGGCTGCCGTGGTTAGTTCTCGGCATAGTCGCAGCGAAGCTGCTGGGACAATTCGAGATACCGAGGATAGTCTGGGACTCTGTGAAGATCGTACCTCCCGTGATAGGTACCTGCGCGCGCAAGGTGGCGATGTGTCGCTTCAGCCGTGCGCTGGCGCTGCTGTACTCCGCCGGAATGCCGCTGGCTGAGGCAGTTCACGCTTCTGCCGACGCGTGCGCAAACGCGGCGATAGGGCGCAAGGTGAAGTTCGCGATTCCCGGACTTCGGGCTGGCAAGAGCCTTTCAGAGTCCCTCGGCCGTACGGGGGCGCTGATGCCTGTGGTGATGGACATGGTTGTCGTAGGAGAGCGCACCGGCAACATAAGCGACGTGCTGGAAAAGGCTGCGGAATACATGGAAGACGAAGTCGACGCCAGTATCACCAAAATCGGTATCGCGCTGTTCGTGCTCACACTCCTGGCAGCCGGAGCCGTCGTGCTGGTGATGGTGGTTCGTTTCTATTCCGGCTACTTCACCGGGATAATGAACGCGGGGGAATGATGCGAACCAAGCGGAGCTACTACGAGATACTCGGGTTGCCCGAGACTGCGTCCGCCGAGCAGATCAAGCGGAAATACCGTCAGCTTGTTCGCAAGTTCCATCCGGACGTAGCTCCGAACAAAGAGACCGCCCACCAGTTCTTCATACTGATCAATGAAGCATACGATACGCTGACCGACCCGGCCGGGCGGCGCGAGTATGACGCCAGACTAGTTGAGGGTCGGCGCTATAAGGCACCTGCAGGGCAGACCACGTCCCATACCCAGACGCGTCAGGAGGCCAGGGGGAAGCGCAAAGAGCAGTCGGCGAAATACCTGCGGGAGGCGCAGTGGTCGTTCATCCAGAGGCGCTTCAAGGAAGCGGCGTCTCATTGCAGAGCAGCCCTGCGCGTGAACCCCGGAAGCGCTCAGGCCCACGCGATTCTGGGTGACATATTCAGAGCTCAGGGAAAGGTGGACCAGGCCATCAGCGAGTATACCTATGCTCTCCAGTGCGACCCTGCGGACCTTGAAACCGAGCGCAAACTGGCGCGACTTCTCAGCGACCAGATAGCGCCGGGAGCAGCCAGGCCCGAACGCGTATCCGAGACAATGAGCAGGGCGAGGTGGAGGCTGGCGGGATGGTCCTTTGCCGTTCTGATCATCCTGCTGATCCCGGCGCACCCAGTTGTGCCCGCCCCGTGGCTCGAAGGGACGCCATTTGCCGGTCTGAGTGCGAATCTGATTGGCCTCGCTGTTTTGGCTTCGTTCATAGTTGGTATAATGCTTGCAGTTGATGGACTTGTGGCTCACCCGGAGCGCGAGCTATACACCCAGACGCTGCGTGGGCAAAGAGACCGCAACTGGCTGAACACCGCGCTGTTGCTGATGAGTCCCGCGGGGTTTGTGGTGTGTGGGGCAGCATACCTGATAGTCGGCTACCTTACAAACAGTCTGGCTCGCAGTGTGACCACCACGATTGCCGCAACACTCGGGGTCACCGCTATGGCCGCACTCCTGAACGGCATCCCGGGGGCCGGTGTCAAGATGGTGTTGTTTGGAGGGAACGTGTGCTTTTGGGCTATACTGGCCGGAGCACAGGTAGCTCCGAGGTTCATTCACGGTCAAGAGAGGAAACCGAAACGATGAAGCGCGATAAGATAACCGCTCCGCGTCTGGCAAAGATGAAACAGCGCGGCGAGAAGATATCCGTTCTGACGGCTTATGATTACCCCTGGGGGAGAATGATCGACGAAGCCGGCATAGATGTCGCTTTGGTGGGGGACAGTCTCGGAATGGTGGTGCTCGGATACGATACCACGCTTCAGGTGACTATGGAAGACATGGTGCGGCATTCGGCGGCGGTGGCTCGGGGAGCAGACCGGGCTCTGGTGGTCACTGACATGCCGTATCTCTCATACCAGATCACCGCAGAAGATGCGGTGCGCAACGCTGGGAGGCTCGTGCGAGACGGCGGCGCACAGGCTGTGAAGCTCGAGGGCGGGGCCGAGTTTGCGCAGACGGTAGCGAGGATAGTGAGCACTGGTATTCCTGTGGTCGGGCACTTGGGAATGACGCCGCAGTCGGTGAATCGGTTTGGCGGTTATGCAACACAGGGAACGGACCCGGCGTCGGCGGAACACATGGCGGCGGATGCCCTTGCACTGCAGGAAGCCGGAGTCTGTGCGATTGTGTTGGAAAAGGTGCCTGCCGATCTTGCTGCGAGACTCACAAAGACTCTTGAGATTCCCACAATCGGAATCGGAGCAGGGCCGGACTGCGATGGACAGGTGCTGGTGACTCACGACATTCTGGGGCTATACGACAGGTTCACCCCTCCGTTTGCCAAGCAGTATGCCAATTTGTGGCGGGCTACGGTGCGGGCGTTCAAGACATACGACAAGGAAGTGAAGAACGGCGAGTTTCCACGCCGGGCGCAGGAGGATTCGTGCAAGTAGTTCACAGAGTATCGGAACTCAATGAGGCGATGCAGCAGGCCCGCAACAGGGGACTGGTTATCGGACTGGTCCCGACAATGGGGGCTCTGCACGAGGGACACACGGCCCTTGTGAGACGCTTAAGACAGGACTGCGGCTTCCTTGTCGTCAGCATATTTGTGAATCCGACTCAGTTCGGCCCGAGCGAAGACTACGACCAGTATCCGCGCACGCTGGAGGCTGACGCGGCCAAATGCGAGGCTGCCGGCGCGGATATGGTGTTTGCGCCCGTCGCCTCGGAGATATACCCGGACGGGTTTGAGACGTGGGTGGATGTCGGCGGGTTGACCGACATCCTGGAAGGGCAGCGCAGGCCGGGGCACTTTCGGGGCGTGACTACCGTGTGTGCCAAGCTGTTCAACCTCACCGGAGCTGACCTCGCGGCGTTTGGGGCGAAGGACTATCAGCAGTTGATGGTCATTCAGAAAATGGTGCGCGACCTGAACATGAAGGTGCGAATCGTGCCGGTGCAGACTGTTCGAGAGAACGATGGCCTGGCAATGTCGTCCCGCAACGCCTATCTGGCTCCGGACGAGCGAGTGGCTGCGGCGGTGCTCAACCGCGCGCTGAAGGAGGCTCGGGCCGTTTTTGAGAATGGCGAGAGAAACGCCCTGAAACTGAGGATGGTGGCCGAAAACTGCATCCGCAGAGAGCCTCTTGCTCATCTTGACTATGTTGAGGTAAGGGATGCAGAGACACTGGGCATAATCAGCGAGGCCGTAAAGCCTGTTGTGGTGCTGCTGGCTGTGAAGATCGGGACCACTAGACTCATAGACAACGCGGTGCTTTCTTGACATTCGCCGCGTGCGGGGATAGAATACAAGTGTAAGATGGCAACGAACGGAGGTGATTACCCTGAGGGTTCGAGCAAAAGAGCTTAGACGAACTCGGAAGCGAGCCGAGGAGAGATACAAGGCGCGTCTGCACGCCGACACTGAGAATACGTCCAAGAAGAGACGCTAGGTTTGTCTGAACAGTATTGAAACAAGGTCGTGGGCACGGATTCCCACGACCTTGTTGTACGTGGCGGTTGGATGATGTCCTGCCCAAGGATAGAGCAACTGCCGAGTGTGTTGGGGTTGCATCGGTCAAGGCTGACGGTAGGAGCTGCCGTCTCGCTGAATGCTGCGTCATGCCGGTCCTGAATCAAGTTCAGGATATCCGGCACCCATCCGGAGAAGGGATGGGTCCTGAACCAAGTTCAGGATGACGTGGTTGCTCACATACTCTGAGCTCTTACGGCGGAGGGGCTATTCGTGTTTCGGGACTTGACGGTTGGATAACGGCGCACGGATTGCGCACAGAGTGTAGGGTCCAACTCGGAAATCCCGAGACTAACTGGCATGCATAGTGTCGCGAGGAACGGGCAGTTGGTCTTCGACTAGCGCCTCAATGTATGCTGCCGCTGCTTCCTTCACGTTGGCCAATGCAGACTCTCTGGTGAGCCCTTGAGAAACGCATCCCTTAAGAGCGGGAACATACGCAACGAAACCGGATTCGCGGCCGGGCTCGACAACTACAATGTATCGCAACTTGGCACCTCGCAGCTTGCACTGGTTCAGACATTTCCAACCAGTCCACTTGGTTGAGTATACCCAATTCCCTGCTCAACGTCAATACTTATCCAACTTATCCACGCAGTCTCCGGTCACACCTCATCTCCTGGAATGTGCAGAAGCGCGGGCAGGTCGTCTCCGACCGCTCTGAGAATGCGGGCAGGGGAGTCGCCGTCTTGTCGCACCTTGACCACCTTCTCAAACGGCGGCTTGATGTTGATCTCGCCGAAACTGGAACGGTCCGAGTTGAACCTTGTCAGTGCGTTGTATGCTCCCTCGCGTATCAGTGCCTGCGCCCGTTCCGGGCTTAGATGAACCGCGCTCAGGTTGCGGGCACGGTATTCGGTGGTGTCGCACTCATCGCCAGTGCCCGGCGTCAGTCCGCGCTTTGTGGCCACCGTTTCTATGCCGGGAACCAGGGCCGCAGCCTCACGGGCGAACGCCTCGTCTCCGCAGCAGAGTATGGATTGTGTGCCAAGCAACTCAGCACACATCGCCAGTTCCCCGAACTCACCAACTGAGATACCGTTGATTTTGAAATCAAGGACGTCGAACCATCCCGTGTGGGCAATGTGCGCGTACTCCGTTCCCGCCTTGGGGTGTTGGCCTATCCAAGCTGCTACATCGAACCCTTCGTCGAGCAAGAACGGATGTCTGCCCGGGTACATCCGACAGTACAAGGCCCTGCTGTCCAACGCGAGCGGATTGATTCCTCCGTATCCGTGGCCGTCGACTACCACGACCTCCGTCGCCCCGGCTTCCACAAACCCATCCACCGCGGCGTTGACCTCCATCGTCAACAGCTCTTTGCCCGCGTCGTAGTAGCGCCCTTCAGGCGTGACCCAGTTGTCGTGGTCAACCACCCCGCAAACGCCTTCCATATCTGTCATCATCCAAACTCTCATCCGTCTCTCCTCCCCAAAAAGAAGCCGCGCCCCTCTGAGTTGTGGTGCAGGCGTCTTGCCTGCAGATACTCGCGGAGTGTGGCAAAAAAAAGCCCCTCCGATTGGCTCAGAGGGACTATAGCAGATTTGAGGAGTATTGGCAACAAGGCAAGAATGATATTAGACTAGTCTGCGCCTGAACGCTAACAGGATCGAACAGGACAATCCGGCTCCCACTGCGGCAACTGATCCAGGCTCAGGCACCGGAGAACCCGGAACAGACGACGAACCGATAGGCTGGTCGGAGACAACGATGGACAGATTGTATGTGAACGGGTGGGTCACTCCGGTCGCTCCCGAGGAGTCGCCGGATACCACCGCGGTGTATCGGCCGGTGTATGCGGTGTTCATGTTTGACAGCTTCACCGAACTCCGGGACTTTGCCCGTCCGGCAACATCACCCGTGGGGTCAAACACGTTCACCCAATATGAGTCGGTGAATTCCGACGGTCTGGTGACTGTAATCGACACATAGCTGTCGTAAGCGGCCTCGAAAGAGTAGTAGTCCGGTGTGTCGCTGAGAGCGCCCAGGATGGTGATGGTCCCGCCAATCAGTGATATATGCTGAGGTGACGAGATGCTGTTGTTGGGTTCGATCTCCGTGACTGAAAACGCAGAGGCCGTCCCCGCAAACGCAGCCACTGCGGCGAGTACCAGCAACCCTCTAATCATTGTGCCATTCACCATCTTGCTCTCCCAGAAATCGCGGCTCTACTATCATCAGTATAAGCCTTGTTCACCCAGGAGTCAAGAGATTTGGTGAAAATCGCGCAAAAAACCAGCACAAGTACTAGTGTTAGACCCTGATAATAGTACCAGGATTCACATATATGACCAAATGCGCACCACATGCGTGCTTCAGCAACCTGGGGCAGGCTGCACAATCGCTGGTTGGGGTTCAGTTGGCGTCAGGGGACCCCCAGAGCGCCGGGTTGGGCTTCACATATATGGGAATGGTGGCGCTCGACCGTACCACGGTGCGGACCTCTATCTCGTCGTTCCGCAGTATCTGGTCTTTGCCGATGGCGTGAATTGTTAACATCACGCTGTTGTGTCCAGCGAATATTCCCGCCGGAATCGTGCAGGACAAGGTGTCAGGGCTCAGCAGCGCTCCGCTCTTGATCAGCTCTTTGACAGTCTCGGGTACGTAAGCCTGTGTCTCAACCCTTGCTGCGAGCTTCAGATCGTTACCTGCTGTCCATTCAACTGACTCGTTCGCTTTCCCGGCAAAAGCGCTGACCACGTAGCCCAGAGCGCCGGGGATCCCCAGCCAGCTCACACGTATGGGTTTGTCAAGGTCAGCGTTGTTGGGCATTCCTGTCAACTCAATTGGGGAGAGGAAGTCCTGATCAGGCTCGATGCGCATTGATACCGTCCCACAGAAACTGGTTTCCAGCGTGTACGGCCCGGCGATGCGCGGCTCCGTTGGCATCTTCTCGTTGTCGAACGCAGGCCAGTATGCGTAAGTTCCGGTGGGCACGTCAAGCCTGGAGACCTGAGTGCTGCCCGTCTGCGTCACGGCCAGCGGTTGACCGTCGGCAGGCGTTTCCGAACTCCCCCAGTACGATCGCGTCACGTGTCTGGTCTGAGCCGGTTGGCTCGCGACTTCCGCATCGTCGGGCAGTCCCTCGGAGATGATGCCCATCTCCACAAATCCCTGCTTGTTGAGGGTTTCCGGCACCGTCACTCGCGCCCACGAGCCACGAGGAGCCTTGCGGTCGCTGAAAAGGTCGAAGTTGACCGTTCGCTTCGCTGATATCGGGGGAGGGGCCACAGGTTCGCTGCCGGTCGGCGCCAAATCCACTGACGGGAATGCCATGCGCGCGGTAAGAACGTATACCATAAGAACAGTGTGCAATGTTGGTGTGCTCCTCTCGGACTTGGATATAAGACTCCATTGCGGACGAAATAGTTTCATCACGGCTCGGCTTGTGTGTCACTTACACCTTGTGATAGACTAATGCCTGAATCCCGCAGTGGGAACACAATACTGAACAGATCAGAGGACCAGCTAATGCCTAAGATAGCGTTTATCGGAGCGGGAAGCATAGGCTTCACCCGTGGCCTTGTGCGCGACATTCTGACATTCCCGGCTCTCGCTGACAGCACCATCGCATTGATGGACATCGACAGCGAGCGTCTGGATCTTATCAAGACTGCAGTTGACCGGATTGTGGCAGCCGGAAACTACCCTGCCAAAGTCGTAGCCACCAAGAATCGCGAAGAGGCTCTCAAGGATGCGGATGGAGTCATCTGCACCATCCTTCAGGGCGGTGTGGATGTTTTTCGCACCGACGTAGAGATACCAAAGAAGTATGGGGTGGACATCAACATCGGCGACACTCGCGGTCCGTCCGGGATATTCCGGGCTCTTCGCACAATTCCGGTGATGCTCGATATCTGTAAAGACATTGACCGGCTCTGCCCGCATGCTATATTCCTGAACTACACGAACCCTATGGCCATGCTGTGCCGCGCTATGCAGGGCAAGTACCCGCACCTTGCCATATCCGGACTTTGTCACAGCGTGCAGGGGACCGCTGAGATGCTCGCGAACTGGATTGGCGCGCCGATGTCAGAGGTTACTTTCAGGTGTGCGGGAATCAACCACCAGGCCTGGTTTGTCGACTACCGGTGGAACGGCAGGGATGCGTATCCTTTGATCCGTGAAGCAGTGACTACGAAACCGGAAATCTACAACGAAGAAATCGTTCGAAACGAGATGTTCCTGAATCTGGACTACTACGTCACCGAATCCAGCGGGCACAACTCCGAATACAACGCCTGGTTCCGCAAGAGACCGGACCTCATCGAGAAGTATTGCACTCACGGAACCGGATGGAACCCTGGCGAGTACGCGTGGGTTGTCAACTACTACCTTGAACGCCAGGACACCTGGAGAGACGAGGTCAACAAGCAACTCGCTGAGCCAGTGGACCTTACCAGAGGACTCGAATACGCGGCGAGCATATTCAACGCTACAATTGGCGATGGCGACCTCTACGAGTTCAATGGCAATGTGCGCAATTTCGGCCTGATATCGAACCTGCCTGAGGGCTGTTGTGTGGAAGTGCCGGTAATGGCATCAAAGCGAGGGTTGGACGCTATCGCCGTGGGGGCTCTCCCCGCACAGCTTGCCCTGCTCAACAACATCAGCTCTCGCTGCGAAGAACTAGCTGTTGAGGGCTGCATTGAGGGCGACCCGCGCAAAGTGTTCCACGCGGTGTGCTTCGATCCGCTCACCAGCGCCGTGCTATCGCTGGAAGAAACTCAGAAGATGGTCGACGAGATGTTCGAGGCCAACAGAGACTACCTGCCGCACTTCAAGCATCTGAAGTAGCAGGAACCTGATCCAGGACCTCCCGCTGGTCGGAATGACAGCACAAGGATATGCTTCGGGACACCCCCGTCCCGAAGCATAACTCAGATATGTCTCAGGCCTCCGGCAGGCCGTGCATCTTGCGGATGTGGCGGTCGATCCCGACGGCCGCGATCTTGCCCGCGCCCATAGCGCTGATGACTGTTGCCTCGCCCGTGACCGCGTCTCCCCCGGCGAACACTCCCGGAATGCTGGTCATGCCTGTCGCGGAGTCAGTGATGATGCCGCCCCAGCTCTGCGTTTCGAGGCCATCAGTGGTTGATCGAATCAGAGGATTGGGGTTCTGTCCGAGAGCTACTATGACCGTGTCCGCCTCGATCGTGAACTCCGAGCCTTTGACCGTCACCGGCCGCCTCCTGCCAGACTCGTCCGGTTCGCCAAGCTCCATCCGAAGACACTCGATTGCTTTGACCTGCCCTTTTTCGTCGCCTATGAACCGCTTGGGGTTGGTTAGCAGCTTGAACTCCACACCCTCGTGCTCCGCGTTCTCGATCTCCTCGGCTCTGGCCGGCATCTCTTCTCTGCCGCGACGGTAGACGATTGTCACTTTCTCAGAGCCGATGCGAAGCGCCGTCCGGCAGCAGTCCATTGCGGTGTTGCCGGCGCCGATGATGATCGCGCGCTTCGGAATCTTGATCGGGGTGGAGTAGTCCTCGCGATTCGCCCGCATAAGGTTGATGCGCGTAAGCCACTCGTTGCCGGAGTAGACGCCGCCGAGGTTTTCGCCCTCGATCCCCAGGAACTTCGGCGCACCGGCCCCGCTTCCCACAAACACAGCGTCAAATCCTCGCTCAAGCAGATCCATCACGCGGAATGTCCGACCGACTATCACGTCTGTCACGAACTTCACGCCCAGGCTCTGCACATACTCGATCTCGCGGTCCAAAATGTCGCGAGGCAGTCTGAACTCGGGGATGCCATACCGCAGCACCCCGCCGAGCTTGTGCAGTGCCTCGAAGACTGTTACCGAATATCCGAGCTTCGCAAGATCTCCGGCGACGGTCAGCCCGGCGGGCCCGCTTCCCACCACAGCCACATTGTATTTGGCTAGCTCGGGATGCAGGGCTTTTGGCGGCTCGGTGACTTTCGAGTTGGCCGCTTCGTAGTCTGAGACAAACCGTTCCAGCCTGCCGATGCCCACCGATTCAAATTTCTTCGATAACACGCACTCTTTCTCGCACTGGTTCTCCTGCGGGCAGACGCGACCGCAGATGGCCGGCAGCGAGTTGGTCTGCTTGATTACCTGCGCCGCCCCTATGTAGTCGTTTTCCTTTATCTTACCGATGAACTCGGGGATGTCGATGTTTACAGGACAGCCCGATACGCACGGCTTCTTCTTGCATCCCAAACACCGCTCGGCTTCGGCCACAGCCGTTTCTTCGCTGTAGCCCAGAGCGACTTCATCGAAATTGGTTATGCGAACCTCAGCGTCCTGCTGCGGCATCGGATGCTGTTTTTCTAGAACCTTCGCCACTTACTCGTCACCTCCGGCCATGAATGCTTCCCGCTGAACCTTCTCCTGCTCGAAGTAGAATGCTTTACGGGCTCGGAGTTCGTCCCAGTCGACCTGATGTGCGTCGAAATCCGGCCCATCAACGCACGTGAACATCGTCTTGCCTCCGACGGTCACCCTGCACCCTCCGCACATTCCGGTGCCGTCGATCATGATGGGGTCCAAACTCACGATGGTCTTGACTCCATACGGTTTGGTGGTTTCCGCGACTGCCCTCATCATCGGCAGTGGTCCGATTGCCACCACAAAGTCGATCTTGCGAGAGTCCAGTAGTTCTTTCAGAGGCTCAGTGACGATTCCCTTGCGGCCGTAGGAGCCGTCGTCGGTAGTTATGATAGTCTCGTCAGACATCGCGCGCATCTCTTCCTCAAGTATGATCAGAGACCGCTCCCGAGCGCCGATTATCGTAATCAGCGTGTTGCCGGCCTTCTTAAGTCCGGCCGCAACCGGCCTGGCGATTGCCGTGCCGACCCCTCCGCCTATCACAACGCTCGTGCCGTAGTTCTCGATCTCGGTGGGTTTCCCAAGAGGGCCCGAGAGGCTCGGTATGGAATCACCTACCTCAAACTTGCCCATCTCCAGGGTACCTCTTCCTACCTCCTGGAAGATGATTGTGATGGTGCCTGCTTCCGGGTCCAGGTCTGACACCGTCAGTGGAATTCGCTCACTTTTCTCGCCCGGCCAGACCATGACAAACTGTCCAGGTTTCGCCGAGGCAGCGATCAGCGGCGAATGTACCTCCAGAAGTGTCAGCACATCAGAGAGTTTGCGCTTGCCTACAACCTTGTTGCTCAGTTGATCCGGGGTCAGATTCGCCAGATTGCAGGTCTTCCCGTCAGGATGATTGCTCATTTGCGTGTTAGTCCCCTATTCCTTGCGTTTGTGACGCCTGGATTATATCCAGGGCGCGTCCATAGTCTTCCTGCCTCACAACGACGTTGCCCCAGTGGCCGTGGAACATTGACATCACGCCGTCATACATCGAAACCTGAAGCGATTGCAGCATCGCTGGAATACCGGCGTCATCAAGTATGCCTTTGATGATGTTGGCCTCAGACTCGTCCAACGCTTCGTGCACAACCACAAGCCCTTCATCCAATCCCCGGCTGCCACTGGTCATTTGTCCCTCACAATTATGATGCGTCCCTTGGCTGTCGCGAACACGGTGCTCTCGTCGTCAGCGACATTTGCGGTCATATGGATGACCCTGCCCTCGATTGACTCTATCTTTGCAGCGAAACGCAGACGGCGGCCAATGGGTGTAGGCTTCTTGTAGCGAACAGTCAGTTCTCCCGTCACAGCGTCCAGTCCGGACGAATGCGCCCGGCGTGCCATAACTTCGTCCAGCACCGTGCTCACCAGTCCGCCGTGCACAACGCCCTTCCATCCCTGATGCTCGATCCTTGGGGTAAAGTATGAGACATACTCGTCCCCCTCTTCCGTGAAATCCAGGTGGAGCCCTATAGGGTTGGTCTTGCCGCAGGCGAAGCAGCCGTCATTGTCCAGAAATTCCATATCAAGTTTCCCGGCACATTATAGCACAGTAGGCAGGTGAGAGGCTATTTTTCCACTTGACCGCTGAGTGTTCGGCGTGTTAAACTTCACCTTGGTTTTGGTATCACAATGGAGGCTATGGTTGGAATCACAAGCTCTTCCCGTCGGCGAAAGACTTCATCGCGGTATGACATATCTGCGTGGCCCTTTGGTGGCTGTTGTCGTGTTCGCCCTTGTGGCAACCATGCGAGAACTGTCAGCGTTCTACTACGGTGCACCGGTGTCTCTGTTCGGAGAGATGATTCAGATGTGGGCCTCGTCTCAAATACGAAAAGACGAGAGGTTTACGATATCCGGACCCTATTCCTACGTCAGAAACCCGATGTACATTGGCAGATTCTTCGTTGGGCTGGGTTTTGTCATCATCACTTGGAACCCGTACATCATAGCGGCCTATGTTGTTTTGTTCGCTATCTATGCACACATCCGGGTGAACCGCGAGGAATCCAGGCTTAAGGAGATATTCAAGCCGCACTATCAGGAATACTGCAGCGAGATTCACCGCTGGCTGCCCCGGCTCAAGGCATACTCGAAGTCCGAGCCGCAGCGTGCCAGTTGGCGACAGCTCTGCGTTAATCATGAACAGATCAATCTTCTGATCGTAGTGGTGGTTCTGGTGGCGGTGTATATCAGGCTGAGCGTGTTTGGCAGTTAATACTGGCCTCGTTAGTATTGCGGAAGAGTGAGTATGGCGCCTATGTGTCGCATGGGTCTTATACTCCGTTCTCGAAATGACCGGACAGGTGGTTAGTTTTGCCCATCTTTCGTGCCGATGACCTCAAACTGGAGTACACGGATACTGGAGCGGGTGTGCCATTGCTCCTCATACCCGGCGTGTTGGGTCTTAAAGAGTGCTTCGGGTATCAGGTGTCCGCCCTGTCGGATCGCTGCCGCGTAATTGCGTTTACTCCGGCACTCCGCAGGAAGGGTCGAGCCGTAGACCTCGACCACGTCTCCAGCCAGGCCCTGCGTCTTCTGAAACATCTGGGGGTTCCCTCCGCGGTGATAGTCGGCCACGGCGCGGGTGGCCTGGCCGCAATAAAGCTCGCGTCCGCTCATCCCGATTGTTGTCTGGGGCTGATCCTTCACTCTTGCGCTCCGAGCTTTGTCGAGTTAGAGAAGAACCGCCTTATCCACGACATGTTGCCCGGCAGACCTCGCTTCGATAGCTTCCTGGTCAGGTGGCTAGGGAAACTTGGCGTCGGGGGAAGACAGGTTGCTTCGTCACAAACTGAGCAAACTCCGACCGACGCAGGCTGGGACTTGTCCGATTCACTGGTGAACAATCCGCATCTTTCCTCGCGCAGCATCAAAGCATGGATGCGTGTGCTCGGTTCCGCTGATGTCACGGAGGACTGTCAGAATGTCGGCGTGCCCGCATTAGTCGTATGTGGGTCCGACGAGCCGGACTATATACTTGCCGGATCTGAGGCGCTGCACGGACTGATCGAAGGTTCGATTCTCGAAGTCATCGAGGGCGTTGGGGAATTTGCATTTTACCACAGGTACGATCTGTTCAATCAGCTTGTCGAGGAATTCCTTGCCGACCGCGTGCCGTGCCTCTAGCTGTCACTTCGAACAAAGTGAGAAATCTCACGCTCCGCAAACGAGCCCTGAATCGAGTTCAGGGGACATGAGCGGTTCCGGCAGCGAAGGCGGAGAAGTCAGGGACAATGGAACTCATAGACACGCACGCGCACCTCACCGATGGCAAGTTCGATTCGGACCTGGACTCCGTTCTGCAACGGGCGGCAGCAGCGGGAGTCACACGTGTCATCGTGTGCGGTTATGATGTCGAGTCCAGCGAAAAGGCTGTCCGTCTGTCCGGTGAGCACGGCGGCATCTTCGCTTCGGTGGGGACACATCCGCACGACGCGTCCTCGTATGATCTGACCGTGGAGAGCCGTTACGAGGAGCTGGCAGCGACGGCCTATGCTATGCTTCGCGGGCGTTTGCCCCGAAGCAGGACGTTTGTCCCGAGCTTACGGCAGCGAGTCTCCGGGGCATGTGCCCACGAAGTATCTACACCGACTATGCTTCGCGGACGTTTGTCCCGAAGCGTACGGCAGCAGGTCTTCGGGGCATGTGCCCACGAAGTATCTACACCGACTGTCGTGGCAATCGGTGAGATCGGGCTCGACTACCACTACGACTTCAGCCCCAGACCTGCCCAACGAGCTGCATTCGAGGCGCAACTCGCACTTGCTCAGCGCCTGCAGATGCCGGTGATAATCCACAGCCGCGAGGCGATGGAGGATACTCTGTCGATTCTGCGCCCGTTTGCCGGGCTGCTTGTGGGAGGGGTGTTCCACTGTTTCTCCGGCGATGCGAAGGAAGCGGCGGAAGTCCTCGACCTCGGGATGCACATCGGAGTCGACGGTCCCATAACCTTTAAGTCTAACACCCGACTGGCCGAAGTTGTGCGTATGTGCCCAGGCGAGCGCCTGCTGGTGGAGACCGATTGCCCCTATATGGCGCCTCACCCATACAGAGGCAAGCGAAACGAACCAGCCTATCTCACCAGGATTGTGGAGGAGATTGCGAAGATTCGGGGAATCAGCTTAGTAGAGGTGGCCGAGTCGACCACTGCTGCGGCGTGTGCGTTGTTCAGACTGCCGCGATAACTACCAATACTGGAGGGCAATTTGCGAACTCGAGGGCAGCGTCGGATCAGGCCGATGAACTTCACCGATGTGCTCGATGAATCCTTTGACCTGTATAGAAGCAGTTTCTGGTTGTTCGTTGGCATCGCGGCAGTGCTGTATGCTCCGCAGGTATTCCTGCAGTACTTCTCGCAGAACCCATCCGCAATGGGCACTCCTCAGATCATCGGGACGATATTGTCGGCGGTGTGGATTGTGCTGATCGCCAGCCCGCTTGTAACAGCCGCACTTACCCTTGCCATCTCCGAGCGGTATCTCGACAGACCCACCAGTGTTGGCGAATGTTACCGCAGGGTGTTTTCGGCGTCTGTCTTCTTCCGCGTGTTCTTTGGTGGACTGCTGGTTGGGCTATGCGTGCTTGGCGCTATGATCCCCGGCGGTGCTCTCATCGGGGGAGCCGTCGCCCTGGGAGTTGCGAGCGGGGTCTCAAACGTGCCGATGTTTGTGGGCGCGATTGTGCTTGGGATGGTAGGGCTTGCGGCGATGTCCTTTCCAGTGTATGTTTTCGCCAGACTGCTTCTGGTTATCCCGATCATCGTCCTTGAGAACCAGGGCATCAGCGCATCTATGACCAGAGCCTGGGAGCTCATAAGGGGCAACATCCTGAAAGGCCTTGGCCTTATGGTGCTCGTTTCAATCGCGGTCTCGATTGCCCAGAGCATGGTAGTAATGCCGCTTACCGTAGTCTCCACTTTCTACATGATGTCCGAAACCGGCGCTCCGCACGTTCTGATGGTGGCAAACGCGCTTCTTACGGCCGCGGCTTCAGCCGTGCTGTCGCCGTTCTCGTCAATAGTCACGATTCTGGTGTACTACGACTCAAGAATGCGCAGGGAGGGTTTCGACCTGGAACTGCTCGCCAGGAACCTCAGGGACGGGGCCCATATCCCCGCATACGAGTCTTACGCGGCTCTTCCGCAGGAAAGAGTGGAGCCCGATCTGCCGCAGCGTTATTCTGAACCTGAATCTCCTGAACTTGATCCAGGATCAGATGGTAAGCTCAATCCCCCCTCGGAGCGTGGGCAGTGAGACTCAGAGCTCTCCCTGAGCCTTGTGGTTCAGGCTTCCAGCCTGCTATCCGTCGAAGAGTGGCGGCTCGCATTGCGTCGGTTGTGGCACTGGTGGTGGCGCTGGGCTCTATGATCCTCGCTGCGCAAACTGCTCGGTGGCAGCCGGCAAGCGAGCATCCTCAGGTGGTGCGCGAGGAGATCGAGAGGATACTCGCAGACCGATCCTACAACCGCAACTACTCCAAAGACACATTTGGCTCGCTCGTTGAGAAAGTGAACGCGTGGCTCCGGGATGCTATCATTCGATTCTTGAGCGGCGCTGATGAACGGGCGGCCGCAATTGGCAGGACGCTGTCTCTTGCCCTGGCGGGAACAGTAGTTCTGGCTTTTGCAGGTCTCGTGTACGTCCTGATCCGGCGGCACCTCAGGGGCCGCGTGAGGCGGCAGGAGAGTATATCAGCGGGCGTCCGATCTTTCGATCTGCCGGTAAGCGGACCTCTGATCGCTGAGGCCAGGACTCTGGCCGAAGCCGGCAACTACCGTGAAGCCTTCCGGCTGGCATACATGGCCAGCATCGCGTGGCTTGACGAGACCAGAGTGCTCAGGTTCGACAAGAGCAAGACGAATTGGGAATACGTTCGAGACCTCGAAGACGGTGGTCTCGACGCGGCTGTGGGGCAGTTGCGACCGCTTACCCTTCGTTTTGATGAGGTCATCTACGGCAACAACAACTGCAGGCGTGTCGACTATGATGATACAGTTCGCACGTTCGAGAGTCTGGTCGCCCAGGCAGGTCACAAATGAACTCCAGAGCGGTTCCTGGGCGGAGTCCAGCGACGATCCTGTGGGGTATATTCATTGCGTGCATCGCAGTGTTGGCGATGTGGATTCTGGCGGACAAGGGCACGGAGAACGATGTGAGCAGCACCTACAACCCGGACAAGCCAGGGGTCAAGGCATTCTACGAGCTGCTGGCTCGGCTCCACTATCCTGTGGGCAGATTGAAGAAGCCATACGACAGTATTCCTGAGGGTGCGGTTATCCTCATACAGGTCCAGCCCATCGGCGGGCAGGACCCGTTTTCAGGCCCTGTGTCCGAAATGGAGCAGCCCGATCTGGTCAACTGGGTTCGCCGCGGTGGTGTGCTGATAGCTCTGTCTGACGGAGGCGTCGGGATTACCGGAGAGCTTCGCGAAAGCAGGAAGTTCGGCGCCGGCGAGGTGATCTATTTCGACAGCAGATACCCGATCACCAACGAGGCTATGACCGAACCCAGCAACGCTGTAAGAATGCTGAGGATTATCGACTCGCGGTTCGAGGGCACAGGCAGGATACTGTTTGATGAGTATGCTCATGGTTTCATCGAGTCGCGCGGTACCGGTTTCGTGGTGGGTCGGCACGTGTGGGTGGCGCTGGCCATCGCGGCTGTCTGCGGGGCCGTCCTGCTGCACAGCAGGGGAAAGCGTTTTGGCGCTGTTCGCGGTCTGGAGAACCAGGAGGCTGTCAGGCCCGGCTCTGAGTTTGTTGAGGCTGTGGGCAGGATGTATCACAGAGCTCATGCCCACGGAGTCGCGGCGGGAATTCTGGGCAGATCGTTTCGCAAGAACATTGCCCGAAAGCTCGGCGTGTCCTCAGACTTGGACAGAGAGTCTTTGGCCGCCGCGGTGGGCTCGGAGTACGGGTGGTCGAGTGGTGAGCGGGTGTTGGCCGTTCTCAACCGCTGCGAGAGCAGAGCCCTCGACCAGTCGCTGGATGATCGTTTGCTAACCGAGATTGCCGTGGAGATTCACGGCTTGGAACAGGAGTTGGGCATTGGACGAAACAGGAGTGGGGAAACCAGCTGAACTTGATTCAGCTTCCTCTTCAGGGGCTGATGTTGAAGCAGTAGCGTTGATGGCGGAGTCCATCCGGAAGGAAATGGGCAAAGTTGTCGTGGGGCAGACCGAAGCCATTGAACAGATTATGGTGGCTCTGCTCTGCGAGGGGCACGTTCTTCTGGAGGGTGTGCCGGGGATCGCGAAGACCCTGATCGCGAGAACGTTCGCGCTGACAGTGTCGACCGATTTCAAACGCGTGCAGTTCACGCCGGACCTGATGCCGTCCGATATCATCGGCACCAACGTGTTCAATCCCGCCAGTGTGAGTTTCGACCTTCGCAAGGGCCCGATCTTCACAGGGATTCTTCTGGCCGACGAGATCAATCGTACTCCGCCCAAGACGCAGGCGGCCCTGCTGGAGGCCATGCAGGAGCGGCAGGTCACAATAGATGGCGAAACCTATCGGCTCGACGACGCGTTTACGGTGCTGGCTACGCAGAATCCGATAGAGTACGAGGGCACATATCCTCTGCCGGAGGCGACGCTGGACAGGTTTATGCTCAAGGTCGTGATGGGCTATCCTGTGGTTGAGAACGAGATGACGATAATGCGGAGATGGAACGAGGGGTTCGACTCCAACAGGCTCGCTGATGTCGGTGTCAACAAGGTTCTGGACACGGGACAGCTCGCTGGAATTCGCGGTATGTGCCGCAACGTCACTTTTGACGAACCTATGGTGGACTACGTCGTCAAGATTGTGCGCAGGACGCGGGAAAACCGTAACCTGGTGTTGGGGGCGAGTCCGCGCGCTTCGATCTACCTGATGCTGGGCGCCAAGGCCCTCGCCGCGGCGCGGGGCAGGGGATACGCCACGCCCGACGACGTGAAGACTCTCGCAAAACCGGTCCTGCGGCACAGGTTGATCCTGAGACCGGAGGCACAGATAGAGGGTCTGACCGCGGATCGCATTGTGGACATCATACTCGGTGAGGTCGAAGTGCCGAGGACCTAATCCTCACCTGCCGCTTCGCGCATGTCGCAACAAACCGTGCATGAGAGGTTCCGGCAGCGAAGCCGGAGTGGTGTTGGGGATGCCGCCTAATACACAGACTACGGCCACACTGTGATCTGCGTGCCGGGGAAATAGTGGGCCAGAATTTCCCTGTAGGACATCGAGAACGGTGGCAGTGCCAGTGCCCTGGCGCCTTTCTGGCACATCCCGACTCCGTGGCCGAATCCTTTTCCCGTGAACGTGACCTGACCGTCTTCCGAGCATTCCAGCTCAAACATCGTACTCTTCAGCACGCCCACCCCCAGCGCACTCCGGAACGCCGAGGCGGAGATTGTTGACTTCGCGGTCTGCGTGGTAAGCTCCAGCGCCACTGCTCGTCCAAACCTGTCCCTCGAAGATATCGCGAGCCCCGTCAGTCCACCGCAGTTCTTGACGCCGGAGCGCAAGGCGCGGGCCGCGATGTCCTTGAAAGAGAGAGTGAGCGTCCAGTTGCTGTGAATCACCCCCTCTGGCTCTGCGACCCCGCTCAGATAGGGATGGCATCTAGTCGGGTTGGAGGCCGAGTAGTCGGCTGTTGCTCCTCCGCAGTCAGATGAGTACATTATTGAGGCCGGCTTGCCGTTGTAGCAGATGATGAGGCCGCGAGTGCTGTCGATCGCTTTGGAGCAAGGCTCACGTTCGGATGCGGCCCCGGTATAGAGCTGACAGTCCGACTGGTCGCACACGGAGTAGTTGTCATTCAGATGCTTGCGGCTGTTCGCGATCGCGTATGTCCTCGCCGCCACCGCCTGGGCCTTTAGAGCGTCCGCAGGGTAGCTTGCCGGCATCTCCGCTGGAAGAACACCTTTCAGGTAGTCCTCGATATCCACCACGTTCACAAGCGTCAACCTGCCGTTCTTGCTCGCAAACTCAAGAGTTCCCCGGTAGGAGCGCGGCTTGCGGGCGAGTGAGGTTACGGTCAGCAGCGTGTCGGGTGAGTCCGCGGACAGTGTGACAGACCCACACGGGATCGCCTTTATGCTGCCGCCCGATACTAAGGCCAGCCCATCCGCCGAGGCGACAATGGTCGTTGTATCAACGTTATTACCGGGAGCAAAGAATCGGGCGTCGGTTGAGCGGATTGTATAGGCTCCATTGGCTGTGACCGTCATCTGACTCGCCGCTCCGAAGTATCTCAGCCCGACCCTGATTGTAGACTCGCCGCTTGCGCCAGCCAGACCAGTCGAGCACAATACGACCAGCATTGCGACGATCTCAGATAGTAGCCAGGTATTTCGCATCCACATCTCCCTGATGGTAGGTTACTACTTGTGAATAGACGTGTCAAACCGCGAATTGTTCGCGAGCGTGTTGCTGACTCTCCTAGGTGAGGCAACTTTCGCTTGTAAGATATTTGTTGCGCAGTTATCATGTCTGAAGTAGCGCTCGACGGTCGGTCATATGCGTGTTCTGAGTACTTTTGGGTATTTCGGGAAGCTTGTTCCCGAAACGAACGTGCGTATGTTCGCAGAGGAAAACGCGCGATGTTTGTCTAATATGATGTCGTGAAGTGGAAGAACATCGACACAGGGGCCGGTTACTACTACATCACGGGAACGTTTGTGGAGTGGTTGCCCATGCTCAACAACGCAGGCGTGCGGGATATCGTGTGCGAGGAGATTGGCAAAGCTCTGGACGGGTGCGGTGGCTGCGTCTCGGCTTTCGTTCTGATGCCGGATCACGTGCATTTGCTGGTATACCTATCAGATGGGGGGCACTGCACCGATTCAACAGGATTTGGCGTGCAAGATCCGCTCAGAGGATTATCCGGCAAGCCGAGCAGATGAGTGCGAGGAAGGTTTTAGAAGTGATGGCGCGTCACACCAATGGCAAGTCCCAATACGCTGTGTGGAAAGAGCAGGTACGTGCGCTGTCGATCTACAGCCCGAAAAAGCTGTATGCCATGGTGGACTATATTCACGCCAATCCAGTACGCAGGAAGTTGGTGACGCATCCGGCAGATTGGGCATTCTCCAGTAGCCAGTTCTATGAGCGAGGAGAGCAATTCGGGCTTACAGTGGAGCCCTTGATCTCATAACCAGACGTAGGTTAGTTTCGGGAACAAGCTTCCCGAAACACCAAAGTACTCGTCAAACTCCATGTCCCATCTACAGGCTCTTGCGGAGCAGATGCCACGCACACCCTCGGGAGAAAACCGTGTTGCGGCGACGGCCTCGCGGAACTGCTCCGGAGTCTCGAGCATCGGTACAACCACTCCCTTTACACCGGTATCGAGGGTGCGCTTGATTATTCCCCTGTCGGGTGAAGCGACGCGCGCAAGCGGCACTGTGCCGGTCCCTGCGCAGTCGATGCCCTGGCAGATATGCAGAAGGTCGTTGAACGATATGGTCGAGTGTTCACAATCAACGACGATCCAGTCGTAACCGACGCTGGCCATCAGCTCGGCAAGCGAACTGTTGTTTAGCGTCAACCAACCGCCTATCGTGGGAGTCCCAGACTTGAGTTTCTCCCTTAGAATGTTCGATTTCATGCTGTCTTCCTTTCAGTTGCGCATCTGCCCATTTGCCTGTTGGGTGTCCGCTCGAATCGACAAGTACATTATAGCGTTTGTCTAAACGTTATGGGATGCTAACATGCAGGAAACTCTGTCCAATTGTATGCAAAGCTTGTCCTGAGAACAGCCAAAGGGTATGTTTCTGGCCGTGGGCCGCTCCCTTAAGCGGATTGTTGGCCTCCGCGGGACCGAGACTGGCGTGGGCCAGCACCTCAAACAAGCAAACCGGGCCGACTGTCAGCAGCAGTCGACCCGGCTCACAAAGGAGACATCCGATGAGAAGATGTCTTCACCTGCATTCTACCACATGTAGGCCTGCAGGCTCCAGTACTATTTTGACAGTTTTCAACCAGTCTTCGTTCCGTTCCCAGGCCAACAATCGAATCCTTTATCAGATACCCATCAACTAATTTGTTACTTTTCGTGAGACAGCTTGTCTGTATACATGGTGCTGCCAAAAGATGTGTGGTGCGGCCGACGTGGGTCTGAGGGCACGTAGTGCGTTCTCTGATCGGCGTGGGCCGGCAATCACAGAACTTGTTCTGAGGTATGTGCCTTATGCCTTCCGAGTGATAGCCTGATGCGGCGCGAGCAGGATTTGCGGCGGGTGAACCCAATGTATGCTCCCCAGCCACGGAGGGGCGCTTGCCGTTGATGAACGCAGGTTGCCGTAGAGGGCATCGCGAACGAATCTGGGGTGGAGCCGGCAGCTCCAAACGCAAGCACGGACCAAGTTGCTCCGCCCCGCTTCTTTTCCACACATCCTGAGCCGGCCGACGTGCCAGTGCTTGACGTCGCCTATTCGGCCGCAATTCCCAGAGTGCCTGACTAGCCCGCTGGTCTGCCTCGTATGAGATAGTAGATGAAGGCGGCAACGAACACGAGCAGCGCCAGGCGGAGCACAAGGACTATGATAGCCCCAAGCGCACCCAGGACCAACCATACAACGTGCCATGCAACCACCGCAAGTACTATCAGCGCTACAATCGTCAAAACGTTTTGAAACGGGCTTGGGCTATCCATCACTCTTCACCTTGCGTTGCGGAAGACGCGTTTGCCGATGAGCCGGGCGTTCTCCGCGAATGCCTCCCGTATGAGGCCATCGATAAAAGTCTAGCACGGCTGGCAGTCCGCTGACAAACGCCACCGACGAACTAAAAGAGTTCGAAAATATCGGCTGGCTGCGGTCTGGGGTCTTGACAACCCGGGCGAAGTGGGGCATAATACTTGTGCATCGAACAAGTTCGCCCAACGGAGACAATGGCATGCGCAAAGCTTCCAGGAGCAGAGTCTCGATGAACGACGTTGCGCTTAGCGCCGGCGTAAGCAAGACAACGGTCTCATACGTCCTTAACGGCAACCCGGGAGTAACCGCCCAGACCCGGGCCAGGGTGCTGAGGGCCTGCGAAGAACTGGGCTACCGAATCAATCCGAGCGTCCAGGATCTGATTAGGGAGACCATCAGCGGATCCACCAGGAGTCTTGCGTTCGTGTTGGTGGAAAAGGACTTCGCCGATCCGGCATATTCAAGGCTCATTGACGGAATGGCGAGAGGCACGGAAGCCAACAACTACCACCTGCTATTCGCCAAACTCAGCGGGGTTGAGGAGTCGATCTATGATTTGCCGCCCGTTCTTCGTGACCGCAGAGTGGACGGGGTCCTGGTATCGGGCGAAGTGACTCCTCTGGTGATCTCCACCCTGCGCGAGCTCGAGATGCCCTGCGTGATAATCGGCAACTACGGCGACAGCATCACCAGGGGTTTGGCGGCGGTCGAGATCGCCGTGAGCAGCGCGGTTGACGTGTTGATCAGACAGTTGCGGGAAGCCGGCCGATCGCGCATAGCATTCTTCCACGAGACTCTCGTTCACCACTCAGACAGAGAGCAACTCGCCTGCTACAAGAACTCTCTGACGACAAACGGACTGCCACTGTCCGAAGACATCATCTACATCGGCAACGGGGCTCTCACAGGGGCTCTGGACACGTTGAAACCGGTCTTTGCCGGGGACGAGCTTCCTTTTGACGCGATCTACGTTGGCGACTTTCGGGTGGCGGTCGAGATCAGCCACCTGATAATGGCGCGCGAGTGGTGCGGCAAGCCATCAGACGTCATACTGGCAACCATACGTCCGTATGTTTACTACAGACTGCCGGTAAAGACCATGTATATCGATATGCTTGCAGAGGATATCGCTTATCAAGGTGTCGAGCTTCTGCTTACCAGCATATCACAGGGTGACAAGTTCAGGCCCAGAAAGGTGGCGCTGACTCCGGATGTTACAGACCTCAGCTAGCCGTCCGCACCTTTGTGATGGGGGTAGCTGTACCGAAATCAAAGACCGCCCACGTTGTCGCACAAGTCATCAGCGCAAGACACACCAACGAGAAGTAACCAGCGGCGCGCAAATTCATGACACCAAATCTCCATACTACCCCGGCAAATTATCTCGCAGTCTGAGCCAGTCGGCGGCATACTCGGGGGCTTGAGATGGCCGCCGGCCGGTTCGGATTGAGCCAACTAGGCATGATGCATATCGAACACTGCACACGCTGCAACAGGCGTATGCGTTCGTAGAACTTGTTTAGTTGTGCTCAACTCTTATTATTGCCCAACATTTGCGGTTTGTCAAGGGGTTGAGATGCCAGAGTGCGTATGTTGGTGACCCGGCATCGCGAGGCTGTTGCGTGGAGATCGGAGCCCTTAGTGCAGGACTGCTGCCTTTGTTTGCAGGTTAGAAGCGTCGTCGGAGCGCTGATGTGGCTGCTGTGGCTATACCGACCTTCGCCGCATCCAAAGCAACAAACGGTGCAGCGCCAAGTATCCACCCAGACAGCCCGGGGGACTTTCCGCCAACGATGGATATCCACACGGCAAGGCCGCCTGCCCCAAACGTATAGACAACGAACACACCGATGAGGCCCGCAAGGGCGCAAAGCAAAAACGTGGGTCTTTGTAGTTTCTCGGTAAGCAGACCTACGACGTAAGCCGCCGCGACGAAACCGATTATATAGCCGCCTGTCGGAGAAAGCAGTGCGGCCAGACCGAACTTCCCACTGGCGAAGACTGGTGCTCCGGCAAGACCGGCGGCCACATACTGAAGCTGCGCCAGCGCGCCAAGCCTGCTTCCCAGCACCATTCCGCACAGAACGACTGCCAATACCTGCATCGTGACCGGCACGGGATTGCCTGGTAGGTAGAACGCAATCTTCGCGCAGGCAGCGGTGAGAGCTGTGCCCACAAGGGCTGCGGCAAGCGCACGCCATCCGGTTAGACGGGTCGCACTGATTGAGATAGTCTGGTTCATCATAGCAATATTTTACCATGCAAACGCCGAAAAGGGAAAGTGTCGATACGCGTAGGGGAGGACCTCTGCGTCCTCCCGGTGAGCTACTGCGGCCACCAACACCTGGGAGCACGTGGAAGTGCTCCCCTACGTAGTCTGCGATGTTGGCGAGCCGCAAAGGGAAAGCCGGGGCGGACGTACAAGTATCTCCTGGACACAACATTATTGGCATAAGGAGCGCGGTCATCAAGTTCGAGATCATATCCAGGGAGACAAACACACTCGCAAGGCGCGGACGGCTTCACCTTCCGCACGGCACCATCGAGACGCCGGTGTTTATGCCCGTCGGAACCCAGGGCACGGTGAAAGCAATGAGTCAGGAGGAACTCCGGGACATGGGTTTCGGCATCATCCTCGGCAACACCTACCACCTCTACCTCCGGCCCGGCCACGAGTTGCTTCGCAGCGTAGGCGGCATACGCGGTTTCATCAACTGGGACGGATGCATCCTCACGGACAGCGGTGGCTTTCAGGTGTTTAGCCTGGAGCACATCCGCAAGATCGGGGAGAGCGGGGTGGTCTTTCGCTCTTATGTGGATGGTTCGTATCACGAGTTCACTCCGCAGAGAGTGATGGAGATACAAAGCGCTCTCGGCTCGGACATCGTGATGGCTTTCGACGAGTGCGCGCCATATCCTTGCGATAGAGACTATGCACGCGCAGCAATGGAACGTACCCATCAGTGGGCCAGGATATCGCAGGAGTGCGCGGACCCCAACCAGGCCTTTTTCGGCATCATCCAGGGCAGCACATACCAGGATCTGCGGGCCGAGAGCGCTCAGTTCATAGCTGGCCTCGATACCGACGGCATCGCCATCGGCGGAGTATCGGTCGGCGAGGGCAAGGAGCTGATGATGAACGCGGTGGAGTGGAGCGTTCCCCACCTGCCGGAGGAGAAGCCGCGGTACCTGATGGGGGTGGGGACCCCGGAGGATTTGATTGACTCAGTGATCCGAGGAATCGACATGTTCGACTGTGTTCTTCCCACAAGACTGGGCAGGAACGGGTCGCTTTACACCACATACGGCAGGATCAACATAAAGAACAACCGGTTCATCACTGACTTTGCGCCTGTCGACCCGGAGTGCGAATGCTGGTGCTGCCGGAACTATTCAGCCGCATACCTTCGTCATCTCTACAAGTGTGATGAGATACTGGCCTCACGTTTGGCGACATTCCACAACCTCCATTTCTACGCGAAGCTTATGGAGAGGATAAGGGATGCCATTGCCGCAAACGCCCTGCGTGAGTTCCGCAGAGAGTTTCACGCCAAGTATAGAAAACATAGAGCCGTGGTCCACGATGAGGCCTGTAGACAGGAAGTAGATAATGGAAGCAAACATAGTCACGCTGGAAGACGTCCGGAGATATCCGAGAATACGGACCCTGATTGAAGCCGCAAACTCGATGATGAAAGCCATCGGCTACACCGAGCATGGGTTTAGACACGCCGGGATAGTGGCCGAAAGCGCAAAGAATCTCCTGCTCGATCTGAGTCAGGACTTGCGAACCGCAGAACTGGCAGCGATCTCCGGGTTCCTGCACGACATCGGCAACTCCATCTCCCGCAACGCTCATCCGGAGACAGCGGGTGTAATGGCGTTCGTGCTGCTCACCGAGATGGGTGTGCCCACTGTGGAGACTGCGCAGATCATCGCGGCAATAGGAAACCACGAGGAGGACATCGGCTCTCCGGTGAGCGCGGTCAGCGCGGCATTGATAATAGCCGACAAGTCCGACGTGCACCATTCTCGCGTGCAGAATCGCAATCCTCTCACCTTCGACATACACGATCGAGTCAACTACTCAGTGCAGCGGTCGGCTCTGCGCGTGGATGAGAATCAGAAGAGCATTAATCTGGAGCTGACTACCGATGAGCAGTCCGCATCCGTCATGGAGTACTTTGAGATATTCCTCTCCAGAATGCTTATGTGCCGCCGCGCCGCAGACGTGTTCGGGTACCGGTTCAAGCTGATCATCAACGGAGTGGAGATGTGATTCTTGGGGCGAATCTTATACTTCGCGGGCGCGTGCCCCGAAGACCGCGGCGAATTGGTGGATGTTTCGGGATTGCGGTTTGCGCTATGCCGTGGGTCTCATCAGGCCAGAATCCCGAAACAACCAAAATCCGACGGATGAAAGGGCACTCTTGCTGAAACCTTATCTATACTCTGCAATCTTGCTGTTGTTAGCGGTTGCATGTCACATCGCCTGGGTGCGCAGCGCTCCCGGAATCGGGCTGGTCAGGCCCAACTTCCGGCGGCAGCCCATCCTGGCCTCATACGGAACCGCGCTCTACGGTTGGATCGCCGCGTTGGCTGGGGCTGCCGCATTGAGCGGCTTTGCCGAGTGGAGCACGGTGCGTCTGTACCTTGCGGTGTGCGGGGTAATGTGGCTGTTAGGGCTGGCGGACGACGTGCTTGGAACACGCGAGGTAGGCGGGTTCCGCGGCCACTTTCGCAAACTGATCAGGGAGCGAAAGCTGACGACCGGCGCGGTGAAAGCAATCGGCGGCGGGCTCACAGGGATAGCGGCCGGATATCTCATTTCCGGCGGAAACTGGCTGTGGTGGGCGTGTTCTGCTCTGTTGATACCCGCTGCCGCGAATACGGTGAACCTGTTTGACCTCCGGCCCGGCCGGGCGGCGGCTGTATTTATGTTGTTGTTTGCGGTATCATGTATTGCGACGGACGTGTGCTCAGACGCTCCGTGGTTCTACGGACTGACTGCCGCGGTGACGCTCGCGTTCGCTGCTTGGGATTCACGAGGCAGGGCGATGATGGGTGACGCGGGTTCGAACATGCTCGGGGCTTTCGTGGGGGTGATGCTGGCCCGAAGCGGTTGCATCGCTCTTCAGGTTGGCGCGATCATCATATTTGCCGCGATTGCCGTGTACTCCGAGAAGTACTCTCTGAACAAACTCATTGAGACGAACCGCGTTCTGGGCAGCATCGACCGAAGACTGGGGGTACGGTAGGATTGGGTAGGATAGAAATCGACCGGGACAAGTGCAAGGGCTGCGCGCTCTGCACTCATTTCTGCCCCAAAGGGTGTCTTATAATGGACAGCGAGATAAACCGTAAAGGATACAGGCCGTGTATGTTCAAGGCTGGCGAGGAGTGCAGCGGATGTGCTGTGTGTGCCAGGGTCTGCCCGGACATCGCGATTGAGGTCTGGAGATAGGATTGGATCAATGGCGGTCAAGAAACTTCTGAAAGGCAATGTAGCTTTGTGTCACGGGGCGATTGCGGCTCGGTGTGATGCCTTTTTCGGCTATCCAATCACTCCGCAGAACGAAGTCCCGGAGTATATGTCCAGTCTGATGCCCGATAACGGGCGCGTGTTCTTGCAGGCGGAGAGCGAAGTCGCGGCTATCAATATGGTCTATGGAGTGGCAAGCGCGGGCAAGCGGGCCATGACCAGTTCTTCGAGTCCGGGTATCAGTCTGAAGCAGGAGGGCCTCTCGTACATTGCTGCTTGCGAACTGCCTTGCGTGGTCGTCAACGTGCAGCGTGGCGGGCCGGGGCTTGGCAACACGCTTCCTGGTCAGGCCGACTATTTTCAGACTGTCAAAGGCGGCGGACACGGCGACTACAGGCTGATTACGCTGGCGCCGTGGAGTGTGCAGGAGTGCTACGACTTCCTGCCGCTCGCATTCGATCTGGCTGACAAATACCGCAACCCGGCTGCTATACTGATGGATGCCATAGTTGGCCAGATGATCGAGCCGATAGACGTCCGCAACGACTTCGAGATTGTCGAATACCCCAAGGCGTGGGCTACCAACGGAGCCAGAGGCAGACCGCACAACATCATAAACTCGCTCTACATTGATCCTGAGATAATGGAGGGCATCAACAATACTCTGCAGGCCAAGTACGAGCAGATGCGTGCCTCGGAAGTCAGGTTTGCCGAGTACCGGACGGACGACGCCGAGATAGTGCTTGTTGCGTACGGCAGCCCCGCCAGAATCTGCAGGACTGTGGTAGATATGGCTCGAGAGGATGGGCTCGCGGTCGGGCTTCTCAGACCCATCAGTCTGTTCCCGTTCCCCAGTGTTCGCATCAAGGAACTGGCAGAAAGCGGACGGCGGTTTATGGTTGTCGAGATGAGCGCCGGCCAGATGGTAGAGGATGTGCAGCTAGCGGTGAGTGGCGCCAGTGAAGTGAGGTTCTACGGACGGACCGGAGGATACGTGCCAAATCCGACCGACGTTCTCAACCAGGTCCGGCAGTGGCACGGCCTGCCTCCCCTGGTCACTCACTACTCTACGTCGGCCACGGTGGCGAAGGAGGCCTGAATATGCAGAAAGTGTTTGGCAGACCCAAGAGCCTGACTCAGACCGAGTTCGCCTACTGCGCAGGCTGTCTACACAGCGTCTCCCACAGGTTGATTGCCGAAGTTATCGACGAACTTGGCATTTTTGAGGACACAATCGGGATATGTCCTGTGGGCTGCTCGGTCTTTATGTATGAATACATGGCTTGTGATATGATCGAAGCCTCCCACGGTAGAGCGCCGGCTGTCGCCACCGGAGTGAAGCGTGTGCTTCCGGACAGGGTCGTTTTTACATACCAGGGCGATGGAGATCTTGCCTCAATCGGGGCGGCTGAGATCATACACGCCGCAGCGCGGGGAGAGAACATAACCGTTGTTTTCATCAACAACACTACCTACGGTATGACTGGCGGACAGATGGCCCCAACTACTCTGCTCGAACAGAGGTCTACGACCTGTCCGTCGGGGCGCGACTCGGTGTGTCACGGATATCCAATAAGGGTGTGTGAGATGCTGGCGACGCTCGATGGTCCCAGCTACATCGAGCGAGTGTGCCCGACCAGCCCGGCCGGGATCAACAAAGCGAAGAAGGCAATCAAACACGCCTTCGAAAACCAGATAGCGGGCAAGGGCTTTTCACTGGTTGAGGTGCTGAGCAACTGTCCCACACAATGGAGAATGAACCCCATAGACTCCTTCAAGTGGATTGATGAGAAGATGTGCGCGGCGTATCCTCCCGGCGTGTTCGTGGACAGGTGATGGAGATGTATATGCATCAGGAAGTGATAATCGCGGGTATGGGCGGACAGGGTGTGATGGTCATCGGCCAATTGCTTGCCCATGCCGCAATGCATGAAGAGAAGAACGTGGTCTGGTTCCCCGCGTACGGCCCGGAGACGCGCGGAGGAACCGCTGACTGCACGGTGATTCTCTCGTCCGAGGAGATAGGCTCGCCGGTCTCAAGTAGTCCGGATACCCTTGTCGCGCTCAATCAGATGCTGCTGGACAAGTTTGTCCATTCGGTCAAGCGCGAGGGTGTGATTCTGGTGAACAGCTCACTGGCCAAGGCCCCTGATGACCGAACGGACTGCAAGATTGTGGAGATACCGGCCAATGATACTGCAGCCGACCTCGGGGCTCCCATGGCAGCAAACATGGTGATGCTGGGGGCATACGTTGAGTTGGTGAAGCCTGTAAGGCTGGATTCCATCAAAGCTTCAATGCAGGATGTCCTTCCCGAGCGGCACCATTCGCTCATTCCACTCAACATCAAGGCACTGGAAACTGGGGCGTCGATTGTTGCGTTGGGGCAGGACGCAGCGCGAAAAGTCACGTCATCCTGAAGAAACGGAGTTGAGAATATGCCAGGCAGAACAGCAGCAATAGAGCGAAATACGAAGGAAACCAGCATAGTCCTGCAGATTGATCTGGATGGCACCGGCGAATGCACTGTAGATACCGGCATTGGTTTCTTTGACCACATGCTAACTCATCTGGCGAAGCACAGTCTGTGCAATCTGAGCGTTAAGTGCAAGGGCGACCTGGAAGTTGACGCGCACCACACCGTTGAAGATGTTGGCATAGCCCTGGGCCAGGCCATCGCTGAGGCTGTGGGCGACAAGTCCGGCATGTGCCGCTACGGTTTCTCGATCGTGCCTATGGATGAGGCGCTGGTGCTCGCCTCGATAGATATCAGCGGACGCGGTTCGCTGCATATGAAGCTGAACACTCGCAAAGAAATGGTCGGTGCATTTGACACGGAGCTTACCCCTGAGTTCTTCCGGGCCGTCTGTCACAACGCAGGCATCAACGCTCACATCCGTCAACTTGAGGGCCGCAACGCCCACCACATTGTGGAAGCCGCGTTCAAGTCGTTCGCCCGCGCCCTGCGTGAGGCCATTTCTGCAGACTCCAGAGTCTCCGGGATCCCATCTACCAAGGGCGTGTTGTAGTGGTTTGGCGGCCTTAGTCTAGTCCCAAACCACCAAGCACTCGTGCTGCGCGGGGTTCTTCTTCTCTACACGGAATACCACGGCGTCGTTTCGCCTGAAAGCAGGGAAGCACGTATGCCCAGTGACTGTAGCACCGACGGGAACATCCTTGCCGCCAAGACTACCGTACAAAGTATCGATAGCCGACCACTGATGTTCGATTCGGGTAGAGTGTCAAAGGGAAGCGATTTCAGGAAAGATCGAAACCCATCTATCTCGGTAAGCACGGGCTTCGGGTTTCCGTCGACTCTGAGCAGAAAGAGGCTCGCGTTCCACCGCTGACCAATCGTAGGGCGGGTGCTGGAGCTCCGTCTGATCGTTAGCGCACCACCAGAGCATCCCGTGGCAGTCATTCGCCCACAGGGAGAAAAGGCAGGATCGTGCGAAATCGGCTGCGATGTCCTCGCTCGCAATCACCGGACCAAGTGTTCCGGTTTCCAGGCCGCAGACATGGTTTGCCGCCAAGATCGGCGTAGAAACGCGACTCGGCAGTGCTGTGGAGGATCGTCCTGATAGTGTTGACGTCTTTCCTGGTCAGCCGTGCGCAGTGAAGATCGGATACGGGTGGGTTGTCAACAGGTCGGTCAGCTCTCAGAGGGTCCTGCATTGTCCACGTGCCCTGGGGAGACAGGCTGTGCATGCCGGACACGACGGGGCGAGTTGGGTCGGCGGAGCGGATCGCGTTGGAGATCGTGGCGGTCCACACGTAGGCCTGTTCGCGCGTCGCGGTGCCCATGCAGTTGCACTTGTTACCCAGATCCCATCCGGCGACTGCTCGATGGTTCCGGAATTCTCCGACGAAGTGCCGCACGAATCTAAGCTCCCACGGCAATGGCCGTCGGATCAGTGCCGCACATTCAGTCGTTCAAGCGCAGGAGGAACATACAGACGGCCGCTCATCCATCCTGTGATCAGACCGACTATACACTGGAGGTTGTTCTTCTCAAGCAGATTGAGGAAGTCGGCGAAGCGCTGCATCATCTCTGCTGACATTCCGGACTGCCCGCAGGCATCGTCCGGCAGTGGCTCTTCACCAAATCTGCACTCCGCCGGCCTACCGATTTCTTTCCAGAGTTGGTGGATCGGCTGGAAATCCGGCCAGACGCGCGCGCACGCGGGAAGACTCGAAGTATTTGCAGTCCTGCGCCGCTCAGCCGGGCAAGATCGCGGTCAACGACTTCCGGCCGCCAGTCCCGCCACATATTTGTGCCTGCGTGCGAGGCCCAGTAGTTGCAGCCCACCACAAATCCTCCTGGGCGAGTGAGATCGATGATATTGTCGCTGGGGCGTCGTTCTGTGCGGCTCATAGTTATTGGCTCATTCCTTTGCTCACGACAGTATAGAATCCGATAGCGCTGACGGAGTAAGTGTTTTCTGGCAAGTGGATCTTGTTGGAAGGATGTTAGCACAGGCCTGAGTATGAATGCAACGGCTGAACCTGTTTGGCGGCCGGCAAGATGATGCTTTGTGAACGGTTGTCCGCGGGCAAACCCCGTACAGAATTGAAGCCCCCGGATTACTCCGAAGGGCTTCCTAGACCGCGACTAACACATCCGACAACTACTGTTACCAGGGGTCACAGTCAGACCGGTAGGGCGAGGGTGGCTGGCTTCTGTGAACCGCTATTGAATACCATCGCCATAAAAGATGGGGGTAGATTCCTACCGCCATGGAGACGTCTAACGCGCCTCCTGCATCTTGTCTCTTCTTCTCCGTCTGCTGGCATATTAAGCGTGGTTACGCATACAGTATCATACATTGCACAAACCGTGCCAAAACTGCGGAGTGTGCCAAAAACTGGTAATGATTTTTTGCTATTTTTCCCTGGCTCGCTGTGTGGCCGGTCCTATTGTGCCGGCGCCGAACGCGTGTTCCCTGTGGGCGAGGAAAACAGCTTCCGCCGCATCTGCGCGAGAGATCGTTTGGCCGGGGCCAAACTGCCCGCTTATTGTCTCGGCGAACAGATCGGGAGTTATCCGGCGCGACTTCAGCACGCTGATAGCTCCAGCGTGCGGGTTGTCACGGGCAACATCGGGATATGGAGGATCGTTCACGACCGCGGTCTCCCATCCAGAACTGGTCATCTGCTTCGCAGACACCAGCATCTCGGCAAACTGGCCCCTTGTGATCGCATCAGTCGGCTCTGGCGGCTGGATGGTCGGGCTCAGAGTTCCGCCGGACTCCACGAAAACCAGTCTGGCCAGCATGTCCGCTGCCTCACCGCGAGTGGTCGGTTCGTCGGGACGGAAGTGCTCGCCGCTGAAGAACCCGTGGGTTCCCAGGTACTGGATTGCCTTGAAGTGGCGAGTCTCCCGATCTACATCATCATACCAGGTTGTGTAGGCATGGGCCGACAAGAGCTTGTCCTGTAAGAGCCGGGTGTCTATCGTTCGCAGGGACTGACCTGTGAGTTTCCGCCAATAGGCTGCGACTCCGGCAGCTTGTCCCATACTCATTCTTACCGGTTCCATCCGTAGAGTTCCATAGCCAATGTGAGTGGCAGAGACGGCGGTGGTAACCAGGAGGTTTTCGACGCCTGTTGGCACGATCACGCCGTACGGAACCTGGTACCAGGGCGTGAAAGCCTGCAGCCAGCATTCGCCCTCGCCTTTGTCCTCGCGCGACGGGTCTTTCAGGTCCTCCATCGCGTGTGAGTCCATAGGGTAGTCCCCGATCAACACAGCATCCTCCCTGACGAGACTGCGGGCGTTGGTGACATCCGCCTCATTCAGAACATACTCGCCGACCACTCGTCGTGCCTCACGCACGTACAGAGACACTGGGAAGTTGTCGTTGTCCAGGAACTCATCGTCAGCCAACCCCAGATTTGTGTGGCCGAGTTCGTTCTGGAAGTAGTAGAGGTAACCCAGTGCACGATCTCTAACCATGGCTTCAATTTCACTTCGGCGCTCGTGCGATGCGGTGGGATAGTCGTAGTTGATTCCCGGCCAGTCGATGCCGAACGGGTGCTGGTTTATTTCGTAGTGGAGGTTGGGCAGTTTGCCGGAAGTGGCATTCCAGGTTTTCGCCCAGACCGGACTGTGACGATATGTCTCTGGATCGTAGAACCTGGGCTGAGTGATCATCGGAGCTGGTCCTTCGCCATAGTCTTTCCAGATCATCAGGTAAGCGTAGGACTGAACTTTGTCATCGCCCTCGCCAGTGCTCCCGGTCAGAATCGTCTGATCTGAATTGCGGAACAGAATATGCCCTGCGTGCGGCTCTTCTTCGCTTCTTGATTCCCTGCCTATTCGCACCTCACATCCGCAGGCAGTGGCAAAGTCGGCGGTATCTGTCGCATCGATTATCGTGTCGGCCCATAGACTGCCCGATTGTCCCGAAACTATGTCTGTGACAATGGCGCCTTCCACACGACTGCCTCTCATCAGCGGCTCTACGGCTCTGCATCGCAGGAAAGTCTGCACGCCCGGCTGAGCGTATAACATCCGTTTCATCACCGCGAGTGCGACACGCGATTCGTATCTGAGGCCGTTGCCCTCACCGTAGAACTCCCTCACTCCGCTTCGGAAGTCCTCGAACAAGCCGTTGGCCCGTGACTGCTGCCTTATATCGGAACTGCCCAGACCGTTTACAGACATCCCTCCGATCCGGTTTGTTTCCTCCACTAATGCGACCGCCAGCCCGAGCCTCGCTGCGGAGATGGCCGCTGCGGTGCCTGACGCGGTGGCGCCGATGACGATCAGGTCAAACCTGCGCGTTTCCGGCACTGCGGCAGAAGTGCGCTCGCAAACGCTCGGGCCCTGCTCTCCCAGCCGAAAGACATAGGCCGTGTCGGAGTCCAGCGAGTCTGCGGAGAAACAACTGAACGGGCCCGTCGCGTCGGGGGGTACCGTGGCGACAAGCCGACCATTGGCGAAAACGTCCTCTGTAGATCCGTTGTGCCGCCAGTATACGCTTATCCGGTCCGACCCCTGCGCTATTGCCTGAAAGTCGCCGTCTTTGGTTGTGTTGTAGTCTGAGGCCATTGCATACGATAACAGGAAGATTGTGAGCGCTGTGGCGATGCAAATCCAGTTCATAGCTTACAGTTCGACACTTCTCTGGAGTCGTCCTTCTTGCCAATCCGGCCCCATTGTCTCGCGGTTGCTTGCATGAAAGGGCCGATATGTTGGATAATATGGCAATAGTCTCTACATCCGCTGAGCTTCGTGTCTCCGAGAGGTGCAATCTTCAGTAATGACTAGACTCACGACGGCACTGTTACTTAATGCGGCGCTATGCTTCATCTGCACTGGTCCGGTGTTCTCCAAGAGCGTAGATCTGGTAGTTTTTGACCTGCCTGTATTCACGGCTCAGGACATTACAAACAAGGCGGAGACGGCTGTTGTCCGCGCGTTCCTCAAGAAATATCCCCACATTCACCTTCGAAAGGGCACCGGACTGAAGATCGAAGGCGGCGCAAACACGATGGACATGGTTCCATTGATGCAGATTGCCGGAGACATCTCTCCCGATGTTCTCTATGTAAACTTTCGACTGTCTGACACCTACATTCAGTCGGGCTTTCTTTATCCACTCGACGAATACATAGAGCATATACCAAAAGAAGAGCTCGACAGGCGAGTGCCTCCCTCAATACGTCCCGTGTGCTACCGCCCGGGGCCGGACGGTAAGATGCACTGGTATAGTCTCCCAACTGCCAAGCTTGTGCGTGTCCTCGCCTGGCGAAGAGACCACTTTGTCGCGGCGGGGCTTGATCCAGACAGGCCCCCCAGAACCTGGGCTGAGCTTGAGGAATACAGTGCGAAGCTTACGGACCACAAGAAGGGCAGATATGGCATGGGTTTCGGAAAGGCCGATGCCACCGCCTGGGATTTCGCCAGTCTGGCCTGGTCTCGCGGCGGCAGCTTCTTTCAGAAGATGCCCAACGGCGAATGGAAACCGGTGTTTGCATCCACGGAAGTCGTGGACGCGCTCTTCTACTACGTGAAACTCCTGCAGAAACAGTTCACCGACAAGAACGGGGTCACCAGGAGAGGAGTTGCCGGAAGAGACAGTCCCGTAGGGATCTTCACTCAGGGCGAACCATTCTCCATGGCGTTTGCCTATCTGGATGACAAGATGAACAGCTTCGACCCGCAGAAGTCGGGCTTTGCGCCAGTTCCGTATCCGGAAGGGGTGGGCAGGAGCGTCTCGGAGATCAACGCAAGGATGCTGGGAATATACTCCGGGATCAAGGATCCCGAGGTCCGCCTTGCGGCTTTTCAGTACCTGGCGTTCTTGGATAGCGATGAGGCCAATCGTATCAGAGTTAAGATGTTCATACAGAACGGATACGGCAAGTTTGTCAACCCGGATATGTTGGAGCGTTTCGGCTATCGCGACTACTTGAAGCAGATAGACCAGGAATGGATCAAAGCGTATAAACAGGCGATCGTTCAGGGCCAGCCGGAGCCGTACGGCAAAAATTGTGCCATGGTCTACCGCGAGTTCTCGCGGCCTATAGAGCAGGCGCTCAATGACTCCGCTGTCACCCGGGCTATCGACAGAGGAGACGACAAGGCCGTCAAGGCAAGGTTGTGGCAGATTCTGGAGGCCGCGCAGAAAGAGACGGACAAACGCATGTACGG
>Ga0116202_10000123_pt1 | contig 38547 bp, 29 predicted proteins | sample LakKivw325mmetaG_FD_94479 | JGI IMG/M metagenome (GOLD analysis project Ga0116202, IMG submission 94479) | Anoxic lake water microbial communities from Lake Kivu, Rwanda to study Microbial Dark Matter (Phase II) - Lake Kivu water 325m metaG | ecosystem: Environmental > Aquatic > Freshwater >... | reverse complement strand
TCCGTGAGGGAGAAGCGCAGATACTCATCGGGACGCAGATGGTGGCCAAGGGGCTGGACTTCCCGAACGTCACACTGGTGGGGGTCATCAGCGCCGATACGTCGCTGCACCTGCCGGATTTTCGCGCGGCCGAGCGGACATTTCAACTGGTTTCGCAGGTTGCGGGGAGATCGGGCAGGGGAGCCCAGATGGGCGAAGTGGTCGTGCAAACATTTGATCCGGATCACTACGCGATCAAGTACGCAGTGGCCCACGACTACGAGGGGTTTTTCAGAGAAGAGATTGAGCATCGCAAGGAGCTTGGATACCCGCCGTTTGGCGCGCTTGTAAGCCTGTTCTCTCAGGATCAGGACAACGCTGCGGCGGAATTCAGGTTGACGGATTTTGTGCGCAGGTTGCGCTCCATCGGGCGGGCGAGACCGCGAAAGATCGAGGTTTTGGGACCGAATCCCGCGGTAATATCGCGAGTGCGAGGCGAATACCGCTGGCACTTGCTGCTCAGAAGCCGAAGTATGGATGCGGTGCTTGGAGCGCTTCGTGAAGTTATGAAAGACTCGCCCGATCTGAGAAAAACGGTCACGATAGACGTAGACCCGATGAGCATGGTGTAGGCCAAATGGGACTTGAAGACGGAAGCATTGTTGAGTACGGCCAGGAAGTGTTGAGGCAGAAGGCGGAGGAGTATCCGGAATTTACTGATGACCTCAGACCGATCATAGAGCGAATGTATGAGATCATGGCCGAGACGAAGGGCTTGGGCCTCGCAGGTCCGCAGGTGGGCTTGTCGCGCCGGATATTCGTGTATGATATAGGCGAAGGCCCGCACGCCCTTGTCAACCCCCGGATAGTTAAGTCGGGCGGGGAAGAGGTATGTGTCGAGGGTTGCCTGAGCATTCCCGGGCTTCACGGAGAGGTCACTCGGGCTGGCCGGGTCACCGTGACCGGCATCGACGAGAACGGCAGGAAAGTGAAGCTGAGAGGCGACGGCCTGTTCGCCCGAGTGGTGCAGCACGAGATCGACCACCTGGACGGTACGTTGTTTGTGGACAAGGCCGACCCCGAGACCCTGAGCACCAGCCCCATTGACGACGACGAGTATGACATGGAGTAGCACGCGCAGGAGACAGGAGACAGGAGACAAGATATTTGACCGATCGGTCCGACCAGTCGGATCCGTCCTGTTTCCTGTGTTTAGATCATGAAAGTCGTATTTGCCGGGACAAGTGAGTTTGCAGTGCCGTGCCTGCGTGCCTTGATGGAATCTGCGCACGAAGTTCTGGCTGTCGTTACCCAGCCTGACAGACCGCGCGGGCGCGGCGGACGGATGCGGTCAACTCCGGTTAAGTCGGCTGGAGATGAACTTGGTCTTCCCATAATGGAACCCGAAAGACTCCGAACGCCCGAGTCAGTCGAGGCGATCAAGTCCACCGGCGCTGATTGTCTGGTGGTAGTAGCATACGGCCAGAAGATACCAAAGTCGCTGCTCGAATGGCCCCGTTACGGTGTGGTGAACGTTCACGGCTCTCTGCTGCCCAAGTACCGCGGGGCGGCTCCAATACAACGTGCCCTGATGAACGGAGAGACCACGACGGGGGTCACCACAATGCTGCTCGATGAGGGTTGGGACACCGGAGATATGCTGCTCTGGGAGTCAACCGCTGTGTTACCCGATGAAGACGCTGAAGAACTCGGGGCCAGGCTGGCCGTTATGGGCGCCGAGCTATTAGTGCGAACATTGGACGGACTGGAAGCGGGAACCGTAACTCCCACTTCGCAGGATGATTCCAAAGCGTCGCTTGCCCCCGCAATCGACCGATCTGAGGGTCTGATCGAGTGGAGTTGGTCGGCGGAGAGGATTGCGAACTTCGCGCGCGGTCTGGCACCGCGCCCTGGTGCCTTTTTCTGCTGTGGTTGCATTGGGGTGAAGCTATGCAAGGTGGTTGTCGTAGACTGCACGGGACGATACGGAGAGCCGGGAGAAGTCTTGCGTGTCGATGACGACGGGATTCTGATCGCGGCCGGCAAGGGTCAGGTGCGAGTGACTGAGGTCCACGCGGAGTCTCGAAAGTGCATGCCGGCCGCTGAGTTCGCGTGTGGTGCGCAGATCAAACCAGGAGTAGTTCTGGGCAATGGCTGCGCTATTCCTCGCTCTTGAAATCCCGAGACATCAGATCGCAGACTGCTTGCTTCGGGGGCTTGCCCTCAAATAGCATCGCGTGAATCTGCTCAGTGATCGGTGCGCTTACTCCGTGCCGGATCGCCAGCGAGTTGGCGGCTCTGCACGTATGTGTTCCCTCAGCCACCTGTCCAAGAGACTCTATGCTCTCAGCCACACCCTTGCCCTGGCCAATCAGTCGTCCAAGTCTCAGGTTGCGCGACAGCGGACTCGCCGAGGTTGCCATCAGATCTCCAAGGCCGGACAGGCCAACGAAAGTTCTTTCGCACGCCCCCACGGCCACTCCCAGCCGAACCATCTCGGCCAGGCCGCGCGTCACAAGGGTGGCCTTGGTGTTGTCGCCATACCCGAGGCCGTCGCTGATGCCGGCGCCGATGGCCAACACGTTCTTGAGCGCGCCGCCCATTTCAACGCCGGTTATGTCTGAGCTGCAGTAGACGCGGAGTGTGTTTGAGTGAAACAGCCTCTGAGCCTGTTCGGCACGCTCGATACTCGGGCAGGCTACTACAGTCGCGGTGGGAATGTCGTTGGCGAGCTCAACGGCCAGGTTCGGGCCAGACAGGGCTACGCAGTTGTCGCCAATCCGTTTGCCCAGCACTTCCACCACCACCTGGGATCCGCGCAGGCTGGTGTCCTTCTCAAGCCCTTTGCCGGCGTGTATCAGAAGAACGCTGTCGTCGATCATTCCTGCCAGTGCGGACGCGACCTCCCTGACTGCCGTGCTCGGGACGGCCAGCACCACGGCTTCGGCTCCGGCGAGCGCGTATGCGAGACTTGAAGTGCACTGCACGGTGTCAGGCAAACAGACTGACGGGAGGTACTGCACATTGGCTCTGTCGTGCTCTACACGCTCCGCCAGGTTCGCCCGTCTGCCCCATAGTCTGACTGCGAAGCCCTTCTTGCCCAACAGCACGGCCAGCGCCGTGCCCCAGCTACCCATACCGAGGACTGCTGTGTTCATCGGGTTCTACTTGTGTATGGCACGGCCGTAAACGTCCAGCGCCGCATCCTGCACTACTTCGCTCAGCGTAGGGTGGGGATGGATGGAGGCTATCAGCTCGTCAACCGTGAGTTCGTTGCGCATCGCCACAACCGCCTCGGTGATGAGGTCGGTTGCGTGCGGACCGACGACGTGGAAACCGAGTACCTGCCCAAACCTGCCTGCAGAAATGATCTTCACGAAGCCGTGATTCTCGCCGATGCCCATAGCCTTTCCATTGTGGGCGAATGACATTTTGCCGATACGAACGTCTCTGTGGCGTGCACGAGCCTGCTTCTCAGTGAGCCCGACGGACGCGCATTCAGGCGAAGTATACACACAAGCTGGGAACGCTGAGTAGTCCATCTTGGATTCCAGCCCCATCGCATGTTCCACAGCTACGGCACTCTCAGTCCAGGCCACGTGGGCCAGCATCGGTTCGCCTATCACATCACCGGCTGCGTAAATGCCGGGCACACTGGTTCTCATGTGCTCATCCACGACTATCTTGCGGCCGTCGTGTTTGACACCGACCTCATCCAGGCCGATGCCGCCTATGACTGCCCGTCTGCCGACAGCCACCAAAATCTTCTCAACCTCAAAGGTCTCCTCGCCCGACTCGGTCTTCACGAACACCTTCTTGCCTTTGCGCGTGGCTTCCGCTCGTCCGACACCGGCGTTTGTCCGGAACTTGATCCCCGATTTCTCAAGGTTCTTCTGCAACTCGGCGGCTATCTCCGTGTCCGCAGCCGGTAGTATCTGGGGCATCATCTCGACAACGGTTACGTCCGAGCCGAGGTTTGCGAAAGTGTGTGCCGCTTCAAGGCCGATCGCGCCTGCTCCGACAATCAATATGCTCTTGGGCACGCTGGAGAACTCCAGAGCCTCAGTGCTGGACCACACGTTCTCACCGAATTCAAACCCCGGCAGAGGCAGAACAGACGGAACGGATCCGGTGGCAATGAGTGTGAATTTGGAAGTTATTCTCTGCACGCCGTCAGAACCGGTTACTTCCACGGTGTTGGCATCCACCAACCTGCCTTCGCCGCTCACCAGTCTCACTTTGTTCTTCTTGAGAAGGGCCGCAACTCCACTGGTCAGGGTCTTGACGATTGTGTTCTTGCGCTCCATCATCTTCGGCACGTCTACGGAGATGCTGCCAATCTCCACTCCGAAGTCGGCGCCGTGTTTGGCCCTCTCGAGAGTCTCCACACATGCCAGAAGCGCTTTGGTGGGGATGCAGCCTACATTCAGACAGGTGCCTCCGACCTCGCCCTTCTCCACGATAACGGTCTTCGCTCCTAGCTGCGCAGCCCGTATTGCCGCGACATAGCCCGCGGGACCCGCCCCCAGCACAAGGATATCAGCATCGTAGGATGAATTGCGTTGTTCCATATGAATGTCAAAACCTCTGTTAAGATCGTCTCGGACTAGCACAATCGTACCACTTCAGGCGTCAGGTGTCAACGCACCCGGCAAGAGAATCTCTCGGGCCGGCGAACGTGACGTAGTTCCACCCACCCGACACGCCGGAATTGGTCCGGCGCGCACGGAAATGATGTATTGAGCCGGCGTCAGGGCTTCTTCATAATGAAGGCGCTGACCCAGTCAACAACTGCAGATGCCGTTTGGACCGCTTCAGCATACTGGTCCTGCGTGACAGGGTCCATTCTGCCTGGATATCTGGTCAAGACTGCAAAAGGCGTCAGTATGACGGCCTCACTCAGTGCCGACACGCTCTGCATATCCGAAGGCAGAAGGCTTACCAGTAGCCCGATGTTGTGCGTGTAAGGAAAGTCGATGCCCAGGTGGGTCAGCAATGCTTTGAGGCTCTTCTCGGCCGCTTGCTGCGCGTGGAAACACAACTGCTCATATGTCGCGTCTTCCGGCAGGTCGATGCGCGCCATCGCCATATCCCCTCGGGCGTTCTTTATCCAATGCGCCGGCAAGTGCGCGTCTCCGGACTCACGCGGCATAGAGCATTCTCCCGTTTCTAAGGGCCTCACGGTAGACCAGACCGGCGGAGTCCTTGTGAACTTCAATGTCGGTTTCGGTGGCAACAACAATATCTACTGCTATCTTAACCCCAAGCAGGTGCCGGTAGATAACCTGGGCAGCCTCAAGGCGGTGAACTCCGTCTGGCACTACCACGAGTACATCAACGTCACTATCTGGCTGGGCTTCTCCGCGTGCAGTGGATCCGAAAAGAATGATCTTCAGCGGGCTTACTGCATCCACAATACGACGCACAATCTCACTGAGTTGATCATCGGTTACCAACATTGTCCTGTCCCCCATCGTATCCGGCACGGCGGTCGTTTTCGCAATCAACTCACGAATCTCGGCAAACACAGGCGAATCTGCATTTGCCTGGTAATGCACCTGCTTGCCCTTGCTGGTTCGCGTCACCAGGCCGATATCTACCAGGTTGCCGAGTTCTCGATAGACTGCTCCGTGAGAAGAGCCCAGTATCCGCTGAATCTGCCGGAGATAGAAAGATTCGCCCGAGTGATTGAGCAACAGCGCCAGAATGGCACATCGGACTCTACCGAACAGCGCGACTGATATCGAATTGTCTCTAGTGTCTGCACTCATAATGAGTCCAATTGTACTCAAACTGAGACCATACGTCAAGTCGCCGCAACTCCCTGTCTCTCGTCAGAAGATCCCCAGGCGGCAGTCGCAGATCAATGTCGATGAAGTCAGTTCTGAGCCTCTTGCCCCAGCGTCTCGCGGCACACCTTCTCTGCCTGGGTGGAGCCACTGACCAGCAGAAGCACATCGGCAGTGCACACGATCATTCTGTATCCCATTTCTACCGCGCACCGCAGGGCATCCGGGGTTGTAGAGATTCCCGCCGCGATCTTACCGGAATTCGTCGCCGCATCGGCTACACGCTTCATCTCTGAGTCGAAACAACCACTTGGACGCGGCGAATCCATCGGCATCTCCCTTGACTGCGCCATATCGTCCGGGCCGAAGAACAAGGCGTCCACGCCATCAATCGCCGCGATCGCTTCGACGTTACCGAGCGCTTCCGGGCTCTCAATTTGGCACACGACCAGTGGTTGAGGGCTGTCCGAATGCGAATAGGAGCGTCCATACATGTCTATCGGGCGGCGTCCACCGTATGATCGTTTTCCGCGCGGTGGGAACTTGGCGGCGCGAACAACCGACTCGGCCTGCTCGACGGTGTCAACCATAGGAACCATCACGGCGTGACAGGCAGTATCCAGAACCTTCCCAATTGTCCCAGCGTCCTGGCCGGGAACCCTGACCATAGAGAATATCCCGACCAGATCACACGCACGCACGCCGTGGATTACATCGTCCAGACCCCACTGGCCGTGCTGGGCATCGATCCAGCACCAGTCCCAGTTCTGGCCTATCCTCTCGATGATTCCTGGTGATGGGTGTGCCGAGCACAGGCCCAGTTGAGGCTTTGTCTCCAAAGCCTGCTTGAACGATTTGCACTTCATAATGGCTCGATCCTTACTGCGTTATTGTGTCTACGTTGGACCGCTGTCCGCTATCGACTATTTCCACAAGTCGCTGCGTTTCCCTTCTTGTTGGTTGTTGCGGGATTCTGGATTCATCAAGCCTCACGGCACGGCTGCAAGCCAAACCCTGAAACATCGAACTTGCGTCAGTATCTCCCGCTGGTCGAAATAACATGTAGCCAAAGCGGGCTAAGTCCCGCTTCTCCTCTGCCGATAATCTTACAGGGACTGGCTCTCCAAACAAGGTCTGCAAGGACTGCCGCACGCAGAGAGGATACACAGCAAAGCTATGGAGCAGGGAATGATCGCACTCAGACTCTCAGGAGTTACCAAGACATACAATCCGAGGACGCGGAAGTCACGGACGGCGGTGGACTCGCTTGATCTGGAGGTCCCGCAAGGCGTCATTTTTGGTTTTCTTGGCCCGAATGGGGCCGGCAAGACATCCACAATCAAGATGGTCCTGGACTTCATCAAGCCGACGTCAGGCACCATTGAAATCTTTGGACACCCGTGCAATGCCCCGTCGGCTCGTTCACAGATTGGGTATCTTCCGGAGCAACCTTACTTTCACCGGTTTCTGACACCTCTGGAAGTCGTATCAATGCACGCCTCGCTGGCTGGGGTGGGCAAAGGCGAGATTCCTGCACGGGCTGAGGCGGCGATAGACAGGGCGGGTATAAGCGAGTATGCGAAAATCCCACTGTCAAAACTCTCAAAGGGACTCACGCAGCGTGTCGGGATTGCCCAGGCGATTGTCGGAGAGCCGAGGCTGCTCATTCTTGACGAGCCAACCAGCGGCCTTGACCCGTTGGGAAGAAGACATACCCGTGATCTCTTGAGTCAGCTAAAGCGGGAGGGCAAGACAGTATTCCTGAGTTCGCACATTCTGAGCGAAATTGAGGACCTCTGTGATGTGGTTGCGGTAATGCGCAGAGGAGAACTGGTTGCGTGCGGCCCTCCAGATCATATCCGCTCTGAGGCGCCCCAGGTGACAATAAGAGCACAGCGCGTAGACGAGTCGGCGGTTGAGTCGCTCCGTTTTGCTGGAGCAACACTCCAGGCGGGTGGGGACTACTACCTGATAACCGCTTCCTGCGATTCGGTCTATCCCGTTATGTCCGCCCTTGAGCGTTCAGGTGCGGTCATATCAGACATCAACACCGAGCGGGAGTCTCTGGAAGAAGCCTTCCTGCGACTCGCCGCCTGATTGGAAGAAGCCTATGCTTCGGGACTGCCTTTCGTCTCGAAGCATAGGGCCTGCAAACAATTAAGAACTGAGAACTGACAAATGAAACCTGTGTGGATCATTGCGAAAGCCACGATACTCGAGAACGGCCGAAAACATGTCTTTCACGTCCTGTGCCTGCTAATACTTGCAGTGCTCGTCGGATCGACTCTGCTGTCGATATTTACGGAGGGCGTGAAGATCAAGATGCTCAAAGACCTCTGCATGACCGGCATACTCTTTGGAGGTGCGGTGCTCGCCATCGCCCTCGGGTCCAGTGGGATTCCCGGCGACGTGGAGTCGCGCACGATCTACCCGATCATCGCAAGGCCGGTGACTCGGATGCAGTATGTTGCGGGCAAGTACCTGGGAACGCTTCTGACTGTGGTCTACGGGCTGGCGGCAATGGGAGCGATCTTTGGCGTGCTCATCTTCGCATTTGAAGGCGGGCCGGACTGGTCCCTGGCACTCGTGATGCTTTTCGCGATACTTGAAGTCGCCGTAGTGGCCGCAGTCGCAACGACGATGTCGGTGTTTGCGACTCCCGCAACGGCCTCCGTGCTGACATTCATGGTATTTGTTGCCGGCTCGATCAAGATCGGCTATTTTGGCGAGATGCTATCGAAAATGCAGGGCGGCGCGGCCAAGCTGACAATGGGAGTGTTCTATCATCTGGTCCCGAACCTGGAGTGCTTCAACATCAAGAGCGTGTTGGTGCATCAGGAGGTCGTGCCTGTGGCTTATCTAATACAGGTGCTCGCATACGGAGTAATCTGCAGTGCGCTTGTTCTGCTCATCGGAGCCACGCGGTTCTCCGCGAAGGAGGTCTGAAGTGGCGATCAGAACGCGTGCGATGTGGATAGTCAGCTTCCTCCTATTGTTCGGAGCGATGTGCGTTATGGAGAACAGCGCGCTGGACAGTCGTCCCGAAACACCTCAGGTTGCGAAGACCTCCGCTGTTTACGCCCTTGCGGGTGAGTTCAGAGTTGTGTTTGCCAACCTGCTGTGGATCAAGGCGGACAAGTATCACCACGAGTTCATCCACCAGAACCCCGACTGGACGCAGGACTCAGACTTGCTTGGGATGCTGCGTATGATCACCGCTCTCGACCCGACGTTCACCGAGGCCTACGCAAGCGGAGTCTACATGTACGCTGATGGGCAGAAGGACATCATTGCGGCACAGGACTATCTACTTGAGGGACTTTCAAACAACCCCAAGTCAGCCGATCTCAACCGCACAGCCGCAATCTTCTACGCGCGCCGTCTCGAAGACCCCAGGACGGCTCTGGTGTATGCCAGACGTGCTCAGAAGTATACGACTGATGAGTTTGATTCGCAGGTTGTTGGCAAGTTGATTCGAACTCTTGAAGAACAGATTGCGGAGAAATAGAGAAGCCGCAGCTTCGGACAATTGCTTACCAGTGCTACGGCTTCTGACTTCAGACTGCTGCAGTTGTTGTAGTGCAGGCTTCGAGCCTGCAGTATAGTTCCTAGCTTCTCGGGTCTTTCACAAAGATGACGTTGAACTTGTCCAAGAACCCGCTCTTTGCGTTCTCCGAAAGCAGCAGAGCAGCATCGGAATCTGACAACACGACGTCCGGGAAGAACCGCTTGCCTGCGCGGCCCGCAGCCCTGATTATCAATGGGTTGCTGCCTGCGCGAGCGTTTGCCTTGGCTTTGGCCATACTCTCAGCATAAGCCACGATGCCCCGCTCTTGCAGTAGGGCGGCACTTGCCTCTACGGTTCCCCAGACTTCCGATCCGTCGTTTCGGCGGATCTTGGGATTGATTGCCCGTGTGATCTTGAATCCGCTCGCGTCTATGATCACACCAGTGTAGGGTCTGGTTTCGATGGACGGTTTCGGGACTATGGGAGTAGTTGGAACCACTGCCGCGACATCCGGCTTCACGACCACCTTGACGCTTACGTCTACAGTCGTGCCGCCCGGCTCACCTCCGGGCTCGACGCCGGGGATGACCGCGGGTGGGGGAGCCTCAGTCATGAACACGGTGCCCGGGGCGTTCTTGCCGAACATAGGCGCCCTGACCTTCACGGTGACGATCTCGTCTCCCTCGATCTTCTCGCGCCGAGTCTCCACGACCTCGACATTCTTGACGAATCCCTCAATCTTCTGGCGGATTGTGGTCTCGGCCATATAGTCCTTGCCAACGGACTCGTAGCTGATGGCTGTGCCTTCGATAGCCATGAGCAAGTTGGCGATAGCCGCCATCTTGGCGTAGTCCTTAGCCTTCAGAAGGGCCTTCGCACGGTTTGGTTCGACACTCTTTGTGGGAACCGCTCCGTCGCCTTCTGCCACGTAGACAAGGTTAGTCCAGTCGATTCTGGCCTTGTCGCTGACTTTCTCAATGCTCTGCGCCAAAACGCACGAGCACAGCATCGCTGCCAGCACGGCAGCACACACTAGCGGGATAATCTTACGCATTGTCCTCTCCTTTTGCCTTGAGCCGATGAGTTTTTGTTTTGCTTGTCGGTCGCCTGCGCGATAGCCGGTCGCTTTGCTTATTGGTCGTCCGAATGCACCACGATATACCTAGACGCAAGTTAACGCTCGTGATTGCACTATACATTTCGAGCGAAATTGTCAGCATTCTCAGCTCGCTGGGCTCCACACAGAAACCACGTGGATAATAAGGCCATGGCAGGCGCGTTGTCAAGCGCCCTGGCTCCAAAGGGGTGAAGCAGAACTCACTTTGACTGATGTCAGCTATTCTGATATAATAACGTTTTGTGTGTTTACTGCCTCAGGAGGGTTAAATGAGGGAAATCCAGCATCAGACCAAGAGAGTCACGGACGCCATCGACATTCCAAACTTGGTCGAGATCCAGCTCGATTCCTACGACTGGTTTGTCAAAGAAGGGCTAAGAGAGCTTTTTCGCAGTTTCTCGCCGATCTACGACTTCACAGGGAACCTGTCTCTCGAACTACTGGACTTCCAGCTTGGCGAACCAAAGTACACGATTCCGGAGTGCCGGACGCGGGACGCCACATACGAGGCCCCAATAAGGGCCACAGTCCGGCTGACTAATCAGGGCGGCGGCAATGAAGTAATTGAGTCCGAGGTATACCTTGGCGATTTGCCGCTGATGACAGACAAGGGCACATTCATCATCAATGGCGCTGAGCGGGTTGTGGTCAGTCAGTTGGCCCGCTCGCCGGGGGTCTACTTCAAGGACAACCTCGACTACTCAGGGCGGTTGCTGTATTTTGCCACCATCATCCCCAGTCCGGGGGCGTGGATTGACGTCGAAACCGACGCCGAGTACGTTATGCACGTCCACATCGGTCAGACCCGCAAGTTCCCCCTGACCACTCTTCTGAGGGCTCTTAACCATCCCGAGTTCCCTATGGCGCAACCAGCGTCAGAGGCGCTTCCGGCGGGTGACGTAGTTGGCCGGAAGCTCGCAGCCGATGTTGTGAACAAGCGTAACGGTGAAGTGCTGTTCTCAGCCGGCGATGTTGTCGACGAGAAGATGGCCAAGAAGCTTCATTCGCTCCATATCGAAAAAGTGGAAGTGGAGATGGATGGGCACGCCAGCGGAACCGATATAGAGATACTGGAGTTGTTCAGTACCAGACGCGTTTTGACGGAAGTTAACGCCGAGACGGTTCGCGGGTGCCGTCCCACACACGACATAGTCGACGCAAAGAGCGAAAAGGTCTTGGTCAGAGCGGGTACCAGAATTGACAATGAAGAGATGTGCAAGCGCCTCGAAAAGATGAACCTTGCCACTCTCGAAGTATACGATGTCAACAGGTTCATCGATGCCACCCTCAAGGAGGACTCTTCAACCGATGCGGAATCCGCCATACTCGACCTCCACAGGAGGATAAGGACGGGAGACCCGGCAACCCACGACTCCGCGGTTACTCTCATGAAGTCCTCGTTCTTCGATACGCGTCGATACGATATGGGCAGAGTCGGGCGATACAAGATGAACAAGAAACTCGGGCTGAACCTGCCCGAGTACGTCCGGTGCATAACACGCGAAGACATCATCAAGATCGTTCAGTACGTAATCGGCCTTGCGGATGAGGGCTCGCTGGTGACGCACTACGTTCCGGCGCACCTTGCCAAGCGAGTCACTGAACTGGAGGATGCCGTCAAGAAAGCCTGGAAGGAGGCTTCAGACGAAGACAAAGCCTATGGTGGCGTCGCCTGGACACATGTTGAGGCACTTGATTTCCTGAAGAAGGCCGGACTCGGCGAAGTCTTCACCGCGTCCAGGCTGAAAGAGGTCCGCAAGCTTCTGGACCTCATCCCGAACGGCAATCGTCTGGTGTCCGACTCTCCGGCCGAACTCTACGCCGAGACCGCGATCAGGCTGGCATCGTGCTCTACCGATGACATCGACCACCTGGAGAACAAGCGAATCCGCTCGGTTGGTGAGCTTCTGCAGGACCAGTTGCGGCTCGGATTCCTGAGAATGGAGAAGGTGGCCAAAGAGAGGATGACCAGTATGGACACGGAAAACGTGATTCCAACGGTCGTTCTTTCGGTCAAACCCATCTCTGCCAGCATAAGGAGCTTCTTCGGGTCCAGTCAGTTGTCTCAGTTCATGGACCAGACTAATCCACTCGCTGAGCTTACTAACAAGAGACGGCTTTCTGCTCTGGGACCAGGCGGTCTAAGCAGGCAGAGTGCCAAACTCGAGGTCCGAGACGTCCACCATAGCCACTACGGCCGTATATGTCCGATCGAAACCCCGGAAGGTCCGAACATCGGTCTGATCGGTTCGATGGCGGTGCACGCAAAGATCGATGACTATGGCTTCTTGAGGACTCCATATCGTGTCGTTAAGAACGGTAAGGTGACCGACGAACTGCGGTATATGTCTGCAGACGAAGAGACTCAGGAGTATGTTGCGCCGGCCAGCACCCCGGTTGATCCGGAGACCGGCGAGATAATGCCTGCCAGCGTAGTCGTTCGCAATGAGAACACCTACCCACAGGTGCCTTCCAACAAGGTAACATACCTGGAGGTCTCACCCAAACAGACCATGTCCGTGGCTGCTTCGCTGATTCCGTTCCTGGAAAATGACGACGCCAACCGCGCGCTTATGGGCTCGAACATGCAGAGGCAGGCTGTGCCGTTGCTCAGAGCCCAGTCTCCGATTGTGCGAACCGGCATGGAGGCCAGGGCTGCGAGGGACTCTGGAGCCGTGATTGTCTGCAAGCGTTCCGGTACAGTCCGGGTGTCGACCGCGGCGCGAATTGTGGTCGAATCCGCTGAAGACGGGACTATGGACGAGTACGATCTCATCAACCTGCTGCGCTCAAACCAGGGCACGTGTATGACGCAGAAGCCTCTGGTGAAAGTAGGTAAGCGCGTTCGCGAAGGTGAGATTCTGGCGGATGGATGGTGCACCAAGGAAGGCGAACTGGCGCTGGGACAGAATATTCTCGTTGCGTTCATGCCCTGGAACGGCTACAACTACGAGGACGCCGTGCTGCTCAGCGAGCGGCTGGTGAAGGATGATGTCTATTCATCCATTCACATAGAAAAGTATGAGACCGAGGCCCGCGACACCAAACTGGGTCCGGAGGAGATCACCCGGGATATACCCAATGTTGGCGAAGACGTGCTCAAGGACCTGGACTTCAACGGCATCATCCGCATCGGCGCGGAGGTTCGCCCTGAGGATGTCCTGGTTGGCAAGGTGGCTCCCAAAGGACAGGGTGAGCTGACTGCCGAAGAGCGGTTGATCATCGCGATATTTGGTAAGAAGGCGGAGGAGACGCGCGACGTTTCGCTGCGAGTTCCTCACGGCGAGACCGGTACCGTCGTGGATGTCAAAGTCTTCTCGCGCTTCAAGTACAGGTGTGTTCAGTGCGAAAGGATCATGGACTTCTCCAAGAAGCCGGACAAAGAGCTTTGCGAGCACTGCGACGGCGAACTGAAGCGCGAGCCTGGCGATGAACTCAACGCCGGCGTCAATCAGCTTGTCCGGGTCTATATCGCCCAGAAGCGCAAGATTATGGAAGGCGACAAGATGGCTGGTCGCCACGGAAACAAGGGAGTCATATCCAAGATACTCCCTGAGGAGGATATGCCCTACTTGCCGGACGGGACTCCGGTGGATATGGTCCTCAATCCGCTGGGTGTGCCTTCACGAATGAACATTGGTCAGATACTTGAGACCCATCAGGGACTGGCTGGACGAGTGCTCGGCTGTCATTTCAAGAACCCGATCTTCCAGGGCGCAACTGAGAGAGAGATACTCGCAGACCTGGATGTTATGGTGTGGAAGCTGCGGCTGGGCGTTCTGCGCAAGTACCTGAAAGAACTCGGTCTCAAGACCGAGGTTGCTACTGACAAGCAGATCGAGAGCACGATCCGGCATATCCTGGCGGGCATTCCGGAGACGCCGGAGGATCAGATGGAGGCTCTTGTTCAACCGATAAAGGCCCTCTACTCCGGTGCGCTCGACGGCGTTAGGGACGAGCTCAAACAGACGGATGCTGCTACACTGGAGCTGATAAGCTCCAAGTTGGCCGCGCCGCCGGCTGTGGATGATCCTGAGGCCGTAGCCGAGGCCGTTTCCGAACAGCTTCGCATACGAATGAAGAAATTCACGGCGGCCAAGAAGTCGGCGGCCAATCTCGATCTGGACGATGTCGAGAGGAGCATAGAGTCGCTGGATGAGCCTGCTCTGCCGTTTGCGGGCGCATCGGTGCCGAACGACTTTGACTTCGATTCCATTATCGAGGCCATCGACAGAAACGTGCGCAAGCGAAACGGCTTCAACGAGAACACGGGCAAGTGCACTTTGTACGATGGTAGAACAGGTCAGAAGTTCAGTCAGGACGTTACTGTTGGGCAGATATACATGCTCAAGCTTGCGCACCTGGTTGAGGACAAGATACACGCTCGATCGACGGGACCTTACTCCCTTGTGACCCAGCAACCGTTGGGCGGCAAGGCTCAGTTCGGTGGACAGAGGTTCGGAGAGATGGAAGTCTGGGCGCTGGAAGCTTACGGCGCGGCCTACACTCTGCAGGAAATCCTCACGATCAAGTCCGACGACGTTCAGGGCCGTGTGAAGACCTATGAGTCGATTGTGAAGGGCGACAGCATCATGGAGCACGGAGTGCCCGAGTCGTTCAAGATCCTCGTGAACGAACTGCGCAGTCTCTGCCTGAAAGTGACGGTGGAGGACGAGCGTGACCGGGTGATCGACCTTAAGGACGTCGAGGAGGAGCTTTCCGAATGGCGTGATGGCGGCGGTGGCGTGCCGAAGCGTCGGAAGAGAGTTCTTGAGCTCAAGGAGGACTTTGATGGCTGATTCCAGTACCTTTGACAAAATCCGAATCGGGATTGCCTCTCCCGAAGACATAAAGACGTGGTCCAGCGGCGAGGTCAAGAAGCCGGAAACCATAAACTATCGAACGTTCAAGCCTGAACGGGACGGACTGTTCTGCGAGCGCATTTTCGGGCCGGTTAAGGACTGGGAGTGCCACTGTGGACGCTACAAGAAGGTCAAGTTCAAGGGCGTAGTATGTGACAGGTGTGGGGTCGAAGTCACCAGGAGCAAGGTCAGACGAGAGCGGATGGGACACGTTACTCTGGCGGCGCCGGTCTCACACATCTGGTATCTCAAGGGCGTGCCCAGCCCAATGGGGTTGCTGCTCGACATGTCGCCGAGACCCCTGGAGCGGGTGCTCTACTACGCGCAGTATATCGTGACCGGAGTGGACCGGCAGAGGATAAACGAACACCTCGAACAGATACGCACGGCCGTGGCCGCGGAGTGCGAGCAGGTCCACAGGACACGCGATGAAAACATAGCCGATGCCAGGGCGGAGTACGCTAAGATTGAAGCGGAGAATCCGGACTGGGACGATCGGAAGCGCAGGGATCACGAGAAGAAACTCAGTGAGCGAATGAAGCTCGAGGAGCACGAGGCATCAGAACTGGTTGAGGAGATGCACAAGACCCTTGAACGGCTCGAGGCTGTGCGCAAGCTCGATCAGATTACGGAAGACGAGTTCCGGGCGATGACACGCCTGCTCACCAGTATCTCCGAAAGGCTTCAGATCGATCTGGGTGACGTCGTCACTGCCGCAATGGGAGGCGCCGCAGTCAAAGAGTTGTTGGCGGAGATCGACCTTGAGAAGCTTCGCAGAGAACTCGACAAGGAGATACACCAGACCACAGGCCCCAAGAGGGCAAGGGCAATAAAGAGACTCGAGATAGTTGACGCCTTCCGCAATTCCAAGAGCCGTCCGGAATGGATGGTGCTGGATGTGGTTCCGATTATCTCGCCCGAACTGCGCCCGATGGTGCAGCTCGACGGCGGCAGATTTGCCACCAGCGATCTGAACGATCTATATCGCAGGATCATAAACCGCAACAATCGCCTCAAGAAGATAACCGAGATTCGCGCACCTGAGTCGATCATCAATCACGAGAAGAGGCTGCTTCAGGAAGCGGTTGACGCACTCATCGACAATGGTAGAAGATCGCGACCGGTTGTCGGCTCCAACAACCGCCCGCTCAAATCGCTGTCCGATATGCTTAAGGGCAAGGAAGGCCGGTTCCGCAAGAACCTGCTGGGCAAGCGTGTCGACTATTCCGGACGGTCGGTCATCGTGGTCGGCCCTTCCATGAAGCTGCACCAGTGCGGGCTGCCTAAGGAGATGGCGCTGGAGCTGTTCAAGCCATTCGTCATGAAGACCCTTGTTGAGAAGAAATACACTTCCAACATCAAGACTGCGAAGAGGATGATCGACCGGATGAAGCCGGAAGTCTGGGATGCTTTGGAAGAGGTTATCAGCGAGCATCCGGTTATGCTCAACAGAGCGCCTACGCTGCACCGCCTCGGAATCCAGGCGTTTGAGCCGATGCTTGTCGATGGCAAGGCGATCCAACTCCACCCGTTGGTGTGTCATGCGTTCAACGCGGACTTCGACGGAGACCAGATGGCGGTTCACGTGCCGCTGTCGGCGTCGGCGCAATCCGAAGCACGCTGTCTGATGCTGTCGACTCACAACCTGTTCTCGCCTGCGGACGGCAGACCGGTTGTCGCGCCCATCCAGGACATCGTTCTGGGGTCTTTCTATCTGACCATGAAGAACGAGGACTGGCCCGACGATCGGAAGCCGCGGGTGTTCGCGAACCAGGAAGACGCGCTGATGGCATACAGGGATGGACAGGTCGACGTCCACGAGCCAATCGAGGTGCGGTTGCGGGTTGGCGATGATGCCGACGGCAGACAGAGAATCGTAATGACCGTTGGCAGGCTGATCTTCAACAGCATTCTGCCGATGAACATGCGATACCTCGATGCCGCGATTGACAAGAAGATGATGGCGCGAATCGTCAGCGAGTGTTACGAGAAGAACGGGCACGAGCGGACAGTGAAGCTGCTGGATGACATCAAGGAGCTTGGATTCAGGTACGCCACGTTCTCAGGCATAACGATATCCATGACGGACATGGACATCCCATCGAAGAGAGACGAGATAGTCGAGAGCACCACGGAAGAGGTCATCAAGAAGAACAGGGCTTACGCCAGGGGGCTTATCACACAGGCCGAGCGTAAGGAACAGGTTCTTCAGTTGTGGACGAGGGCCGCGGAACAGGTCGCGGACGCCATAGTCGAGGCTGTCGATCAGTTCAATCCGATTTCGATCATAACCACGTCTGGAGCAAGAGGCTCGAAGCGGCAGATAACTCAGCTTGCCGGTATGCGCGGTCTCATGAGCGACCCGTTTGGCAACCTGATCGAAGATCTGCCGATTAAGTCGAACTTCCACGAAGGCTTGAGCATTCTCGAGTACTTCATTTCAACCCACGGCGCGAGAAAGGGTCTGGCGGACACTGCTCTTCGAACGGCGGACGCAGGTTATCTGACCAGAAGACTCGTGGATGTGGCCCAGGACGTGATTGTGCGTGGAATCGACTGCGGGACCGTTGACGGCATCTACGTCTCGCAGATCACCGACGGTGGTGACGTGGTTGAGGCGCTTTCCGACAGGCTAAAGGGCAGAACTGCTCTCGAGGATATCTTCCTGCCGGACCAAAGCGAGCCCATCGTTATGGCCGGCGAGCTCATCAGCGAGACTGTTGCAAAGGAGATCGACAGGGCTGGGCTGACAAAAGTCGGGATTCGTTCGCCTCTGATGTGCGAGATGCGGCAGGGGATATGCAGCAAGTGCTACGGGCTTGATCTGTCATACCGCAAACCGGTCGAGGTCGGCACGGCGGTCGGCATCATCGCGGCGCAGTCCATCGGTGAGCCGGGTACTCAGCTTACCATGAGAACGTTCCACACTGGTGGTGTGGCCGGGCAGTACTTGACAGGGGTTGCTGAGGTCAAGAAGAAGAAGCAGGAGTCCCTCAGAGACTTGCACCAGGACATCCGGAAGGGCTTCGTATCCATCGAGGACGGCGGCGAAGTGCCGGCAAGAGAGCGAAGTAAGCAGGTTCAAGCCGTGCTGAAAGTGCTTGAAGACCAGGTGCGCGGGTTGCTTAGAGTTGTTGAGCTGTTTGAGGCGCGCAAGCCCAAGGGACAGGCGATCATCACTGAAGAATCAGGCAAGGTCGTTGACATCGAGATGCGTGGACTCAAGCGGGTGGTCATACACTCAACCAAGGTCATCGACGACGCGACTTCGCTGTCGGGAGAAGTGGCCGCGGAGCCGGTTGTGAATCCCGAGACTGGCGACACGATTGTTGAAGCCGGCGCTGACCTTAGCGAGAAACTGCTTCGCAAGATCCGGGACGCAGGGGTTGAGAGCGTTTCGGTCAAGAGGAGTTTCCTTGTTCCGCACAGAGGAAACCTGGAAGTTGAAAAGGGCGAAGAGTTGCAGGCGGGAAGCCGGCTGACGGAAGGCCCTCTCGATCCGCACAAGGTGTTGGAGCTTCACGGCGTAAGGGGCATTATGGAGTATCTGGTTCAGGAAATCCAGAACGTCTATAAGTCTCAAGGTGTTGACATCAATGACAAGCACGTCGAGGTAATCGTTCGGCAGATGCTGAAGAAGCGGCGGGTCGTTGAGAAAGGTGATACGCGGTTCTTGCCTGGGCAGATCACTGACAAGTTCGATTTCAATGATGAGAACGAACGTGTGCGTGAGATTGGCGGGACTGAAGCCACCGCCGACTGGGTGCTACTCGGAATCACCGAGGCGTCCCTCGCGACGGACAGCTTCCTGTCAGCGGCGTCATTCCAGAAGACAACCCGAGTGCTTACCGAGGCGGCGGTCAAGGGCAAGAGTGACAATCTGGTCGGCCTGAAGGAAAACGTCATAATCGGGCGGTTGATTCCTGCAGGCACCGGACTGCCGAGGTATCGAGGGTGTGACGTCATGGACGAGCAGGGCGAGAAGATTAGTCTTGCGAGACAGCTTCTTGAAACGCGCTCTGATCAGGAGGACGAGGACCTCTTGCCGGACGACTTGGAAGAGGTCGTTGACATCCTGTCCGGAGACCACCTTGACGATGAGGATGACGAAGACACTGATCTTCTGGACGATACGGAAGACGAAGAGAACCTGGATATCATCATTCCGGACGATGACGAGGATGAGGATGGGCTGGACGATGACGGTCCGGACCTCTCGGAAATGATCGACGCGGATGAGCACATAGATCCGGATTCCGATACGGCGATCTAACCTGTATCAGTTGATTTGCAGATCAGCTAAGAGGGGACTGTTCCTGGTGAACGGTCCCCCTTTCCATTTGAGCGGGTGCGTTGACAACTCGCGGATCGTGTGCTAGAATAATACCCGCTGCGATGACTCCCGTGCCCAAGTGGCGGAATGGCAGACGCGCGTGGTTCAGGACCACGTGAGAGCAATCTCGTGGAGGTTCGACTCCTCTCTTGGGCACCACAGACCTCGGCCTTGTGCAATCCCGTTACGCCGCTGGCCCATCGGACCATTCGCGAGTTTCGCCACTTCGCACTCGATCTCCACGCTGCAGACACTTCAGGCATTTCAGGCTGAAGCACTAACCGAGTGTGAGCTAGATGGACCGCAGCCCTGTACGTGATGATGTAGCTCCACATTTGTACGCAAGGCGGTGCGCTCCACGGGGAGCACTACCACGCTGACCGGCAAGTTCCGTGGTTGCAGAAGGAGCGTTGTTGTGATATAATCTACCCTGACAACGAATCCTGGGGAGAATCATCACTGATGAAGACTGGCATTCATCCAAAATACGAAACCGTCAAGGTCCACTGTGCTTGTGGCACCGAATTTGAGACTCGGTCGACCGCTGGATCGGAAATCCGTCTGGAAATCTGCTCTGCTTGCCACCCGTTCTTTACCGGCAAGCAGAAGATCATGGATACCGAGGGGCGCGTCGAGAAGTTCCTTTCAAAGTATGGTATGAACAAGGGCACCGAGGAGTAACGGGACCTCGTTGGTCCTCGGACGTGTCTGCTGACGCGGCGTCCGCTGTGTGCAGGGTAATGGCTTTCGGGAACTATCACTGGAAAGCTTGAGATTGCAGAGTTAATCGCGGTTGTTTGCAGGAAGCGATTGGAGGGCCGATCGGCGTTTTCATCGCTTCTTTTGTGTGTGTAATATGGCAGATTGCAACAAGAACTTCCACTACGGTGGGCAGGCGGTTATCGAGGGTGTGATGATGCGCGGCCCGAAAGATTTTGCCGTCGCCGTCAGGCGGTCGGATGGTGAGATCGTGCTGACCACCGAAAGTGTCGAAGGCGTGATGGGTCGCTTCAAGTGGCTCAACAAGCCGTTTCTCAGAGGAACTCTCGCGTTGATCGACTCCCTCGCGCTTGGTATCAAGGCGTTGAAGTTCTCTGCCGACATAGCGATGAAAGATGCTGCCGAAGAAGACGCCCGGAAGAAATCAGAGTCGTCAGGGCAGCAGCCCGAACCGGACAAAGCTGTCGGCAAAGTGAACGACGCCGTTGTTGGGGTCACCATGGTCCTGGGCCTGGCGCTGGGGTTCGGCATCTTCTTCTTTGTTCCGATACTTCTCACCCGCTGGGCTTTCGGCCCTGCGGATGTGCAGCTTGAAGGCTCGATGAGGTTTGCGAGAGCGTTGTTTGAAGGCGGTTTGAAGATCGTTCTGTTCGTCGGATATGTCAGCCTTATCTCACTGATGCCGGACATCCGCAGAGTTTTTCAGTATCACGGCGCAGAGCACAAGACCATTAACGCCTACGAGTCCGGCGTGCCGCTCACGGTGGATGATGTAAGCAAGGCCACAAAAGTGCATGTTCGCTGCGGAACCAGTTTCGTGCTCGTCGTGCTGCTGATAAGCATCCTGGTGTTTATGTTCCTGCCGTGGAACAGTCTTCTGGCTCGTTTTGGCTACAAGATTCTCCTCATGCCGCTTGTGGCGGGGATTGCCTATGAGATCATCAAGTTCGCCGGCAAGAGGAAGGAGTCTGCGCTGACCAGGTTTCTCCTGCTGCCTGGGCTGTTGATGCAGAAGATCACTACGCGGGAGCCTGAGCCGTATATGATGGAAGTTGCCATAAAGTCTCTGCAAAGTGTAATGGACAAGCAGGAAGTCGAGTGCGCCGCGGAAGAATCCCACGATTGTCAACAATAAGCCATGTTCGAGAAGCTTGAAGAAGTAGAGAAGAAATACGTAGAACTGGAAGAACGGCTTTCTGACCCCGAGATTGTCAAGAATCCCAACGACTACAGCCAAGTGGCAAAGTCTCATTCCGACCTGACTGAGATTGTCGGCAAATGGCGAGAATACAAGAGTGTACGCCGGCAGCTTCAGGAGACTGCGGCAATGCTCGAAGAACGGCTTGACGAGGAAATGCGAGCCCTTGCCCAGGACGAGTTGAACGAACTCAAACCCAGTCTCGAGCAGCTCGAGGATGATCTTCGCGTGATGCTGCTTCCGAAAGACCCGAACGACGACAAAGATGTCATAGTGGAGATTCGCGCCGGAACGGGCGGCGAGGAGGCCGCTCTGTTTGTGGGCGATCTGCTGCGAATGTATGTTCGCTATGCCGAGCGAATGAAGTGGCAGTCTGAGCTTATGAGCAGTGTGGAGACCGGCATCGGAGGCTACCGGGAGGCGGTCCTGGCGATCAAAGCGAAGGGTGCCTATAGCAGGCTCAAGTTCGAGGGCGGGGTTCATCGAGTGCAGCGGGTGCCTGCAACCGAATCCAGCGGGCGGATACACACGTCTGCCGCCACCGTCAGCGTGCTTCCAGAGGCGGATGACATTGACGTCCAGATAAACCCTGACGACATCGAGATAGATACCTATCGTTCTGCGGGGGCTGGGGGGCAGAACGTACAGAAGAACGAAACAGCGATCCGAATCGTGCACAAACCCACTGGGATCACGGTTACCTGCCAGGACGAGCGAAGCCAGCTTCAGAACAAGTTGCGAGGTATGCGCATACTTCGCGCCCAACTCTTCGAGCGCGAACAGGTGGCACAGCGCGCCGAGATGGACTCCGCGCGGCGATCAATGGTCGGGTCAGGCGACAGAAGTGAGAAGAGCCGCACATACAACTATCCGCAGAACCGCGTCACCGATCATCGAGTGGACCATACCATATATAACCTTCCGGCGTTTATGGATGGTGACTTGACCGAGATGATCGACCGTCTCATTGCTGCTGACCAGGCCGAGAAGCTGAGAGCGTCCGTCTAGGACGATGCGAACACAGACGATATCTGACCTCGTGCAGGTTGGATCAGTTCTGCTTCAGCGCGCGGGCATTGAAACCGCACTATTGGACTCCCAACTGCTGATGGCCCACGCCCTTGGCTCCGGCAAGGTGGCTGTGATAGCGCGAGGCACGGACTCTGTCTCGGGTGAACAATGTGCACGTTTTCTCTCACTACTTGAACAGCGGGCACAACGTGTTCCCCTGGCGTACGTTACGGGTCACTGGGAGTTCTACGGCCTGGACCTGCTGGTGACAGAGAGTGTGCTAGTGCCCAGACCTGAGACTGAAATCCTGGTTGAGGAGGCTCTCCGGCTGCTGGAGGGACGCGAGGCTGTAGTCCTCGATGTGGGCACCGGAAGCGGCGCCATAGCTGTTGCGTTGGCGAACTCAACCCCGTCGCTGGGGGTCTATGCCGTGGATATAAGCCCCAATGCTTTGAAGGTTGCTGAGGCTAACGTGTCGAAGTATGGTCTGGGGGATCGTGTCACTGTGCTTCTTGGAGACATGCTTGAGCCAGTGGTTGGCCTCGGTTGCAGATTCGATGCGGTGGTGAGCAATCCTCCCTACATTCCGGTGGGAGAGCTGAGTTGTTTGCAGCCGGAAGTCTCGAAGTATGAGCCGCGGGTCGCCCTTGACGGTGGTGTTGACGGTTTGGAGTACTACCGCAGGTTGTTTGCGGGAGTTGGGTCACTGCTCAGGGATGACGGCTTCGTCGCGGTTGAGGTGGGACTGGGGCAATCCGGAAAAGTCTCGTCGATCGCTCGCGGTGCAGGATTCCGGCTGACGAGAATGGTGTGCGATCTCGCTGGAATAGAGAGAGTAGTGGTGGTTACAAGATGATTGTTCTGAAGACCGACCCGTTGCTGCCGGATGATGCATCCATTGCCGTTGCCGCGGAGGCTTTGAGGCGGGGGGACCTCGTCATTTTTCCTACAGAGACGGTATACGGCCTTGCCGCAAGCGCCTTTGACCCGACAGCCGTAGAGCGAGTCTTTGAAGCGAAGGGCCGCAAGCCGGATCATCCTCTGCCAGTCCAGATTCCGAACGCGGGCATGCTGGACACGGTGGCGGAACAGATACCGACTTCGGCGCGGATTCTGGGCAGACACTTCTGGCCCGGACCTCTGACTCTGGTCCTGAAGCGCAGTCGTTTGGTGCCTGACATCGTTACAGCCGGCAGCCCAAACATCGGCGTTCGCGTTCCCGACCACGCCGCGGCGCTCAAGCTCATTGAGATGGTAGGATCGCCGATTGTAGCGACCAGCGCCAACGTCTCCGGCCAGGATGCGCCGACCACTGCTGAGGAAGCCATTGACGCGGTCGGAAAGTGGGCGGCGGTGGTGCTGGACTCGGGGCACGCGCGCATAGGTGTTGCTTCGACGGTATTGGATATCACCAGCGGTACTCCTCGCGTACTGCGTGCCGGCTCGATTGACATAGATCAGATACTTGCAGTATTGGAGGAGGGAACGCAAGATGACGACGACTATTGAAAGCAAGAACCACTTCAGAGCTGCTGAACGCAAGTTCCTCACGCGGTCAGAGCTTGCTGAAGCGGTCGCCATGGACAAACTCAATGGTCTGAGTGTGGTTTTCACAAATGGTTGTTTCGATATCTTGCACGTCGGTCATATCCGCTATCTGCAGGATGCAAGAGCTCTGGGAGATAAGCTGATTGTTGCCGTGAACAGCGATGAGTCGGTGCGCAAGCTCAAAGGCGAGGCCAGGCCCATCATTCGCGAGAACGACCGGGTGGAGCTGCTGGCGGCGCTGGAGTGTGTGGATTATGTTACCATCTTCAAGGATGATACCCCGATCGAGACGATTCTTGCGGTGAAACCGAGCATTCACGTGAAAGGTGGGGACTACGAGGCTGAGGCGCTGCCGGAGACCCCGATTGTTCGCAGCGTAGGAGGAAAAGTCGTTATCATTCCGTTCTCGAGCACTTCTTCCGAGGGCTTCTCCACCACCAACATTATTGGCAAGATAAAGCAAGCGACGTAGCGGAATTAGATGTTATGCTTCGGGACTGCTCTTCGTCCCGAAGCAGGGCCGTTACGCCGGAACCGTCCGATCCGTCAGATGCCACATAACAGAACTGAGGTAATCAAGCAAATGGGTCAGAACCTGGCAAGAAAGATAATCGCTAGTCATCTGGTCGAGGGAGAGATGATCCCTGGTCAGGAGATCGGCATACGCATTGACCACACCTTGACGCAGGACGCGACGGGCACGATGGCCTATCTGCAGTTTGAGGCGCTTGGCACTCCGCGCGTGCGAACGAAACGGTCAGTCAGCTACGTTGATCACAACACGCTGCAGTCGGGTTTCGAGAGCGCGGACGATCATGCATTTCTGCAGAGTGTCGCGGCGAGATACGGCATCTTCTTTTCCAGGCCGGGGAACGGTATCTGCCATCAGGTTCAGCTCGAACGGTTCGACATTCCCGGTGACACACTGCTTGGTTCCGACAGCCATACCCCTACGGCCGGCGGACTTGGCGTGCTGGCGATGGGCGCGGGTGGTCTGGATGTTGCCGCCGCGATGGCGGGCGAACCATTCTACATGCCAATGCCGAAGGTACTGCTCGTGAAGCTCTCAGGCCATCTTCTGCCCTGGGTTTCGGCAAAGGATGTCATTCTGGAAGTGTTGCGCAGGCTTGGCGTGAAAGGCGGAGTGGGCAAGATCGTCGAGTATGGAGGCGATGGAGTGAAGTCGCTCTCAGCAACGGACAGGGCGACTATTACGAACATGGGCGCTGAACTAGGCGCCACGACCTCGATCTTCCCCAGTGATGACATTACCAGAGAGTTTATGGCTTCGCAGGGGAGAGAGTCGGAATGGGTCGAACTCCGGCCCGATGACGATGCGGCTTACGACGAACAGATCGAGATCGACCTCGCGTCTCTGGAGCCGATGATCGCGAAGCCTCACATGCCGGACAATGTTGTCAGGGTCAGAGAAGTCGCCGGTACAAGAGTTGATCAGGTGGCCATCGGCAGTTGCACCAACTCATCGTATCGCGACCTGCTGATCGTTGCGGAGATGTTGAGGGGCAAGACTGTTCATCCGAACGTGAGTCTTGTCATATCGCCAGGCAGCAAGCAAGTTTTTGAGATGATAGCGCGAAGCGGCGCATTGGCGGAGCTTATCAAGTCTGGTGCCAGGATTCTCGAATGTGCTTGCGGACCGTGCATAGGCATGGGGCAGGCGCCCAGGAGTGACGCAGTCTCCGTGCGCACGTTTAACCGCAACTTCGAGGGCCGAAGCGGCACCAAGTCTGCACAAGTGTTCCTTGCAGGGCCGGAAGTTGCCGCGGCATCGGCCATACACGGGGTGATCACCGATCCTCGTGACATCGGCGAACCTATCGAGATATCCATACCCGAGCGCTACCTTGTCGACGATAGCATGATCATTTCGCCACCCGCGGATGGATCAGATGTCGAGATCGTTCGTGGACCCAACATAAAGCCTCTGCCGCAGAATACTGAGATTCCGCAGACCATCAGCGGCAAGGTTTTGATCAAGGTTGGAGACAACATAACCACCGACCACATAATGCCGGCCGGCGCCAAGGTGCTGCCACTTCGCTCAAACATTCCCGCAATATCCGAACACGTGTTCACTGCCGTTGATCCCAGATTTCCCGAGCGTGCAAAGCAGTTCGGGGGCGGAATCGTGCTGGGCGGAGAGAATTATGGCCAGGGGTCAAGCCGCGAACACGCCGCTCTTGCACCGATGTATCTTGGTGTCAAGGCCGTCGTTGCGAAGTCCTTTGCCAGGATTCATCGACAGAACCTGATAAACTTCGGCATACTTCCGCTGATGCTCACCAATTCCGCGGACTATGAGAAGCTAAACCGCCTGGACGATGTTGAGATCAACGGCATCGCTGAGGGGCTGAAGCGCGGTGTGCGCGATTTCCTTCTGGTGGCAAAGCCAGGTGGGGCGCAGGTGCCGGTAACTCACGATCTTTCGGGTCGCGAGGCTGAGATTGTTCGGGCGGGCGGCAGGCTGAACTGGATTAGGGCTCGGGCGGCTGGATCCTGAACACCGCATAGGATCCTATGATGTGCGGCTTGCGGTCGCCTGTGGACTCAGCGTCACGTTCCAGGTCATCGCGCATTCCCACGAACGTGCTGCACCGGGATTCTCTGAGAATCGACTCCCTTTCAGGCTGTTCAGTTGAACTGTCAGTGTAGGTGAACCACTGCCTGAGCCGTCGGCCGTAGTCTGGAGTTTCGCTCCAGTGCCCGTAGTATACCCGCGTTCCGGCTATCGGCGGCAGCCAGAGAGACATCTGTGGGTCTGCGAAGACCGAGTCATCCGTCCCGGTCTTGCTGGCGATGTAGTCGCAGACCTCGATGGTATCTTCCGCGATGTACGGCGCAAACACTGTGACGGTCTGGTTCTGCGTTAGCAGTGCAGTGTCGTTTGCCAGGAATCCGATGTTGCTGAGGCTGAGCAGCAGGAGCCCCGCTATGTATGCCAGCGGTCTCCTAGGCTCAGGTATGAGCCTGATCAGCAGGGTGGCTGCAACGCACGCCAGTATACAGATAGGGATATGAGCGCCCATCAACAGCTTGCGCTGCTGTGCGACAGGTAGGTAAGGCGTGAGCAAGTTTACAACTGCCCAGACACCCGGCACCAGCAGAGCCTTGGCCGACTCCGTTGAGAAAGACAACCTGGTTCTAAGCCGCGGGTGCAGGAGCACTACCGCCGTCAACACGGCCAGCACAACCAGAAAACCGTACCCGGACAACACCGACCAGATTGGTGCGCTTGGGGTGGGGGTGTTGGCTCTCGCCCGATATATGGGGTCGATTGCATACACATGCATCTGATAGGCCAGGCTGGGCACGACCGCTAGAGCCGCCATCGTACTCATACCGACCAGTCTCCAGTTCACTCGCTTGTGCAGAGCGCTGGTGACGAGCAAATATGCTATCCAGGTCGCACTCACCGGCAATACATCGTACGTGTGCACATTTCCCAGCACCAGAAGCGTCAGCCCAGCCAGAAGCGCATACCTCAGGTGCCCGGTTCGTTCCGCCAGGGTCAGGAAGCAGATGGTCGCGCACATGAGCCACAGTCCGGCCACAAATAGCGGGTTGAGGTAGATCGAAAGGAATGTGACCGCCTCCGGTTGCCACGCGTCGACTGACCCGGTAGGCATTTGCGCACCAGGCATCATCCAGCCGATCCCGGCCGACAGCCCTATCAGCGGCAGAGCATACTTTCGTGCGTCCTCGTCGAGGTACAACCTCGCTATTCGCGGCACCCATAGTAGGAAGCCCAGGCCCAGAGCGACCCTGAAGATGTGGTAGACCCATATACCGCTCAGGCCGGTGACGCGTCCAAACAATCCCATCAACAGAAAGAACACGTTGAACGCGGCGGCAGGCTGCGGCTCGTTGGTGTAGAGATTCGTAGCGAAGAAATGCCCCGTGGCAGCTTGGCGAATCCACGAGAGATACACCGCGGCGTCGTCGATGTTGTGCGTGAGGCCGGTGAAATGGCCGCCCGGAGGAGTGATTATCCAACCTGCGAGATACGGCACACACGTCAACCCAACAATCCCCAAGGCCCAGTAGAGAGCGTGTGATCCGTGCTTCATAGTCCGCGGCTCCGCAGCGCCTCCAAATAGAAGCTTCGGGCAAAGCAGATAGTCCCGACCGCTGCCATCAGCAGAAATGCTCCCAGCTTGAACGAGAACGGTTCATAGGAGAAGTCAATCCTGCGAGCGCCCGGATGGCGGACGTGCAGGAGACGGTCATCCGGGTTGATCGCCACTTCCTTTCCGTCAATCCTGGCTTTCCACCCGGGGCAAGATGTTACACACACACGGACTAACCCGTCCGGAGCGCCAGCGCAGTTCACGGAGAAGCGGTTTGGCGTGTCGTAGTGGACCGAGCGGATGTACTTCTGGTGTGACGCGGGAGGGTGGGGGATAGTGAACACGTCCAGACCGCCAATATCCTCGAATGTGCGGACAGCGAAACCGTAGGCGTCGGTCTCGGCGGCAGGGCCGATGACTATGCCCGCTATCCATCTGAGCTCCGGCCTGGGCGCTTTGATCAACAGCATGTTGCCGTTCTCCGGCGGCGCTGAGTCTTGTGCCTGCAGGAAGTCGAGGACCTCCTTGTAGGACTGCAAGAAGAGTGAATCGTATCCTTGGATATCGTAGAACCCGTAGACCGTTGCGGCATTGGGAGGCAGAATGACGTTTGGCGTCTCATACAGATTCCATCTCGGGTTCACAGGAGCGACCCTCTCGTTCCCAGCTATCTGTTGTATAGAACGGATAAGCTCGGTTTCGGGATAGACCGCCCCGCGTCGACATGTCGGGTTATGGTCGATCCCAAAAGTGGCCAGGTCACCCGCTATCATCAATATTGCCGCGGCTGCGAATACAGGGTTGCTGTACCTGGCACGAGACATGACGATGACGAATACGCCCAGTCCGAGGAAAGCCAGAAAGATAACCTCCGGTTGTTCCAGTCCATTTGGCATCAGGCCGCCGCTGACATAGGAGAGGATCGGGTCGGCCGAAATCTTGCTCAGACGATATGCGGACGCGATGATCAGTGCGCCGCAGACGCCCACGAGCGAGCTTACCGGAACGCTGAAACGCCACAGTCTGGTGAGCTTGTCTGCGTTTCTGGAGCTCCAGTCAACCCCGAATCCGGCAAGTAGCGCCAGGCTGATCATATAGAGAACCAATACGCGGTTTGGTCCGCCCAGAGAGCTGAATCCAGGAATCAGATAGTAGAAGACATAGTTTAGAGGACTACCTGCAGCCACCAACAGTGCCAGGAGTGCGAGCGCCGCGAAAAAGCCTGCTCCTTTCTGATCCCGCAGACTAAACAATCCGGCGACGGCCAGGATCAGTGCAAAAACCCCTGTGTACAGCCCATACTCTATGTAGTCGGCCGGACTCCCCAGGTAGTACGAGTTATCAGCCGGCGTACCGAAGTAGTTGGGAACAAACGCGGTGATGGCTCTGTGGACCGGCAGTGCATTGCCGACAAATCTCGCGTAGCCATCGTGGGTTGGCACGCTTGCGCGGTGCGACTGCGCAGCCAGTTCACGACTTGGCAGAACCTGGGCAGCCGCAATCAGACCAGCGATGGCCACGAAACACAGAACCGGGGCTCCAAGCTTCGATATCGTTGCGCGGCGGCCCGAAGTCCTTGCTTCGGAAAAGTATATCCATGCCCAGCGCAGCGCGGCGGCCATTCCTACGTAGAACGCTATCTGTAGGTGTCCCGCCAGGAACGCCATACCGACCGCGGCACCGGCAAGCATCGCCAGATACGACGAACCCTTGCGCGCAGCCAACTCGGTGAACAGCAGAGCACCTGGCAACATAGCTGCCGCCCCGATGAACGTGGGGAGTTCAAGCCAGAGCACGTTGAATGCAGAGAATGTGTATATGATAGCGGCTACTACTGATGCTGTCTTGCTGAGATGGAGAGTCCGGCACAATCCGTAAGTGCAGATCAATGATATCAGCAAACACGTACACGCGTAGAGGACACCCGCGGTTATGGCGTCTGCAACAATGTAGTACAGATTCACAGGAAAGAAGACGGCAGACTGTCCGTTTGCCACGAACGGCGATCCGCAGAACTGGTGCGGGTTCCAGAGTGGGATCACGCCGGATTTCAGTGTCCTTGCATAGAAGACTCGCCAGGGATGGAACTGAGCGATTGCGTCCCACTGAAGAGCGTTCCACTGCAGGTTTGATGGGCTTTCACCCTGATAGAGCACGTTCCACGGCGCCATTTCGCGCAGATATGCTCCTGGCAGCAGTGCCTCTCCCTTGAATATCGGACGCCACAGGAAGCCTGCCACTAGAACGACAAAAAGTCCGTATGGCCAATACTTGCGCACTTAGTAACCTGCGTTGATCTTGTATGCTTTCGGCGACGCGTCGCACGCTGTCGGAAGTCTCTGGGCACTTCCTCTGACCAACTTCAAGCCAGCGAAGTGAAACGGATTCACTTGCCTGCCATCTGACCAAGGCCAAAACCAATACAGGAGACGCCAACAGAGATGCACGCGAGTCCGGCGATGGCCCAGCGCCAGTCAATTCGCTCGTGTAGCAGCAATGAGCTCAGTATGACTACCAGTATGTAGCTCATGCTGATCATCGGGTACGCTATGCTTAGTCTCACTCTGCTCAAGACGAGAAACCAGCTGAATGTGCTTATCACATACAGCGCCAGACCGAGGAGCGCGTACGGACGAACCATAACGCTCACGATATTCACGACCGTCTGCAGCGGGGAGCTGTCAATAGGAATCTTGCCAGACCCGATGCCGGTCTTCAGGCATATTTGACCGAAGCTTCCCAGTGTCACGCTGAAGATGATCAGGACAAACGAGGATAGTGAGAGATTGCCCTGCATAGGGGCACGCCTCCATGGGTTTGATCCGGTATCATAGTCAGAACAGGGCCGGTCCTGCCGGCCCCGTTCAAGCACCACTGCCCGACCCTGAATCAAGTTCAGGGCAGCAATCCTAGAGGTGCAGAAGCTCCTTGGTCTTGTCCACCGCGCTTGCGGCGTCCGGCGCATAGCCGTCAGCGCCAATCTCATCACAGTAGTTCTGAGTCACCGGAGCTCCACCGATGAGCACGTTGGTCTTGTTGCGAACTCCGGCCGCGCTCATCGCGTCGATGGTTTCCTTCATAGCCGGCATTGTTGTGGTGAGCAACGCCGAAAGGCAGACAGCGTTCGCGCCATCGTTTACCGCTTCCACAAACTGCTCCGGCTTGACGTCTACTCCAAGGTCCGCAATTTCGAAACCGGCACCCTCGAGCATCATGGCTACGAGGTTCTTGCCGATGTCGTGCAAGTCTCCACGGACAGTGCCGATAGCTACCTTGCCTTTAGGTTCAATTCCACCCGCGGCCAGCTTCGGCCTCAGAATCTCCATTGCGCTTTTCATTGCTCTGGCAGCAATCAGAACTTCCGGCACGTAGAACTCGTTGTTCTTGAACTTCGCGCCAACGACGTTCATCCCCGCCACCAAACCATTGTTCAGGACATCGCCTGGGCCAACGCCCTCATTCAACGCCTGCTCCGTCAATTCCTTAGCTACCGGAGCCTTGCCATTGATGATAGCCTGTGCCAAACTCTCCAAATCAGCCACTTGAACTCCTCCATAGTTTTCGTACTCTACTGTCAGTGTCGAAGAAGCGCGCCAACACGCTACGGCACCGAACAAATCAGTCGCGATAGAGTCAACTGCGTATTAGTATAACCTCTGTCTTCGTTCTATGCAAGTCCGGGAAGAAAAAATGCTGTGCAATCTACTCAGATTGTCCTGGGAACATCATTCTCTCCATCAGTTCCATCTGGTAGTCGGGCGAAACAGCCAGTTCGAGGTGAGTCGCACTGGTCGCGATTGTGCGGGCGCGCTGCAGTTCGTTGACGCACAACAGCGCGAGCTTGGCGCCCGATCCCGCCGCATTGCCAATGGACACAACCTTCCTGCGGTCTATTGCGGGAATCAGACCGATTCGCATTGCGCTTTCCACGCTTATGTAGTTGCCAAACGCGCCTGCCAAGAGAATCTGGTCCAATTGGGCGTCTTCCAGGCCAGCCGTCTTAAGCAGAGTCTGGATTGCGGCGTGCATTGAACCCTTCGCAAGCTGCAGATGACGGATATCCGTGTGAGTCAGGGACAGGTTCTTTCCGGTGCCGGACTCGTGTTTCCACGCCAGCACAAAGCTGGTTCCGTGTGGTGTTGTCACGAGACGGTCTCTGAGACTTGAAGGCAGATGTCCGACATCGTCAGCGGAGAGCAGCCGACCGCCTTCATCTACGATTCCAGCATCGAGCATCTGGGCGACCGCGTCGACCAGGCCGCTTCCGCAGAGCCCTATGGGCTTGCGCTCCATTATTGTGGTGAAGTGCACATCGTCATCAATAACGACGCTGTCTATCGCTCCCGGGCCGCCTCTCATGCCGCAACTGATACCTGCTCCTTCAAACGCGGGACCTGCCGCGGCAGAGCAGACGTAAGTCTTCCCCGCGCACATCAGCGCCATCTCGCCGTTTGTTCCGATGTCCACAGCCAGTCGCACTTGGCCGCCGTCTTCCCAGAGATTGGAGAGGAGCACACCGACAAGGTCCGATCCCACAAACCCTGCCACGTTGGGCAACACCGTCAGCTTCGCCTCGGCATTTACCTTGAGCCCGATTTCGCGCGCCGGAACTGTCATGTCAGCGCACATGCTGGGAACGTACGGTGACTGCCCCAGACTGTTCACGTCAATGCCCAGAAGAAGATGCGTCATGCACGTATTACCGACCAGAGACGCTTTGTAGATGTGTTCGGCAGAAACCTTGGCCGTCTTCGACACGTTCTGGACTATGCGGTTCAGCGCATCCAATGCGGCCGCTTGAAGCGTTTTGCGCCCGTCATCGTGGGTGGTCGCGAAGCTTATCCTGCCGACCAGGTCATCACCGTAGACCATCTGCGGGTTCATCACAGCCGACACGCCGAGCTCTTTGCTGTTGGTCAGGTCTATCAGGTAACCGACTACTGTGGTGCTTCCGAGGTCAAAGGCTATGCCGTAGATAGTCTGCGTGGTGTCTCCGCTCTCGACAGCTATAAGCTCGTCGTCACAGATTACGGCCGTTACCTTGTAGCTTGCCGATCGCAGGTCCGAGGAGATGGTTCTTGCGACGTTTATGTTCGGCCGGACTCCGACTCCGTGTTCCGAAAGGTGTTCGGCAAGGCGCTCGAACTCAGCTCTTTCGTCGTCGAGGCTGGGTGGGCTGAGCTCGCAGTAGATCTTGCGGATGCCGGGGTTCAGGCAGCAGTCACGAAGTTTTGAGTCGCTGAGAATCTTCTGGACGATCGACCTGCTCTCGTCCGGGATAACCACCCGTGTGTTTCCGATGGCCTTCGTTCTACAGGCCAGCCTGACGCCGTCTGCAAGGCTCTCCGAACCCAGCAGTCTTTCCTCAGCGGTATCTGGCGGGGTGACGTCACCCGAGACGAGCACTCTGCACTTGCCACACAGGCCAATACCACCGCAGGGCATCTCTACTGATCTGCCGGCGGCAGCCGCAGCCTTCGACAATAGAGTCCCGACCGGCACTCTGACCTCGAATCCGTCCGGCTCTAATATGACGCTGACGAGTTTCCCTTTACTCATTCCATACCTTTCGGCGGCGGCAAGACGCGTGCGCGTCTTAGTGATGAACTGGCCGGACAACACGCCTGATGTCAGACAAAGTAGGCAATGTTCTTTAGAGCGACGTCGTTGCTGGGATCGACCGACAGGACCGCCTCGAACTCCGCCTTTGCCTCGTCACACATTCCGAGCATGGAATATGTTAGTGCGAGATCATTTCTGGCGTTTAAGTTGTCGCCGTCCAGGCGTACAGCAGCAATCAGCTCTTCGATCGCTTCGTCAAAGAGCCCTGTGAAGCCGTGAACCAGTCCAAGCTGCCAGTGTGCCTTCGCGTTGTCTGAGTCAATTTCCAGCACCGCGTTGAACTCTGCTGCAGCTTCCTCGTACAGGCCTTCGATCTTGAACTGAATGCCACGCTCGTAGTGTTCTTCAACGGGACCCATAGCAATACTCCACACTCGGATCATTCACAAGTATGAATGATGATTACAGGGTTTCGATCGAGATCCTGATGTGAGTATCTGCTTAGCTCCACTGCGCACACCTTCCTGCGAAACGCAACTCAGCCAGCCACGCGACATCAACGAAGCGCTGACTGTATTATACGAAGTATACTGAAAGGCTGATCGAAAATCAAGAGTGGGGGACAGACGTCGTGCGCCGGCAGTGCTGCAGACCAGATCAGAGTCCGCGCCGGTCGGCGTTGGAGTCCGTCCCCAGTTCCCTGTCTATTTCAAGAACACCTCGATCACGGGCACTGTCGCGTCCGGTTTTGGTATCGGCAGAGTGAATGTCACGAACTTGCTCAGATCGCCCGCCATGGCCGTCTGATGCTCCGGGATATCTACTACCCTGATTTCAGAAGCGTCGTTCAACAACTGCGCATATTCTATCCTGTCAGACAGTCCTTCAACATTGAGTTGCCCGAACGGCCAGGCGAAGATGTGAATATAGAGTCTCTTCGTCTCTGGGTTGTAGGTCAGCCGGCAGTCTTTGGGAGCTTTGAACTCGTCCGGCGCTTGAGTGCAGCCATAGATTGATCGAGAGTGACGTTTCATCCACTCGCCCATGCCGCTCAGTCTGTCGAGTGCGCGGGAATCGAACTCGCCGCGGCCGGTCGGTCCAACGTTCAGCAGCAGATTGCCGCCTTTGCTCACCGTGTCAACCAGCATCTGCACCAGCATATCCACGCTCTTCCAAGTCTGCTCGTCGCGGTGGTATCCCCACGAGCCCGAGAATGTCTGGCAGGCCTCCCAGACAACCGGTTGGCCATTGAACCGCACCCATTCCGTAGGCTGGAACTGCTCCGGAGTCTTGATATCCCATCCCTCATCCAGATCCAGTCGATCGTTCAGAATGATGTGGGGTTGAAGCTCGCGGATCATCTTCAGCAGTTTCTCGCTTTGCCAGTCCTCTTTGCCCTTACCGACCCAGCCATCCTTGGTGGGATAGCTGAAGTCAAACCACGCAATGTCGACCTTGCCGAACTCAGTCAGGAGTTCGCGAACCTGGCCGTGCAGATATTCGGCGTACTTCCTCTGGTCTCTTGGTTCGTTCATCTTGGCTCTATCCGGACTGTTGCGCATGGGGTGCAGATCATCGACTATGAAATCCGGGTGATGCCAGTCAATTATTGAGTGATAGAAACCGGTTCTGAGGTTCCTGGCGCGGAACGAGTCCACCATCGGACGCAGCACGTCTCGTCCGTACGGAGTATTTGTCGCCTTGTAGTCGGTGAGTTTTGAGTCCCACAGGCAGAACCCCTCGTGGTGCTTTGTTGTGATCACGAAGTACTTCATTCCTGCATCGGCAGCGGCCTTTGCCCACAGATCAGGATCGTAGAGATCGGGGTCGAAATGCTTGAAGTATGTGTCATACTTCGAGTCGGGGATCTCCTCGTACTGCTTCATCCATTCGTGGCGAGCCGCCAAGGCGTATGTTCCCCAGTGGATGAACATGCCAAATCTGTCTCTTACGAACCAGGAAGTATCTCCCGGCGTCTTCAGTGTCTCCAGCATAGCGCAAGAATCCTTTCCAATACGGTATAGTCGATCCGGCACACTGGCGCGGGATCTTATTTGCTCCAATATCCTACTCTTATACTCCGGCCCAACAATTCCTCCTGCAAGAATACATTCATCGCACATTTGGCGAAATGCGTTGACACCCCGCGGTGCATTTGATAGACTGATTCTTGTGGGCGAGTGGCGGAATGGCAGACGCAGCGGACTTAAAATCCGCAGGGGAAACCCATGAGGGTTCAACTCCCTCCTCGCCTACATCCCCTTTTTGAGCGTGAAATCAAGCCTTTCCGAGTGTTTTGGAGGGGCTTCTTCTTTGCCTGCACCCAGAAAATGGTCAAGAAATGGTCAAGTAAAATCTGATGTCAGGCAGTATCAGACGGCAATTCCCGCCGTGTGCTGGCAGTGGGTCAAACGGATTGGTCAAGAGCCAAACAGCAGAAAAGGCACTCCGCAGAGTGCCTTCACGTCTGTTCATGTGGTTTTCCTTTGCTATGCTACGTTGGCAAAGCTCTTATAGTCGCCTAACATGTCCTGCAGCTTCGCAATCCCAGCCGCTTGTATGGTTGGCAACAGATGAGAATAGAGGTCCAGAGTTATCTGAACTGATGAATGACCGAGACGCTCCGACACGATTTTTGGATGGACGCCAGCTGCCAAAAGCCAAGAGGCGTGGCAATGACGCAGATCATGAAAAGTCAAGTCCAGATTGGCTTTGTCAGCATAGTGCATGAAAGACTTCGTTACGCTTTCAGGATGCAGACAATCACCGTTTGCCTCAGAGAACACGTAATCATTGTTGTTGTATGCGTCCCCCAAGAACAATCTGTTCTTATCTTGCTCCGCTCTAATCCCATTCAGTAGACTGATCGTAGTGTCCATCAGGTCGATCGAGCGTCTGCCAGACTTGGTCTTGGTCGTCTTTTCAAAGATCTCGCCTTTGACTTCAGTAATGCTCCTGGATATGCTGAGCCGCTGCCCCTGCAAATCCAGGTCTGCCCATTTCGTACCAACGATTTCTCCGCGGCGCATTCCAGTCTGGAGTGCGAACTTGATGCAATCAAGATACTTGCACGTGCTTGCTGTTGCAAGCAACTCTTCAGCCTGTTCAGGAGTAATAACGTGCATCTTGCAGTCAGCTTCCAGTTTCGGAGCAAGCCTCTTGGTGGCTGGGCTGGAAGCGATGACATCATCTTCGAGAGCTTGCTCAAGAATTTTGTGCAGAACGTGATGATGCTGCAGCACAGTGCGCTTGCTTAAGCCGCCTTTTCCATCCCTGCGACCGCTCCTGATCGCCTCAGCGTAATAAGCCCTAATCTCGTCGGCAGTCAGCTTCTGCAGTTCAACATCACCCAAATTAGGGATGAGATGTTTCTGCACGATCTCAGCATACCTATGTAGTGTCCGTGGAGACAAGGTCAAGCTTCCCGTGGTATCCAGATACTCTTGCATATACTGAGCCAAGGTGAGCTTGTTATTCTTTCTGTAAGTCCCCTTACGCAGCTCTTCAATGATCTTGCGTGCCGCCTCTTGGGCATCCCGCTTCAAGCCTCTTACGGTCCTGGAAATGAACTGCTGTTTCCCCTGTTCATTATAGCCGGTGAAGACTCTGATCCTCCAACTATCCTTCCCTCTCTTTGTGATATTGCCATTCAACTTACGCCACCTTCGGCATTGAGCCATTGGTCGAATCTGGCAATTGGGATAATCCATCTTCCGCCACACTTGATGGCTGGTATCTTGCCAGCCCTCACCAATCCATAAACGAGGGTTTTCCCTAGTCCCAGCATTGCTGCGGCTTCATCTACTGTGTAGGTTAGTCTTCTATTCAATTCCATCTGTTCTGAGTCTCCTTTTTGATGATCGTTGTTAACTAACTGTATTATGATTCGAAAATGAGCAAATAACTCGTGCCGCGCTATGTCCAGTTGCTCCGTCTTGACGCGGTGTAGGTGTCCTGGTTTGCACAATCAGTGCGTCGCTAGAACCTATGACCATATACCCGGAAATAGTTATCCACCGGTCCGACTTGGGCAGGTGTGCGGGACTGTCTGGTAGAGCAGTCCCGCACAGCCTTTGGGCTTCTTCCTAAACTACTCATTCTGAGCCTCCTGATCTCCGCTTTCCTGCTCGTTGGCGCCCCCCTGTTTGGGTGCCCGCGCTTGGTGCCTGGACAACATCAACAGCGTTTCCGGGTCACTTTGGAGAAACTCTACGATGTCTTCCGGAACTGGGACGTAGACCCCATCTATGTCATAGGCAATCTTGCACAGCAGTAACGCATCAATCTCTCTGTCTGGGTGTCTATGGCGGCATAGTAGTGCGAGGATTTGCCACACGCTGTTTGCCAGCCAGATGTCTTGGTCAGCGTCAAAGGTCGATATCCCAAATCTCTTGAGATGCTGTATGGCGTGAATGGCCAACAACAACAGTTCGCAATCATCCAGATTGCCCCTGCTCTCTTGTTCGGTGGCCTCGTGAACTAGTTTGCGACAAATGCGGGTTGTTTCGGTGTGAAAATGCGCTATGGGTTCCGGTAGTTCATCGGTCAGTGTTTCTACCCCAAATCGTCGCAGGTTTTCTGGGCCCGCGAACATTGGCTTCATCTCAATATCCGACTTGTCCGCACTGAATTTGGCGATCTCATATTCACCCACGAACGGCTCGTATTCTCTGTCGCCCACTTTCATCTGATCAAGGTTGCGAACCCCTATGTACTTCACGTACGATGTTTGGAGTATACCTTTGCAGATGGTCCTGCAGTCTTCGTTTAGTCTCTCACGGTCTACTGTCTCCGCGTTTGGAAATACCCACCAGTGGCTTTCCCAGTCCGTC
>Ga0116202_10000122_pt1 | contig 38588 bp, 34 predicted proteins | sample LakKivw325mmetaG_FD_94479 | JGI IMG/M metagenome (GOLD analysis project Ga0116202, IMG submission 94479) | Anoxic lake water microbial communities from Lake Kivu, Rwanda to study Microbial Dark Matter (Phase II) - Lake Kivu water 325m metaG | ecosystem: Environmental > Aquatic > Freshwater >... | reverse complement strand
TCATACCCCAGCTGGCTACCCTATTTCCGAGAGAAGCTAACTTGCCGCCCCCGCTGCCGAAAGCCAGCCTATCGATGAACAGCATAAGCACGCCAACTATGATGAGGAGCGGCCCCAGTACCTTTTCTCCCACGCTTTGAACCGTTGCCGATACCCAGGGTATTTCCAGACCGGCCGCGATGATGAGAATGCCGAGCAGGGAATACGAAACCATCCGACCCAGAGTGTAAAGCGAGCCAGTGATAACGGCATACTTACGGTCTGTAACATTGCGGGTGATATAGGCTATGGCAGTGATATTGGTAGCCATGGGGCATGGGGCCACGGCTGTAATCAACCCCAGAAGCAGTGCGGTGAGCACCGGTATACTGGAACCCGACAGAATACTGCCTAAATCCATGGTTACTCACCGTTGAGGCTTTGCTGGATAAGGTTTCTGACCTGCTGGTCAAAACCTGGTTTATCGCCCCTGCAGTTCCACGACCAGATGTCCTGTATGTCTTTTATGTTATCTGTGTCGCCGCGGACGATATTTATAAATAATTGTGATCCGACAGCGCCGTACTTGGTGACGATTTCGGTGTTCTGGCTGTCACTGATATCATATACGCCGAAGGTCATTTTGCCGCTGTCCAGTTGGCCCTGAAAATATGTGCTAACCACATATCTAACTCGCTCTTCAAAGCAGAGGCAGGTGGGGCAGCGCTGAGACTGGTGAAAATAAACTACGTCCACTCTGTCGGGTAATATGATTGAGTCATCCTGAGCCTGTATCGACGAATTATCCGAGGGCGCCATTGTTACTTCCGACGGTGAAGCAGGGTTAGTCGGCGACGAAACCGGCTGTGCCGTGGAGGTCGAGCAAGCAAACAAGAGCATCGCACCAGCCAGGACGGGAATTGAGATTAAGTGTTTTTTGGATGCCGTTAACAGACCCATTATTTGATTTATCTCCTTTTTGCTTTAATTCTAATTATGGCGTGAGATTCAATTGTCAGATAGCTTTAGTCCGTTCTTCCTTGGCCAGCGAATTGACTATAAGCTGGGTAACCTCCGCTTTGGAAGGCACCTTGCCGGAACTGACCACCTGCTCATTAATTACCAGGCCGGGCGTGGTCAGAATGTTGTAAGTCATTATTTGGCGCATGTCATTGACTTCTTCTACCTTGGCGTCGATGCCCAGCTCCTTCACCACCTCCCTGGTGGTCTTCTCGAGCTGGCCGCACCTGGCACAACCGGTTCCCAGTATTTTTATGTTCATGGTATTAACCTCCCTTTTCTATATGATTGTTCATTGGATTATTAAACGGGGCTAATGATAACCTCAGAGAAGTGCATTAAACAAATAACCCACGATTATGATTCCCAGTGCCACCACGCCGATAAAAACACCGAGTAGCTGCCATTTGAGGACGCGGCGCAGTATTATCATCTCGGGCAGCGAGATAGCTACCACAGACATCATAAACGCCAGCACGGTCCCCAATGCGGCGCCTTTTTCCATCAGGGCCTGGACGATGGGGATTACGCCGGCAGCGTTGGAATAAATAGGCACGCCTATCAATACAGCTGCGGGCACGCCCCACCAGGCGTCTTTACCCATGAATGACGCCAGTAACCCGTCAGGGACATAGCCGTGAATGACGGCACCGACCGCTATGCCCGCCAGAACATAAGGCCAGACTTTGCCAACTATTTCACGAACGGCATTCAGGCCGTAGTTAACACGGTCTTCAAACTTCATACCCGAATTTTCACCGCCGGACGGAGACAGGTTAACATCATGTACCCAGCCCTCTATAAATCTCTCCAGCTTAAACTTACCAATGACCCATCCCGCGGTAATGGCGATGACGAGGCCGGTCACTATGTACATCAGCGCGATTTTCCAGCCGAACATACCATACAGCAGCACTACGGCCACCTCGTTTATCATAGGGGAGGCAATCAGAAAAGAAAAAGTGACGCCGAGCGGTACGCCTGTCTCTACAAATCCGATAAATAGAGGGCAAGCCGAGCAGGAACAAAACGGGGTGACGATTCCCAGCCCGGCGGCCATTATGTTTCCCACAAATTGCCGCTTTCCAGCCAGCATCTGACGGGTCCGCTCGGGAGTAAAGAAAGAACGGACGATGCCGACACCGAAGATGATGAGTACCAACAGCAGTATCACTTTTGGCGCATCGTAGAGAAAGAAAGCCACACTGCTGCCCAGGTGACTCGAGGCGGAAAGATTGAATACGTCGTAGGTGAGAAAGTCGGCAGCCGGCTTGAGCCAATAGTAAACCAGTCCCCACAACGCCAGGCAGCTACCCAATATAATATATAAGTTACGCCGTTGTTTGGGTACTCTGGTTTCGGCCGCCACGCTGGCGGCGGCTGCTTCCGAAATAATATTTTTGTCTACCATAGTCAGTAAAGTCCGTTCAGCGATAATTCGGGAAATGACTTTTCCCTTAAGTGGTGCTCAGCTTTCTAACCATGCAGCTTGGCCCGATTCTTTCTGCCTGCTGCAGTCGCTGCTTATCGAGTTGAGCGGTTTGGTCTGTTTCTAGAGCTTTTTTCAAACCTTCCAGCATGTCCGAGTAGTGCGGTTTCAGGCTTTCTCTGTCGATAGAATAGAGCGCCCAGAGGCCCTGGCGCCTCAGCTTCAGCAAGCCGACGTCATAAAGGAAGCTTAAATTGCGGGAAGCCCGCGACTCGGATATGTCAAGCACCTGCATAACCTCGCAGACACAGCACTCGCGCTCCAGAAGCAGGTTCAAAATCCGAAGCCTGGTCTCATCGGACAGCGCCTTGAAGGTTTTAACTAATTCTCTCATATCTGAACTCCATTGCTATATGCGCATTTACGCATATAATATTACTATTTTTAAGTTATATTGTCAATTTTGTATGTTTTATTCGTGAGCCCAGCTTGACGGACTGGTTGTGGATTATTAAAATCTGTGCCACAATAAAAATAGATACTATTAATATGCCTATGATAAGCGTTGTTATACCGGCCCTGAACGAAGAGAAATTCATCGGCGAATGCCTGGAGTCGCTGAAAAAGCAGGACTACCCGGGCAAATATGAAATTATCGTCGCCGATAACGGCAGTACGGACAGGACGGTCGATATTGCTCGCAGCTTCGGCGTAAAGGTTATTTCCTGCGTGGAGGAGAAGAACGTAACCCATGCCAGGCAGGTAGGTGCCGATGCTGCACTCGGCGATATCATCGCCCAGGCCGATGCCGACACCATGTATCCATCCGATTGGCTCAGCAAGTTAGCCCGGCATTTTGATACACATCCGGGCACTGCCGCACTGGCCGGCAGGTTCTTTTACAAGGACCCGCCATCGTGGCAGGGATTCGAGTACTGGGTCAGAAACACTGCCAACAGGTTGAGCATCAAACTGGTGGGCAGACCGATGTTAGTCTCGGGCGCCACCTTTGCTTTCCGCAAGAGCTCCTTTGTTAATGTGGGCGGCTATGGCGATGCTTCCTTTTCGGCCGACCAGCTTGGAATTTCGGCTCGACTTAGTAAGATGGGCAAGATCTTTTACGACAAAGATTTTTATGTCTATACATCGTCGCGCAGCGTCAGGAAACCTCTGGCGGTGTGTATTATGGAAGCTGGAGGCCATATCGGCCGCTGGCTTGGTTATCTGTCTAAGACATGGATGAATAATTTGGAACAATATGCCAACAAGACGACCTTAAGGAGGGCGGTATTCAGGGTCTCGCCGCTGGCGGTGATTGTCATCATTCTGGCGTACGGCTATTTCATACCCACATCACCTGTTTTCGGCAAGGTGTACTACAAAGGCGACAGCCATAATAAAGTGGTAGCCCTGACGTTCGATGATGGTCCGAACGAACCCTATACGTCGGAGATACTCGATATCCTCGATAAGAATAATATTAAGGCGACTTTTTTCTGCGTGGGTAAAAACGTGGAGCTTTATCCGGAGACGGCCAAACGTATAGTGGACGAGGGACACGTACTGGGCAACCACTCCTATGTTCATGACGCCAACCATGCTGTTACTGATTTCGGCGCTAGGGACCTGGTGAAGGCCGAGCAGACGATTTCCGACGTTGTTGGGGTCCGGCCGCACCTGTATCGCCCACCCCACGGTAAAAAGAGCCCCTGGGAACTTGAAGAAATTAAACGCCAGGGGATGATCGAGGTGACATGGAGCGTTTCCACCGGCGAATTGAACACCCACTCATATGAAAAGGTAGCGGATAGACTGGTGGATGAGACGCATCCGGGAGAAATAATGCTTTTACACGATGGTTACGGCACAGAGCATAACTGCCCCAAAGCTGATAAGAGCGTTACCGTCGAAGCTCTGCCCATAATTATCCAAAAGCTGCAGGCCGAAGGCTATACCTTTGTCACCGTTCCCGAACTGCTCGATGTACCCGCCTATAATAATTAGCTATTTCAATGAACCCAGAAGCTCTAATTCAGCAAGCCTTCAACCTTGCCGGCACGTTCAACACTACGCTGGTAATTTTCCTGCTTGTTATATGTATTATCGGCGAGTTTGGTCTCGTGGTGCCGTACCTGCTGGAGACAATCTGGTTGATGGCTGGCTACAACTTCGGCACCGGTACTATCCCCCTGGTCGACGTGGTGCTATTGTGGTTGGTGGCGCTGGCAGGACGGCTTGTAGGAGCGATCATATTAGCTTATCTGGGCCGGTTTGGCAGTATGCCAATAATAAAGTTCTACAATAAACATTTCGAGGCCAGTGTAGTCGAAAAGCTGGAGGAAAACAGCTCAGCCAAGACAAAGTGGTACCGCAAGATAAACTTTTTATCGCCGTTTTCTGTAGCCATTGGCAGAGTACTCTGGTTCCGAATCCCGCTTTCTCTGATACTGGGTGCCAAGAAGCAATTGAAAGCACTCACACTAGGTATACTGCTATCCAGCCTGGCCTGGGACGGCCTGTATATCGTCCTTGGTGCCGTGGTCGGCGCTCACACTACGCTAAAGCCGCCGCAGATGATACTGTTCTCGCTGATTGGCCTGACTTTGCTCTACGTTGGAACCTTCGCTGTCAGGCACCTGTGGAAATTCACGGTTTCCCGAAGACGAGTCAGGGAAGAAGCATAGAACCGAAAACTAAGTTTTCGGAAATACTAAATCCTGATTTCTAAATCCCAAACAAATTCAAAACTTCAAACGGGTAAACGTTTTCCGTTTCCCGGCAAGTAATGCGGGTTAATCCTTCGAGATCCTTCGCTGCGCTCGGGATGACACGAGTATTCGAAATTTGAATTTAAATATTGTTTAGTATTTGGTGCTTGGGATTTCGGATTTAGCCGATTAAGACGTGGTTGGTATCGGCTCCGGCTGGTAAATCTTCTCCTCGGCGAGCTGCTCATCCGTGAGGTCGACATCACCCTCGATATCTCTGCCCTCGACGCCCCGCGCCAATATCTCTTTATAATATTCATGCTGGATGATCAGGTTCATGATCTCGCTGCTGCCAGTCCAGATCATGGCCAGCCTGGCTTCCCTCAGCGCCCGTTCCACCGGGAAAACGTTGGTGTAGCCGATGCCGCCCAGAATCTGCATGGCGTCGTTTACTACCTCCCAGTGCGTCTGGGTGGACAACCGTTTGACCTCGGATACCAGCCTTCTCTGATAGCCCGGCGTGCCGATGCCGTCGTCTATCGTTTTGGCCACGGCATAGGCCAGGGCGCTGACGGCGTCTATCTTGGTAACGCAATCGGCGATTTTGAAGCTGACCCCCTCGAAATTCCTGATGGTCTGGCCGAAAGCCTGCCGTTTATTGGCGTACCTGGCGGCGATTTCGAGAATGGCCCTGGAACCGCCCGCCCCGCCGGAAAGCAGCCTCTCCGGTACCATCAACTTATAAAATATTTTGGAGCCGTCGGCCTCTTTGCCCAGAAGATTTTCTTCAGGGACCGGCACATCCCGAAACACGAGCCTGCCGGTGCCGGCGCCGCGGCTGCCCATTAAGCCGTAGACGTGCCTTACCTCAACTCCGAAGTCGCGTTCGACGATGAAAGCACTGATGGAATCGCGGCCGGCTCCCGGATTAGTGACGGCAAAGACCAGGAAGAAATCAGCGCCTTCAGAGCCGACGACGAACCGTTTCTGACCGGTGAGATAATACATGTTGCCCTTTTTTCTGGCTACCGTGGTAGCACCGAAAAAGTCGGAGCCTCCCCTGGGCTCGGTGAGCGCTTCACCCGCCCACTTGGTACCGTCGATAAGCGGTTTGAGGTATTTCTCTTTTTGCACTTCGGTGCCGAAGACATTTATGCCCTCGCCGACGATAGAGGTCACGGAGCACAAACAGGCGAAAGGTATACCTATTTTATTTATTTCCCCGATGTACAGGATTTCGTCCACCCACTTTAGGTTTCTGCCACCGTACTTCCTGGGGAACCGTATGCCAAGCAGGTTTCTTTTACCGGCCTCACTGACGAACTCGACCGGGAATTTGACCTTATCAGCGTCCATATCGAGTATCAGTTGACGGGGCACCCATTTGGCGAATTCCTGGACTTCGCTCCTGAATTTCTTTTGCTCCTCGGTCAAAAACACATCTAACATTTTCTACTCCTCCGAGCTTTTACTTACCGGAAGACCATGCGCGCCTCGAATTTATCAGGCGCAAGCTACTAAATTGCCGAGCCGGCCAACTGGCAACCTCTCGCAAGGTAAGGTATTTCACTGTGCCAGAAGAACCGGTGAAATTATCAATATCCGTAATAGTAGTAACGCGGGTAGGGATAGTAATAAGGATACTGTTGCTGCTGTGGGCACGTAGGGCAGGTCGGGCATTGCGGGCACAGAGACTTGCCGTCCTGCAAGCCCTTGGTGTAGCCGTCACTGTAACCGACCGTTTGCCCGTCCGTCTTACCCTGGTTGTAGCCGGCTGTATAGCCGTCCATTTTGCCCTGGTCGTACCACTTCTGGCAAGATGCCGGTATTGTTCCCGCCGGTGTGCAGGCGAACCCTGCCACAGCAGCCCCCAGGATAACCAGAACAATCGCAGGTAACAAAACGTATAAAGTGCGCCGACTCATCTTCATGACCCACCTCCTTTGTAGCTATCTGGTTAAGTCGACTATAGATATAAATCTATTTCTCTTTTGGCTTAGTTCTATTTCTGGCCTGCCGTCCAGCCGCCGTTTTTTTAGCAGCGGCTTTTTCGTTGGCAGGTTTGCTGATGGTGGTTACTACCTTTGTTTTGGCTGGTTTTCTAAAAGTGAATGCGGTACGCCAGCGCTTTATACCGCCGGTGAGGAAGAAGGCAGCCGCCAGGCCGCCCAGTACGAAGATAACGATGATGATAATTGTCAAAGCGATGGGGAACGGCTGTCGTACCTGCAGCTGAATCTGTCCCGGCTCAAGCACAAACTTCAAACGCTCATTGCCGCTCGAATTAAGCGCACTGGTCACGCCGGTTTGCTGAAGGTAGTTGCCGTTTATGGTTGCTGCCGCGCCGATCGTATACTCAGAATTGGGGGCTCCCGCTATATCCAGCACATAGCTGCCGAGCTCGGGCGCCGTAATGAAGTAGAGCTTTTTGCCGATAATATCGAAAGACGTTGGTGTTACCGGCTGATTCCCAAGTCTCACTTCGGCGAGTTGAACGGGACCATCGACTGTGAATGCCATAATGTTTTGCCAGGTAGCGAAGTCTCTCGCTGCCGTCCAGCCCGGAAGTGCAGCGTAAGTGAAATACGATAAATCAAGGTCAGCAGGATAAAATACGCGGTTCAAGGTGAAGTTAACGCTGGAAGCATTCTGACCGGCCTGAATTTGAACGTTTTTACCCGGCTGTGGCTCGCAGGCTACCGCATCAACCGTTATGGTGTCTGTGACTGCGGGTATCCCATTAATTAAGCCGTAGTTGTTGCCCAGCTGAAGGCTGAACTGATAAGAGCCGTCATTTCCGGATGTTGCGGTCTGTCCGGTACTGCCAAGGGTTAGTGCAGCCCCGGGAACGGGGTTCTGGTTCGTATCTAAAACGCGACCGGAAACAGATGCCGTCCGGGGGAACACGCTTATGCTATTGTAGGTATTGCCTGTAACCGTGATGGTGCGGAGGCAGGGAGCATTTTCCAAATGGCAGTCGGTATCGTCAGGGCCAACGCAGACCAGCCTGGTGCAGTAGTCCCATACTTCTGTCAGGGCCTCGGCGTCGCAGTTGAGCCGTATCTGTCCGGAAGTCGCGGGAGCTGTCCACGAGAAGGTGTGGCTGTAGTTAAAGGTGAAGCTGCCTATTTGCGACTCAGAGCCGTCGAGAAGTTGGGCCGTAATGCGAACGTGCGTATTGATGACGCTGGTGGTCACGGTGATGCTAACGGTTTCACCCGCCAGATACACCGCTTTGTCGGTGGTTAGCGTCACGGACAAATAATAGGGCTGGAGGGGAAATTCAATTGGCGTTGTCTCCCGCTGGAGCGAAGGCAATGCCGAAGCAGTGGGGGCAACAGCCAGGCCCACGATTGATAGCGCCGATACCAGGATGGCCGACAAAACTAGAAGACTGAATTTCACAATAGCCCTCACGTTCACGAGCTACGTTTATTCTAACATATTCAACTGCGCCAGGGATGTCGTTGACATAGATATAGATGGCTAGTACTTTAATAATTGGTGGCTGCAGTGAGGCTAGCTCCTGGCGATGACGGCCGCGCCGAGGGCGGTGACGATTTGAGGCTGCGCCGGCACCAGTAGCTTTATACCCAGTTCCTTTTCTGCGGCCTTAACCAGCCCGGCGTTGAGCGCGCCGCCTCCGCAAATGGCGCAGGGTTCTTCCAGCCTGACTTTGTGAGCTAGGGAAGAAATTTTGCCGGCCAGAGCTTTATTCACGCCAGCGGCGATGTCCTCTCTGGGTATGCCTTCGGCCACTCTGGTTATTGCTTCGGACTCTCCGAAGACGGCACAGCCGGTACCGAAAGTGACCGGCCGAGTAGACTTAAGCGACAGGGGACCGAAATCTTTCAAATCCATGCGGAGAACATTGGCGATGACCTCGATAAACCGTCCGCTGCCGGCAGCGCATTTTTCGCTGACGGCAAAGTTCTTCACCATGCCCCGTTCGTCTATCTTGATGGCTTTGCTCGCCTGCCCGGCGACCTCGATAACGGTCCTGGCCTGGGGGAAGATGCTGTTTATACCGCGGGCAGTGCAGACTATCTCGCTGGCCTGGCGGCTGGCAAAGTCCGCGCTGGCGGCACCGGTACCGGTAGCTACGATGGCAGTTATATTATTCAAAGTCAGGTCAGCTTGTTTTAGGAGGTGTTGTTTTATGGTATCGGCAGCTGACCGGTAGTTAGCACCCGAAGGGATAGTATGGTAAGCGATTATTTCGGAGTCTTTGAGAATGACTCCTTTGGTGTATGCGGAGCCGATATCGATGCCAATGAACCAAGTCATATCAAAAACCAAAAATCAAAAGCTAAAATGACAAATAAAAAATAAAAGATGATTTAATGTTCATTTGGTGAAGAATGTGGCTTTTTCTAATCGCCGTCCTTTTGTAGTTACAGGCTCGCCGCGTTTGCCCGCTTTATCGTAGTTTTCTCTGGCCAGTATAGCAGCCCCGAGGGCACCGGTGAGCAGCGGTTCTTCCGGTACCAGGATTTCGCAGCCCAGGGCCTCCCTCATGGCAGTAACGACACCGATGTTTTTAGCCACCCCTCCGGTCAGCACAACGTCCGGCTCGACCTTCAACCTGCGTGCCAGTATAGCCACCCGGCTGGCTACGGCGTGGTGCAGGCCGGCAATGATATCTTCCACCTTCTCTCCCTCGGATAACCGGGCAACTATCTCCTGCTGGGCGAATATGGTGCAGACGTTGCTTATTTCTATCTTTTTGGTCGATTTAAGAGACAGCGCTCCCAGGTCATCAAGTTTGATTCCCAGCGTGGCGGCGGTTACTTCCAGAAATCTGCCAGTTCCGGCGGCACACTTATCGTTCATGACGAAGTCGACCAGCTTGCCGTTACGGATCTTCATGCACTTGGCGTCCTGGCCGCCGATGTCGATGGCCGTTCGGACGCCCGGGAAGAGGCTGGAAACTCCCCTGGCATGGCAGGAAAGCTCGGTAATTTGCTCATCGGCGAAAGGTACGTTCACGCGGCCATAGCCGGTGGCTACTATGTAAGAGATGTCATCAAGCTTCAGCTTAGCCTGGTCCAGTACCCTTTTCATTACTTCGTTGGCTAGCTGGCGGTGTTCCGGCCCGGTGGGGCCTTTGACTGAGGACAGGATATTATCGGCCGCGTCAGTAAGCACGACCTTGGTCATAGTGGAACCGATGTCGACGCCGGCGAAGTACATTGGGCCTCTGTCTAGGTGATGGTCTCGATGAAGGCTTCGACCCTGGTTTTCATAGGGGCTAAAGCTCCCACGGTGTAATCGTATTCTATATAAGTGCTGGGAACTCCGATGCTGTTCAGATAGTCTTTAAACGATGGCATTTCAAAGGCGAACGGATCGCAGTACCTGACCAGGAACAGTATAGCGCCGTTGATTTTCCAATCCTTGACGATAGTTTTGACATAGCCGAAGCGGCTGGCCAGGTCTTTGGGGTAGTCTTTTTTGGTCTCACCGATAGCAGCCTGCCGGAAGGTGCGGGCGCAGGTAATCTCGTTCATATAGTAGTCGGCCAGCCCGTCGATGGGGTCAGCAGTTGGCTTTACATTGGCGCGGAACGGTCTGAAACCGCCGCAGCTGTCGTCCATGACCACATTGGCGGAGGACTCAAAGACGTTCATGACCTCAGTATCGTCCAGCGTGCTGCTCCAGATCATGAGGCGGGCGCGTCTTTTAGGCGGTCCCTTGGATCGACTTTTGACCTCGCTGATGACTCCGGCCAGTAGCTCGTTGCCCTCGGCCACGGGCAGGCTCATCACCGCCTTTATGGTTTCTAGAATCTCTGTCCCCGAGATAAGCGGCGGGTCCGGTATGGTCAGTTGATACATATCTCTTACTAAGGCCCGCTGTTGGTTGTGAATCTTGATGGCAGCCTTCAGTTTGTCTGCAGTAAGTTTTTTACCGGTATAAGCTTCCAGCGTCTTCTTGAAGTCGGCCAGTTGTCCCTTGTAGTAGTCCATTGAGTCGGCCCGGAGCGTGCCCGGCATGTCTATGAAATGAGTATAAGAATATTCGACGCAGGATTCCCAGACATGGGCGGTGCGGTGCTGGGGATCGCAGGAGTGGGCGGTGACCAGGCCATCCAGAAAGTCGTCTTTACCTTTGAGGGCGCGGTCGAGGCAGCTGCGCATAAAGGGGCAGAACGTGGCGGGCAGGCTCCGGTCAGCCTCGGTGACCGGCTCTCGGATGCTGCCGTAAATGCGGTAAGGCACCAGGTCGAGTGCGGTGAGCATTTCCAAAGGAACATAGGCGCAGGGATAGCCGATTATTTTTTTACCAGCGGCTTTAAGTTCTCTGACTCGCTGCTCCCGGTCGGCATAGATTTCGTGTGCCCAGCTTAAGCCTTGTATTAATTTTGATTTTTGAATAGTCATTTTGATTTTTAATCTTTTATCTTTTATTTGCGTTCACCAGTCCAGGCCTGACTGCTTTCTCACTTGTCGGTAGTGCTCCATGGTCTCTTCGAACGGCTCGGCTTTGGCCAGGGCGTCTTCCATGTCGAACAGCCTGAGGTCGACGATATCGCCCTCGATGGTAAGCGAAGGTACCTTCACCTGCTCCAGCAGAATATTGGCTACGTAAGGCAAATGAGTGGAAGCACTGCGGCAGCTTATCAGAGGGTGCAGCAGCGCACCGTCACAGCGCCACTCAGTTACGTACTTCAAGTAAGGATAGGCCAGTGCGCCCTCCGTGACGTTGTGGTCTTTAGCGTCCTGATACAAGCCCAGAAATTTCTGAAGGTTGAACCGTGTGATTTTCTCCACCGGGTCGGTGAGCTTACTAAGGTCGATGGGTATGGGCGGATGGTAGCCGACGCTCTCGATAACGAAGTTCCAGCCTCGTTCCGCCAGCTTGTCGAATAAAGCCAGGCTGTGCCAGGGCGGCAGCTCGGCAAACACCATCCGGTATTTTTCATTTTCGACAGCGCCTACGTGATTTTCAACCAGCTCTTTCACCTCGTTATAAAGGTCGTAGTAACATTTAAGAGAGTCCTTAATATCGCCCATAAGCATCAAGGCCGGGGTCATAGCACTCCAGAAATCCCGGCTGTGCATGGGGCAGGGCTCTGCCTTGCGCAGCTCGCTGGTCTCGTGCAGCACGCGGTTTATCTCGATGATTATATCGACGGTCTCAGCGAACTTGTCCATGTCCATTTTCCGGCCGACCAGGCGCTCCACGAAAGCGATGAAGTCCCTGAGGTGCGTCACACCCATTTTCACCATCCGCTCAAGGGAACCTTCCATGAAGAATTCATGGAGACCGGGGACAGGAGCCTCGAAGGTCCAGACCGGTGAATCCATATACTGTCCCAGTGCCTGGAACCACTTGTACCTCGCGTCGCAGACCGCAGTAGACGACATGAGAAATAGGGGTTTGGGCATGCCGCCCAGTGGGGCATCAGGCGGTATCTCGCCGCCCAGTTGCTTCATCATCCTGGAGGCATAGCCGATATTGGCCCGGGAGTAGCCGCACAGGTGCGTAGGGTAGCCATCGGCATCGGCGATGTCCAGGTATTGCTGGGCCACGCCGAAAGCAGCCAGTGCAGCGCCATAATTCTCGGGGTAAACGACTTCGATGTCCATGGCCTTGAGCACAGAGTCGCCGTAGTAGTAATTGAGCATTCCCCAGACCACGGGCCTTCCTGATTTCACGGCTTCGGCGCCTTTCAGATACGACTCATTTACCTTGGCCCGAAGCGGGTACATCGATTTTAATCGGCGTATGGCCTTTTTTTTCTCTCCGGTTACCATGGTTGTATTTACCTCCTTGACCCTCTGTTTAGAGGCCAAGATTATTGGAATTATAACACAATGGTGGTTGATGGTAGCTGTCTATAGTACAGTTGAAAATAACAAATGAGGCGACCTCACGCAAGCCGCCTCAATTGATTTCAATATCGTAAAATCACGACTGGTTGATCACGGACGGCGGAAGGTTAGGGTTAGTACCACTGCTACGCTGGCAAGCATGAGGAATGCAATAACGATAGCGATTATGCCTCCGGTTGAGGGTTGGGGCGAAGCCGGCTTATCCGCAAGCACAACAAATGTGCCATTTTGTCCGCCGATGTCAAAAGCATAGGTGCCGGGCTCCGACCTGGAGACAATAAAGCTGACGGGAATGGCCGAATGTCCATCGACGGCTCCCACCTTGGTCTGTTCTATCCGGCCATCAATTTTTAGACTGGCGGTATAGCCTCCGGGCTGGTCGCCATCATTGGCTATATTGGCGGCTATCGTGATTGGCTGCCCTGCATACGCCTGCTGAGGACTAACGTTCATATTTTTAACCACTATTAAGGCTGAAGAGCCGTATGACATCGGGGGAGAAGAAGTGGGCTGCTCCGCGTTCGCTGAAGGCACATATTCAAGGGAAACATCATCCAGACCCAGGTAGCTGGGTACCGATGAATCTAAGAGGTTGACAACTCTTGCCTGGACCGTATAATTACCCCGGCTGTAAAAAGTATACGACCAGTGGGTCCATGGTGTACCTCCGTAATTGCCAACTGTGGATACGCTGGCACTGAATACGGTGGCTATTAGTTCAGGGCCGGCATTTATCGTTACCTCAACCGAGCCGGTGTCGTTGTACGGCAGGTAGTCGGTCGTTTTAAAAAAGGCCCATCCGGATATGACTACTCCCTTGTCCGCGAGAAATGGTTGTGAAACCATCGTATACTGGTCCGCAAGACCGTTGCGCAGAAGGGCAAAATATTGACCCTCGATAGGATTATATGTGGCCGTGTTGTTATCAGCGGTTGTAATAGTAAATACGTCAACCACTTGCGCCGACCCTCCCGGAGGCACAGATGCGTTCCATCCAGTTAAATCCCCCGTTTCAAAGCCTCCGTTTACCAGCAGGTTGGCGGCAGAAATATTCTGTGCTGGAAATATGCAGATAAAGGCTAGGATTAGCGCCAGTGAAGCAACTAAAGATATCCGCTTGTCACATCTGTACATTTCGTACCTCCCAAGCCATGCATAGATTCTTTTACATACAAGGGCTAAGACGCATTGTACTTTAGGCGGTTATACCTGTCAATACATTTGAGACTAAAAAATAAAGCGCTCAAAAGCTGAAATGGAAATACTGCCAAGGAAGACTGGCAGGATTACTTACAGTATCTTTTTGAGCCTGGAGTTAGGCGTAATGCCGGGTATCCTGCCTCTCTTGGCGATAGCTTTGCCGGCGATATCATGGAGGTCAGCCGTGAATTCGATGGGTCGAGCGCCGCTGATATAGCTGCCTACTCCAAAGAAATCGATAGGGGCGTGTTCGTCAAGGAAATATCGTATGCGCTCCGGGTCGAGGCCGCCGCTGACGAATATTTTAACCTCTTTGAATCCGGCCAGATCGAGCCTGGCCCGTGTCTCTTTTACCAGGTCGGCTGTAACTCTACCCCTCTCCCCGGGAGTATCCAGCCGGACGCCCTGCAGTTTTCCTTCTAGCGCCTGGGCTACGATTATGCTTTCCTCGGGCTCGTCCTTGAAGGTGTCTACCAGTGCGATTCGAGGCACTTCGGGCGGCATATGTTTGTTGAAGGCCTTCATGGCGGTAGCGGTATCACCCATGATGATAATCAGGGCATGCGGCATGGTCCCAGCAGCATGAATTCCGGCCAGCTTGGCGCCAGAAATGCTGGAGCAGCCGGCGCAACCGCCGACGATGGCGGAATAGTCCATGACGCCTGCGACCAGCGGGTGAATATGGCGGGCGCCGAAGCTGACAACCGGTATGCCCTCAGCGGCATCGACTACTTCTCTGGCTGCAGACGCCCAGCCGCTGCAGTTAGATAACATGCCCAGATACACCGTCTCATAAATGCCGTAGCTCTGATACGGGGCGGTGACACGCAGGACGACCTCTTTTTTCTGGAAGGTCTCGCCTTCCGGCAGCGCCCAGACCTCGCTACTGCCTTCCGGAAGGACCTGTTGCAGAAGGGCCTTGACTTCCTCCATGCCACACAGCGTTCCGTCGCGGCTGGGGAAGACCTCCATGGTGGCTACCGGATTTATATTTTCTTTCTTGAGTATGTCGACGGTGCGGGCGAAATAAATATCGGTGGTATCTCCCTTCAATATGAAATCGGGGATTTCAAAGCGCGGCTTCGGTATCTCGGTAGCCACAGCTCTGGTCAACTTGCAGCCCAGCACGTTTTCTATATAGTCGAGCGCCCAGATGTGCTCTTTCTCATCCACGTCGGCCACACAGTCGACCGGTACTTCAACCGGGTAGTGTCGAACTCTGGCCTCCAGAGCGCCAATTAAAACGCATATATGCGTCAGGACGCCGCAGACGACCACCGTGTCCGGCTTTAGTTTTTTCAGCTCATCGTCGAGGGTGGTGTTAACAAACAAGCTGTAAGTTTTCTTAGGAATGATCTTTCCCGGATAGTTCTTGAATTCAGGGATGACCTCTGATTCTTCAGTGCCTTCGATGGCATGTGGTGGGAACATGGCGAACTCGGGGTCGTTCTTATCATGGTGGTCGCAGACGTAGAAAATCTTGGAGCCCTTGGCCAGCTCCTGTTCGAAAAGCTTCTGCATGTTGGGGATGATGCGGCGTGCCTTATCGCCACAATAGAGTGCGTGTCCCGGCTCCATGAAACCTCGAAGCATATCGGCCACGACTATGGCTCTGGTCATTTTCCTGCCTCCTAGTTCTATTGTAGAGCATAACGGGAAAAGGCGCTACCAAGAGGTTTTTGAAAAGAAAGAAGGGAGGAGTGGAGTTTTTAATTCTAGGATTGGCAGTAGTCGGGTTCGCCCATTTGGCAGCTTGTTTCCAGTAGGCCGATATACTCTTGAAGCAGGTCTGCGGCGTGTGTCTTATCGCCGCTTCCAAGGGCCGATAAAGTGTTTTCCAGTATGCCGACCTCGCGGGTCAGGTGCGCCGAGACGTTGCTCAGGGAGCCGCAGCAGGGTGCCATGCCTTCGGAACGCCATAGCAGGGCCTCTTTTATCGCGAGCATTTTTTTAACATCGGCGATGGCGTCCTTTAGTTTTTTAGGGTCGGCTATTTTCTGTTTGGTGGCGCTGACCGTTTCCTTATCTATTATCATCATAGGTTTCGTCTCGTCCATGTCTTTTGTCTCCGTAACCAGAGATAGAACCCCGACCTTTCAGAGGCCGGGGCTACGCTCTACCTTATATTATAGCTTATTGGATTCTAATGTCTGAAATGGCGGATGCCGGTGAACACCATGGCCATGCCCAGTTTGTCGGAGGCTTCGATTACTTCTTTGTCCCTAATGGAGCCTCCGGTCTGGATGACCGCGGTGACACCGCCCTGACCGGCCACCTCAACTGTATCCGGGAACGGAATCATGGCATCAGAAGCGAGCACGGCGCCCCTGGCTTCCTTGCCGGCGCGTTTCAGGGAGAGTTCGGCGCTGACCACTCGGTTAGGCTGGCCGGTGCCCATGCCCAGCAGCGTATTGTCTTTGGCCAGCACGATACCGTTGGACTTGATGTGTTTTACGGCCCTCCAGCCGAAGAACATATCGCGCATTTCATCTTTGGTCGGCTGTCGTTTGGAAACGGTTTTGGGTTTAAACTCCTCTTCTGTATAGTAATCCTGCTCCTGTGCCATGAAGCCGCCGTTGATCTGACGCAGGTCGATTAATCCGGTTTTGCCGTGTTGTGTCCAAACCGGCAGCGACAGCAGGCGCAGGTTCTTCTTGCGCTTGAAAATTTCTGCAGCCGCATCATCATAGCTCGGAGCGATGATGCAGTCGTAGTGAGTCTTATCGATTTCGGTGGCAAGGGCCAGGTCCATGTGCCTGTTAACGGCCACGATACCGCCGAAAGCGGAAACGGGGTCGCCGGCGAGAGCGCGCTTATAGGCTTCTATGAGGTCTTTGTTGCTGCAGAGGCCGCAGGCGTTATTGTGTTTAATAATGGCAACAGTAGGTTCTTCAAAATCGCAGGCGGTGCTCCAGGCAGCTTCAAGGTCGAGGAAATTATTAAAAGACAGCTCCGGACCGTGCAGCAATTTGACCTCAGTCAAACCGGGTTGCCTCCGGCCTACGAACTGCTCAGCGTAGATAGCCGCTTTCTGGTGAGGATTTTCGCCGTAGCGAAGGTCGTACAGCTTTCTCATGGCTATGGTCATCTCGGGCGGGAACAGGTCGCCGCCCCGCAGATACTGGGAGATGGCAGTATCGTACATGGCCACGTGCTGGAACGCTTTCTGTGCCAGCTTCTTGCGATCCTCAAGGCTCACCTTTCCCTGCTTCAACTTTTCGATAACCGGGTCGTAATCTTCCGGGTCGACGACCACGAGTACCGAAGGGAAGTTCTTGGCAGCGGCGCGAATCATTGTCGGCCCGCCTATGTCGATATTCTCCAGAGCTTCTTCGAGTGAGACGTCAGGTTTAGCGACCGTCTGAATAAAGGGATATAAGTTCACTACCACCATGTCAATTGGTTCAATTTTGTTTTTGGTAAGCTCGGCCAAGTGCTCGGGCAGGTCCCTTCTGGCGAGGATGCCGCCGTGGACCATGGGGTGAAGTGTCTTCACCCGCCCGTCCAGGATTTCCGGGAAACCGGTGATTTCCGATACGCTGTGGACCTTGATGCCTTCGGCCTCCAAAGATTTCTTGGTGCCGCCCGTACTGAAGATGTCGACCTTTAAACCCGTCAGTTTGCGGACAAAGTCGACCAGACCCGATTTGTTGGATACGCTGACGATAGCGCGCAAGGTAACCTCCTCTAAATAATGGATATTTTATTAGGATGCGTGGACTTGATTACTTTACCAATTTTTACGGTTTCGGGCAAGGCAGCCGTGAGTTCGGATGCATGCCGGGGTGAACAAATAATTACCATTCCGATGCCCATGTTGAACACCCGGTACATCTCTGCCTCATTTATTTTACCGCGCTGCTGAATTAACTTGAATATCGGCGGCACTGTCCAGGCGTCTTTGTTGATTTGAGCGGCTAACTCACGGGGTAAGATACGCGGGACGTTGCCCTCGAAGCCACCGCCGGTGATATGTGCCAGGCCTTTAATTATCGGCAGTACGGGCTTAAGTTCCGAATAGTAGCAGCGATGCGGCTCCAGCAGTTCCTGTCCCAGCGTCCGCTTGAGTCCGGCATAGCGCTGTCGCAACACGGCTGGATTTATATCGATTTTAAATACTTTACGCACCAGCGAGTAGCCGTTGGTATGCAGTCCGCTGGAAGGCAGACCAAGGATGATGTCCCCCGCCGCAATTGAGCTGCCGGTGAGGATGTCCTTCTTTTCGACCGCACCGACGATAAAGCCGGCCAGGTCGTAGTCTTCGCCACGGTACATGCCGGGCATTTCGGCCGTCTCACCGCCGATGAGTGCGCAACCGGCACTTTTACAGGCGCGGGCTATACCGCCGACAATTTCTTTCACTGTCTCCGGTACCAGTTTTCCCGTAGCTATATAATCGAGAAAGAACAGCGGGCTGGCGCCGCAGGTCAGAATGTCGTTAATACAGTGATTAACGATGTCGACACCCACCGTGTCGTGTTTATTTATAAGGGAGGCAATCTTGAGCTTGGTGCCCACGCCATCGACGCTGGAAACCAACACTGGTTCGTGATAATTCTTTAGCTGGAACATGCCGCCGAAGAGGCCAATATCGGTAAGTACTTCGGGCCCGGAAGTGGAGCGGGCAAGTCGTTTAATCAGCGCTTTGGCTTTATCGACAGCCTTAATGTCAACCCCGGCGCGGGCGTAGGCGTCACGAGCCGCCGAGTTCACTCAAACTCCCTGACGGTATGGCTTCCAGTGCCAGTTTGTCCATCTCGAGTTGTACTTCGATAGGATAGTCTCCGGTGAAGCAGGCCAGGCAGAAGATATCTTTGGGTAGACCCACTGACTCGATTAAACCATCGATGCTGATATAACCCAGGGAATCGGCGCCTATGGCATCCCTGATCTCGGGTATCGTTTTATGGGCGGCGATAAGCTCCCATCTGGTAGCCATATCCACGCCGAAAAAGCAAGGGTGGCGGATGGGTGGCGAGCAGATGCGCAGATGGACCTCTTTGGCGCCGGCCTTTTTAAGCATGGCGACCACTTTAGGAGTGGTGGTGCCGCGGACGATGCTGTCATCGACGACCACGAGTCTTTTGCCAACGATGGTTTCGGCTAGCGGGTTGAACTTCAGCTTGACACCCAGGTCTCTAAGGCGCTGGTCGGGCTCGATGAAAGTGCGGCCCACATAGCGGTTTTTAATCAAGCCTTCGCAGTAGGGGATGCCCGATGCCACCGCGTAGCCGATGCCGGCCGCGGTAGCTGAGTCGGGAACGCCCATTACCAGGTCGGCGTCAACGGGATGTTCGCGGGCTAGTATTTTGCCCATGGCCTGTCGGGCGGGATACAGCAGCTTGCCCTGTATGACGCTATCGGGCCGGGCGAAGTATATATATTCGAAAATGCACAGCGCCTTTCGGGGACTTTCCTCGGTAAAGCTCCTGACCCCGTGTTTGTTGATGACCAATATCTCACCGGGTTCGATTTCCCGGATGAACTGGGCGCCGACATGGCCCAGGGCACAGCTTTCGGAAGCGATGACCCAGCCGCCATCGATGGTGCCCAGACACAGCGGCCGCACTCCCATGGGGTCGCGAACACCAATCAGTTTGTCTTTGGTCAGTATCACCAGCGAATAGGCACCCTTGAGCCGGCGCATGGCATACCTTATCTTGTCTACCTGGTTTCTTTCGGTGGATGAAGTAATCAGGTTGGCAATAATCTCGGAGTCGGTGGTAGTGGCGAAAACAAAGCCCTGCTGGGTTAGCTCTTGCTGCAGGAATTTGGAGTTGACTATATTGCCGTTGTGAGCCAGAGCTATGGTGCTGGAATTGGTTTCTGCCAGTATGGGCTGGGCGTTGCAGGCGCGGCTGGAGCCGGTGGTAGAATATCGAGTGTGTCCAATAGCGATATGACCGTGGAGCTGGGCCAGCTGTTCCTCGGTAAACGCCTGGGAAACAAGTCCCATAGAGGTGTGGAGGTAGATTTTTTTCCCGTCGGCGGTAGCGATGCCCGCGCTTTCCTGACCACGGTGCTGAAGTGCGTATAGGCCGAAGAAAGTGATTCGGGCGACATCTACGCCGGGAGCGTAGATGCCGAAAACACCGCAGCTCTCATGCATAGCTATTTATCCGCATAATTATAAGCTTTTAGCTGCGGTCAGGTCAATTTGCTGAGCGATGAGTTTATCGGGTTTTAAGTGAGGTTGTAGAAAATTTTATAGAAGCCCTTATCGGGAAAGTCGTAATAGATAAAAGAAGGGGGCGACTTTAAATCGCCCCCTTGGCTCCTAAAATGTCTAAGTTATGCAGATCGCCGGAAGCTCAGCACCAACGCAACCGCAGATATAAGGACGAGAGCGGCTATGCCAATAAGAATAAGCAGGCCGCTGCTGTTTGATTTGTGGGTAGCGCCACCGCTTTGGTCGATTATGACAAAGCTGCCTTGCTGATTCTGGATATCCACGGTATAGGTACCGGCCTGGGCCCTGGCAACGGTGAACTTTACCGGCTGACTGGTCTGGGGCCCGACGCTTATCATCTTGGTCTGCTCCACCAGGCCGTTTACCTTGAGAGCCACGTTCATGCTGCCGGCCTCGTCGCCGGTATTGACCACGTTAGTTGAAATGGTCACCGGTTCATTAGACCTGGCCTGCTGCGGAGAGACGTTCATGTATTGCACGGATAGCTGTGCCTGTTTGAGTTGAGGCAGTGTTGGTGAGACCGATCGTTTCGGAGTGGGAATCGGTATGGCCGGGCCGCCCGGATCTACAATGGTGCCGTTGGCCACACCATCGGTATCACCGAGACCGCCATCAGTGAGCTTAATGGTTATCGTCCTATTGTTTATACTGATGATGGGAATCTCGTACCAGCCTTTACCCTCTTGATATTTCCAATATTCGGTGTTATCGGCTACTGGCCCCGGTAGTGTGATGGTTACCGTTACTGTGGAGCCAACCGGGATACCAACGATTTTGAAGGAGAATAGTCCGTAAGGGAATGTTAGGAGTTTAGTTGTGTTGGGTAAGCTGGTTGCCTCTACTGTGTTGATGCAAGCTAAGGTACCCGGGTCGCAGGACACGATGGCAGCCCCCTGGTCTGTGGACACGGATACAGGTTCGGTTAGGATAAAGTCGTTGAATAAAACTGAGATGCTGTGATTAAGAGAAGCCCAGTTAAGAGCATTCACTATTTGTGTCTTGTCACCGCCGCCGCGGGGAGTCAGCACCAGCGAGATTGTTCCGTTCGGCGGGTCCGCTGCCGGCATGTATATGTCTACACCGGTCATAAAACCAACCGCGAAGAAAGTGGGGATGGGCGCACTGAGGTCGGTAAGGCTGTTCAAATATCTATCATAGGCGAATATGCCGATGACCCCGGTGTTCCCGGGAACTTTTATAACGGGACATGTGGCGGCGTTAATAATGTTGGCACCGTTGATGGTGAGAACGTCGTTGCTGGTGGCATCGTTACCCCAGAACTCCTTTTGCCTGCTTATAACCAGAGCGGAGCTGATCATATTTCTTTCCATCAGGTCGCCGATACCACCGGTTGGGGACGTGAGCAGGCGGATAAGGTGATCGCTCCTGACGAAGGGTTCCGCATAGAAGTGGTGCGGGCGTGCCCCCGAACGAATAATGACAAATTCGTAGTTCTGGCCGTTTTCGGCATTGAATGGGCCCCAGGCGCCATCCACCGGTCCGGTACCGGTCAGCGCATAAGTTGCTTGCGGTGTGGCACCGATTCTTTCACCGGTGGCGCCATTTACCTTCCATATCTCCAGGCTACCGGTGCCGACACCTGTATTTGATGGGAAAAAGATCGCCCTGCCAGAAAGCTGAATCTGGCCGCAAGCTTCGGGCACTATCTGATCTGTTGTTGGTGTACTGCCCATGAAGAACTTGTACATTTCTACAAATGACTCGGATGAAGTGGCTATCTGCACGTGGGTCTGATTGGGCACGAAAACATTAGTAGCCCCAACGATTGTATTAGCAGGATTGTAGCTCCAGCCTCTGGTTGCCCATAGCGCCAAGGTTGGTACTCCGCCAGGAAGGGAAGCAGCCGTGCGACCATCGATATTCACATATTTAGCGACGGTCGCCGCGCGGGATGGAGTTGCCAGGTAGGTTTGACATAAAAATGTGCCAAGTGAATGTCCCAGCAGGTAGACTTTGTCAGAACCGGTCTGAGCCTTAAGGTCGGCTATCAACGTATCCAGGCGCGTAGCTGTAGTTGCCTGGTAGGAAGGGCTATACGGCCAGGTACCAGAGTCATATTCGAAACCAGCAATATAACTGGCGGGGTAGCCGTTGCTGGTAAATCGCATCATCTGTGATTCGAACTGGGCCGCCGAGCCGGCAGAACCGTGGACAAAGATGATGGGCTTGATAGGGCTGTCGGCAGCCTGCGTGGCCATAGGGAATAGCGACCCCACCATCATGAATAGTAGAATAATGGTACCGACCATACAAGATAGCTTGTTTTTCACGTTTACACCCCCTTTAAGCAGACAGAGCTATTTAATTTAAAAAGACCGGCGGAGCGAACATGGTGATAGCTACGCAAACTATCGTAAGTTATCATAAGTTAACCTATCTGTCAATACCTCCGATTATCCGTTGTGACTGTAGATACCGCTTTTAGCCAGGACAAAGCTGTGCTTACGGCCTTCTCCTCATGTCGCAGCCGGTGGCCGGCGCCGGGAAGGATAATCAATTTCTTCGGTTCACCTGCTTTCTGGAACAGCCGTTGGGCGTGCTCTATCGGCACCAGGTCGTCCCTGTCACCGTGAACCAGCAGCAGAGGTCGGGGAGATATTTTTTCTATCCATTTAATCGGCGCTACTTTTTTGAAGTTGGCCGCCCAGTCCTCAACGGAAGGGGGAAAGCCGGCGTCCCTGATAAGGCCGATGCTGCGGAACTGGTCGATGGTCCCTTGCACCCGCCTGGCGTCGGTTACGAAGCCGAATTCGGCCGGGCATGCCAGTGTAGCCAGCGCAGATATTCTTGGGTCGTTGGCTGCCACGTAAACGCTAACTGCAGCGCCGGCGCTGGAACCCAGCAGGCAAAGGCGCGATTTATCAATACTTTTAACGCCGGATAAATAATTTACAACGGCGGTCAAGTCGTGGACCCAGCCAATCATATCCAGGTTGCCTTCGGTTCCGTGAGCGCCTCGGAAATTGAAGATAGCGGTGATAAAGCCTGCATTGCTAAACAGTTGAGCCAGGCCGGGGTAGCCCGGGTCATCGCCCGGATTCGGCTGTCCGGAGGGGATACCATGACACAGGCATATTGCGGGATTGGGTGGCCTTGATTTTTCCGGGATATAAATCTCTCCGGGGATGTGGAGGTTGTCCACTGTAAGGCTAAAATTTCTTTTCACTGTTTTCGTAGACTCCTGCGGTTATTTCTTGCACATAATATCATTGCGAGGCTACGCTGAGAAGCTACAACCTTATCATAGATTATTGCCAACGTCCTTCTTGAAAGATGAGATCGCCATGCTTCGCTCGCGACGACAGAGTAGAGTCGTAATTGCCAAAATTTATCTTGAAAGGCTAGGTCCTCTGGGCGATGACACTATTTTGGAGTAAGAAGGACCAGAAATTCTTTGTTACCCTCGGCGCCGAGGATGGGCGAGGAGAGAAGACCTCGAAGCCTCAGTTCATGGTCGGTGACCCAGTTGATGAAACGGCCGAGGACAAGGGCGTGAATCTGAGGGTCTTTGATTATACCACCCTTGCCCACCTCTTCTTTTCTCGCCTCGAACTGGGGTTTAAGTAACACAACTAAATAACCGGGCTCGGTGAGATGAACCAGCACGTTGGGAATAATCTGGACCACCGATATGAACGATACGTCTATGGTGGCCATGTTTACCTTTTCCGGCAGGGTAAAGGATTTGTGCGCATTCACCCTTTCCATCACCACCACCCTAGGGTCTTTTCTTAGCCTGTAGTCGAGCTGGCCATAACCGACGTCAACCGCATAGACACGTTTGGCGCCGTGTTGGAGCAAGCAGTCTGTGAATCCTCCGGTAGAAGCTCCTATATCCAGGGCTGTAAAACTATTGACATCGAGCCTGAACTCATCAAGTGCATGGGCCAGCTTAAGGCCGCCCCGGCTGACGAAGGGCATCTTTTGAGCGAGTTTGATTTCGGCGTTTTGTTCAACCAGTGTGCCAGGCTTGGTAACCGTCTTGCCCATTACGGAGACCTCGCCGGCCATAATCATAGCCCCGGCCATAGATTTATCATCAGCTAATTCGCGGTTCAGGAGAAGATCATCGAGTCTACATTTCTTCATGCCAGAACAGCATCAAATATTTGGCCTTATCTTAAGTACGCCAGGAGAGGCCTACACTAAGATTGCGGGCTCGGTGCCTGTAGAAACTACGGGCAGTTCTAAGAAGAAGGTGGCTCCTTTACCCGCCTGGCTTTCCGCCCATATTCTACCATTATGTGCTTTCATAATTCCGTAGCACACAGATAGTCCCAGGCCGGCGCCTTCGCCGACCTCCCTGGTGGTAAAGAACGGGTCAAAAATCTTCTGCAGGTTGGCTGCCGGTATGCCTCGTCCATTGTCTTTGAAGGAAATAAGTATGTTTCCGTTCACTGTCGACGTGGTAATAAACAACTTACCGTTGTTGTGCGCCTCTTTCATCTCGGTTTCGGCGTTGATAATCAGGTTCAGAAATACCTGCTGCAGCTGACCTGCATCCGCCAGCGTGATCGGCAATGATGGATCGAAAGCGGTGGTCACGGTTATGTTATTCGATTTCAGATGATAGTCTCTTAGCTGAAGCACACTATCGATAATGCTGTTTATATCCACGTGGCTTCGAGATGGCTTGGTCTGGCGCGCAAATGATAGTAGCCTCTTTACGATACTGGATACACGTTCCGCCCCCTCGTTAATGACCTTAAGGTCGTCCTTAATTTCTTTGGTAACGCCAGGCTTCTCCAGTAAAAGCTGAGAATAGCCAATGACGCCGGTCAGCGGATTATTTATCTCGTGGGCCACGCCGGAGGCCAGCTCGCCGATCGAGGCTAGGCGGCTGGCAATTTGTGCTCTGTGCTGCATTAACTCTCTTTCAGCCTCCAGGCGCCTGCGCTCTGTGATGTCGGTCTGAATAGAAATAGAATGAAGCAACTTGCTTCTGTTGTCTCTAACAGAGTGGACGCTCAGCAGTACGGTCCTTTCCTCACCATTTTTGGTGATGATGTTGAGCTCTCCCTCAGTCTTACCGGTTTCCTTCCATTCGGCAAAAAGTTTTTTAGCTTTTTCGCGGGAGTCGGGCGCGTAAATTGTGGTCAGGAGGGGCTGGCCGATTATTTCGTCTTTTTTATAACCCAGTGTTTCCAGGGCCAGTTTATTTATCTCCAGCATCTTGCCGTCGGGAGACACCATATAGCAGTACATCGGCGCATTTTCAAAAAATGTCCTGAATCTGTATTCACTCTGCGTTAACGCCTCTTCCATCCGGCTGCGTTCAGTGATGTCTTCTCCGGAACGAAGAATGCCAGTGATTTCACCACGTTCGTTCCTTATTACCGAGTTATGCCAGGAGATGAGCCTCTCCTGTCCGCTCCTGGATAGAACAGCAAAACCCTCGACGTATTCGAAATGCTCGATGTCCCCCTTCATGATCTTCTTAAAGATCGACCGTGCTTCTTTTCGCATTCGCGTAGGCGTGAAGGTACTGAGCCAATCCTTACCTATAATGTCTTTCTCTGCATATTCCAGAATCTCGCATCCCTTCTTGTTTATGGCGCTGACTCTGCCCTTCGAGTTAACGGCCAGCAGCATAGTCCCGGCCATATCGAAATAAGACTGGGCTCTATCTCTTTCCCATTTTAGTTGCTCAGCTCCGGCTCTAATTTCTGTCAGAAGCCTGCGGTTGACCATTAATATTAGACCGCAAATTAGCAGGATGGACAGTATTATGAACAGGATAATCATGGTAGTCTCGTAGTTGCCTGAACTAAAAAAGTCGCTGGTCTGCAGTGGGGCGACAATATATCGTATGATTCGAACGAGAGAGACAAGCGCGTAACCGGCAAAGATTCCGCCGACAAACTTTGTGCTGGGATTGGTGGCCGGCTGCACACGATAAAACAAAAGCCACGAGCACTGGAATGTAAAGATGATTATCATCACTGAAATAATGGCAGTTCGGAGCTCCAGATTATTAGGCCGTAACAATGTCATGTAGCTGGCTAGTGCCACGAATATGGCCAGCAGCACATAGTTGTGGACTTGAGATCTGACTTTCCCTAAAAAGCGTTCCAGCCCGATATAGATGACGATGATTCCGCCCAGGATCATGGTGTTAGCTACTACAATGGACACGTAATCGGGGATTGTACCCCGCAGTACTATGAGTGTAGCTCCAATGGCCTGCAACGCGAGGTCGGCCAGCCAGAAGGACAGGCCGGCAAAATGCTTTCTATTTTGATACCAGACTATCGCCATTATCGCCGCGCACACGGTATTGACGATGGCGTACATGAGCATGGTAGTCCTCATATCTAAAATCATATGGAAATTCACCTATATCCCCGTGGTGTTTTCTTAACTGACATGTCCCCCGTCAATCACGGCTGTTATTCAGGGCATTATGTACTGTCGTGTTTAGCTGCTTGGCATCGAATGGTTTTTCGATGTGACTGGCCCTAGTTTTATCAAGGAACTTCTCGGTATCGGGACCCATAATATCCCCGGTCATGAAGACCACTTTCCGGGATACATGTTGGGCTACTTTCTGAATCCGCTTATACAGGTCTATGCCGTTCATGCCAGGCATTTTTATATCCAGCAGGATGAGGTCGTACTCTTTGCCCTTGATTTTGCTCAATGCTTCCAGCCCATTGCCCGAAATATCAACCTTGTGGCCTTCAGCGGACAATACTCTTTTGGCAATATCCCTGACTATATTTTCATCGTCTACCACCAGTATTGAGGCCTTCATTTTCTTGCCACGTTTCTGAGCAACGGGTGTGGTCTGTTCAAGAGGTGCCACTTCGGTTATGATGGGTAACTCAATGATGAAAGTAGCCCCCTTGCCTGGATGGCTCTTAGCGTATATCCTGCCGTTGTGTTCGGCCATAATGCCGTAACACAGGCTCAGTCCCAGGCCAGTACCCTGTCCTACGTCTCTAGTGGTGAAGAAGGGGTCGAAAATTCTCTCCATGATTTCCGGTCTTATCCCCGGACCGTTGTCCTTAACCGACACCTTTATAATATTATCTGTTATTTCGGTGGTTACGGTTAATTTACCCTTGTCGTGCGCCAGCTTCATTTCGGTCTCGGAGTTTACTATCAAATTGAGCAGCACCTGCTGTATCTGGCCGGGGTCGACCACGGTCTGCAGCAGGCCTGGAGCCAGTCGGGTTACCACATCGATGTTGTTAACTCTAAGGTGATAAGCTCTTAGCACCAGTGTGCTCTCTATCAGTTCGTTTATGTCCACAAGCTTGCGCTCCGGCTTTGTCTGGCGGGAAAAGGCCAGCAGTCTTTGTACTATTCCGGCCACGCGCCTGGCGCCGTCGTTAATGGCCTCCAGGTCAGCTATGATATGTTCAGGCAGATCCTTTCTCTCCAGAAGCAACTGGGCATAACCGGTGATGCCCGTGAGCGGATTGTTTATCTCGTGAGCCACGCCCGCCGCCATCTCGCCCACGGATGCCAGCCGGCTGCTGATCTGGGCTTTTAGCTCCAGCTGTTTTCTCTCTTCTTCAGCCAGTTTCCGCTGGGTGACATCGCGGGAAATTCCACGAAATCCCACTATCTCACCCTTGTCATTTCGCATTGGAAAAATCGACCTTTCCACAAATTGTGAGGCACCATCGGCGCCTATAATTACAGATGGGATACCTCTTACCGCTTCACCGCTGCGGTAAACCTGATTAAAGATTGTAAATGTAGAACTGTGTCTATCGTCGGGAGTATAAGCCCTATAATTCATGCCTATTAGCTCTTCTCTGGAGAAGCCAAAGCGGCGGCACATAGAATCATTGACAAAGGTGAAATTACCGGCCAGGTCCACCTCGTAGTAACTGTCGTCCATGCCCTCCAGTATGGTTCTATATCGTTCCTCGGATTGCCGCAGCGCCGCTTCCGTTTGTTTGCGCTCGGTAATATCTGACCAGGCTCCTATTATTTCTACAGGATTGTCTGCCTCATCTCGTACCAGTTTCATATCGTCGCGGACCCAGATATATTTTCCGTCTTTATGGCGGAATCGATACTCATAGGAGTGAGAACTCTTATCAAATATCTTTAATACTTCCGAACTCACTATATCTCGGTCATCGGGATGCACATGCTCGTGCCAGAAATCAGACTCTAGAAATTCTTCTGGTTGATATCCGGTCAACCGGGCTACATTTCGACTTATAAATTTGGCTGGATAATTGCCGCTGACCTCGGCTGAATACATGACCACCGAGCTCGAGGATATAAGGTATTCCAGTCTCTCGTTAGCGACACGCACGCGCTCCTCTACTCGCTTGCGCTCGGTGACGTCTGTAGAAATTCCATGGATTATTACCTCGCCGTTTAACTCCTCCCTGCCGATGGAACGGTCGTGGAACCAGAGCCAGTCGCCGGCTGAATTTTTAATTCGATATTCGATGTCTACTTCCTTACCGCCGGCGAAATCTATAATAGCCTGTGTCACACGTGGCTGGTCGTCTGGATGTATGGATTGGTTCCACAACATGGGATTCTTGTATAAATACTCTGGCGAGTATCCGAGTATATCCTTGACCCTTGAGGAAGTATATATGGTCCCGCGTTTACCGGAAAAAGACCAGACGATATCCGGAGCATGTTCCACAAGCGAACGGTATTTTTCTTCTGACTGACGTAGCGACTGCTCCGCAAGCTTGCGGTCAGTAATATCCTCGAAGACGGTCTGGGTATAGGTCTCGCCGCCCAATGTAATCCAGCTGGACGTGGCTTGTAATGTCCTGATTTCTCCGTTTTTGCGTAAAATGTCGACTTCGAAAGTTGGTGATAATGTCACTCCTTGAGCGAGTTCTTTCATCCGGGTAGCCACAAACTCACGCGATGATATTGCAATATGATCAAGTAAAGGTTGATTTGCATATTCTTCCAGGGTCGTGTAGCCGAACATGTCCAGTAGAGCTTGATTGACGAATATGATCTTATTCCCCTGGGATACTCCGATACCCACCAGTGACTGCTGGACTAATGCCCGATATCTTTCCTCGCTATCCCGCAAGGCCTGTTCGGCCTGCTTTCGCTGGGTTATGTCGCGGACGGTTGCCAAGATGTAGGACTTGCCGTCTATTTTGATGTTGCGGCTGCTGATCTCGACAGGAAAAATGGAGCCGTCTTTTCGCCGGTGAATAGCTTCAGCGCGAACTTCACCTTTTTGCCTGACCTTTTGAACTCTCCGGTGAAATGAATCAATGTCTCCAGGCGCTACCGCTGACGTCGCAGGCAGGCCAATAATTTCTTGCCGTGTATAATCGTAGGCTTGCAGGGCGCGGTCGTTGGCTTCGATTATGTTGAGGTTTTCGTCAACCAGCAGGATGATGTCATTGGAGTAGTTAATAAGGTATTCGAAGTAACCGAGTGGTCCCGCCGCCCCAACTCCGGTATGGCTGACCCGCTTTGACGGTACCTTAGATTTACGGTCGGCTGCTCGCTTGGCTGTCAAAGACACCTCCTCGCTTGGAAGGTCCGCTGGCTTGATTATAAACTTTTGCCATCCGCTACGACAACCTCAGGTCTAAACCTTTGAGCAAGATGCGCCGTTTATAACTGGAAAGAGGGAGGTGTGTAAATGCAAGCCTATTGTATAACATGCCGAACCAAGAGGGAGATGAGCCGTCCCAAGACGATCAAGACGGACAACGGCAAACCGGCTATTAAAGGGGAGTGCCCCAAGTGTGGGACGAAGATGTATCTTATAGCCAGGAACTAGAATTCCTACGTGAAGGAAGCCAGCTTCACGCTTTCTTTAGCTGGATACGCATAAAAACGCCTTCAGGCGTTACTTTGGCTTTTTTAAATGAGCTTTGTTTTATAGCATCGGCGATTTTCCCCGAGTAGTAATTCTCGGTTTTACTGCCCACGTGAATCAGCGGATATAATCTGGATATTATCGATAACTGGTCGCACACGTCCCAGAGGCCATGTTTACGTCTCGTTATTCGGAGACTTTATTTCAAACGACTTTTTGTCGCGTTTGCAGATGACCTGAATCAGGTTGCGGGCTGACATTGCAGCCGAAGGTACGCCCCCACCCGGCTCCACCCACTGCCCGCACATGTAGAAATTCTTAAGTCCGGGCAGTGTCTTGCGCAGGCTCATGCCGAAGTTCTTGGTGGTTATCAGCCAGCCTTCGAAGCTGGCACGCCAGTTACCCGTGTATCGTTCCCAGGTCATGGGGGTGGCCACGTCTATCATTTCGACCTGGCTTGCCAATCCGGGAAAGCGCTGCTCCAATAAATCTATGACCTGCCGGGCGATTTTGTCTTTTTCCTCTTTGTAGCTTTTGGGGCTTTGTTTTAGTTTTTCCCAGTAGTCGTAGTCGGCGTATAATTTTACGTCGATTACGGTCTTCCCGGGCGGAGCCAGCGTAGGGTCGAAGTTGTAAATCTCGACTCCCAGCATCTTTTCTTCCTTGCCGGCAATGGTGACCGGCCGTTTAAGAGGGAACAACAGCAGCCGGGGGACCCCTTCAAAGGAGCGGGCCAACCCCAGGGACACCTGAATCAGGGGTGGGAAGAGGGGCATTTTCTCGTAGTATTTCCTTGTTTTATTGGTCATATATTTTCCGTCGAGCATCTGGAACAGCGTGGCGTGGCCGTCGGCGGCGGAGATTATGATATCGCTGTGCCGGTTGGTGCCGTTGGCCACGCGTACCCCAATAGCTTTGTCGTCGCTGACCAGTATTTTGTCTACCGGAGAACGATAGTGAATTTCACCTCCCAGCTTCAGGTATTGCCTCTCTATAGAGCGTGAAAATTCGAGTGAGCCGCCCTGGGGAAAGCCGGCCGCTTTCTGGTGCATCCAGGCCAGCGTCATCAATACCGCCATCATTGGGAAACCGGGTAAGTTGAAGGTCAACGGGAAAACTTGACGCAGGAAGGGGTCTTTAAACTCTGCGGCAAACTCCTCGATTGTAACCTTTTTCCAGGTGTTCATTAGTTTCAAAAAGGGCAGCATCTGGGCCGCCAGCCTCGGTAAATCCGCAGGCCCGTAAAGCTCCGGAGCTTTATCTATCGGCAACTCCACTTTAGAGCAATCCCGAATGGCAACCGTAAACTTCTCGATGGTCTTTCTATCCTGCGGAGCCAGCTCCAGCATATGTTTCTCCAGTCTATCGACGTCCGTATAGACATTGAAGACCTTGCCGCCTTCGGCTTCGATGCTGATGAAAACGTCGTGTTCTATTATAGTTGGGCCGGGGAGAGCTCCCAGTTCCCGCCAGATGTTGTGGAAATTGTTTCCCGGGCTGGAGCCTACCAGCCAGTGGAGGCAGCCGTCGATGGTGTAGTCCTTGTGTTTCCAGGAGGTGCACAGGCCGCCGGGTTTATTGTGCATCTCAAAAATCTGGCTACGGTATCCGTTCATCTGTGCGTAACAGCCCGCAGCCAGGCCGGCGATGCCGGCGCCGATGATGATAATCGATTTTTCCATTTTACTGCTCCTATGATGTCCTGCGGCCAGATTTTATCATACTTCCGATAACTCCAAATGTTCAGCGGCAGGCGGCTGTGCCCTTGAGCGCCGCTGGTTCTTATGCGAGGCCGAATAATATTTCAGAGACAGCTTTTCCGGGGAGATACCACACAGGTATCGGACTGTGAACCAGACGTTTTTGGCTTGCTGGCGGATGATTCCGTTTTTAATGAATCGCCTGGACGAAGTGGTTACCGCCGCCGGGAAGCGAACCAGCCGTGTTCTCTTCCTGGCGCGGCGCGCGAACTCCATGTCCTCGAAAAGAGACCACGGGCGGAAGCCTCCTAGAGACTGAAAAAAAGACTTTCTAACCACGAAGCACTGGTCGCCAAACAGGCAAAGGCCCAGGTCAAACACGGAAATGAAGGACAGGAACCTCAGGAACCAATGGTCGACGTCGAATTTAATATGGAAGGTACCGAATTGAATATTGTCATGGGAGAAAATCTTACCGAGCAATTCGAAGGCTCGTTCCGGCAGTCTGGTATCCGCGTGGAGGAAAATAAGCACATCGCCGGCGGCAAGGCGGGCGCCTGTGTTACACTGTCTGCCCCGGCCGCGCTGACAACGGCAAAGTCGGACTCTTTCCGAAAGAGCAACCTGATCCGTGCCATCAATACTGCCGCCGTCGGCCACGATTATCTCGACTCCGGCGTCCAGCCTTCTTACGTTATCGACGCAGGAAGACAGGACGGCCTGCTCGTTCAAAGTTGGAATGATAACCGAGAAGTTCATTACGCCTCAAGGTGGTCCGACCCCTTTTAGGTATTTTACCATGTCCACCAAGCGGCCACCTGGATGTCTTAATTTCTTAGATTGGTCGATGGTTTCATGCGGGAAAGTTGTCTTGAGAGGAAATATGATACGATAATCGCGACAACCAGAGATAGAATAAGAAACTGGATCATGGCTGCCACGGACAATACCACGGGTACAGTTAATATAGAAAGATTGTTACCCAGGTCTTGGGACATTTGAGTCTGTACACTTAGCGATCCAATTCCCGTTACTATTAGCATACTTAGTATAGTGCCCAGAACAAACCCGAGTAACGTCTGGACGAAAATCTCCGAAATCAATTGCCTGCTTATATTTGTTTGTGTCCAGCCAACCGTTTGCAGAATGCCTATGTCTTTTCGGCGTTCCACCAAGGACGTAGTGTTGACCTGGAATAGTATGAGGGTGAGGATGATTCCAATGATCCCCAGAATAAGTAAACGGAATCTCTGATAAATTTTAATGACATTACCCAGCGAAGCCGCGATAGAACTCCCCGAAACAATGGCGGCATCCGGATCGATCTGGCTAATTTCTGACCTCACAGTACTATCGGATGAAATGGTATCGAGGGTGATGTAGAGCTGGCTATATCCTTTTTTATCCAGCAGTGTCTGCGCATCCGGCAAATTTATATATAGGTTGGTAGAGGAAACCTGACTTTGCTCTTGAGATGAAAGAACGCCAACAATTTCAAAAGGACTGCCATCTAATAACAGGCTATCGCCGAGGCTTAACTTATAGAATTTAGCAAAATGTTTCTCGGCAACTGCCTTGTGCTCGTCGCCCGGCTGGAGAAAACGGCCGGACGTGATCCCAGACTTATATTTCTCTCCTATAGAACTACCCGGGTCCAGGCCTTCTATCGAAGTGAACTCTCCCTTATCCAAACGCCACAATACCAGGGTTTTAGAAACGTCTTTAATATGGGGCGCAGACGATATGGCATGGACTTCATCCTCAGAAAATAAAGCACTGCCAAAAGGCAGTCTTATGATGCCGGTCGACGTGCCATTAGATTGGGGAGCAGACTTATGAACTATCATGTCGACGCCTACACTTTGAAAGGGCAGGTAGACGGCTTCAGAGTAAGAATTCATGATGGATGTAAGGACCACAAAAATAGCCACCAGAACGGCCAGGACCAGCAGGTGAGTTAAAGTCCTGCTTTTTCTGCGCGTAAGTTCCTTCAGAAGATACAGCAACTATACTTAAGTCCGCCGGAATCGATTCGTTAAACTAGTTATTAATCAGATTTGCCAATACTGCATCCAGTTCTTCTTTAGTCCACTGCTGGCCTTCGAACCACTCGAAGACCACGGTTTTGCCGTCAACCTGATACGTTGAGGTGCCGTTTATTATGACATTTAGGTGAGCAGTAAGCCCGTGTTTCTGAAAGTAAGTCTGTCCCTCGGCGGTAGTCAAGTCAATCCAGGACACAGCCACCCTATCATCGTATTTAGCGAGCACTTCCTGAATGGCGCGCACGGTCGGCTGCATGGGGCCGTGATTGATGTATCCGGCGATGACAACCGTAACAGGACTTACAGACTCTGGAGACGGGCTGGTTACCGAAGGTTCCGGAGCTGTGGAAGAGGCTGTCGGCGGTTCCGCATTTTCCGGTTCATTTTTCTCAAGCTCAGATTGAACGGGCTGACCATTTACGGGCGGCTGAGAACTACAGGAGGACGAAATGGACATACCGATTGTAAGTAGAATTAACAACAGAGCTACGGTTAAAACGGCTGACCTAATTCTCACTGGCTATTCTCCCGTCCAAGATTCGGATTATGCGGTCGGATTCGTTAGCTATCGTATCGTCGTGCGTTACCAGCACCATTGTCTGCTCCCTATCGCTGTTCAGACTACGGAGCAGCTCAATTATCCTCTGGCCGGTCTTGGTATCCAGGTTGCCCGTCGGCTCATCGGCAAAAATGATTTTGGGCTCGTTTATCAGCGACCTGGCTACCGCTACTCTTTGCTGTTCGCCTCCAGAAAGCTCGTTGGGATAATGGTCTAACCTTTCAGTTAGTCCAACGGCCTTGGCCACTTTTCCCGCCCGTTCAAACATGTCTTTCCTGGATATATGCTCGGGAAATAAGGGCAGAGCTATGTTCTCCACCACGTTGAGGGTTGGTATCAGGTTGAAGGACTGAAAGACAAACCCAACGTTATACCTGCGAAATAATGCCAGTTCGTCCTCTTTCATTGAGGTCAGTTCCCGGTCGGCAACTAGTATGTTTCCCTCGTCTGCCTGTTCGAGTCCGGCTAAAAGAGAAAGCAGTGTAGTCTTTCCGGAGCCGGATGGCCCCTGCACAGCGAGAAATTCCCCCTTTTTTATATTGAAGGATACATGATCGATGACCTTGATGTTTCCTAGAGTTTTCGTCAGTTGTTTTACGGAGACAATATTATTCATGGCTCATTACCTCCATAGGTTTGAGTTTATTTATCTGCCAAACACTTAACAATGAAGTGGCCAGCCCTACCGCCATAATGATTACAAATGATACCAATACCTGCGGAGATTCCAGTTTAATGGGCAACAGATGCATTTGAGTCACATTTGCTTCGTTCGGGTTTGCCAGTAGAAAATGGGGGTAGGCGGTCAATTCCCAGGGAATGGCAATAGAAACCGTGGTGCGGCTCAAGATGACAATAGCAATTACCGACGCAGCCAGGCCAATAAGAAACCCGACAAGAGACTGGATGAAGATTTCCTCGCCAACTTCACGTTGTATATCGTGATTTTTGAAACCCACGGTTTTCATTATGCCGAATTCCCTTCTCCTTTCCAGGATAGCACGCAGGGTATTTCTAGCCAATATGATCGCGGCTCCAATAATAAGTATCAGTGAAATGACCCAGGTCAATTTATCCGATATACGGAAAACCGTTGATATTTGATTCTCAAACGACTGAGGCGCGTAAATATTATAACTGCCGACGGTCTGTCCCAAAGGCGTCTTCCCGACATTTGTGTCTGAGTCTGTCATTATTCCTTTTATATTCTGTGTCACGGTCGCCAGGTCGGGTTGACTGACATTAACAAAAATTATATTCACATCTGTCTTATTAAAGGTCTCCACCTGTTGCAAGTTTTTTGATTGATTCGCCATTTCCTGAGCAGCTCCTAAATTGAGATAGATGTCAGATGCCATGATCTCATTCCCGGCAGTGCCTACAATCCCGGCTACGGTGAATTGCCGGCCTGATATAGTGGTTTCCCGACCTAATTCAAGGGAATATTTTTGGGCATAGGTCTTTTCAACAAGTATCTGATTATCTGCGGCGGGAATGGAACCATCAATTATTTTGGCGGTCAATGTTTCACCAAAGCCATCGTGGAAATCGACGCCGGAAACGCGTTTGAAATTGTCTGGATCGAAAACCCATAGTGAAAGAGCCTCCGAAATATCTTCTACGCCGTTAATTCGGCCTATTTTGGACACCAACTCCTGCGGGATCGGCGCCAGCGAACATGATAATAAGACCCCCGACGTAGTCTCAGGAACATTCCCATTTCTCTGTATGATAATGTTTCCTTGAATGTCCTCGAATGGCAACCTGGCTGCTTCCCGATAGGCGGTTGATAGGCTATTCAAGGTGATAACCATCAGCGTGACTAAGCCGATGGTCATCACATTGAGCAAATATAACTTATACCTTTTTAGCAGTTCTTTTATAGCGTAATAAAACATCTACCTCAATTTATTCAAAAAGGATAGCCCGTAAATCTCGTCAGTAATCGTACGACTTTATAGTTTATATATCCAATTTTATATCAATAATGTTTGAAGGTTTGATGAAGACAATGTGAATTTTCTGTAAAAATGTGCGTACGGCCGATTCGTGCGTTTTTTCACATTATATTCTGGCTGGCATTGTCTTTCTGTGCATATACATAGCTACCACAAGAAAAACGACAGTAAAACCTATCAAGGCGGCGAAGTCAATAATAGGTGACAGGTATCCCTGACCCTGGATGGAGTCACGGGCGATGTCAGTAAAGTAGGTTAAAGGCGATATATACGCGATCCATTGTCCCCAAACAGGCAGTTCATTCAACGGGATAAATATGCCGCTGATAAAGACCACGGGGAACCTTACTACTGAGGCAATCATGTTAATTGTAGCTGGTAAATTAGATGGTGGAATTGAAAATGTAATACCGAGAGCGGCAAAACAAACAGTCGCCAGAATAATCGCTGATACAAAAATCATCGGGTTTGATATTGTTATTCCCAAAACAAGGCCAATAATGATGGGCACAACAGATATGGCTGCCCCGAAAGCGAAAGAGGCAATTATATCTCCCATGACTATGGTCTGCGGTTTTATCGGACAGGACATCAATCGCTCCAGCGTTCTCGCTTGAGCCTCCCACGGCATGACTACCGGTGAAATTGCGGTTGCCGTGAAGAACAGAATCATTCCTAAAAGTCCGGGTATCATAAAGTCGATGGTTAAATGCCTACCAATGGCAAAAGACAGAAATAGGAAAATAGGGAAAAGAACTCCAAAAGTCACTACCGGCCCCTTGAAGTAGTAGATACGGATATCTTTACTCGCTATTACCAGTGCACGTCGAAACTGCTGCCATGCCATACTCAGCTCAGGCATGCCTCGCCTCCTTATCAGTCAATGCCACAAAGGCATCTTCTAAAGAGGGGGCCAACATATTTAGGGTCACTATCTTAAGTCCGGCGGCTCTGGAATAGTCGACCAGCGTAGCAACTAGTTCACTCGGATTGTCCGTATATAGACGGTACTTGTCGCCTACTTTTTCAAGCTCTTTGACTCCGGCGAGTTTTGCCAGGCTCTCAGAATTGACGCCGCTCCTGAAACTGACCTCAACGGAATTCCGACCCCTGGTGGCTGTCCTTAGCTTTTCCGGAGCGTCGATGGCTACAATCTGTCCCTTGTTAATAATGGCCACGCGGTCACAAAGCTGGTTGGCCTCGTCCATGTCATGAGTGGTGAGAAAAATTGTTTTGCCTGCGGCATTCAGGCTGCGCAGCAGGTCCTTTATCAAGCGGGCACTCTGGACATCCAGGCCGGAAGTGGGCTCGTCCAGGAACAGCACCTCGGGGTCGCTAACCAGTGCCATTCCCAGTATCAGCCGCTGCCTCATTCCCTTGGAGTACGTCTTGACCAGGCTATCTTTCCGCTCGATAAGTCCCAGAGATTCCAGCAGGGCTTGGCTTCTTTCCTTCGCCTTACCAGAGGCAACACCGTAAAGCTCGGCCATAAGCATCAGGTTGTCCCAGCCTGAGAAATCGATGTAAGCATTTGCCGTCTCCGGGACAACTCCGGCCATCTGTTTGGCCTTCAGACTGCCGGCTCTGGAGCCTTTAATGAGGGCAACTCCGTCGTCTGCTTCAATGATTCCGGTAAGCATTCTTACGGTGGTTGTTTTTCCGGCGCCGTTAGGGCCGAGAAAGCCAAAGAACTCACCTTGTCTAACTGCGAAGCTGATATTATTGACAGCGTTTAGTGTGCCGTAGCGCTTGGTGATATTGCGTACGGCGATTGCCTCGCTATCGACTAATATAGCACCCGGCATATCTAGCTCTCTGTTTCGAGGTTAGCTAGTTTTTCCTCAACGCCCTTGGCTTCCGCTTTCAATTGTTGCAGGTATTCCGTAAGTTCCTCTTTGATTTCCTGTTTAGTGGGGAAGCGACGGATTGCCTGGCTGTGGCCGCAGCCGCAGTTGCCATGATGCCAGGTGGGGTTTTGTACACCGTGAGAGTGCTGTTCGCAGCCGCAACTAACTTGATGACACATTTTACTTTTTCCTTTCCGGACAGTTTTCTTGGCAAGCCTGATTCTCGCCCGGCACCTCGATGATCAACGCCCCCGAGACGAGATTGTGATATTTCTCCAGCATGTCTTTGTTAACGAAATAATGGATATGGTAGCCT
>Ga0116202_10000121_pt1 | contig 38625 bp, 37 predicted proteins | sample LakKivw325mmetaG_FD_94479 | JGI IMG/M metagenome (GOLD analysis project Ga0116202, IMG submission 94479) | Anoxic lake water microbial communities from Lake Kivu, Rwanda to study Microbial Dark Matter (Phase II) - Lake Kivu water 325m metaG | ecosystem: Environmental > Aquatic > Freshwater >... | reverse complement strand
GGTCATTGAGGGAATTAAATTCGTCGATGGCGAACAGAGAGAAATCAAACAAGAGGCTGCCTGATTGAGGGGGCCGAGGATACGTTGAATATCGCTCATCCACAACATTTGACAATATCTCATGAATCCGAAGCAGATCCGCAAATCCTGCTGACGAAGACCTCGTACTTGATCTCTGAGTAGGTCCTCTTGCTCCTTTGAAAGCGTCGTTGTCTTGACCGGTTCGAACAAGGAAGACACAGAGTGTCCGGGGTCAGGTAGAGGGGACTCGAAGAGGTTCTTCTGCAGTAGCAGAACAAGTCCCATAACATCCTCTTTCTCCACCTTGGAGTCAGTTCCATGCGCAGGAGACGCATGGTTCCTCATCCAGTTGATCATCTCCAACGCCTTTCCTGCCTTCCTATTTAGCAATCCCAAACTTGTGGCACCAGAAATTAAAGTGAGATCGTCAACATCCTGCCAGCGCTCATTCAGCGTGTCGCCTGAGAGATCGTAGCGTTTGCGCCCAAGCTCATCTTTCACTACGGATAGAAACAAGTCAACACCATAGGCTTCGACTCTTCTCCGCAAGTTGTGTACCGACGCATTCCAAATATCGAGCAAGGCGTGATCATAGAACTCCGCATCGAAAAGTTTGCGAGCTTGTTGTAGGAGATCAGTCTCCTGACTCACTAGGACTGGGAACATCTCTTTGGAAGGTGTTATAAGGATTGCAGGGAGTGTCTCGGTCATTTTTGTCTCCTAAGCGAACGGTCCGTCCTATCAGTGTAATAGACGGAAAATGTTCCATCATATCAGACCATATAGATGAAATAATTTTCCACTCATTAGTGATATTAAACTACAATACACGGAATAACAACCAGATTATTTTCCACTTATTACGATATTGAGGTAGCAAACATGGAAAATAAACCGAAGTTCCGCCCGAATCCCAAACTCAAGCTGATGGACCAAGTGCGGGAAGTCCTGCGATACCGCCACTATGCATATCGTACGGAGCAGACCTATTGCCAATGGATCCTGCGCTATATCCGCCACTTTGGAGGCAAGACCCATCCGAATTCTCTCGGGGCGAAAAAGATCGGTGCCATACCCTGCGTCATAGCTTCGCCACCCATATGCTGGAAAACGGTGTTAATATCCGCGTTCTCCAGGACCTGCTCGGCCACGCCGATGTCAAAACGACAGAGATCTACACCCATGTTATGGCCCGGGATATCCGCAGCCTGAAAAGCCCCCTTGACAACATCTGACATTCGCCAATAAATCAAAAGACCATAAAATGCGGATCATTTCCTGTATGATCTTCCCTTCCAAAAGAAACATCCTGAATACCTTGTATTGAAAGATGAACCCCATCCGTTCCAGAGGCGGGGCAACGCGGAAAATGCCTTTAGCGCCACTTGAACAGACATCCGTGATGAAAATTTTGAAAAATTAGAAGTGGGTTATGATTCCCCCTTGACAAATAACTGCTTTTTCTTATAAAAAACATCATCAGCAATCAAATTGCGAACGGATGAATGTGTGGAAGAGGGGTGAAACGCCCCCGCTGCCCCGCAGCCGTGAAGGGAACGAAAGCCGAATGAGTCACTGTCCCGCAATAACCGGGATGGGAAGGCAGGCAAGTAGGGTGCCCGAAGCCGGAAGACCGGTTCATCCGAAGAACCTCGAGGGGGGAACGCCATGACAAAATTTCCATCACTTTCCGATCACTTTGCTGTCGTCAGCGATTCCCAAAGCAAAAAATTTGTGTGACGATTCGTCAATTCCTACAACGGAAAGCGGTTCCATGCCGTTTCACGTAACCAAGAATATTCCAAATGGAAAGATCGGACGTAACGCCGTCCCGTGTTATTGAAATTAGATTCGTGCTGTTTGCGGCATTCTCCGTGAACGTCGTCATTTTTTATCGGTCCTGCGTGGATCCATTTTATCCAAGAATTACGGGATTGGATCTCCGACAAGGCACCCGCGAAATCAATATTAAGGAGGTCGGATATTCTCGGTGATCCCAATCCCGTAACGGGATCGCTGTAAGTTACCTTACCATAATCAAATCCATCGGATGAAGGAAGCCGATCAAAAATCGGCGCTGCCCCGCAACTGTAGGCGGAACGAACCCCACAGCGTGCCACTGTCCCGACAGAACAGGGATGGGAAGGCGTGGGAAGTAGGCTGTTGCCGCAAGCCAGGAGACTTGTCCGACGGATATAAAAACTGACCTGACCGAGGGGAAAGGAGTTTATGATGAAATATATCAATATCCATGATCCGCCTTTGTGACCATATTTTTCAGTTGAAGAATGATCGATCACAAATACGAATTCATGGAGGAAAAAATGGAAAGTAAAAAAAGATTGGTTATGTGTCTCGCGGCAGCTGTATACACCGGTCTTTGCATTGCTACGGTCATTCCGTCATTTGCCGTGTCAATGGAAGAAATCATCGTGACAGCGAGCAGACTTGAAGAGGAGTTGAAATATTCACCCGACTCCGTCACGGTTGTGACGGAAAAACAAATGGAACAAAAGGGACAAAAAACAGTCATTGAAGTTCTTCGGGAGGTTCCCGGCATCGTCATTCCTCAAAACGGCTCCTTCGGAGGTACGTCAAGCATCTTCATTCGCGGAACCAGCAATGCCCATACACTCGTTATGATCGACGGCGTTCGTGTGGACGATCCGATAACCGCAGACGGCAAGGTAAGCTTGTCGAGCCCTTCAACGGATAACATCGAAAGAATTGAAATTGTCCGGGGCGCCCAAAGCGTTCTCTACGGGTCCGACGCCATCGGCGGCGTGATCAACATCATCACGAAAAAGGGCAAAGGCAAGCCCACATTTATTATCTCTTCGGAAGCGGGATCTTTTGAAAGTTTTCGAGAAAAAGTCGGCGTAAGCGGTTCGAATGACCGGCTGAGTTATTCCGCGTCGGCAGAGCGCTTCGATACAAAGGCGGTATCGAAAGCCGACAAAAAGCTATCGGGGGTTAAAGAAGACGATTACTACAATACGACAAGCCTTTCAACCCGCTTGATCGGTAATCTTTCCGAGACAGTCAAGGCAGGCGTTTCAGCGCGCTATACGAAATCAAAAATGGACTACGACAACACGGGCAGCGACGCCGACAAGGTGCAGGATACGACCATCACCACAATAGCCGCCAATTACGATCAAACATTATTCAATTGGTGGGAACATGTGATCAAGTTGGGAAGCACCAATGTGCAACGTGATTACACAAAGAACGACGGCCAGTTCGACGGATCATATAACGGATCGAGTCGTCTGGCGTCATGGCAGCACAACTTCTTCATCGGCAAGATTGACACAATCAGTGCAGGCTTCGATTATGAAGAAGGAGATGGCGACAACCAGGGAACCTCTTCCAACATCAGGAAAAAATATACGAGCACGAAAGGCTTTTTCATTCAGAACAAACTGACTCCCGTCATAGACTTATCTTTGACCTTAGGATACCGCGCCATCGATCATCAGTCTTTCGGAGGCAAAGACACCTATAAAGGCGCTGTCGCTTATTTTTTCGAAAAAACAGGCACAAAAATACGGGGAAGCTACGGAACCGGGTTCCGTTCGCCATCTCTCTATCAGCTCTATTCTTCCTATGGCGATGCCACCCTGAAACCGGAGACGAGCAAAGGCTACGACGTGGGCGTCGATCAATACTTTTTTGCCGAAAAGGTTCACTGTTTTCTGACCTGGTTCTACAATGATCTCGAAAATATGATTGCCTGGGATAGTGCAACTTCCAAGTATAAAAATGTTTCTGCCGCCAAAACACAGGGATGGGAAACAGGCGTCTCGATCACTCCTGTCAAGTGGCTGAGCTTCAATGTCAATTATACATTTACGGAAGCAAAAGATGAAACGCCGGGCGGCGCGAACAAAGGAAAGACTCTCACCTATCGCCCTCAACATTCGGGAAGCTCTGACATAAATATCAAGCCGATGGAAGAGCTGAATATCAATATCAACGCCCAGTATGTGGGCGAACGTTACCGGGATTACAGCAATAAAGACGAAATGCCCGCATATAAGGTATTCAACCTCGCGGCATCTTACGACGTGACGAAATGGCTGCAAGTGTTCGGCCGGGTAGAAAACTTCACCGACGAGAACTATCAGTCCATTTATCAGTACGGCGAGCCGGGTATCGGTTTTTATGGCGGTGTAAAACTGACCTTTTAATTCTTTGTCCGCGGGAGCGAGACGCCGTCTCTCTCCCGCAATAACAAAAATAACCCGCAGATCATTTGAGAGGACAGCTTATGAAAGGATATGTTCAGGTCTACACGGGCAATGGCAAGGGTAAATCAACAGCGGCTTTTGGTCTCGCTCTTCGGGCTGTCGGTGCAGGCCGTAAAGTCTACATCGGCCAGTTCGTGAAAGGCATGGAGTACAGTGAGCTTGCCGCCTTCAAGCGAATGGAAGATGCCGTAACGATACGGCAGTTCGGACGGGGCTGTTTTATCAACGGCGCGCCCGCCGCCGAAGATGTGACAGCGGCCGAAAAGGGCCTTCGCGAAATCAAAGAGGCAATGAGGTCCGGGCGCTATGATGTTCTCATCCTCGATGAAGCGAATATCGCGACACGGTACGGCCTCATATGCGTCGAAGACTTGCTTTCTCTCATCGCCGAAAAGCCTGAAGGCATGGAAATTGTCATTACCGGACGGGATGCCGACCCCCTCATTGTCGAAGCAGCCGATCTCGTGACGGAAATGAAAGAAATCAAGCACTACTACAATAAAGGCGTAAAAGCACGGAAAGGCATCGAACGGTAGCGCATATGACTTCAACTCGGCATGAAGCGAGAGAGTGATGTCGTGACGGATCGCGTAAAGAAGGAATACGGCGCGTACGGTAAGGGGATTGATGGAGTGTTTCGTGTTTCTTCATCGACGCTGTATCGGATTGCTTTCAGAGGTGTCATGATCCTCTGTTTGTCTTTCAGTTTTGTTGCCGATTCTCTTTCTGCAACACCGATTCTCTGGTGGGAACTGGATCAGGCCGAGCGGTATCTTCTCAGACAGAACGACACAAAGGGACATTGGAAAAACTGGCGAAAAGAAAGGGGAAAAAGAAGAAAAGCACAAAGCAGGCACAAACGTCTCGTCCTGAGGGACGAAGAGTACGGTTCAAAAGAACAAGGCAACGGGGACAAAGAAGAATACACGAAACGCTATGATTCAAATACGGAGGTGTTCGTAAAAGATCCTCTGGGTATCGTGTCAAAAGTAAAGCCGGTGCAGGAATCGGGTAAAATCGTCGTCTATGTGCCGAATATTCTCGATCTCAACGGGCGTTATATTCTTGGAAGCCGAACGACCGAAGCAGTCGACGGCGCCGGTTCTAAAAAGAGTGGCGCTAAAGTTTTTGTTTGTGCCAAAACCTTCGTGGTGCATATGAAAAGCGGAGGAAAGACGGAAAACAAAACGGGATTGTTCTTCAATGATCCGGAAAAAATGCCTTTGGAAATCGGTCCTATGCCGAGTTCAGACAAAAATCCCTATGCAGGCATGATGCAGACGGAACATGATGAACAAGTGATGCAAGTCCGTTACAGAGGCAAGCCCCTCGCCGGCATCGGTCTTAGAGTCAAGGCGGAAAGCGGTTGGAGCAGGGACTACAGGACCAGTGAAAATGGCGCCTGCACCGTCATCCCCATAGAAGACAGGAGTGATGACCGAATCTGGCAGCGATACCTCTACGAGGCGACATACTACGACAAAATTACGGGGAATCACTACCGTGCAAGTTTTACGACAATTGTGTACGATTATCGGAATAAATGGCAAAGCATGTTATTGGGAGTGACCGTATTGTCGGCTTCCACCGTGGGGCTTGTCGTGTGTGCGGGCACAGCTGTGTTTTATTACAGAAGAAAAAAACGAACTGCATTGCCTGTCGTTTTAAAGGACTGTCAGCTTGTACGGAACATGAGAAAATAAATGAAGCTGTCAAAACTGCGTTGGAGTGTTCAGTCTTTGGCCTTTGTCGTTCTTCTTTTTGGAGGAACGGCGGGAATCTTTCTGGGATTCTTTCTTCCAACACTATCATGTCCTTACGTGGGATACATGCGCGGCGGAGACTGCTTTCTCCTGAATCTCCAGTTTCATCTCGCTCTCGGCGGATGAAACGTGTATGCAGGCATTATCAAGAATTTCCTCATTTTCTCGATCCTCGTCGTTCTCGCGGGCAGGTTCTGGTGCGGATGGATCTGCCCTTTTGGATTTATTCAGGATATTCTAAACACGCTGCGCGTTACGTTGGATGTGAAATCCATTGCTTTTTACGAAACTGTTAAAAAAAAATTTTTACCGATCAAGTGGTTTTTTTTGGGGCTGAGCATTACTGTACCCGTCTGGATCGCTTATCCTCTTTGTGCGCCGTGTATGCTTTACGATCTGTCTATGCCATTCTGCCAGCTTTGTCCAGCGCGCTACATTCTTCCCCTTGCAGCCGGCAATCCCGAAAAAGTGTCGCTGAATTTCAAGAGTGCGGCGACGGTCGTCATGACGTCTCTTGGACTGCTGATTGCTTCTGCAGCGCTCGTCGGTTCTTTTCTGAAAAAGCGTTTCTGGTGTTTTCTCTGTCCCATGGGTCTTTTGCTGTCTTTGTATCAAAAGATCAGTTTTATGCGCCTGAAAAAGGACTGTGCAAAATGCACCATGTGCGAGGCGTGTTATCTCGCTTGTCCCATGAATATCGGAGAGGTGTTTCGGGAACGCAAGAACGCAGATGTCACGTATGGCGACTGTATTTTTTGCGGAAAATGCATCGACGCATGCCCGGAAAACGATGCGCTTGGTTTTTCCTTTTTGGGAAAAACGTTTTTTCGCTCCTCCGCAGATGCTTTCTTCAGGAATCATTACAGGATCGATCCGGGACGTCCCGCGGCAAGGAAAAAAGAATGATGCAAGGAGAACTTAGCGAAACAATGCATCAAAGGCACTCGGAACATCTGAAAAGAAAAATCGCTGCCAATGCGTCGAGACTGCTGGATGCCGTACGGCAGTCACCGGTGCGACCGAAAGGTCTCGATCATTTCATCGATGTTTTGGACAATGTCTACGTGTCGGACGATGTCCGCAGTCATCTCGGCGGCAAAGAGGAGACACCTGCCGTTATCGGACTCTACTGCATGATGGTGCCCGAGGAACTCATCTATGCGGCGGGGTTTATACCCCTCAGGCTTTGCGGAGGCAGCTACGATGCTTTCCTTGTGGGCGGCGATTATGCGCCGCGAGACGCCTGTCCTGTCGTAAAAGCCTCTCTGGGCTCTTCCTTGAGGGGTGTGCCGTCCGTCTATGGTCTTTGTGATGTCGTCATTGTGCCCACCACCTGCGACGCGAAGCGAAAAGCGGCAGAGGAATTGTCCCGTTTTTCCGAAGTCTGGGTACTTGAAATGCCTCACGTCAAGGATTCGGAGGCTTCAAGAGAAGGATGGCGTTGTCAATTATATGGTCTTGCAAAGGAGTTAAACAACCTTGGCAAGCGGAAAGGATCAAAGACAAAGATCAACCGCTCGAACCTCAAAAAAGCAATGGAGCTGATCGGTGCCGCATCTTATCAAGCAAGACGGCTTTTTTCGCTGAGGAAATTGTCGCCTCCGGCTCTTTCCGGCATGGAAGCGTCGATTGCGCTCAGCGCATACGGATTTGACAGGGCCGACATTTGGACCAGAGAAATGAAAAGCCTCAACGATGAACTTGAAAATAGACAGGGGGAACGTGTTTCCCGGTGCCTTCAAAGAAGGCCCCGACTGCTTCTTGCGGGAAGTCCGTCGATCTTTCCCAACTGGAAAGTGCCCCTGATCGCAGATGAAATGGGCGCCGATATCGTCGTCGATGAATCCTGTGTCGGCGATCGCCTGCTGTACGATGTCGCGGGGCTTTCTGAAAAAACACTGGATTCCATGATAGAGGCACTTGCGGCGCGGTACCTTGCCCCCTGCGTATGTCCGGTCTTTACGCCCAACGACGATAGACTGTACCGCCTGATCGAGCTTGCCGGTGAGTTCGCCATTGATGGCGTAATCTATCACGTATTAAAGGGGTGCATTCCATATGATTTTGAACTCTATCGCGTCGAAAGAATTTTCAGAGAACGGAAGGTGCCTGTTCTTCGAATCGAGACAGACTATACGCTGTAAGACGTGGAACCGCTGAGAACCCGGATCGAGGCATTCATAGAAATGCTCGCCGGGAAAGAAAAAAAATGACGAAAGGGTAAACTGGTGGCGATGAACTGGTTTTTGGGAATTGATGCCGGGTCCACATACGTGAAGGCCGTTCTTATCGACGAAACGGGATTCGTGAAAGGACGGCGCGTCTCGGCAACGGGTTTCAACGCTGAAGATGTTGCGTCCCGGCTTGTCGAGGAAATCTGTGGTGAGGCATGCATTGCTTCGTGCGACATTTGTGGCATTGTTGCAACGGGTTACGGAAGACGCAGGATCGGCGATGCGGGGAATAATGTAACAGAAATAAAGGCTCATGCGATGGGAGCGCTTCGCAACGGCGATGCAGAAAATGGGCGGATACGCACGATCATTGATGTGGGGGGACAGGATTTGAAGGTCATTATTCTCGGCGATGCAGGTGAAATCGAATCTTTTGTGATGAATGACAAGTGCGCAGCCGGCACAGGAAGATTTCTCGAACATATGGCGCGCATACTCGATCTTTCCCTTTCCGGCATGGGCAAACTTGCGCTCACGTCGACCTCTCCGTGCGAAATAAACAGCACTTGCGTCGTTTTCGCGGAATCTGAAGTGATTTCACTGTGTGCGAGCGGGAAAAACCTTGCTGACATTGTGTCAGGCATCCACTATTCGCTGGCCAGGCGCATTGCCCGGATGGCGCGCAATGCATCCTTTAAATCAGGCGTACTGCTGACAGGTGGCGGCGCCCTGAATCCGGGTCTTGTGAAAACCCTTGAAGACGAGTTGATGACCGATGTCCACGTTCCCCCGTATCCTCAGTTCAATGGTGCTCTCGGTGCCGCGTTTGCCGCTCTCGAAGCCGGACAGAAAACACCGTTAACAGGGATGTCTTGATCGTTCATCTCATCTTCTCTCGGTCTGAATGGCCACTTTTTTAAATCCCCGGCAGTTCAGAAGATCGAGAACATTTATGAAAATCTGAAGCCGGATGTGACAATCTGGCCGCACAATCAGGGGCGTCTCCCTATCGAGTTCCTTGATTGCGATGCTCAGTTCGTCCAAGGTAATCTTAGCCGTATTGAGATAGATATCGCCGTTCTGATCTATGGATATGATTTGCCTCTTCATGACCTCGGCCTGGGCGTGGGACGCCTTAGGCAAGGCTACGGAAATCATTCCCGTAGCCATAAAGGTCGATGTCGTCAGAACGATAGTCAAAAGGACGAGCATTACATCGACGAGAGGGATGACATTGATATAGTTGAATTCCTTATCTTCCATTTTCACTCTCCCAGCGAAGAAGAATTCCCTTCACTTTCCGAAGCAGCAGGTTGTAACAAACGATGCACGGAATGGCGACCAGAAGCCCCACTGCTGTTGCCTTTAGCGCCATGGACAAGCCGATCATAATTTTACCCGTATCGAGGAAACCATCCGTTCCCATCGTGTAAAAAGTGAGCATGATGCCCAGCACGGTGCCCAGCAATCCGATGTAGGGTGCATTGCTGCCGATGGTGGCGATGAGATGAAGACCCCTTGTCAATTCGAATTCAAGAGCGCGTTTATCCGGAAACTGTTCTGTCCTGATTTTTTTATAAGTCAGATGCCTTTCAATCACAATGGATATCGCGACGATGCTCATCACAACGAGCAAGCCGACGACACCGTAATCAACGATTAAACCCAGATATCCCATGACTTATTTCATCCTTGAATCTATTTTCATTCCGACTCCAATCTGAAACGAACGGAAAGAATTACCCTGGAGGCGACTTTTTCTCCATTTCGGTTCGCCGGTGTGAAAGTGGATTTTCTCACCGCCTCGACAGCCGCTTCTGTAAAGCCATATCCGGCAGGTTCGAGGACGGTAACATTCAGGAGCCTTCCCGTGTGATCGATGTACAATCTCAATACAACTCTTCCCTCGCGTTCCATTCTTCGAGCAAGATGAGGATAAACCGGCAATTCCCGATGAATGAATCTCGGGGCATCAATATTCCCGAATCTCGTATCTGTGGTGTCGCCCGCTATTCGTTTTCCTATGGCTGCGGCAGAGCCGCTCGTCCCAACCGGTTGCTCTGCCGTTCTCAATCCGGAGCCACTTGAAGCGACCGGCGCCGGTGTCATCCTTTGCACGGGAATCGGGACAACCGGACTCTGATCGACAGGGATTGCCGTTTTTTTTTCGACCGGCGCATTCGTTATGCGGCGTAAATCCGGAGACAAGACTTTCTGCCGACGCACGTCAACCTTTTCCGGCTGAGGCGCAGCCACGATCCCTTCTTGTTGCACGAAACTGAGGTAAAAGGTTTTTACGGGTATCGGCTTCACTGCCGGAAGGAGCAACAATAACGATAGAAACCACATGTGAATCACCAGCGATGCAAGAACACCAACCCGTTGGTTACTGTTATAAGACACGGCCTCTACCTCCCTTCACAAAGTAAAAATCCCCGGCCACATTGATGACCGGGGACTAACCGTTTTTATAATCCCTGAAATATTCTCCCTCTTCGCCTTCTTTTCCATCGAAGATAACACGAAGACATCCCTGGCAGGTCTCCTGGCTTGCAGGTCATCCTACTACCCATACCTTCCCATCAAGAAACGACAGTGGTTTTTCACGCAGAACCTCTCATCCAGATCATAATACGGAAAAACTGGCGAAAAGGTTCCAAGTCAATCTGGGGTTCGTCGCTGCTCACAGTGGCGGATCCGCTCCCGATTCACACGGGATTCCCTATTCTACCCCCTCTTGTGGGTCACCAACAGTGATATGAAAGAACTTTTTCAATTTTAACAATGCGTTTTCATACACAAAAACTCAAGACCGTCAATAATTTCCCTTAAAAAACACGACGCATCGGGCAGGATTATTGACATTCCGTTATCACCTCTCTCAATTTATCGATAAAAACCAGATTTTCTTCATGCTTTCTGACAGCGATACGGAAGAGAAAATTCCCCATTCCTTGAAAATTGCTGCAATCCCGGATCAAAATATTTTCGTGAAGCAGTCGTTCCCTTAAAACCGTTGCTGATAAATCCCTCCGGGGATCAATCCGGATCGACAGATAATTGGCGACGCCCGGGAAAGCTTTCAACCCGGGAATACCGTTTATCGCACTGCGCAAAAAGACTCTTTCGGTTTCCACGTATCGTCGTGTTTCCTGGATGAAGGCGCTGTCGGAAAGAGCCTCACAGGCGCAGACCTGGGCCAGGGCATTGATCGTCCAGGGCGGCTTATCCCTCTTCAACCTCTCGATAACGGCGGACCCTGCGATGACATATCCCACGCGAAGACCGGGGATGCCGAAAAATTTCGTCATGGATCTCAAGATGATCACGTTGGAAAATTCCGCAACTGCAACCTTGAGAGATGCTTCCTCCACAAAGTCGATAAAAGCTTCATCGATGATTACGATGGTTCCCAATCGTTCGGCGCGGGCTATCAGGTGAAGGAGGTTTTCTTGGGGAGTCAGAACGCCGGTGGGATTCGCGGGATTGCAAAAGTAAAGAATATCGAAACCTTCCGCCAGCCGTGCATACAGATTATCCATGTCTACGACAAAATCGTGTTCCTCGCTTGCCTGAAAACACATTGCCTGGGAACCAACCAGGCGGAGGCCCTTTTCATATTCGCTGAAGGCCGGCGTCACAACCAGAGCCCGTTTTGGTTTGAGGACGACAGGAAGCCAGTAAATGAACTCCGTGGAACCATTTCCGGCAATGAAACAATTGCGGTGCATTCCATGATAGACGGCCAGTTGCGTAATGAGATCGTAAGCTTCTGTGTCGGGATAATGCAGGACATCGTCAAAAGACCTTATCATTGCATCTTTTGTTCCTTGAGGATAACCCAATGGATTGATATTGGCGCTGAAGTCGATGAGACGATGAGCGTCAATTCGATAAGCTCTCGATATCTCTCTGACGTTTCCACCATGGTCATATGCGTTCATCACACCACGCACCCCATCATGATCATACAAAAAATAAACATTAAGCCTGAGGAAGAAAACATGATTGCCCAGGCCATTTTTACATCCCCGTCATCTATTGATTTTATCCCGTCGCCAATAGCCGGTTTTTCCATCATTCTGCCAAAATAGCTCATCGGACCCGCAAGCTGCACGCCCAGGGCGCCGGCAACGGCAGCCTCCGGCACGCCGCTGTTCGGACTCGGGTGATTGCGGGAATCTCTTCTCATGATGCGCCAGGCGTTTCTGCCGTTCAATCCCAAGAAAAAAGAGACAATCACGACGATGAAACCCGTCATTCTGGCCGGAATCCAGTTCAATATATCGTCCATCCGTGCCGAAAAATATCCGATATCCCGATAATGGTCGTTTTTATAACCGACCATGGAATCCAGCGTATTGACGGCTTTATAGGTCATGGCGAGGGGAACTCCTCCGAGGAGCAGATAAAACATCGGAGCGACGATACCGTCTGACAGGTTTTCCGAAACCGTTTCGACGACAGCCCGCAATATCCCCTTTTTATCGAGATTTTCAGTATCCCTGCCCACAATCATGGAAAGCGCCTTCCTGGCATCGTCAAGGCGGCCGGCATTCAAGCGATCGATGACGATCTTGCTCTCTTGAAACAGCGACCTTACAGCCAATGTCTGTGAGGCAAGCATAACCGTTACGACACAGCCCAATATCCAATGAATTTCACAGGACGCCGTCAGGATGCCCCAGGTTGCAAAATAAGTCGTCAAAATCACTGCAACCCAGAGGATAATGCCGCCTGTTTTGAAACAACCAGGCGAAAAATAGACCCGGATCGCCCTTTCCATACGATTTATCCCCCTCCCGATGATAATCACGGGATGGGGAAACCAGCGGGGATCGCCGACGATGAGGTCCAGCGCACAAGCGCTGAAAAACATCACCGGGGTTATGATGCCGTCATTCATAAACATCGCCCATGACTGATATCAACAAGTTCTCCTCATCCAACAAATCAATCATAACACTACGGGACAATAAACAGATCATGAATGCCCCCCCCCTTGTCCTGATCCATACGGATAGCCCACCACAGCGGACAAGGGGGGAGCCCTTCAGGAGATTTTATTTATAAAATATCGTAATGCCTCCGGGCGGGAAGCAAGATGGAGATGAACATAGCTTGCCAATATATTGCCTCTGTGAATGCCTTCCTGTATCGTATCGGCGGATCGGCGTCTTTTCAATGTGTAAACGGTCGTCCACTCTGTATTTTCTGTCGGATCGGCGGTCAATTCCGAGTAGTGGAATTCATGGCCCCTCAGGGTTGCCCCCCTGATGCCCCAGAGAGAATCAGCATTCAGCGTCACATCGACATATGCCAGGGATTTCAGCCGGTCAAGCATCCGGGTTGACGCCGGAATCATACCGACCATGGGGTATTTATTTCCGTCTTTCGTTTCCAGAACCCGACTAAGGTACATCAAACCGCCGCATTCACCGTAAACAGGCCGGCCGGAAGATGAAAATTTCCGGATGTCCGAACGCATTTCCTCGTTGGCGGCAAGGGACTCTGCATGTTCTTCCGGGTATCCTCCGCCGATATAGAGGGCATCAATTCCCTCCGGAAGGCGGATATCTGAAATCGGTGAAAAGAACTTCAGCATGCACCCCAACATTTCCAATTCATCAAAAAAGTCCCTGTAATAGAAATGAAAGGCCGCATCATGGGCAACTCCTATGGAGATGCGTTTGGATTGCTTCGGGGGAAGCGAGATAACGGATTTTACCCCAAGAAACGGTGCATTTCGGGCTGTTGCAACGACCGCATCAACCGATGCATGGTTTTCAAAAGAGTCCGCAAGTTCATCGAGAACAGACCGGGAGAGGTTGACTGTATCGGCCGTTACCAGACCGAGATGCCGGCTGGGAAGATGGGGAAACCCATCCATCGGAATGGCCCCCGCAAGGGGGGGCAGTGACGCCGCAGTGAGCGACTCAGAGAGCCACAGTGCATGGCCCTCGGAACCGCAACGATTGGCTATTACCCCGGCAATCTTCAAGCCCGGCTCGAAATCGGTATAGCCTTTCACGACGGCGGCAATGCTTCGGGCAATGCCATAGACATCCGCGACCAGAAGCACAGGGGCATCGAGCCAGCGTGCGATTTCCGCTGTGCTCCCCTCTGAGTTGTCGGGATCGGCGCCGTCAAAAAGGCCCATAACTCCTTCGATAACGGAGATATCGGCCCTTTCAGAGACGCGGGCAAAAAGCCTGCAAACGTAGTCCCTGCCCGACATCCAGCCATCGAGATTATAGCAGGGCATCCCCGAAGCCATAGCCAGATAGGAGGGATCGAGAAAATCCGGCCCCACCTTGAAGGTCTGCACCCTGTAGCCGCGCTTTCTCAATGCAGCCACGACGGCAAGGGTGACGGACGTTTTTCCCACACCGCTGTGTGTACCTGCTATGACGATCCGTGGACAATTCATTATGAATACTCCAGTCCTTATATATTTCCTCGTTTCATGGCATTCTCATGAAACACGCATGTCATTCATGAAATCGTCAATACCTGTTATTTTAAGCAGTTTTTCCATATTCAAATACGCCCGGAAGTGGTCGGCCAACAGATCATACTGACGATCCTTAAAGGTGGATGCATGGCCGGTGTCGCAATCGTTCTCATCGGTTCTGTAATTAGCGGAAACCGTTTTCAGAAAGGCATGCCTGAACCCGGGGGTATCAAACATGCCGTGGAAGTAGGTGCCCCAGATTCTTCCATCCGGACTTGCAGCACCATCAAAGCTATCCACGGATTCCCCGTTTTGCGACAGAACATGTATAACGGAAAGTACTTCGGGGCCGCGTTCCGTGACGCCCATGTGTATTTCGTAACCTTCCACGTATTCGCCGCTGTCTTCCCAGACACCGGTGGAACGGGAGAGTATTTTCTCCCCGTGCAGAGTGGTTTCTATATCGAGAAAGCCGAGACATTGTGTGTCTCCCGGCGCACCTTCGATACCGTGGGGATCGCGGATCAGTTTTCCCAACACTTGGTAGCCTCCGCATATACCGACGAGGCGACCGCCTTGACGGACGAACTCCTCAAGGTTTGCTGCCCAGCCCGTTTGCCTGATCCATTCCATATCAAAGCGGCCGTTCTTCGTGCCGGGGATAAAAATCACATCGTATCCTTGCAGAGGCCGGGGTCGTGCGAGGTAGTGGAGATTAATAAATGTGTCGCGCTCGAAAGGATTGAAGTCGGTAAAATTGGAGATGTGCGGCAGCCGGATTACCCCAATGTTAATTTTTCCCGGCAGAGGACCGGACGGCGGATCGATCAGGGTATCGAGCGGCAGACCGTCTTCAGAGTCTATCTGAATGTTATGGAAGTAAGGGACGAGACCCAGGACGGGCAGGCCGGTTTTGCCTTCGATAAATTCAATGCCTGCTTTGAAAAGATCCGCATCGCCGCGGAAACGGTTGATGATGATGCCCGCCACCCTTTTTTTGTCTTCTTCCGGAATTACATCCAGGGTTCCGATAATCTGGGCAAAGACGCCGCCCCGGTCTATATCGGCGACCAAGATCACCGGCGCGTCGGCGGCGTGCGCCATACGGAAATTCACAAAATCACGGGAACGCAGATTGACCTCGGCGCAGGAGCCGGCGCCTTCCATGAAGATGAGCGAGTATGAGTCCCGGAGGCGCTCCATGCTGGCCAGCGCCTTCCCGAACAGCTCTTCCGTGTCGGAGAAGTATTCCCGCGCCTCTCTGTTCGCCATCGGTTTACCATGAAGGACGACCTGGGCGCCCGTATCCGTTGAAGGTTTGAGAAGCACCGGGTTCATATCCACGTGGGGAACAACGCGGGCCGCCTCCGCCTGGACGATCTGGGCCCGTCCCATTTCTCCGCCTTCGGGCGTGACGTAGGAATTGTTGGACATATTCTGGGCTTTATACGGAGCAACGCTAATGCCGAGATCGTTGAAGATTCGGCAGAGGGCCGCGACAACGACGCTTTTCCCCACGTCGGAACCCGTTCCGAAAACGGCGACACATTTTGCTTTGCGGTGTTTCTCTGTCTTCTTCATCTCAATTATTCAATCAGCAAATCATGATACAAAACTGCTCAGGACATCCAGAGACTGATTAAACGCCTTTTCATCGAAGATCTCCATCGTCAAGACCCTGGAAATATCTGAACCATTGCCCAGATGATCTATTATGTTTGTCAATAACCCAGCGGGCAAAAAGGACAAGCTGCAATGATCCTGTCCCTCCTCGATCCCGTGGAGGTGGAGCACCCGCGTCCGCGGCAGATAGCGGTCCAGATACTCTTCCGGCATATGCCCGCACAGAATGAGATGGCCGATATCCAGACAGACGCTCAGATCATAGTCATTGATAATATCTTCTATAATCTCATAACGATAATCGAGTGTTTCCACACACAGGTTCCGCGAGTCAACAGCCTGCAGGATGCTTTTCACAGAGCTCCGGTGGCCTTCGATCCACCGATCAACATCCGGCGACGGGTATTCGCCCCGCTGATCTCCATGAAAGTGAAGGACATAGGCAAAAGGATTGAGTTCCTCCGTGCGCTCGATGACGCGGAGACACTTGTCCACAGAGTTCTCACGGACCGACTCCTCCCGATGTCCCAGCCAGGTATCGAGCGGCAGATGGACCGTATAGGTCAGATCATGCCTGTCCGCTTTTTCTTTCAGAACCCTGATCGTGGCGACATCGGGCAGATTGCTGATTTCATCCGATTCGAAGAGCACCAGTTCGATATCATCCACCTTGTCTGCAAGGAAGTCGATATTCGCCGTTAGATCCGCAGGAATGATGTACGACGTCGTTCCCAAACGGAAGGGAAACCTGTTTTTGAGAGAAATGTATTCCTTAAAATTCATACTTCACACTGGCAAATACAGATCTCCCCGCTCCCGGATAGGCCGAAAGGGTTGATGCCCCGGTTGAGTCATAGAAAGTGGTGACATATGTTTCATATTCCTGGTCAAACAGGTTATTTCCCTGAAGAGTCAATATCCAGTGTTTATAGATGCGCTGTTCTAACTTCATATCTGCCGTCCAGTAGTGGGGCAGTGTTTTTGTCGGCGTGACATCGGTGGCATTTGCATAATATCCCGGTCTGGATCCCACATAAGTCGCCGTAACCGTAGCGGTGAGCCCGAATTCCGTTCCGTAGGCGAGACTCCCTTTGAACTGGTCGTCTGGTGTATACAGAGCCTGACGCTTGACACCCCCTTGTTTTGTTTCCTCCGCATTTGTTTTGGTATAATTGAGGGAAAGAGTAATATTATTGATCGGGCCGATCCTGGTTCCTGCTTCCCAACCTGTCGCTTCGTAACTGTCAAGGTTCTGCGGCCGATAGAAGAAGCTGGCATTAGGAACCCATTGTATCTTATCGTTAATGTCCCATTTGAAATAGGAGAAAGTAAGAAATGCTTTATTGCCGAAGATGGCCTGTTCCACTGTCGCATCCGAGTGCCACCCCGTTTCCGGTTTTAAATTTCTATTTCCTTGAGCGCCCATGCCCCATCCCCAATCTTCGTATGGCCAGAAGAGATCGTTGGGCGATGGCGCTTTGAAATGTTTTCCACTGTTCAGTTTTATCGTGGTGCTTTCCATCGGATTAAGAATCAGACCAAAGCGGGGGATATTTTCATTGCCAAATGTCGAATGCTGTTCGTGACGGACACCGGCAAGCACCTTAAAATACTTTAAAGGCCGGTATTGACCCTCAATAAAAGCTCCCTTTGTAAAGAGATGGGCCGTTGTGGACGTTCTTGAAGTTTCATCTTCGTTGCCGTAGCCGTTAAGATCGACATTTTCATTTTTCCAATTGTAGCCTCTGTAGTCTGCGCCTATAAGCAAGCTCGCCCCTGTGAGAGGCTTCAGCTCAACCGTTCCTTCAACGGTCGACACCTCATTCGTTGTCCATGTTTTGCTTCCCGGAACATTTCCTGCCGTCCAGGCATCGTAGTACCGCGTTAAATTATAGTTTTTCATATGCGTGTAATCCGTGTGCAGCTTGAAGCCGATCCATTTGGCGGGAGCGCTCGCCACCTCCAAAACCAGATGCTTGTCTTCATCACTGCCTCTGTCAAGGGTGCTTGCTGCATTGCTGCTGTAAACCTTGGTCCCGCCGGCATAAAAGTCATTTGTTCCCGGGGGCGGTTTCACACCGGGTCGCCCAAACTCCCGATCGATGTAGTCTCCGTATACGCTTACGTTGAACAACGGTCCCCTGTCATACACGAGCTTGAGCGACACATCGTTGTGAGTGAGATCAGAGTTGTCCCTGAATCCGTCAGTTTCTTTCCTGCTTGCCGTGAGGTAGTATCCGAAATCTTTTGCCACAAACATACCGTTTTCGGCCATAAACTGGTATGTATTTTGAGAGCCATATCCAACACTTGCTTTTAAGTCCATCTTGTCACGTTGCGGGGTCTTGGTAATAATGTTCACCGTGCCGCCCATCGCACCCGTACCGTACAGGAGTGATCCTGATCCTTTCACGATCTCAACGCGATCTATGCTGTTAAGAGGAATCTTTCCCACGTCGGCAATTCCCAGAGATGGTGAGTTGACATTCACACCGTTCATGAAAACCTGCGTCGAATCTCCACTCATTCCGCGAATATGGATTTCCTCTGCGGCTCCTCCGAAGTTTCCGTACGTTCTCCAGTCTACACCCAACTCGTTCGCAAGCAATTCGCCCACGCTGCGTGCCGTCGATTCCTGGATGTCTACGATATCTTTCGTAATAACCGCATTAGGGACATCCTTGCGCTTTTCAACTGTTTTCGTTGCGGTGACGATGACTTCTTCCATTGTGATGGCCGACTCCTGCGTCACGTCCTTCGTTTCAGCAGAAGCTGAAACGGTTACACCCACGAAAAACATAGCAAGAATAATGAAAAAAACAAACCTCTGAAAACTGATTTTCATATAACGTTCCTTTCCCCCTCGGGAATAAAGTATTTAGACCCATCAGACGAGTGTCCTGGCTTGCGGCTTTTTGCCTACATCCACGCCTTCCAGATTTTCCTCATATGGAAAACCCGTGGCATTGAGTGGACTTCGTTCCGCTCACAGTTGCGGGGCAGCGCCGGCTTCCGACCGGCTTCCTCCGTCCGATGGATGTGAACTCAACAGGGTGACCCGGGGCTTGCCGGTCACCGGATTTTGATCTACAAGGACATTCGTCCCATACACCTCATTAATATTCTTCTCTACGATCACCTCACGGGGAGCGCCCTGGGCGTAAATCTGTCCCGATTTCAAAAGAACGATCCGGTCGCAGTAATCCGACGCCAGGTTGATATCGTGGGTAACCGCAATCACCGTGAGGGACCGATCCCTGTTCAGGGTCTTGATCAGATCGAAAAACGCCACCTGGTGGCGGATGTCCAGAAGCGCCGTGGGTTCGTCCAGAAGCATGATCCGGGGCTCCTGCGCAAGCGCTCTTGCGATCAGTACGCTCTGCCTCTCGCCGCCGCTCAGGGCGTTTATGCCGCGGCGCCTCAACGAATACGTATCCGTTGCCTTCATGGCCTGTTCGACAATCCGGAAGTCCTTTTCTCCCTCGAACCTCAGCTTGCCCAGATGGGGGGCTCTCCCCATCAGGACAACCTCTTCCACGGTGAAGGGAAAGATCAATTGGGTATCCTGCGGCACGACGGCGATCCGTCTGGCCAGATCCATCCTCGAAAGCTGCCGCCCCGGCACGCCGTCGATCCGGATTTCCCCTTCCTGCGGGATAAAGATGCCGTCGATCGTCTTAAGCAGGGTCGTCTTGCCGGAGCCGTTGGGGCCGATAATGCCCAGGAACTCCCCCTTTTTCATCTCAAAAGAGACGTGCCGGAGAACCCAGTCTTCACTGTACTTGAACCCGATGTCCGAAAGCTTGATGATGGTCATGGCTCAGACGCCCCTTCTTCGCAGGAGATAAATGAAATACGGCGCCCCGCACAGGGCGGTGATAACCCCGACGGGCAGTTCGGCGGGCGCCATGGCGATCCGGGCGACGGTGTCGGCGACGATCAGAAAGGACGCCCCGAACAAAAGGGACGAGGGTAGCAACAACCTGTGATCGGACCCCAAAAGCATCCTCATGATATGCGGGATGATCAGCCCGACGAAACCGATGATGCCGCTTACGGAAACGGCCGCTGCGGTTATCAGGGAGGCCGTGAGAAAGAGGATCTTCTTCGTCTTCTCCACATCGACCCCCAGCTGCATGGCCGTCTCCTCGCTCATCACGATGAGGTTCAGGTGTCTTGCATACAGGTAGATCACCGAAAAACCGACTGCCATAAACAAAGCGATGGCCGGGATATCCTCGCCGACCACGAGGCTGAGATCCCCCATCAACCAGAACATGATGCTGTGGAGATTGGTGTTGCTGCTGACGGAAACGAGAAACATGATGACCGCAGAGAAAAAGGCATTGACGATCACGCCCGCCAGAAGAAGCGTGTTCGATTGAAGCTCCCTGTTCGATCTGGCAATGCCGTAGACGAGGACGATCGTGGCGAGAGCGCCGAGAAACGACAGGCCGGGAGTTCCAAAGGGAATGGCGCCCGCGCCTGAGATAATCGCAATAATGGCGCCGACGGCTGAGCCACCGGATATGCCGAGAATATACGGATCCGCCAGGGGATTCCGAAGCAGCCCCTGAAAAACGACGCCCGCTGCCGCGAGTGCTGCGCCGACAAGCCCGGCAAAAACGATCCGGGGGAGGCGAATGGAAAAGAGTATTGTCTTTTCCATATCAGGCAGAACGATCTCACTGCCGAACAGACCCGAGAAGAAAATTTTCAGAAGGGAGGCCGTCCCGATTTGACTCGGGCCGACGAGCATCGAGACCAGCGAAACAAGAAAAAGAACCAGCCCCAGAAGAACGCTGACGCGGATCACCCTGGACAGTGTAACGGCCCGGTCTGCCTGGCCTTTGTCCGCAGAAAAGATCGAAGAACCAAAAAAGATGAAAATTGATAAAACGAAATGTTTAATCAAGAATTTCCCCCCGCGAGGCTTTTCCGATGGATGGGTCTTCCGGCTTCGGGCTGCCTACTCACCCGCCTTCCCGCCACGGTACGTTCATGGCAGTGGCATTCCGGGTTTTCGTTCCCTTCACGGCTGCGGGGCAGCGGGGGCGTTTCACCCCTCTTCCACGCATCCACCTTTATATTGTCAATATACGATTAGAGCTAAGGCAAATAACAGAGGCGGGACCGATTGTCAAGAACTAAAATATTTCCTGTCCTTTCCTGCAGGCATTGTCACTGCCGCCCCTTTTGCCATCAAAAAAGATGCGATGGAGTTCGGGGGAAGCGGTCGTCCGTGCCCTATTCTCGTCACGGACGGCTGTTTCCTAAGAAAAAGAGGCATTCCCCGGGTAGTCCCTGCCCGGTTTTGAAAAAGGCCGGAGTCTGCATTTCAGCATCAGAACCGGAAAGCGACACCGGCGAGGAACGAATAGTCCGGCTCCGGACCGTTGATTCCCCACTTGACGCCCGCGTCGATATCGATATTTTCCGTCAGAGAGCAGACGACTCCCCCGAGAGCGAAAGCCGGATGCGTATCGGACTCGACATCCGAATTGCGCTCCACCCCTGCATTGGCGACCAGTTTCAAGCGTTTCGCGACCTGAAGTTCCGTTGCAAAAGACGCACTCCAGATGTCCTTCCTGTTGGCGTCCTCGTCGGCCTGCAGCTTGTAATTATTGTGGGCGATGCCTATGTTGAGGTGGAAGGCCCAGGGATCCTTTGCATACGTCGCAATGGCGGTGATGCCGTATGACGGCCGCCCGTTGCCGAGGCCTTTGTCGTCGTCCCCGGTGGGAAGCGTCACGGACGGTTTGAGGGCGAAGGACAGACCTTCGCGTTCAAAGAAGCGCCACTTCACGGCAACGGACATGTCTGCAATGCCGTCATTTCGAATCGTCCCTTCGGCGTCCTCGGTGCCGGTCCAGCTATAGGGTGCTTCAAGGACCAGATCCAGCGAATCGAGGAAACCATAGGACAACGCCGCCTTGGCTTCCCAGTTTTCAGATTTCACACCTTTTTCGTCGTCATGGTCATACTGGCCGGTCAACTCGATCTGGGCCTTTCCCTTTCCCTGGGTCCCCGTGTCGTCGGTGATGAGGGGGTGAGCACCGAAAGCCGGGATAGTCCAGAAAAGCAGGATCAGAGATACAATGGTAATACGCTGGAACGATCTTTTGTTTGCCTTCAACTTCGTCTTAATTTTGTTCATATTTTTTCTCCTCAAATGAGGCGTGCAGAGGGAGTTCATGTACCCCGCTGTAAAAACGCGTCGTGGGGTAGGCCAGATCAATATCGTCCTCCCTGGCAAAGGCATCGAGCGTGGCTTCCCATATCTGCTGCCCGGTCGCTCTCCTTTGCCGCGGGTCAACGAGGTATCGAATCGTCAACAGCACACAGCTTTCCTTGACGGTTGTGTAAACGATCGGCGTGAGACGGGGACCGTCATTGCCGGGAGCCGGTTAACGCCCCCGTTTCCCGGCGACGAACCCCGCTATTTCCTCCATGCCGCGGACAGCCTTGGGGGTCACTCTATAGAGGTCCTCGCTCGTGTAATAGACGCGCCCGTTTCTGACGGCGTCGAGACGGCGGATCTTTCTCAGGAGGTTTTGGGCGTTTTGCCTGGTCATGGGCCCCTGCCCGATAAAGATGAAATCGGGCGAGCGCCGGATCATCTCCTCGATGGAATACTTCGGATAACGCGAATCGGCGCCGGAGGCGATATTCTGCAGTCCCAGCAGGCTGAGAGCGTCATCGATCACGGTATCCGGTCCCGCAACGATCAGGGGTTCCGGCTGGACGATAAAAATCGCTTTGGGGGGGCGGTTTTTCGATGCCTTTTTCAGTTTTTTCTCACAATTGCGGATCACTTTCTCGATCCTCTCCGCCCGCCTGAACGCCTGATTCCCCACCCCCAGGGCAATTCCCAGTTCGCGCATTCCCTGAGGCAGTTCCCTCAATCGTTTCGCCCTGAAAACATAGGTATTTATGTTCAGCTTTTTCAACCTCTCGAAGATTTCCGGAGGGTTGCCCTCATCGATCATGACCACGATGTCGGGCCTGGCCGCAACAACGGCCTCCAGGGACGGATTCGCATACCCGCCGACCGTGGGCTTTTTTTTCGCCTCCGGCGGATAATCACAAAAGGCGGTAACGGCCACAATGCGATCCCCCAGACCCAGATCGTAGAGAATCTCCGTCACGCTGGGCGCCAGGGAAACGATTCGTTCGGGAGGGGCGGAAAAGGCGATGCCGGTGAAAGCCCATACGGACAAAACGGCCAGGAATATTTGCCGGATTACATCATGTTTTTTCATTTTCCGTTCAATCCCATCGTTCGGAAATATCATTCTCTTAATCTTTGCCGACCATTCCCTCGAAATTTTTCTGTCATGCCAATGTCCGGGTTTCTCGGGGCAGGTGCTTTCTTTTATCATAATGAACGCTCCTGTCAATATGCCTCTTGATTTTATCTTGCAGGCATATAATTGCTTTGATCTTTTGATCGCGACATGATAAAAGGCACAGCCATATCAAGTCATCACTTTTATGGAGCACTGCCATTGGCCAAGAAAAAGATTCATTCCGATGCCTATGTTGCCGGTGAGGGCATCGAGACCTCCCAGGGGGTCGTTCTCCTCTCCGGAGAACTCAAATGCCGGGTATGCGGGACATCCGAAGTATTCGAATGGCCCAACCAGTTCGAAAAGGAAGAAGATCTCGAAGGAATAGAACCGTTCAGCTTAATCACGGCGGTTGCGCACAGCAAAAACTGGATCGTGCAGCGGGTCATCAATGTCCACGAAGGAAAACGGGCCATTTTTGTCCTGTGTCCCACCTGTCTGGAAATTTTTTTTTCCGCAACCCCGACTCCGGGTTTAAAGAAAGATCAATAATCAGGATTCCTCCTTTGTTTTCAAAGGGATACGCTTCCCGCATCGCCGTCATACCAGGGCACCCAGGATCAGGGTCCGGGGCAGGTTCTTCTCAGTGCTTCGCTTGTGCGGAATGACAAAATCGTGATTGTGACGAAGTATTCTAAGATCAGATGGATCGGGAAATGCCGGCCGGAACGCTTTGTGTACCGGATGGAGACTGTCATCCCGCAGACAGGAGCAACTTCCTCTGATCCGAGAGATATCTTTCTCTTGACATTTCTTAAACGATCTGAGATAAGAAAATCGCGTATTTATCAGAAAAGAATTTTCGAGCCGGTGGAGAAACCACTGTCTTTTCAATAGCGATGGAGTTCGCTGGGAAATGCCCATTGGGTTGATAACTCCTGTAGGAATTATTCCTGCAGGAGTTTTTTTATTGCAGTTGTTTGAATCCCGATGAGAACGAATTCAAGGTTCGCAGCATCCATATCAGGATAACGGATCGGCATTTTTATAACCTCAACGGAGTGAATCATGACTTCGATCATACTGGTAAGGCACGGTCAGACGGAATGGAACCGCGTGGAGCGTTTTCGCGGGCGCGCAGATATTGCTTTGAATGAAGACGGTATGGCTCAGGCTGAAGCGACGGGGAAGCGCATTGCCGCCAAGTGGAAACCATCAGCCGTTTTCTCAAGCCCATTGTCCCGCTCCATAAAAACGGCGGAGATAATTGCCGGACAATTTGACCTTCCGGTGCAGTCTTATGACGGTCTGATCGACATCGATTACGGCCAATGGCAGGGCTTAACGCCGGATGAAGCGAGCAAGCGCTGGCCGGCAGAAATGGATGCCTGGTACAGCGCCCCTCACACCGTACACATTCCCGGCGGCGAGTCGCTTTTTGATTTACGCACCCGTGCCATGGAGGCTTTGAACGATATCATTTCCCGCCACGACAAGCAAAGTGTCGTCATCGTGGCCCATACCGTTGTCAACCGTATTATCCTCTTAGGCATCCTGGGATTGGGGAATGACCGCTTCTGGCGGCTGCGCCAGGACACATGCTGCATCAACCGTTTCGAGGCGGAAAGCGGCGACTTCACGCTTGTTTCCCTGAATGACACGTGCCACATGCGCGGCAAGAAAGTCCGAACATGAATGTCGCTTCGGGTATAATTATGCAAACTCATGGAAGGGAATTTCGGTGAACCGGAAAATTAACGATATGACTTCCCTGTTCACAGACGCCATAAGATGCATCGAGGGTTTAGGCTCAAAATTTAGTGTCTCCAGAAAGAAGCTGGAAGAACTGGAAAAGCGTCTTAGCGAAGGACGTTTCCACCTCGCCGTTTTGGGACAGTTCAAGAGGGGGAAAAGTACGTTCTTGAACGCCATTTTGGGAGACGAACTGCTTCCCAGCTCGGTGCTGCCGCTGACGGCTATCCCCACTTTTATCCAATTCGGAAACTCCCCGCTGGTCCGATCATTGAACAGCGACGGGACGATAAAAGAGGAATTTCTCGGGAAAAGGCATGAGGAAATTGCCGCGTTCTTATCGAAATATGTCACCGAAGAGTCCAATCCGAACAATTGCCTCGGCATCGCTCAGGTGGAGGTATTTCACCAGGCGCCGATTCTTCAAAAAGGCGTTGTGCTGATAGACACTCCCGGCATTGGTTCGACGTACAGGCACAATACTGAGGCGACGCTTGCCTTCCTTCCTCAATGCGATGCCGCCATGTTTCTCATCTCTGCGGACCCGCCCATCAGTGAAGTCGAACTGGACTTTCTGAGAAAAATCCTCAACCGGGTCCCCAAACTGTTTTTCGTATTGAATAAAATCGACTACTTAAGTGAAGAAGAAAAGCAGGCTTCCGTTCAATTCTTCAAAAAAATACTCAAAGAGCAGTGCGGTATCGATGGGGATGCTCCCTTATTCAGTGTTTCCGCCCGCCGGGGGATGAATGCCAGACTCGCTCAAGATAAAAACGGATGGATTGCAAGCGGCATGGCGGAAGTCGAAAATCATTTGATCGAATTTCTCGTAAAAGACAAAAACGATACATTAAAGAACGCACTGTCCTTGAAGGCAGAGGATATTCTCTCCGATATTCTGATGCAGGTCGGTCTCGCTCTGCGCACGCTGCAGATGCCTTTGGAAAAACTGGAAGAGTGCCGGCAGACATTCGAAGCAAAAATCAACGACGCCGAACTACAGAGAGTCCTTGCCGGAGATTTGCTCCGCGGCGACCGGAAGAGGTCTTTGGAATTTCTTGAAAATCAATCGGCGCAGCTTCGCCGGAAAGCGCGCGCTTATCTGGAAGACATCATGGAGAGCGTGCTGAAGAATCAACCCGATATGAATACGGCAAGGAAATCGTTATCGGATACCATTCCTACTTTTTTCGAAGAAGAACTGTTCGAAATGTCCAAGATTTTTGACGCTCACGTGCACCAGACACTGAATCCACATCAGAAACGCGCCGATGAACTGATCGAAACGATACGCAAGGCGGCAGCCGAACTCTTCGATATTCCCTACTATGCGCCGAAAAGTTCCGATGCCTTTGAAATGACGAGGGAACCCTATTGGGTAACTTCGGAGAGGAGGACTTTTTTCAATCCCATTCCGGAAGGGCTGGTTATAAAAATGCTACCAGCCGGTGTGAGGCGACTGCGGATCAGGAAGCGTATGCATGAAGATATAGAATCGCTGGTAACCCAGAATGTGGAAAATCTCAGGTGGGCTACACTGCAGAACCTTGACCGTGCTTTTCGCAATTTCAGCGCGCTGCTTGATGAACGCATGTCCAATACGATCAAGGCTACCCATGGCGCGATACAGGCGGCCTTAACCAGACGAAAGGAAAAAAGCGAAAACATATCTGAGGAATTTGAACAACTTAAACATGCAGCGGTCAAGCTGGAAGATATCAGACAACAGTTTACGACAAAACCTCCGGTCAATGCCTGATCAAAAGAAAGGAAGGGCGAATATGATACGTAAAATCAAGTCCATTCGGGCAGTGGAAATTCTCGACTCCCGGGGCAATCCCACCATCAAGGCTTTTGTAACCTTGGACAACGGCCTGACAGCATCGGCATCGTGCCCGTCAGGCGCTTCAACGGGAGAGCATGAGGCCGTCGAACTAAGGGACGGCAAGGGTCGTTACGGAGGCAAAGGGGTCATGAAAGCGGTCGCGAAGGTCAATGAAATCATAGCGCCTGTTTTGATTGATATGGACCCCTCCCGGCAGGCTGAAATCGATCATCTCATGATTACGCTCGACGGTACATCGAATAAGGAAAAGCTCGGAGCGAACGCCATCGTCAGCGTTTCAATGGCAGTGGCGCGCGCAGCGGCTCTTGCTTCCGATCTTCCTCTATATGCCTACCTCGGCGGACAGGGCGCTATCCGGCTTCCCATACCGATGATGAACATCCTCAATGGGGGAAAGCATGCGGACAACAGCGTGGATTTTCAGGAATTCATGGTCATGCCCATCGGTGCTCCCACGTTTTCCGAGGCATTGCGATATGGCGTCGAGACTTTCCATGCCCTGAAAGGGATTCTGAGTAAAAAGGGATATGCGACCGGCGTCGGTGACGAGGGGGGCTTTTCTCCTGATCTAAAGAGCAACGATGAAGCCTGTGAGGTTATTATTGAGGCGATTGAATCTGCCGGATATAAACCGGGGAAGGATATTGCCATTGCATTGGATCCGGCGGCGAGTTCCTTTTTTAACGATGGCGTCTACAACCTCGTCAAGTCGGGACAGGGAAAGAAAACCAGCGAAGAGATGGTGGCGTTCTATAAAGCCTGGATAGAGAAATATCCGATTGTTTCCATCGAGGACGGCCTTGATGAAAATGACTGGGAAGGATTCAGGCTCCAGACTGCCACACAGGGAGAAAAGATACAAGTAGTTGGGGACGACATTTTCGTCACAAATACGAAATTCATCCTACGCGGCATCAAAGAGAAAACAGCCAATGCGGTTCTCATAAAGCTTAACCAGATCGGCACCGTTACAGAAACCATGGCAGCCATCAACCTCTGTCGCAAGGCCGGATGGGGGTATGTCATCTCGCACCGATCAGGCGAAACGGAAGACACCTTCATTGCGGACTTTGCCGTGGCAATGGGCGGCGGACAACTCAAGACCGGCTCTGCCTGCCGGAGTGAAAGAATTGCCAAATACAACCGGCTGCTGGAAATTGAAGCGTACCTCGGTCGCGCCGCTATTTTTGAAAACCCTTTGAAAAAAGGATTATAGAATCAATATCCGACATTTTTCTGTGAGGTGATGGAGTCCACCATCGATTGCCCGATGCGGCTAATGACTCCTGCAAAGACTACACGATACGTGCAGGATAGCAGCCTGGGTCGATATCTGGAATGGTGGGCAACGACATCCTTCTTTTCGTTGACTGCATCATGTTCCCACCCATCCGTTTTTTTATCGAAGCGGTACTTTTTGTTTTTGCCCGGCCTGTAAAACCGTACATACCATTTCCACGTACGTCGAAACTTTATATACAGGTTCACGAACCTGGACAGCAAAAGCATTGTGGAGCGTCGATACAACAGATGAAAGTCCGTCAATTCTGTCCAAATTGCTGGAAAGAAATAACGATGAAGGCATATATCTGCCCGTGCTGTGGCTATGCCACATCGGAATATGAATCTCTTTCTTATGAGAAGAAGCTGATTTGCGCCCTGAAGCATCCTGTCAGGGAAAACAGAATGCTGGCTATCCAAATGCTCGGAGAGTTGCAAAGCCACGCGGCTTTGCCTGCCTTCACATCCATTCTTGAGAAGGAAGAAGATTTTTACGTCATCAGGGAAATCATCCGGGCATTAAATAAAATTGGAGGCGAGGAAAGCAAGGAGCTGCTTCGACGCCTGAAAACACACAAGTCAAAATTAGTCAGAAAAACAGCTTGTCAGACGCTTCAGGATATAAACGGACGGGGCATCTAATCATGTCAATGCATGACTCCATACTGAAAACAAAAAACGGACATTCGGAAAAGACCGCCGAGACGGGCAGAAGACAAGGTATTCCTGAGACGCTGCCAAATTGCCCTTTTCTGACAATTAAACGATCTTCTGAAAATAATCATCGGGGAGTTTTCGAACAAATAATTTGTGAGGCTGGCGGTGGATTTGTTTTAGGAACGATGTCATCGATAAACGAGGCGCAAAAAATATGTCATTCTTGTGATATACCCATATCTTTAAAGTTTAAATACGCATGTTTATATTTGGTTCCGTTCCGGGTCTTTTTGGAAAATCATGTTCAGAGCTACTATGGCTGCCGCTGGTATTTTAGTCTAAATCCTCAAAAAGCTCCCAAGAATATGGACTGGTGCAGCGGTTGCAGATTCTGGTTTCCACGCCCCGGAGAGTCCCAGATTCCGGATCAGGCCAGGATCAGCCAAAAATTCCTTCGGATTTTTTTAAATCCTTCTGAAAATTTAGACCGACCTACTCCCGATTTGAGAGAAGAGGAAAGAAGATGGTACGAAAGGCTGCAGGACATATTTTACTGGTGATTATTTGATTATGACGTCTCATTTAAATTTACACTTATTAATTATCCACAAAAGAATGACATGGAGCAACCGTTGATTACAGAGGCCTTTTTGAAGGATGCGTTACGGCAGGCGGGTTGTCCGGTATGCCGTATTTGCCGGGAAACCGAGAACCGCCACCTTAAGTTTCTCTTGCATGAGAATGTTAATGATGTCTCAACCCGTATAGCAATATCCCGAAGCCTGGGTTTCTGCCGTCAACACAGCTGGCAATTGCTGAACATGGAAGTCGATCATTGGATTGTCCCTTTAGGCTCCAGCATTATTTATGAAGATTTGGTAAATCAGGTCATGCACAGGATAGAGGCAGCGTTATCAGCCATGACATTTCGAACCAACCGGAGAAACTGGCAACGCTTGCTGGATTGCATCTGGCGATGGCCGCAAACGCCGGATAAGCGAGACCGAAACTTTCTTGAGCCAATCAAGACGTGCAGGGTTTGCGAGTCAAGTTGCGAAACGGCCCAGCGGACGGTTCATGTCATGATCCGGATGCTGTGTTCTTATGAAATACAGCAGATGTATGTTGAATCGGACGGAACCTGTTTACCCCATTTGCGACTTGCCCTTCCGTCAAAGGATATTATTAATCCGGGCATTCATTTCCTCATAAACAATGCCCTGGAGCGTTTGAGTGCTTTGCAACATGATCTGGGTGAATTTAAACGGAAGCAACACTGGCACCACCGTGATGAAATGACCTCTGAAAATGAACGAACGGCGGCAAGACGTGCCGTTACATTCTTTGCGGGTGAAGAATGAATAAGTCTTCAATTAAGATATTGAATTTAATCGATCGTTTGGGTTCATTGCATGAAGGCGAACACGCCGTTGATTTGCTCATTGCAAGCGGTGAAGAGGCAATCCCGCCACTCAGAAAATATCTTATGGAAGGAAAGCCTTCTCATATCTATCAGCCCCGTCAGAGAGCAGTGAATGCCCTGGCGCAGCTCGGTGCAAAAGAAGTCTTGATAGAATACCTCTGCACACCGAAAGAGATTCCCGATCCTGCGTTCGAATTCGGAGAAGAGGCGGTAGAAAACACGGCCGCTCGAGCCCTTGCCACGTGGCAGACCGAAGATGTATTCGAAGTGCTGTTGCGGATTGCATATACACGGACGTTACCGGGCGTCATTGAAACCCTGAGTTCGTTTCAACGACCGGAAACCGTTCCGTTGTTCATTGCCGCTTTAATGGACGACGTTTCCCGAACCGCTGCCGAAAACGCCCTGAAGTCTATGGGTGAGATTGCAAAACCGACATTAATGGAAGCTGCCGCTACGTTTTCTTCATCGGAAAATGATGAAAATCCGTCGAACCTGCTGCTTCGGAGGAGCTCGGTGCATCTTCTTGTGGACATGACAATGACTGCTGAAGAGTGGTCGAAAATAAAATATCTGCTCTATGACAATGATCCGGAAATATCAGTTTCAGCGGCCCGCATTGCACTGAAAATTGGTGATTTCGAAGATAAAAGGACTGCGATAGGAATACTTGTAGAAAAAATTCCCCATACAAGCTGGTACGTTCAGATGGAAATAGAAAACACCCTGGTTAAACATTATGCTGTTGCCGGAAGAAATATAAAGGATTGGATCGAACAACGGAGGATGCAGCCGGAAAGAGCGCAGACTTTTGATCCTGTTCTTCAAATGCTGCTGCGTGTTCAGAAGCGAGTCGACGGTTGCAGTGTAAATTTAGATTAATATCATATGGAAAAGAATCAATCCAAAATTGATAGGTGGCTGAATCGCAATGTGTTCGCATTCGGGTTGACCAGCCTGCTGAGTGATTTCTGTCATGAGATGGCGACGGCGATTTTGCCGCAGTTTATGCAGGCCATCGGCAGCTCAGCCTATGTGCCGGGTTTCATTTATGCCGCAGTTGTAGGATTTGCGGGAACGATTTTCATGTTTCCGATGCCTCGACCTGCTTCCCCGGTTTAATTTCAACGGGAGATCATGCAAGCGCCATGACCGTGAAGATCATCAAGCAATATCCATATAAATCAACAGGAAGGGAACCTCATGTATTCAGAGCGGAGGGACCGCAAGGACTCCTGGGGGAGCACGCAGCCCTCGTCGACTCAGCACTCAACCCGGGAGAAAGCATTCATTATCTCCTCTACGCCCCGATTCGAGAGGCCGGCATGTCGCCGTTCGGCATACATGCCGAACCCACTTCGCATGCCCTTGCGGTTACGGATCATCGTTTTCTGCTTTCCAAAGACCGGCATATCAATACCATCGCTCCGACTATTCGGGAAATCCCCTATTCGAGGGTCATCGGTGTCGAGATCGGAAATGCCCTGCTACTGGGCTGGTTGGCCATTCATTTCATAGAAAACGGCCAACCAGCCTGCGCATCAATGTTTTACACGGCAAGAGGCAGCCATCATTTCGAAAGAGCCATTTGTGAATTCAGAAATATGTATGGAAAATCTCAAAACTACATACCCGCAGAGGGTACGACATGGGCGGACGTATGGGAAAAAACACCAAAAATGCAATCGGACATCATAAAATCGCTCATCCTGAAAAAAGAAAATCCTCTATTATTGTTACGTTCCAACGAAATCTGGGGTGCGCAAAAACGCGGTAAAAAAAGATTCTCCTTGCCCCAAACAGCGTTTTGCTGGTGACGGATTGGGGCTTTATTCATGCTGTGGATGAACAGCCGGTTTCTCCGCAAATGTTGAGTTACGGCGTGAATGTCCGCTGTATTCCCTTAGACGCCTTGTACTCCATAGAGCTATTTGAAAAAGAAGAATACGGGATTTGCCGGCATATATTGAGATTGCAAACCGGAATTCATCCGGCAATCATGAATACAGAAATCCGATTCGATGATAGAGCAAATGACGGCGTCGCAGAATTTGTGCGCGCCATACAGTCAATGCAAGGCAAGTAACATGTCTTTTGTGGGCAGAGAGAACGAAACAAAAAGAATCATCAAAACCCTTGAGAAAGGAAACAATGTCCTTCTGATGGGAAAATACGGCATGGGAAGAACGACTTTGATCAAACATATTGCAAACATTACACAGGACGGGTGGCGGTTCGTATTTACGGACTTCTCTCAGACACCGGGAAAGGTCTGCCAAGAACTCTTGAAAGCGCTGATTCCAAAGAAAAGATACGGCAAGGATAGAAAGCAAAGACGATATAAATCCGGCCGGTTTTTAATTGCGAACATTGACGGCAAGGACAAGAGGAAACACGGTATCGTCCTCGACAATATCGCAAAACTTACCCGTCCGAAATTGGCGTTTATCCGCTACCTGGCATGGGAAAAGCGATTTCAATTCATCGCCATCGCAGAGATGTTTCTGCCGGAAGACGACCTGTTTCTCTTGCGCGCCGAACTTATGCCGGCGGATGTGATCACCCTTCCGCATCTCCCTGAAAAGGATGCCCGTGAATTCTTTCGAACCGTCTCAAACAAACGCGGTTTCGAATGGTCCGAGGAATATATCCAGATGCTTGCCGAAACAACGAAAGGGTATCCGCTCGGCATGAAAGAAACTGTCGAAAGAGAATCGGCGCGACGAATGAAAGCTGGAAATGCATTTTGTTGAGGATATATGAATATGATAAAAAACGAAAAATCGGCTCAAGATCCTTCCGCAATGGACGATGCATTGCTCACAGAGCAAGAGAAACGCCTCATAAAAGAGCTGAAAAAAACCGGTTGTCCTGTCTGTAATCACATGGAGGATACGCTATTTGGCTTTTTTGCAACGTTTCAATACACGCTTGCAAACAATGAAAAGGCGCAACGTGAACATGCCGCCGAACATGGGTTTTGTCCGGCACATACTTGGCATTTGGCTCAAACATCATCTTCAAGCGGCCTTTCACGGGGCTATCGGACGCTCCTGCTTCATTTTGCGGAGAAACTGGCACAACTGAACGGCGATCCATCGGACATTGCAAACGGCATCGCCCAACTTATAACAGATGCCGAAAATTGTCGCGCTTGTCGAGTGTTGCAAAAGGCTGAAAGTTCGTATATTCGCCAACTTGCAGCTTTTTTGGAACAAGAAAAAGGACGCGTTGCATATTCTGCGTCTCGGGGCGTATGTCTGCGGCATCTAAGATTGCTGGTTTCTTTCCAATCTCATCGGGAAATTGTCGAATTTTTATTGTTTGAGGCGGTTCGAAATCTAAAGGAGACAGCTGAGTACATGCAGCGCTTTGTATTAAAAACCAAGGCGTTGGAAAGACACCTTATTTCTCGGGATGAAAGGTACTCCTATCTGCACGGCCTGGTTTACGTTGCCGGTGGCAGAAATGTTTCCGCTCTTCATCTCATGCGCATTTGATCACATGCGGCGCTCGGTAGTATAAGGACAAACACCCTGCTCGTGGTTTGCGGTTCTAATTTATTTAGAGAAAAGGCAATGACAGAATTAAAAAAAAATCACAAACGATCCCTGTTAATTGGATTTCGATATGTTGATGATCTTCTTTCCGACATGGAAAAAATTATGGCGAAGCCTGTGGCTTCTCAATCCCCTTTCCCGAAATACGTTGCAGACATTACGCCGGCACAGCAGAAGATCATAGCGGAAGAAATCGCTTGCATGCGAGGGGAAATGCGTCGCATTCTCGAGGATAAAGGCATTGCGATCGATCATCCGAAAATAAGTTCCGCGAGAGCCGTTCGTAACGCGGTTCATTTTGCCGATATGGCCGTGGAAGAGATGGGACCAAAGTACATGAAGGGCTATGGCGAGTTGACGGAAGGAGGTGTTCAAGAGTTAAATGAAATAAAATTATGCATGCAAAAATTACTTGCACGAATACCGGATGCCCTGATGGGCGATGCAGAAACGGTTACGATCAAACCCGACCCGTGAATATCACCCGCTGCGCCATTTCAGAGAGGGCGCCCATTCCCGGAAGAAAAGCGGCCTGTTGACTTTTCGCGGTCTTGTGATTAATAATAAAGAAAAAGTTGAGGAATCAACATGGCCCGTGAGCAAATGATTATAAGGTGCCTCAACTGCGGTACGAAGAACCGCATTCCACAAAACCGGCTGCACGACCGGCCGACGTGCGGCAGATGCCATGCCCATCTCGACGATATGATCATCCGGTGTCTCAGTTGCGGAACAAAAAACCGTATGCCCGAGGACAAACTCCACAAGCGGCCTCTGTGCGGAAAGTGCGGCGTCCCCCTGGTCGTCGGCACCGATACAGGGCAGCCTTTGGACGTCACCGACGGAACCTTCTCCAGGGAGGTGCTTTCGCACCCGGGTTCGGTTCTTATGGATTGCTGGGCCCCCTGGTGCGCCCCGTGCCGTATGCTGACGCCGATCCTGGAAGAACTCGCATCCAAATATGCAGGGGGGATTAAAATCGTAAAACTGAATGTGGATGAAAACCCGCTCACCGCTTCCAAATACCACATTCAAAACATCCCGACGATGCTGCTGTTTAAAGACGGCAAGATCGTCAACAGGCTGGTCGGCGTCCTCCCGAAAGCGGAGATCGAACGATATCTGCTTTCCATCATGAAGACAAACTGAGAGCTTTGAAAATCTACTCAAATTGTCATTGTGAGGAGCGAAGCGACGTGACAATCTTATTATTTATCAATGGCTTATAAGATTTCTCCCTGCGGTCGAAATGACAAAGAGGAAGTCTTTCAAAGCTCTCGAACTAAATTGCAGGAATTGCCATGCACATCTTCGAAAATGGCGTTTTTGTATCCTGTGAAGACAACAACCGGGTTTTCAGCGTCCTTATTGAAGACGAAGGGCGCATCGTGTTCACCGGAGACGCCGTTCCCGAAAAGTACCGGAAGATTCCCGCCAGAACGGATCTGAACGGCCGATGTGTCGTCCCGGCCTTTGCGGATACCCACATCCACTTTTCATCTTTCTGCTTTTTCGAAGAACATCTCGATGTTCGTAATGCGGAGTCATTTGACGACCTGTCCGAGCGCATCCATTCCTGCGAAAAAAGACACCCGGAGGCAAAGGTCATCCTGGGTTTCGGCTGTTCCGCACATACCCTGCGCGAAAAGAAGCTGCCCGATGTAACGCTGTTCGATCGGATCACCTCGAAACCTATCTTCATCGTAAAATACGACGGTCATGCGGCCCTGGCCAATACCACGCTCCTTCGAAAGTTTCCCGAAAAAGTAACGGACGCACCCGGTTTTGAAAAGACATCGGGATGGCTGGCGAAACAGGCGTTCTATGAGGCCGTCAATCACATCTCGAAATCCGTTCCTCCTTATGCCCTGCTGAAGACATTCATCAGGGGGACCGATCATGTCGCCGGAAACGGCATCGGGCTCGTCCATACGGTCGAAGGGCTCGGTTTTCCCATGGATATGGATATCGACATGATGCGCATGGCCGCCAAAGGATTGCCCCTGCAGTTTCGTATTTATTTTCAGACCATGGACATTCGGAAGGTCTTCCGCCGCAAGCTTCCCAGAATCGGCGGATGTTTTGCCAACGCCCTCGACGGGAGTTTCGGATCTGAAGACGCCGCCCTTATGGAGCCCTACGCAAACAATCCCGATAACGGGGGAATGCTGGCCTATACACAAAAAGAGGTGAGTGACTTCGTGAAAACGGCAAACCGGGTCGGGCTCCAGGTCTCCATGCATGCCATCGGCGACGCGGCGGTCCTGCAGGCGATTACGGCTTACGAAGACGCCCTGAAAGATTTTCCCCGTTCCGATCACCGTCACGTCATTATCCACGCAAATCTGATGCCGCCGCCCTTGCTGGAAAGGGCGGCGCGCCTTGGCGTGCACTTGGCGGTTCAACCGTCCATGCTTCACTGGAAGGAGGAACCCATGGAGTATCTTGTCTCGGTTCTGGGAGATCGGGCCGGTCGACTGGTCCCGTTGAAAAGTATGCTCCGGCACGGATTGACCATTGCCGGCGGATCGGATGCGCCGTGCACGCCGCCCGATCCCATCCTCGGCATCCATGCGGCCTGCAATCATCCCAACCCGGAAGAGTGCATTCCTGTCGAAGACGCCCTGCGGATGTACACAAACTGGGCCGCCCGGCTTTCTTTCGACGAGGAGAACAGGGGAACTCTCACGGAAGGCAAGGTCGCCGATTTTGCCGTTCTTGACAGAAATCCTCTGGATCTTGTTCCTGAAAAGCTCAAAGAAATGAAAGTAACAGACCTGTATATCAACGGCCAGCCGTATCAAAATCCGGCAAAAACGCCTTTCGATCTCTGCCTGCAAGCCTTAAAACAAACCATCATCGGCTGAAAAGACGGACGAACTGTTCAAACAGTTCCTTATGAAAGTGATGGATCATTTCATCTTTCATCAGGGTGAGGGCCTGAAACGGATCCATCTTTTTTCTATAGGGACGCTCCGTGGTAAGCGCGTCAAAAACATCCGCAATGGAGCATATTCTTCCGTAGAGATGAATCTCCTGCCCCCTCAGTCCCCGCGGATATCCCGTACCGTCATATCTCTCGTGATGCTGAAGAATGATCTTTCCACATTCGTCCGTTAGCTGCCCGGTATCACTCATGATTTTGTACCCGGCATTGGGATGCTTTTTCATCTGTCCCATTTCTTCATCCGTCAGTTTGCCCGGCTTGTTAATGATACCGATATCCACATGAACCTTCCCCAGATCGTGGAGGAAAAAACCGGCGCCCAGTTCGTGCAGATCGTGGGTTTTTGATTTCTCGAACAGGACTTTCGAAAGGGAAACAGCCAGGACGCCTACATTGACGGAATGGGTATAGGTGTAATAATCATGTGAAAGGTGTATCCGTATATGCATTCTGTTCTAACGGAACCTCTTTTCTCTCTTTTCCAGTTGAACCTCCAGATTTTTCAGGAGCTGGATATCATTCTTTAACTGTTCATTTTCTTCAGAGAGTCTTGCCGTTTCCGTCCTCAGTTTGTCGTTTAAATACCGGACGTCTTTTTTTAACTTTTCGTTTTCCTGGAGCAGGCTGGTTTTATCTTCTTCGCCCTTGCTGAGCAGGAGGTCTTTTTCCCTGCACGATTGCATCGTATCAATAAGGAGGATCAGCGTTTCTGACAGGCGCCGCCATTTGCTCTCAGGGTAGTTTTTCAGCAATGTTTCAAAAGACGCTCTTGCCTTTACATAGTCATTCGATTGCCCGGGGCTGCCCAGATATGTGATCCCCTCATGCATGATATCGGCATCGGAAAGGGTTTGCTTAAATATTCCCCGATCGTTAAAGGGAGATACGGCTCCCGGAGGAGGCAAAGGAGCCGCACAGGCTGTCATGAGGAAAATAAACCCCACGAGGATGCGCCGGATCAAACATCGCGATTTCCCGGCATCGGAGCTGCCGGCAAAAGAGGTGTGCAATGTGTATGTTCCTTTACGATAAAGATTCGATGTCTTCCTGTTTAACATAATTGCTTCCCGGTAGTGTTTTGGCATATTCCTTTAACTCGGCAGCCTTTTTGGCCATGTCCAGAGGGTTCTTATATCGGGTTCCGTCATCGGTCACCATGGCAATGCTCATGGTCATGAGGGGAAATGTTTGTTGAATTCCCTGCCTGTCCTTTCCGACGATGAATCCCTTCTGCCTGTCCTTCTCGCTGTAGAATTTCATAATATGCCGGTCAAACTCATTAATGAGCAAAGAACAGAACGTATCCGCACGCCGGGGTTCCGAAATGATCACAAAATCATCCCCGCCAATGTGACCGATAAAGTCACCTTCCCGGTCTGTAATCTTCATCTCATCCGTCAAAATACGGGCCACTTCCTTGATGACCTCGCTGCCCCATGCGTATCCATATTTATCGGCAAAAGGTTTGAAGTTATCGAGATCCACATGACACAATGAAAAGGATTTCTTTTCTGTAAGCCGCCTTTCGATCTTTTTCTCAATTGCCAGATTGCCGGGAAGCCCCGTCAGGGGACTCGCATCG
>Ga0116202_10000120_pt1 | contig 38645 bp, 32 predicted proteins | sample LakKivw325mmetaG_FD_94479 | JGI IMG/M metagenome (GOLD analysis project Ga0116202, IMG submission 94479) | Anoxic lake water microbial communities from Lake Kivu, Rwanda to study Microbial Dark Matter (Phase II) - Lake Kivu water 325m metaG | ecosystem: Environmental > Aquatic > Freshwater >... | reverse complement strand
GTAATATAGCATGTAGCCGCGAGGCTTTAGCCTCGTGACCCCGACCTTAAAAGGTCGGGGCTACAGGTGTAATTTCTGGGTCGGGGCTACAGGTGTAATGTCTGGTCGGGGCTGCAAAGCAAAATTCAGGTCGAGATTACAGAGCGAAATGAAGGCCGAAGAGCCATCTGAGAAACTCCCGAATTAAGGTAACGCAGCCATGCCAAGATTAAACGATTTCTCCTACAAGGGTCGTTACCGTTATTTCGTCACCCTGCGTTGCTTTCTCCATACCTATCATTTTAGTAACTACGAGACAACCACCTATGCTCTGGAAATTTTAAAAGAAACAGCCGAGCGCCAGAGCTTTCATGTCTGGGCATATTGTTTCATGCCCGACCACGCACATCTTCTCATAGAGGGCAAGTTAGAAGATTCTGATATGGGTAAATTTATTTCCGCATTTAAACAAAGAACCTCTTTCTGGTTCCGTAGCCGCTTTAAAGCTAAATTATGGCAACCCGGTTACTATGACCGGATTTTAAGAGCAGATGAAAGCACGTCCAGAGTAATTCGATATATACTTGATAATCCGGTTAGGAAAAAGATAGTTAGCGATTATTCAAAATATAGGAATTCTGGTTCCCTGGAATTGACCGATATAAGCCAGTTGTTTGAATGAATAATTTATGATTTGCGATCACCGAGTTCGATTTTTTATGCAATACTGTTGGCGGTGAGCAGTAATTTAGCATGTAGCCACGAGGCTTTAGCCTCCGTGCAGTAATATAGCATGTAGCCGCGAGGCTTTAGCCTCCGTGCAGTAATATAGCATGTAGCCGCGAGGCTTTAGCCTCGTGACCCCGACCTTAAAAGGTCGGGGCTACAGGTGTAATTTCTGGGTCGGGGCTACAGGTGTAATTTCTGGTCGGGGCTTGGCATTTGGTATTTATCGCATATGGAGCCCGAGGCAGGTAGAAATCAGTCAGTCTAGTTCGAAATGCGGGGAATCTCATCTAATGTCACTTAAGCTAACCTATCTTCCACACGTTCAGCTACGTTCGCAAACCGGCTGAAAATTTATTGTCCCGAACGGGAAATGCCCGCTCTTGGAGGGACTTGACAGCCGTGGTACAATAGTACTAAGGCAAGGGAGAAACCCTTGTCCGTTGGAATATCTATGGAAAGGAGGTGATGGCATCGCCAGAAGGCCGAAGCCGGGAAACCGGCGGAAGCAAAGCAAAATACGTCCTGACCCCGGGACATAAAGCCAAAAGCTCAGGAAAAAATAATCTGGGTTATATGTGGGGTAGCCCGTTCAGGCGGGCTCAATAAATACCTTCAGAAAGTTAATACTTTCCCCTTCACAGGGTCCCTAAAAACCTGAGGCGAAGGTCGATTTTCGCCGAAGGTCTCCGAAACAACCCCAAACTTGAATTTTCTTTACGTAAAGCGCCGAGGTCTAGATCTCGAGTGTCTGAGTGAAGAAAAATTAGCATTCGGAGTTTGGAAATATTAGGAGGTATAATGAAAACAAAATATCCTAACCTATTCGGTATCCTGGCTGTACTGATGCTGGTGGTGAGTTTTGTGATGCCCGTAAACTGGGCCACATCAGCAGTATCTGCCGACCCCGGCATCTGCAAGTGGGATACCCTAAGGGAACCCGGTAGCTTAACCGGAACCGAGGTCATTAGTTTCGGCAATGATCCGATTAGTATGGCCGTCGGCAGTGACTTCAATACCATGGTTGTCGTGGTTAAAGAGGCCACTGTAGTTAACCCCGTAACCGGCGTAAGCTCCAACACCAACATCTTCAAATGGTCCAACACCAAGGGCCTGTTCTGGTCGACATCCAAGTGGTACGCACTGTCCCGAAAGGCCCAGTGGGCAACGGGCGACCAGGTCTACGCGGTAGCTATGTCACCTGATGACCCCAACTTCTTTGCGGTGACTGCCGACTACCCAACCCCCATCACCGGCCCGAAACAAGTCTGGGTCACCTCCAATGGCGGCTCGGACTGGAGCTTCACCAACCTGACCTTGAATGTCGACGAAACCATCCGAGACCTGGACATCTCGGTTGATTACGGCGGCAAGAGAGACCTCGCTATCGGTACCGTCACCGGTACTGGCGCCGGCCGAATCCTGTGTATCAAGTCCAGCGGCTTCTCCGGCTGGTCCGTGCAGGATACGACCCAGCTTCTCGGCGAAGATTTCTTTGCCGTTAAGTTCTCACCGAGCTATGCCAGCGATTCTTCGCTGGTCGTAGTCGGCGCCGACCTCACCAGCGGCTCTGGTGCCTGCGTTGATGGCGGCACCTACTACAATATCGCTCTGCGCGATATCGATGGCAACAATATCCTGGCCTACCAGTTCACCGGCCTCGGCATCGAGGTCAGAGACCCAACCTGGACCGCGGGCTCTTCGCCTAACTTGCTCCATTTGCACAGGGTCTCCCTGGCGCTGCCGTCAGACTTCTCCGGCCAGGCGGCTTCGCTCCGCAGGGCCTACATCGCCACCGATGCGATAGTCTTCGGCTTACCGACGCTTGCGTGTCCGACTCCCAAGCCGGATTGCGCTCGCGACGGTATCTTCCGCATCGATGACACTACTCAGTACACGCTGATGGACACTCATAGCACCACCACCAAGTCCATCTACAGCATCGCTTACTTCGGCACTTACGCTTCGGGTAAACTGCTGGCCGGCGAACACATGGGCTTCCCGTGCACGGCCACCGTGCCTACCTGGTTCACGGATTCACCAACCACCTGCCCTGTCCCCTGCTGGTATCCGTGTCTTAAGTGCCCCACGGGCGCTGCTTGCCAGGGAACTCCAGTTTGTACCAACAACCAGTGTGGTGTCGGCGCGGCTATAGTCGCCTGGGCGCCTCAGGGCAACCTGGCCTATGCCATCACCAGCTCATCGGCTGCTTACCTCGCCGGTACCTGGTGGCTCCCGCTGAACCAGCTCGGCGCTTCTTTGGGCGCACTACCGCCTCCGCTCGGGTTCCTGGCCCTATCCGGTGACGAGTCGGCCCTGAGCATAAGCCGAAACAACGGTGAGACCTGGAACCAGCTCTCACTCATCGACACCATCGTTACCAAATTCACTGACATCGCTCCCACGCCGGACTGCAAGACCATCTATCTGGCTTCAGTCAACTCCTGTAACCTCACCTGCTGCAGCTTCGATAGCGTCTGGCGCACCAGCTTCAACCCTGACGTAACCTCACCTCTCGCCCCACAGCCTGTCGGCACTTACTGGGAGAGAGTATTCACCCACGTCACGGCTGACAACTGCACCAACCCTCAGACCGAGATGGCCCTCCTGAGAGTGGTACCGTACTGTGCTGACCCGACCGGCGAAATAGTCGGCTGGGCTGTCTATGATCCGACTTCCACATTTGCTCACGGCGTCGCCGCCTGGTCTCCGGACTTCGGCGACTACTGGGCAATGCTCACCCCCAGAAATCCTGTTCAGGACTTCTGCTTCGAGTCGAGGACGGTACTGTACTTCCTCAGCCCGAATGGTTTGGTCCAGAAGATGCCTTACACCGGCACCGCCTGGTCAAGCTCACTGCCCAACGTGGACAGCACGCTTTTGGCGGCTCATACCATCGCCGCTTACCCGGAGGGCTATGTTGTCGTTGGCGCATCCGGTAACTTCAATGCCGGCTTCTTCTCCACTTCCTACTGCGGCAACTTCAATACCGATAACCCGACCTTCGCCCTCCAGGCTCTGCCGGGCAACACCGGCACCCAGGGCAACATCCATGTCGCCTTCGACCCGAACTTCAAGGACAACAACATCTACTACATCGGCGACGATGCTGCCTGCCAGGGCTCGGTATTCCGCAACAATCCGGCCGCCGCTCTGAGGTGGCAGGACACCGACATGATGGCCGCCATTAACGGCGCTATCGGCTGCCCGCACCCCGTCGGCCAGTTCGGTATAGTCCTCGCCTTCACCGGCCAGGCTCTATACTCGGCACACGGCCCGTGCGAGGCTGTGGCTTCCGCCGTTGACCGCACCATCGATGACGGCACCGGCAAATTCGGCCCGCTCTCCGGCATACCCAAGCCGGGTATCGCCTGGGACCACCTGGGGACCGGACTCGGTGCTGGCGTGCTCTTCACACTCGAGCCGTCCTCACTTAAGATCTGCGGCTGCTGCACCCTGGACACCGACTCCACGCTCTACGCCATTGACAACCGCGACTACTTCAACTGCGAGACCGGCACGGTCGGCTCCAACACCGGCGTAGGCAAAATCTGGGCCTTCACCGACTGTCTGGCCAAGAGAGGACCCGCCCTCGTAACCGAGGACAAGGCCCTCATCGGCTGCGACCCCGTATCCGGCAGGGCTCAGGAAGTCAACCTGTGCTGGGAACAGCTCTGCGTGGCTGCCGCCTATGACATCGAGATCGCCAAGGACGCTGACTTCACCATCAAGGTCGTCGACTGGGCACTAGAGGACACCTGCTGCGAAACAGCAGTGAATCCGCTTTCATGCTTCCTCCAGCCGACCGATGTGACGTCTCCTTGCGTCTTCTTCCCGGCTGGCGGCGAATCAACCACCGTTGGCTCAGCCATAGCTGCGTTCGGCAACCTTGAATGCGGCCATACCTATTACTGGCGCGTCAAGGCCCGTGCCTGCGCTACTACACAGGTTATCCGCAGCCCGTGGTCCGAGGCCAGAAGCTTTATCGTCAAGGCCGGCTTACCTGTCGTGAGCCCGTACCTTGGCCTGCAACTCCTGGCACCGAACAACGGCTGCCTCGGCTGCCCCGTTCGGCCAGTATCCTTCTCCTGGTCGCCTTACAAGGAGACCACGAAGTACAAGTTCGTGCTGGCTAAAGACTCCGAGATGACCCAGGTCGTCAAAGAGGCCGAGGTGACTACCACCGCCTATGAGTATGATGGTACTCTCGATTATGGTACCAACTACTTCTGGCGCGTGATGTCCGAGGAACCAGCGCCATCCGATTGGTCGGCGACGTTCAGCTTCCAAACTGAACCGGCTCCCGTAACCACTCCGGTAACCACGGTATCACAGCCTACTCCTATCTGGGTCTGGGTTGTGATCGCCATTGGCGCTATACTCGTCATCGTCACCTTAATCCTTATCTTCAAGACGCGACGGGTCTAATCCCTACCTGCTTGAGATAAGCAAAAGGGAGGTGGCTTAGGCCACCTCCCTTTCTTTTTCCTTACCATTATCAGGCCAAGCTGCGTATTCACCCCGGATACCAGGCATTAAATTCTATCCAAATTCCAGGAAATTCAAATTATGGAAACCGGTAAATAATTGGTCAATTTCAAATTTGATATTGCCCGGCATTTACTGGCAGGCGATTTGCGAATACCTCAAGGCAACGTGGTTGTGTGTTTTTAAGCCTTTCTACGTTAATCGCCCTTAATCTCCATAAATATCGATATATCTCTGGGATTCTCCGCTTATGTAATGCAGGTTTTGTTGACATTATCTGCGGCCAAGTGTATGCTTTTTATATAGGATCGAAGCTAAAAGAGCGGTCGGATGTGACGAAACGGTACTAAAGTTTATAGAATTTCAGTACTAAAGTATCGTACTTAAATAAACAAATTGGCGCCGTATTTCGTTATCCTATAAGAGATTGAGTTCGGCACACCAGAAGGAGGTGAGAATTTTTGCAGGTAACTGTCGTAAATCTAACTGGCTCATCCCCCGGATATCGCTAAATTAACGGAAAAACATAAAAAATGGAGGTGAACGTGAATTCGCGAAAATGGTTTCTTATACTAACAGCTTTATCTTTGATGGCAGTGGTCGGCACAGCTGCCGGCTGCACTACTGCGCCGGCTGCGGCACCGGTTACACAACCGACCATCAGTTCCTTTGCCGCCAGCCCCTCAAGCATCAATCAGGGAGAACAGACTATGCTTAGCTGGAATATAGTGGGTGCTACCGCATCTTCTATACAGCCTGATATAGGCAAGGTAGGTCTGAGCGGTTCTCTGACACTGGCGCCAGGTGCTACCGTGACCTATACACTGACTGCCAGCAACTCAGCCGGCAGCGTCACCAGTTCTACTACCATAAATGTTACACCGGTGGTTGCCGGCCTGCCTGACCTGGTGATAACCGACATCACCCTTGTCGGCAGCGAGGTAGATTACACCATAATGAATCAGGGCACAGCCGCATCAAGCCCGACCAGGTCTGATCTTTATCTGGGCCATATCGACCAGTCTACACAAACGGTCAAGTGGATTAAAGAGTCCGATGACTATGTACAGATTCTGGCTCCTGGTGAGTCGAGGGTACAGCATTTTTCCAACTATGACTGGAGGCTTATATCCGCCAACCCCATCGAGGCTAAATTCGAAACATACAATGTCCGTGTCTGCGCCAATGCGGAGAATCCTATCCCGGAAAGTAACTCCGCCAATAACTGTCTGATCGTGGTCTGGGGCCAGACCTTTAAGTACGATTTCTTAATAAATGCCAATCGGGCCAAATGGACCACCAGTGAGGGACAGCTATACTGGCCTATGAGCATTCTTGATACCAACGGCTCCGTTTCCATGATTACTTACAATCCGGTCATGGTACTGTGCCCGCCGCAGGATGTTAGCATGGGCTGGATAATCGGCAAATACGGCGAATTCTTCGTTGACCCCGTATCGCATGCCGCCAACGTTCGCGATATTGAGATACCAATACTGGCTCAATTTACATCGAAGGTAGGCTTCGCACCGGGCGTTAATTCGCCGGATGGAGTTACGGTCGCCCTTGGTTACTACGACCTCATGGGCAACCTCGTATTCTTCGATAAGCTGAACGTCCAGAGTGACGGGCAAATGCACGACTATAACGTTGACCTCAGCAGCCTGGCCGGGAAGCGCACCCAGTTCGTGCTCTGGGTTCAGGCTAATGGCTCACCCGAAGGCACCTGCGTGAGGTGGCAGTCACCGCAGATAACCGTCAAGGTCCAGGGACAGCTGTAAACAAATAGCCAATGCTGCGAACAAGAGGGTGGGATTGAAAAAATCCCGCCCTCTTTCTTTTCCTGGCAAACTCGAAACCTGTTGATTTTTAACATTTTGTTTTTTATAATGCCACAAGCTTGTGCCTATCTTCCCGGCACTTATTTTTATGGAACCATTGATGTAGCCTGGGGGCTACATGCTCAGGTAGACTACTGGCATGTATATCTATATCGTCGCCGTCTTTTTGATGGTGATAACCACCCTGTTACTTCCGTCGCTAACGACCGCTCAAACCACGGAAACCGCAGTCCTGCGCTGGGCTGTTACTGAGACACCGGGCAGTATTCCCGATAAAAATGATATCCGTACCCCCTGCGAAGTAAATGACATTGCGGTTGCTTCCGATCTAAAAACTATATACGCCATCGATATACCATATGCCGGGGGCCTGCCTGTGATTAGACCTGGCATCTGGAAAAGCATGGATGGCGGTATAAACTGGAGCCCCAGGGCCACAATGCACCTGTGTCAAGCAATACCAGTTGTCAACCTGCCCGTCATGGACATCGCTGTGGCTCCGGATAATCCTGACTTTGTAGCCGCGGTTTGTCTTAACAATTTACACACGCTTCGCACAGAAGTCTATTTTACAGACGACGGCGGAACAAATTGGTTTTATACCGGTGTTGTCCCCTGGGTATACGGCGGAGGAGAACAAATCGGCGATATTGCCATTTCCCCCGGCTACCCCTCCAATCAGGAGATAGCTCACGATATCATTATCGGCAGTCGCAACCCCGCCAGCGGGGTGGCTGACGGCGAAATATATGCCTGGAGCTATCCTGGTTTTTACGGTTGGGAGGCTCAGGATTCTTTGGTAGGCGATGCCATTGCGATTAACGTATCCCCAAATTATGCAGAGGACTTCAGCCTCGTAGTTATGGCATCTACCACGCAGCGAACTTATATCAGCCTCGGCTATAGAGACTCTGCTGCCAATTCTTGCGCCTGGAATATAGATGCTGGCTGGCCGGTAGAATTATGCGAGCCAGCCCAGACTGGCGGCATCTTCAGCGGCGAGGACAGGATTATTACCGGCAATATCGCCCTGCCAGTAAATTTCATGGGTACCTTGGAGAGCCAGCGCCTTATTTTCGCCGCCTACGACTCGAACAATATATCTAAGGGCGAGAACCAGATTTTAGATGATGTCTATCGCTTAAACAACACCATCGTCACCAGGCTCAGGCTTCCGGGAGCGGGCAATACCGTCCGGGTCAGCAGCATTGCTTACGCCGGAGATAATGATTCCGGCAAGCTGATCGCCGGCGAAGTAGCCGCTGATTTATCCCAGGCTTCAGCCCGGACATGGATTTGCCTGGACCCGCTACCGCTCTGTCCTACCTGGCAACTTTCTCTAAAGCCGCCGACCGGCGGCGGTAAAGACGGTTTTGCCAATGCCAGGCTCGCCTGGTCGGCTGACGGCTCAACTGCCTATTGCGGTACCGGCTCAGGAAATAGAAACACCCCGCAAAAGTGGGCAGACCCGACTAATCCGGCCTGGAACGGTCAGCCCTTGGACGAGTCAGCAATATCCGTTTCGGTGGACGATGGTTTTTCATGGAACCAGGTAGGCCTGATAGACACGGAGATCAGCCGCTTAAGGGGCCTGGCTGTAGCCAATGACCAAACAAACATTTTCCTGGGTTCTGTTAACGACCATGGCTTCGATAGCCTGTGGCGAAGTCAAAGTCCGGTCCTGGGTGAGGTCTGGCAGCGGGTGATGTGCTTTAGCGGTGAATCCTCTCTGGTAAAACTATCGCCGGATGCAGAGGACGGGTCCAACGTTTTCTGGGCCAATCAAGGCACCAGCCAGGCGCGCAGTTCAACGGATTTCGGCCAGACGTGGCACGAGTGCCTGCCTGACCTAATCGTTGAAGACATAGCCCTCCAGGATGCCGGCAATCTCTATATACTTCAGGCTAACGGCGATGTGCGCCATGGAACCTGCTTAGCGGGATGGACGTGGTCCCCCATCTTCGATACAGGACTTAACGTAGCACACACCATCGCTGCCAATGGTGACTTTGTCCTGGTCGGCGCATCGATTAATGAATCGTCACCCATCGCATATTCTTCTGATAAAGGGCAGAGCTGGCTGAAAATAACCACTCAAACGCCGACCACAGGTAACAGGCACGTTGCTTTCGATACCTATTTCGAGACGGACCAGATAATTTACGTTGCCGACGACGCGGGCGGAATATATCGATGGAGTCTGGGCAGAAGCTCAGCCTGGGACGATTTGGCGCCGCCCGACCACAGTTTCTACAGTATTCATCTGTCCGGCGACGGGCCAATTTACGGAGCCTTCAGTTTCCCGGATAGCGGCGTCGACCGGGCCCTTTATCCTCGAAGTGGCGTGCCCAAACCGGGGGTAAACTGGGACTCCCTGTCGGTGGGTTTGGCGGCAAACGTCCGATTTTCCAGTGAACCCGATGCCATGGACGTGTCTAAAAATACGCTGTGGGCCATTGACGCCCGCGACTATAATATTTTGACCGGAGTTGGCCGGCTGTGGGCGTTCACCGATACGCTCGCCGGATCCGGCCTGCACCTGCTTTCACCGGCTTACGGTACCTCTCTCGGTTGCGACCCTGTGAGCGGCAGGAATCAGGATATCGACCTCGCCTGGGAGCAGCTGTCACTGGCAGATGCTTATGAATTTGAAATAGCCAAAGATGAAGACTTCAATCTCCGTATATCGGAGGCAGAGCCGGCCACCAACCCTTATTATGGTCCGCCGTCAGTGACGAACCCGGCGTACAGAATACTACCTGGCGTACTGCCGGAAGCGAATACTACCTACTACTGGCGGGTAAGGGTCAGACAAGCCGCCACGGGCCAGGTAATTCGTAGCTACTGGTCGGATACTGGCAGCTTCAATATTAAGGCCGGACTACCGGTAGCTGCTCCTTATCCGGGCGCTCAAGCCTTGAGGCCGGAACATGGCGCCTGTAACGTCCCCGTTTCGTTCGTAGCCTTTTCCTGGACGCCCTTCAAAGAGACCACTGCATACCGATTCGTGCTGGCCGGAGATTCAGCCTTGAGTGAAATAATCGTAGAAGAAGAACTGCCTACTACGGCTTATAAATACAACGGTCGACTCGATTATGAAACCGGCTATTTCTGGCAGGTTACAGGCAGCAAGCCGCTGCCAAGCGAACCTAGCCCGGTATTCAGTTTCACTACTGTCGCCGAACCACCTCCCCCACAAGCACCGACACCCCTTTACCAACAGCTCTTGCAATGGCTGCAAATCAGCGTGCTCATTAACGTATTCAGCTTCGTTGGCGTCGCCGCGCTAACGGTATTGTTCAGCCGTCATCGCAAATAGGGCATCCAGGCATTGAAGCTTGACAAAGATTTTTTACCGACCTAAACTAAATATTGCTAAAAAATGAAGAGCTATTATCGGTTCTCGATAATTATTGCGCTCATTGCACTGCTGGCCACGCTGAGCTGCCTGCCGTCGACTTCCGAGCGTGAAACGGCTTCGCCAGGTAATACCGCCGGCGCCGATACTACGGTACCAAGCGTGGAACCTTCCAACAATCCCGTTGCAGCGCCGAATGTACCAATCGGCGACAATGCAATAAGCAGCGACCCCGTATCCGGTCAAAGCGAAGAAGTAGATTTACGCTGGCAGGAGCTGTGCATGTCCAGCGAATATCAGGTGCAAATCGCCAAAGACCCGAACTTTACCATCATTGTCCTTGATACCGGCGCCTTCGAACCGGCTTCCTCCGGCTCGCCGGGCGCTTATATTCCGTCAGGTGGCCGGACAGCCTCTCCATCTTCGTTAAATATGTTTGGAAATCTGGAAGCGGGCCACACCTACTACTGGAGGGCCAGAGTCCGAGAGGCGGCTACCGGCCAGCACATGCTCAGCCCCTGGTCCGAAGTATCGAGCTTCACGGTAAAAGCCGGCACTCCTGTAACCACCACGTCGTACGGAATTCAACCGATGTACCCGAACAACGGCCGGGTGGGCTGTCCCGTAACGTCCCCATCTTTTAGCTGGTCACCCATGACCGATACTACCAGGTATACTTTCGTACTCGCCAGGGACGCCGCTATGACGCAGGTGGTTATAGAGGACACCACAAGCACCACCGCCTATATCTATCAGGGGCAGCTGGAATACGATCAAGCCTACTACTGGCGCGTTATGGCGCTGGAGCCCGTACCGGGCGACTGGTCTGCCATCTTCAGCTTCCGGACGGAGTCCACCCCGGCACCCCAGGCAGAGGCCGCAACCCCGCCACAAACACCGCTCTGGGCATGGGCGATCATAATAGTCGGTCTGATTTTACTGGCCGTGATTATCGTCCTCATCTTTCTCATGCGGCGCAGATAACGAATAACAAAACTTGACAAGCAGTATCGAAGTACTTATAATTAAAAGAAACCACTAACCCCTACACTCAGTCTTGTCGCCCGTTTAAGTTTCCCAGCAATGAACCGTACAAAGTAAGTACGTATAGTTAAAGCCAGAACCAGACTATGGTGATTTGTATATTTATTTGCCACAAACAATTTCCGAACCAGGAGAGTTCTCCCCGAGACCATAAGCATCCACAAACCAATGAGTAAGTATATATTCGTTACCGGCGGCGTGGTGAGCTCGGTTGGTAAAGGCATCAGCGTCGCTTCCATCGGTAGAATCTTGAAAAGCCGCAATATTTCAGTCTCTGTTCAGAAATTGGACCCGTATCTAAACGTTGACCCGGGGACTATGTCGCCGTATCAGCACGGAGAAGTTTTTGTTACGCAGGACGGCGCCGAGACCGACCTTGACCTGGGGCATTACGAAAGATTTATTGACGTCGACCTGACCTCAGCTTCCAACGTCACCTCAGGTCAAATTTACTCGGCAGTTATTGCCGGAGAGAGGCGGGGCGATTATCTCGGCGGGACCATTCAGGTGATACCTCACGTGACCAACGAGATTAAGCGCAGGATCAGAGAGGTATCAGAACTGTCCCACGCCGAGGTGGTTATCGTTGAAGTCGGCGGTACGGTCGGGGATATCGAGGGTTTGCCGTTTCTGGAAGCTATCCGGCAGATGCGTAACGAGGAAGGGCGTGATAACGTACTCTACGTGCATGTCACCTTCCTGCCGCACATAGCTACCACTAATGAGCTTAAGACCAAGCCAACTCAGCACAGCGTTAACGAGCTGCGGCGTATCGGCATCCAGCCTGATGTCGTATTGTGCCGCTCCGATTACGAAATTCCGCAAAGCTTGAAAGACAAGATATCTTTATTCTGCGATGTGGCCAAGGAAGCGGTTATTCCACTGGTCACAGCCGGCACAATTTATGAAGTACCGCTCATGCTCGAAGAGACCGGCCTCAGCGACCTTATTATTAAGCGCCTCGGGTTACAGGCTGAAAATGTTGACCTGACAGACTGGCGGGATATGGTAGCTAAACTAAAGACCCCCAAAGAGCCGGTTAACATCGCCCTGGTGGGCAAGTACGTCGAGCTTCAGGACGCGTATTATTCCGTTCGAGAAGCGCTGTCGCATGCGGGCCTGTACCATGACCGTCAGGTGAACCTGTTATGGGTGCACTCCGAAGAACTGCAGTGCGATAACAATATGAGCCTGTTGAAATCGGCACAGGGCATCATCGTTCCCGGAGGCTTCGGTTATCGGGGTATCGAGGGCATGATAACTGCGGCCAGCTACGCCCGCCAGAACCATATCCCATATTTAGGATTATGCCTGGGTATGCAGGTCATGGTTATTGAATTCGGCCGCTATGCTCTGGATAGTAATCTGGCAAACTCCACGGAGTTCGACCCGGAAACTCCATATCCGGTTATAGACCTTTTACCCGACCAGCAAAATATTAGCGATATGGGCGGCACCATGAGGCTCGGCACTTATCCATGCCATCTGGTATCTGGAACAAAGGCAGCTCAGGCGTATAACGTGGATACGGTCAACGAGCGCCACCGCCATCGATATGAGTTTAACAACCGGTTCCGCGAGCAGCTCGAGCAAAAAGGTCTTATTCCCTCTGGATTGTCTCCGGATAATCGACTGGTTGAAATAGCGGAAGTCAAAGACCATCCCTGGATGGTGGCCTGCCAGTTTCATCCCGAGTTCAAGTCACGACCGAACCGTCCGCACCCGTTGTTTGCCAGCTTTATAGGAGCCGCCAAGGAGACCCTGGTAGAAGGTGCTCAGGTGACCTTACCGCTGTCATGAAATTACTTATGGAGGAATAAATGCGACTCTTTCTGGATACGGCGAATATCGAACACATACGTCACGGTGTAAGGCTAGGCGTCATCACCGGGGTTACTACCAATCCCAGCCTGATATCCAAAGAGGGCAAGGTGGATTTTAAACGGCATGTGCAGGAAATCTGCTCTATAGTTCCCGGCCCGGTATCGACCGAGGTGCTCAGCCAGGACGCTGCTGGCATGGTCAACGAAGCCAGGCAGGTTGCTTCCTGGGCAAAAAATGTTGTGGTGAAAATACCGGCCAGCCTGGAAGGTGTGGAGGCAACACATCAGCTAGCCAAAGAAGGCATTAAGGTGAATTTCACACTGTGTTTCTCCGTAAATCAGGCCCTTCTGGCGGCGGCAGCTGGCGCTACTTTTGTAAGTCCCTTCGTCGGCCGACTTGATGACATCGGCGAAAATGGCATAAGATTAGTCAAAGAAATAGTCGCGGCTTACCAGAATTATCCCGACTCCATAAAAACTCAGGTACTCGCTGCCAGTATCCGGCATCCCCAGCACTGCATCGAAGCAGCGCAGGCTGGCGCCCATATAGCCAGCGTCCCCTACCAGGTATTGATACAGATGATCCAGCATCCGTTAACAACCATCGGAATAAAACGCTTCGTCGAAGACTGGGAGAAGGTAATGGGCACTAAAAGTGGAGGCGTCAAATAGTATTAAACAATTCAATAACATTACACGAGAGGTACTAACATGAACGTTGCTGAACTTGATAATAAAACACGAGATGAACTGATCGAGATGGCCAAACAACAGGGCATCGAAGGATACAGCGGCCTGAAAAAGCAAGACCTGATTATGAGGCTTGTTCAGGCGCGGGCTGAACAGCAGGGCTATCTCTTTGTGAGTGGCATACTGGATATCGTCGGCGAAGGCTATGGCTTCTTACGCCAGGAAAGCCTTCTACCGGGGCCGAATGATATTTACATCTCCAATTCCCAGATTCGGCGTTTCGGCCTGAGGCCGGGCGATACTGTATCCGGACAGGGCAGGCCGCCAAAAGAGGGCGAAAAATATTGCAGCCTCATCCGCGTTGAAGCCATTAACGGCATCGACCCGGAGCAGTCCAGAAGCCGGCCTCATTTCAATACGCTGACACCTACTTTCCCGAATAAGCTGTATAACCTGGAAACAAATCCTCACTACCTGTCTACGCGTCTTATCAACCTGGTCTCGCCCATCGGTCGCGGCCAGCGAGGACTGATAGTTTCGCCCCCTAAGGCCGGCAAGACCGTGCTGCTCAAGCATATAGCCAACGCCATAACCACCAATTACACCGACCCTCATCTAATGGTCTGTCTCATCGGCGAAAGGCCGGAGGAAGTTACAGATATGAAGCGTTCCGTTAAGGCCGAAGTTGTAGCTGCTACATTCGACGACCTGGCGGAGAATCAAACGCGCGTGGCTGAATTAGGACTGGAACGCGCCAAGAGGCTGGTCGAAATAGGTAAGGATGTAGTAATCCTGCTCGATGGCATCACGCGGCTGACACGAGCTTATAACCTGGCAATGCCGCCGAGCGGCCGTACACTGTCGGGAGGCATCGATTCCGTAGCCCTGTATCCGCCGAAGCGCTTCCTGGGCGCCGCCCGGAATATGGAGGAAGGGGGCAGCCTGACCATCATCGCTACCTGCCTGGTCGATACGGGCAGCCGTATGGACGAGCTTATTTATGAGGAGTTCAAAGGCACGGGTAATATGGAATTACACCTGGACCGGCATCTGGCGGAAAAGAGAATATTCCCTGCCCTGGACATACTACATAGCGGTACACGCCGTGAAGAACTTCTGCTTGACGAAACTACCCTCAAGCAGGTCTGGTTGCTGAGACGCATTGTAAATATGCTGGCTGAAGATTCACCGAATAGCAGCGAAGCTACCGAGAGGCTGCTTGACCGTTTGTCTAAGACTCAGACCAATGCCGAATTTCTGGCTACACTGTCGAAAGATATATAGGAGAACATCTGCCCGCGACAGTCGCCGGCATGAGTTTTCTGTTGACTTTCAAACATTTCGTGTTATGATAGCAAACAATAATGCCTGGAGGAAGCAATGAAAATAGGAGCTGCAGGTACTGCACTGGCTATTCTGCTGCTGGCGGTTTGCCTGGCACCAATTCCTGCCCAGGCTGAAGCCAGTTATCTTACTCTGAATATATCACAGGGGCCCGTGGGAACAAATGTTACCATTCCCTCAGTGACCGGCTACGGCCTCGGTAATTATGAGCTTTACTGGGGCGAAACCGATACGCTAATCGGGCAGGGAGAAATCAAGCAGGGTGTGTCTTCTATAGGTTTTATTACCCCGGAGGCTACGCGGGGCAAGCACGCGGTCACCCTGAAAGTAGCCGGCACATTTTATGCTACCGAGTTTACCGTCATTCCGGCAATCGGCCTGAGCAGCACCAGCGGCACCGTGGGTTCGAACCTGACCATAGCCGGAAAAGGCTTTAACGCCAATGAATCAAATATACAGGTGCTATTTGATAATAGTGCGGTACAGAGCAGCATAGTGGCCGGCAGCAAGGGAAGCTGGCAAATAACCATTAAGGTCCCCGCAAGCAGCAGAGGTGACCATATTATCGACGCTTCCGGTACCACACCAGCTTCGGAGGTCGAAGACAAGAAATTTACCATAACCCCGGAGATAATGATCAATCCCACCTCCGGATGGGTGAACACCATGGTCGACATTTACGGCAGCGGATTTGCCAGTGGAGAGACAAACATAAAAGTTACTTACGATGGCGGAACGGTGAAAACGGATATAGGAGCCGATGCTAAGGGTTCGTGGCAGTCCAGCTTCTCTATCCCATCTTCGTCACAGGGCAGCCACGACATAAGAGCTTACGGAGCGATTACTAACGAAGGTGATTTACAGGCAGCCACCTTTTCGGTATCCCCCGGCATAAAGCTTGAACCTGTTTCCGGCTACCTTGGCGGCGCTATTTACGTTGGCGACGGCCTGTATATCAGCGGTGTCGGATTCGGTGCCAACGAGACAGGCATAAAAGTCACTTTCGATGGGTCTCTGGCCCTGAGCGATATAACCGCCGATGCTCACGGTTCATGGACAGGCAGATTGGATGTCCCTTCATCCAGCAGGGGTGAGCATGTAATCGATGCGTCAGGAGAATTCACCAGGGCCAGCGATATAGTTGATACTATTGTCATAGTCTCCCCCAAGGTTGAATTGAATCCAGATTCCGGAGCTATCGGCAGTGACATCACTATTCATGGCACCGGGTTCGCCGCTGATGAGGTCGTTACCATAAGCTTTGACGGTACTAAAATAGCCTCAAACACGTCTACTGACGCCAAGGGCGTGTTTACTACCAGCTTCAAAGTCCCGGAAAGCAAGTCTGGCGACCATACAGTAACTATAACTGACCCTACGGCCTCAGTTTTTTCTCTGAATTTCAATGTGGAGTCCACGCCACCCTTGACTCCGAACCTCATCTCACCAGAAGCGGGAAGCGAGTTCAATTTCTTCCATAAATCAAGTGTCAGCTTCCGCTGGACGGCTGTGGAGGATCCCAGTGGAGTCTATTACATACTCGAAATAAGCCCCAGCCCGGACTTCGTTGGTACCATGATCCATAAGGAAGGCTTAACCTCAACCGAATATACTCTTTCCTCTGGCGAAGCTCTGGGCAGAGGCAGCTACTATTGGCGAGTCAGGGCGGTGGATGGTGCCGGCAATCAGGGCGATTGGACAAACAGCCAGTTATTTAAGATCGGCGGCTTCGATTGGTGGCTTGTCATAGCTATTATAGCCGGCCTTTCGGTTGCAGGTGGGATTATCTGGCGTTTCGTTCACGTGGGCCGTCATGACAGCTGGAAATAAAGCTGCAAACTTGACAACCTGAACCTAATAGCATAATATGACACAAATTAACCAATATGTTAACATAAAGTAAGGAGGTATCATGAGACTATTGGTTATCGGACTAGGACAATGTGGCTCCAGAGTCGCCGACCAATTTGTCCGCCTCAATAAGCGGGCAGCAGCGCAGTGGGGCATAAATATAGTCACGGGAACCTTCGCCGTAAATACCGATCAGACGGACCTGACTGGCTTGAGCAATATCGGTACCGATTTTATGCACCGTATTCTCATCGGTGGCCGCAAGACCTGGGGACACGGGGTAGGCAAGGTAAACGAGATGGGCGCTGAATTGGCCAGAGAAGATGGCGACAAGGTAGTCGATGCCGTAAGGACGGCGTCAAATTTCTACCAGACACACGCTTTCATGCTGGTAGCCGGCGCGGCCGGCGGTACTGGCTCCGGCGCCATTTCGGTCATCGCCCAGATGCTTAAGGAACGATACGTGGGCAAGCCGGTATACGCCCTGGTTGTGCTTCCCTTCGAACACGAGGAAATGGCAGAACTCAGGAGTGTTTACAATACGGCTACCTGCTTGAAATCAATACAATCGGTGGCTGACGGCGTATTTCTGGCCGACAACCAGCGCTACGTAAGGAAAGACGCCAGTCTGGCCATGAACCTTGACAGGATAAACGCCACTATCGCCGAACCGTTCTACGATATGATGTGTGCCGGTGAAGTGACCAGGTTCAAATACGTAGGCGCCAAAGTGCTGGACGCCGGCGATATTATGCAATCGATAGACGGCTGGACCGCAATCGGTGTCGGCCGAACTTCCATTCCTCGCGCCTTTCGCTTTCCCTGGGAGTTGAATAAAGTTAGCTTTAAGGAAAAGGGCGACGAGAGTATGAGGGCGATGCAGGCCATGGATGCGGCCTTCAGTGAGCTATCCGTAGGTTGCAGCCCCGAAGACGCCGGCAGGGCCTTGTATCTGCTTTCAGCGCCCGCTAAGGACATGTCTATGGACATAGCCAAGGGTCTTGGCGATTATCTCAGAGAACTGGCCGAGAACGCGGTAATCAGAGCCGGTGACTTCCCCAGAGGCGGTGTAAGCGTAGATGTTACCGTCATATTGTCACAGCTCGCCTTCGTCCAGAAGATAAGAGACTACTACGATAGGGCTACGGCCTTTGCCACCACCCAGAAAGAGCGGATTAAGGAGACTACCGGCAGGCTCCGCGATATGGAAGAAGCTGCCAAGGGCTTGCCCAGCCTTATTTAGTCGAACAAAATGTAGGGACAGGTCTGAAGACCTGTCCGAACAGAAAAATCAACGGGACAGACCTGAGGTCTGTCCCGTTCTTATTTAAAAATCCGCTCATTGTGAGCTCGTCGAACCATTGCGGATTTCATATATCGGCGTAGTTTAAACCCCGCGAACAAATTCAACATGTAGCCAGGAGGCTTTAGCCTTTTAATTAACGTTTAACATGTAACCACGGGGTTTTAACCCCGTGACCCCGACCTTAAAAGGTCGGGGCTACAAAGCCTGTTTTGATAATTGGTGCTTTGAATTTGTTTGTTATTTGTCGCTTGTGATTTTGGATTTCCCAGCAGGTTACCGCCGAGCACCGGCCCCAGGATTTAGAAGGTTTGTCGACTAATCAGCCAAAACTCCCCTGGCCTTTCTGGGAACACAGTTGTCGGCTGCCTGAACGGCCAGCGCCAGGCTCATCAGATAGTCATCGTGGCCGTCACTGCTGTCGACAAAAAAGTTCAAGGTCTGACTGGGCCGGTAAACGGATTTGGCCTTCTCCAGTTCGAAAAACATTTCCTGGTAATCTTTCGACCCATCCTGTTTGTATAGTTTGAGCCTGCCCGAGTTTATAGCAGCCAGCAAATCGAAACCAATCTCTGACTTGGTCTTTTGACTGAATTTGACTGGTACTACCTTACCTCCCAGAGACTTACGTAAAAAACCGGTAATCGGCTCGCCTATGCCTGTAGCATCGGCCGCGATCCGACTGCATTTCCAGATGCTCTTAAAAATGTCCACCATTTGCGGGTACAGTTCCGCATGCTTTTTACCCACCCAACTGTAGTGCTCCACTATGTGGATTTCGGGTTCAGCTCCTACTGCGCCTGCCGCTGACGGCCTGATTTCCGCAACAGTTATTACGGTGGCATCCCTGCCCGAGCGGACCAAGACATCATCCTCCAGCAGTTCCGATTCACCGGCGAAGTCGATACCGGCTACGTACACCATGCCATCCTCTGGCCGGCCAAGCCTGGAATGATCACCGCGAATCTGTTCTATTTGTTGATTCGTTAAAAAACCGCCGCCTCCGCGAATCGGCATCAGCGCATACTGTGTACGAAACAGAGGGTGGTCTTCGCCGAGCCTCTGGCGCTCGGCCTCAACAAACGACTTGTAGCTGGGATTATATTTGGCCACTTCCTGCCAGTCATAACGGAAGTGTCTCCTGATACTATCTTTCTTCTCCAGCTCCAGATTGGTTTGCTTTATTTCTTCGAGCAGAGTCGTATCGTCCCAGGTAGTTCCGTAGTGGACCGTAGTGGCATTCGAAGACGACACCATCGGCCTGAATTCCTTCGTATATTTGTCCCTGGTAACGTCCTGCGATTCATCTATTTCCAGCAGAATGTCGGCCGTATGCCCTACCACGGACGCCGATTCATCCGCGGAAAGAAATATCTGCCGGGCGTTACCCAGTCTTACCATGTATCCGGCTTCTGTAAACCAGATGCCTCCAAAGCCGAAATCGTTCAGCCTTTCTTTAAGACGGCTAATTGAAATGATTGTTTGCGGCTTAAATGTGGGAGAGCATTTGATTATATTGCCGCCCGCGGCCATGAACATAGTCAGCAGCAATACTTCCAGATGGACCGAAAGCTCGTTCTTGCCGCCCTGTCGGGCAATCTCCACCGAAAAAGTAAGCCCCAGATTGCCCTGGATGCTTTCGATTATGGCCCGGGACACTTCCGCTTGATAGGGACGTAGCTTCATATAAAATCAAAGGAGCTTTGACCTTATTTTATTATAGCTTTGACCCCAAGTGGGATGGCTATCTCCGTCAAAACCCTGGTAATCGCCTCCTTGAGCGACTTCTTCTGTTCTTTGGTTATGTTATAGCGCGCGGTCACCAGCCGGGCTATGGTGGTGGCCAGTTTTAGATGGAGGTCGAACTTTTCGGGTGCGGCTACGATCAGTTCTCGCAGCTTGACCCGGAGTATGGCTATCTCCTCGTCTATACCCTCTACACCACTGGCCTCCTCGAGCTCAAGCCTTTCAGCTTCATTAAGTGCCTGGCCGTAAAATACGCGTCTTTTGCCTTTTACGCTGTTCTTTTTTACCATCTTCAATCGTTTTTATAAGTCCGTAGACCAGAGCGTAAGCCGCCAGGTCATACCTCCGACTGTCCAGCGCCACCTTTAACAGCTTGGCCATTTCAAACGGGATAATAGCACTTTTGTTCTATTTTCAACAAGAAAAACTTGTCGCACATCTACGCCATCGGTACCTGTGTGAGGCATTAGGGTAAATCATGGTGTTGTGCTATACTATGCGGCATTATGAAACGCATGCTTACAGCTGTTCTGCTGATTGGAACACTTCTTCCCCTGCTCGCCTGCACCAGCGCGGCTCAAAAAAGCGTGGAGCAGGGTGACACTTATTTTATGCAGCAAAAATGGGATGAAGCCATCAGTGAGTATGGGAAGGCCATAACAGAAAATCCCGAGATGACCGACGCCTACATCAAGCGCGGTCAGGCTTACGCCGCCAAGGAGGACTGGAATTCTGCTCTGGGGGATTTTAATAAGGTCATCGAACTGGACCCGAAGTCGGTTGCAGCTTACAGTCAACGTGCTGCCATCTATCACGCGCAGAGCCAATGGGATTTAGCTCTGGGCGACCTGAATCGGGCCATAGAACTGGACCCTACTGTAGCCGCCGCTTACAGCAACCGGGGCTGGACGTACGCCTCCAAGGGGCAACTTGATTTAGCCCTGGCTGATTTGAACAAGGCCATCGAGCTGGACCCAAATCTGGCTGAGGCTTACTACAATCGAGGTCTTATCTATAAATCTCAGCAGAACTGGGATATGGAAATTGCAGATATAACGCGGGCAATTCAGCTCGATCCGTCCAACTACACGGCCTACAACGACCGCGGCTCGGCTTATACTTATACTGGCAAATTCGACCTTGCCATTATCGACTTGAACAAAGCCATTGAGCTCAGGCCGGACTACGGCCTCGCTTACTTTAACAGAGGTACGGTCTATAAGGAACAGGGAAAGCAGGAAGAAGCTATTGCGGATTTTTCCAAGGCCCTGGAACTTGAACCAAATTTAGTGCCAGCCGGTCAGGAGCTCGCCGACCTGTTAACCAACCGCGGTTATGAATACAGGGCAAATGGCCAGAACGATCTAGCCGAAGCGGACTTCAAGAAAGCTATTGAGATCGACCCCACTCTGAGTACGGCTTATTTCCAGTTGGGTTCACTATATAATGATGAGGGACAGTGGGAACCGGCTCTGACTAACCTTGATAAAGCCATTCAACTTGAGCCGGACAATCCCAATATGTATAACAACCGTGGATATACGTATTCGCGCATGGGGCAACTCGAGGCGGCCATCACGGACTTAAATAAAGCGATTGAACTTAAGCCGGACTATGTGCTGGCTTACTTTAACAGAGCTATTTATTATTACAATACAGGCAGGCCTGACAAAGCTATTGAGGATCTCAACAAGGTTATTCAACTAGACACCGATTCTGAGATGACGGCACTTGCCAAAGACAGAATTTCCGAAATTCAGAGACAATAAGCCTTTCACCTCGGTTCACCACCGCCAAATTCTAAATTCCAATATCTAAATCACAAACAAATTCAAAAATATGAGACGGAAGTAAGATGGTCTTTCCTATTTAGAAAATTAGGATTTAGATATTATTTGGGATTTGTTGCTTGGGATTTATAGTTTTTGTGCCAAGAAGTCCGTTACTTTTTCCGCCATTACTTCCTCGTAGCCCCACCAGATGTGATCCGCGCCCTGGATGATTTCAGATTGCTTCGGCTCCGCTGCTTCTCTGCCCATTATCTCAGCCTGCTTCACCGGCACGACCGTGTCATTACTGCCGCTTATAAGCAGCTTGGGGATGGAGCAGTTTTTTAACGATGAAATTTGCTCCGGCCCTGGAGGCATTGATATCAAGGCCAGCGCCTTGACCCTGTCATCGGCAACGGCAACCGGTAACGCTACCATCGCTCCGAAGGAGTACCCGGCCAGCCCCACTCTACCCTTATCTACCTCCGTTCCGGACACGAGCCAGTCCAAAGCGCAAGTAACATCTTCCTGCTCGGCCAGCCCGCCACCGAACCTGCCCTGGCTGCCACCCACACCGCGAAAATTGAACATAAGGGCCACAATAGACTTACTCACCAGAGCTCTACTTACCGAGCGGACGACATTATTGTCCATGGAACCGCCGTAAAGGGGATGCGGATGGCACACAACTACTGCAGGAAATACTCCCTTGCTGTCAGGTAGATAGCACAGACCTTCAAGGCTGAGCTTGCCACATGGAAAATGTACCGGCTCTTGTCTCAGGCCTTTTTCTCCCGTTTTCCGTGCCACCAGGATTCAATTCGGGCAGTGATCTCTTTTTCGTAGCCCTGGTCGCTCGGTGAGTAGTATTGCTTGCCTTGAAGTGAATCAGGTAAATTCTGTTGCTCCACGAAGTGCCCCGGAAAATCGTGGGCGTACTTATAACCATGTCCGTATCCACTTCTTTTCATTAGCCCGGTAACCGGATTTCGCAGGTGAAGCGGCACCGGGTCGTTTCGCGTGCGCTCCACGTCTTCCTGGACTTTTGAATAGGCTTCATACAGCGAATTGCTTTTAGGGGCTGTGGCCAGATAGGCCACGGCCTCAGCCAGCGCCAGGTTGCCCTCCGGCATGCCGACGAAATGAACCGCCTGCTGCGCCGCCACAGCTACGACAAGCGCTTGAGGATCGGCCATCCCCACGTCCTCTGAGGCAAAACGTATCAACCTGCGGACGATATATAATGGGTCTTCACCCGCTTCCAGCATCCGGCCCAGCCAGTATAGTGCCGCATCGGCATCTGAGCCGCGCAGCGACTTATGCAATGCCGAGATTATATCATAGTGCTGGTCTCCGGCCTTATCGTACAGCAAAGCGCGGTGTTGCAGTGCTTCCTCGATAGTCTTAAGGTTAACTGCCCTCGGCCGGTCCGCAGCCGGCATAGTAGCCTGGGCAGCTATTTCCAGGGCGTTAAGTGCCACCCTGGCATCACCGTTCGACATTAGAATCAGGTGCTGCAGGGCTTCATCCTCCAGTTTTACATTTAATTTGCCTAAACCTCTCTCCTCATCCTTGATGGCGCGTTCAACGATTAGCTTCACCTCGGCATCGGTCAACGCGTTCAGAGTATAAACCCGGCATCTCGACAGCAGCGCTGAAATTACCTCGAATGACGGGTTCTCCGTAGTAGCTCCGATGAGCGTTACCACGCCGTTTTCCACGTAAGGTAGTATCACGTCTTGCTGTGTCTTGTTAAATCGGTGAATTTCGTCTATGAATAATATAGTACGCTGGCCCGTGAGCTTACGCCGCTTCCGGGCTTCGTTCACGATGCGGCGCAAATCGGCGACGCCGGCATTTACCGCGCTGAGCGGACTGAAATGGGATTTAGTGACGTTGGCGATTACGTAAGCTAAGGTGGTCTTACCGCTGCCCGGTGGTCCCCAGAGAATCATGGAAGGCAACTGGTCGGCTTCGATGGATTTCCTCAGCACCCGCCCTTCGCCCAGCAGATGTTCCTGTCCCATAAACTCGCTGAAATTACGGGGGCGAATTCTGGCGGCTAAAGGCAAGTCAGCAGGCAGCTCGCCGAGGGCTTCCTCCTCTTTCCCCTTCTTCTCCACCTCGCCCAAATCGAATAGAGTCATGCTAGGCCGTCTTCTTTTCCGCCTCACCGGCGGGTATCAGCCTGGCAGCCCTATCGTAGAAGCTCTTTATCCTATCCAGGTAAATTAACTCGGATACCAGAACGGTTACTTTAACCGAATTCCTTGGCCCGTAGAAATTGCCGTCCCGTATTTCGGCATTCGGCGCCAGCTCACGCAGGCGGTTGCCCAGAGCTTTTATCATATCGACATTGGCTTTCCCGTATGGCGCCACCAGTAAAAATAGGCCTTTCCCCGCATCTTCCAGCTTGCAGTCCACAGATAAACGCATTAAAGCCAGGTCCATGGCCTCCATAGCCCTGAATGTTTCCGAGTTCTTTTCTTCGAATCCGGATTCTCTTCTTAGTGAAAATATGGAGGACGAAAACTGGGTCTTGCCTACCCCTATTGCCGTCCAGCCAAACAAACTCTGTACTATGTCGCCGGCATCCAGTACTTTACCACCAATATTTTTTGAGCCGGCTATTTCACCGGCACACAGTAGGTCGTAGAACGGCAAGACCAGTTCCCGGTTTAGTCCACCCATTTTCTGAGGCTGGGGCACATTACCCAGCAGCCCCAGGCCGCCGTTATCAGCCAGAAATACTGCGTCCGCCACCTTATCAATGGTCTTGAGGCACATGGCAGTATTATGCACGCGCCGGGCATCGTCCAGCTCGGAATCGAACGGTAAAATTAGCAGTGCGTAGATGGGTTTATCTATGTGCCTCTCTTTAAGCATCTGAATCATGACCGGCAGCCCGCCGGAACCCAGGCTGCCCGCGGCACCGGCCACAAAAAGGAAGGCGTCGGTATTGATAAAAGCGCCCAGCCTCATAGCCAGCATCACGCGCTCGGCTTCCTGCTTCATCAGCTTGGCGCCCTCTTCGGTCGTCTTGTTGCCTACTCCGAGGGAGCTGCGTATGGGCACCGCCTTCAGCCAGTCCCAGCCTGATTTGGTCAACTCATTTAAAACGCTCGGTTCGTTATTGACGGCATAGGCACAGGTAATTATGTTGGCCCGCCACTCGGAGCGTGCCATCTTATTAAGTTCGGCAAACTCTCGAGCCAGCCGGCAGCCACAGTCACCGACACCGATAACCATCAATTTCATATGTCTCTATCTCCTCGTCACAAGGTACCAGATATGAACCATTATGTCAAGCAAATCTTTTCACCTGGAACCTGTACAGCTTAACAGGCTCGTCCGACCCTATGCCAGCTTTGGCCCGGCAGATATCTATTTGCTCTTCTACCCTGTCCACACCCTCCAGGTCAGGCAACAACAACCCCCGCCTGAAACCGCATTCCACAATTACGCCGTATTTCTTAGGGTCAAGCTGGTTCGTGCCCGGCACTGGTTCGGGTTCAGTCAGAACATCCACGCTGTATTCCAGTTCCTTCAACTCGTCGGGCAGCACCGGCCAGAATCTTGGGTCCTGTGTCGCCGAGCTTATGGCATTGGCCACGATTTCTTCGGCCACGTTGGCCTGGGTTGGCGCAAAGGTGCCGATGCAACCCCTCAATTCGCCGTGTTTCTTTATGGACACGAACACGCCAGCCTTTTTCCGCATCTCAGCATTCAGCTTTCGAGGCCTGTAAATCTTGCCTTCCGTAATGTATCTTTCCACTGCCTTGCGGGCCAATTCAATTACAGGTGAGCGCGCTTTAGCCATTCTAAATGTGCTCTTTCGCTTATCTAACTATTATTCCTGCATAACCCACGACACTTCGGTAGTCGCCCGAAGCATCGCCGCTGGTCTGATATTTGACCAGTTCGGCTTTAGTAGCTCCCAATTCTTTGGCCGCGGAAATGAGCACCGTCACCGGAGCGTACCCGCACATCGATATATCAAGTATGGCAACGCGTTCCAGTAACTCATCCACGTCCAGATTTAAAATAGCCTCAATCGCCTTGTTATCTTTCTTTCTCGCCGCCTCTTGAGGCTCATAATGTGTCATATCGCTGCTGGCCAGGATTACAACCTGCCTTTTGGACTCCTTTATGGCGCCGGCTAATTCTTTTCCGATTTTCTTATATACGCTGCCGCGTGCATGAGCTAGAATTATGGGCACTATCCTAACATCTGCCTTGAAATACTGCAAAAATGGCAGCTGTACCTCGAGCGAATGCTCGTATTGATGCGCCGCCTTGTCTTCCTCCAGATAGCTGGATGATGACAAAATTTTCTTTGCCAGCTCACCATCTATCTCCACCTCACCCAGCGGTGTTATCCACGAGCCATCGGTCATGATGCTGAATTCCTTGCCTTGTCCCGTATGATTAGGGCCGAGCATGATAACCGTGTCCTTTAGTTTAACCCTGGAGATAACCGCTCCGGCCACCACGCCCGAGTAAATGTAGCCGGCATGGGGCGACACCAGGCCTATGGCATCTACCTTGGCTGCCCTGTCATTGACCATGCTCTCCAGCATCCGCTTCAGCCCGGGAGCTGAGCCCGGATAGAACTGTCCCGCGGCAACAGGCTCTCTAATCATGAACGCCTCCCTGAGCTGGCGTAAATTGACGGACCCAGCCTTTAGTCTTGATATTGAGCTCGGACCCGCAGAACTTACATTTCGAACCGTCCACGCCCACTACATCCACCTGAAACCCGTATCTTTCGACGACCACGTTGCCACAACAATAGCAGACCGTGTTTTCCGCGGTGTGTCCGGGAACATTACCGAGATATACGAAACGTAAACCTGCCTTCCGGCCGATATCGTAAGCTTTTTCCAGGGTTGCTACAGGCGTCGCCGGCAAATGGGTCAAGTTATATTGCGGATAAAACCGGGTCACATGCCATGGTGTCAGCTCACCCAACTCATCGCGCATCCAGCTGGCAATGTCCTTTAGCTGTTCCTTATCGTCATTCATAGTAGGGATAATATTGGTTATCACCTCTACGTGCATTTTCCACTTTTCTTGCGCCCGCTGGGCCACGTCCAGAATGCCCCGCCAGCTTTGGATTTTAGCCAGGTCTCGATACAGCTTATCCGTAAAGCCTTTGATATCAACCCTCCAGGCGTCCAGATAAGGGCCTATCATGTCCATAGCTTCGGCAGTCAGATAGCCATTGGTCACGTATCCGGTATAAAGGCCGGCTTTTTTAGCCAGTTTTGCCGAGTCGAGCGTGTACTCGAACCAGATGCTTGGTTCGTTATACGTCCAGGTTATACCGTCGCAGCCGTGCTGTTTAGCCATCTGCACCGCCTCTTCTGGCGGCAGGTAATGCGATTCGCCTGCCATATCAGACGGCGTCTCGATGCACGAAATCTGCCAGTTCTGACAGTGCCGGCAGTGGAAATTACAGCCCCACGTTCCCAGCGATAAGGCCGAACTACCGGGGAAAAAGTGGAACAGCGGCTTCTTTTCTACAGGGTCGACGGCTATCGAGGAGGCCTGCGCGTAGTTTAGAACATGAAGGACGCCGTCATCGTTTCGCCGCACCCGGCAAACGCCGAATTTTCCGGGGTTAATGACACAGCGCCACTGGCAATCGAGACACCTGACTCTGGATTCCGGAAGCTTCTCGTAAAGATATACTTCGACTACGGGATCTTTCACATACCAATTATATCACCGAGAAGCTGGTGGTGTAATAGATTAGCCTGAACTTAGCCGCCCAAATATCACTCCAGTACCTGAGCGTCAATCCGCAGCAGGCCCGGGTTAACCATCCGCTGACTATAATGGGCAACGTGGTCAATACCGGCGACCAGGCCGGCAACTACAACCTGTTACTCAAAATAAACGGCCAGGTGGAGCAGACCAGGATGGTCAGCGTCGGCCCGCATGCTTCTCAGCCAGTTAAATTCACCATATCAAAATCACAACCCGGCACCTATACGGTAGATATCGGCAGTCAGCGGCAGGCCTTTACCGTTCTCGGCAATAGCCCCAGTAAAAGTTCAACTTCTAACAATAATGTAATTATCCTTGTGGCTATGGGCATCCTGGCACTGGTAGCCGTTGTCCTGTTCGTCAGCCGCCATTCTGCCTAACCAGCACTACCCGGTACTTTCCGTCTACCCTGGCCAAAAACTCTGGACAAGGTCTAAGAGTTCGTTTACAATGACCTGAAAATATCGCTTTTTGAAGGTGTCGCCATGATTTTAGAACTGAACGAGTCCCAGAAAATACTCAAGAAAAACGCCCGCGATTTCATGGAACGTGAAATTATACCCATCGCCGACGAATACGACCGCAAATACCATCCTCTGCCTAAGGACGTAGCCCTCGGCCTGTTGAAAAAACTACTGCCACTGGGTTACGTGGGCTCTACATTGCCCCCCGAATTGGGCGGGCAGAGCCTGGACATGGTATCTTACGGCGTGCTCGGCGAGGAGCTGTCCCGCGCTTATCTCAGCCTGGGCATGATCGTGCTGATACAGGATGGCAGCGTGCTGCCGGTAATAGTAGCTCACGGCACACCGGAGCAAAAGGCAAAATATATTCCACAGATAATGTCGCTGGAAAAGATAACCTGCTTTTGCCTCACCGAGCCGGATGTCGGTTCGGGCGCCCGCGACCTCAGTACTACAGCGGTAACGCAGGGAAACCATTACATTATAAACGGCACCAAGACATGGATAACCAGCGGCGGCATCTCCGACCTGGCCGTGGTCTTTGCCTCCACCGATAAAAGCAAGGGAGCCAGGGGCATTTCCGCTTTCCTCGTCGACCGGATCGAGTCGCCATACTCCGGCCGCGAACTGCCTAAACTGGGCTGCCGCTCCTGCCCAACGTCGGAACTGAGCTTCGAGGACTGTAAGGTACCGGAAGCCAACCTCATCGGCACGCCGGGAAACGCCTATTTACTGGCACTCGGAGAGTTGTGCAAACTGCGTGTAGCCGTAGGTGTGGGCGCCATAGGTTTGTGTCAGGCGGCACTGGACGCGGCCATTAACTACGCCCGAGATAGGAAGCAGTTCGGCCGGCCCATCGGCAGCTTTCAGCTAATACAGGAAATGATTGCCGATATGGCTATAATGACCGATGCCATCCGCTTCATCTGTTACAGGGCTCTTTACCTCATCGGCAAGGGCGAGACTCCGTTTAAAGAAGCGTCCATGGCCAAGGCATTCAGCACCGAAACGGCGGTCCAGGTAACTTCCAAAGCTATCCAGGTCCACGGCGCCTATGGCATATCCGAAGAGTATCCCGTAGAGCGATACTTCCGCGACGCCCGTACGCTTACCTTTCCCGATGGCGCCACCCAGATTCAGAAACTGGTCATCGGCCGGGAACTTCTGGGCATTTCAGCCTTTGTCTAGGACTTCATAAAACCATGTTAATTATCGGCGTAACCGGCAACCTGGGCACCGGAAAAACTACGGTGTCACAGATGCTTGTCGAACTCGGCGCCAGACATATAGAAGCCGATGAACTGGGGCATGAGCTTCTCCAACATGACAAAGTAGCCCGCAGGCAAATCGTAAACGCCTTCGGCAAGTCCGTCCTAAGTTCAAGCGGCCAAATAGATCGCGATAAACTGGCCAAATTGGTTTTCGACGACACAGAGGCGCTTTCCAGGCTTAATCAGATAACCCACCCCCGTATACTTCGTTTGGTCAGGCAAAAAATAGATGAATATCGTAAGTCGGGTGCCAGAGTAGTAGTTATCGAAGCCGCCCTGTTGATCGAAGCCGGCTGGAAGTCGCAGGTGGACCAGCTGTGGGTGACCACCGCGCCGGAAGCCACCATAGTTCAGCGGCTGATGAAGTCACGTGGCATGACTGAAGAGCAGATACTTGACCGCCTCCGGGCTCAGATGCCTCAAGAAGAAAAGGCCAGGCAGGCCGACGTGGTAATCAATACCGATTGTCCTATCGGCGAACTCAAAGTAAGAGTAAAAGAACTATGGAAGAGGCTTCCTACAGGAAGCAATCTTTAAACAGGTCACCACGGCCAGGCCAGTAAGAAGGCAAGAACAATCCCCAGCATAGCCCCGGCAGCCACCTCGAACTTGGTGTGACCGATAAGTTCACGTAAACGCTGCTGGAACTCAGGATTATTTTTAAAAAGCTCCTCCAGGATGCGATTTAACATCGTGGATTGAGTGCTTACGGTCTGCCGCACTCCAGCAGCATCATACATCACTACAATGGCAAAGAAAACGGATATAGCGAAAACCGCTGAGCCTACGCCGTAAACTATGCCTACAGTCGTGGCCAGCGCGCAGACTACGGCAGCGTGGGAGCTGGGCATACCTCCCATGGTAGTCAGGTACGAAAAACTTAGACGCCTAGCTTTTATCGATTCAACAACGACTTTCAATATCTGCGCCAGGGCCCAGGCCACCGCCGGTACCCATAATGCCTTATTAGCCAGGACTGCTTCCAAATTTTTCTCCTTTTTACGTGGTGGTAAACTGCGAAAGACAAGAATTATACCACAGGTGTGACCTTATACTCACGTGCGGGTTGGCAGAACAGAGTAGTTTGTGGTAGGGAACGACTCAATCAGTTTTCTGAATGGTCTTGTACACGTCCAGGTCGCCTATATCCAGCCATGGTTCGCTGAATATATAGGCCTGGACTTTATCTACTTCCACCAGATACGATATGAAGTTCCCCAGATTGTCTCTACCTTCTGTGCAGCACTGAAATAGAAGTGGGAATATACGCGGTGGAAAGATATAGCAGGCAATAGCTACCAAGCTTGATTCCGGATGGGCCGGTTTCTCCGTAAACTTAACAATCCTGTTGCCCTTTAATTGGACTACTCCGAATTGCACGGCTTTACTTTTATCGCCGATATCATAAACAGCCACCAGCGCATCTCTGCCTTTATAAGCCTTTATGAAGCTTCCGAGGCTGAACTCGAAGTAGTTATCGGCAGCAATAACCAGTAAATCTTCACCGATGTTCTTGGCCTTGACCCAGTAGTCGATGGAACCAACGGCACCCAACGCTTCTTCTTCTCTGGAAACCGGCTCCACACATAGGGTAATCGGTCGTTCCAGCGTGCTCTGCCACTGGCGAAAATCGTCTCCGAATTTTTGATTGATGTTTACCAGTATGTCTATGCCCGCCGGAATTTTTTCGATTAGGTGGCTTATGATAGGCTTACCTTTGTACTCCAGTAGAGCCTTGGCTTTGTATTGAGTTAGCGGGTAGAGCCTTGTCCCGAAGCCGCTGGCCAGTATTAGACTTTTCATAGGCTGAGTTCCTGTAGCCGCTGAGCCTTAACCTGCTTATTTGATGCCCGATTCCTCGCCATAGATACGCTCTTTCCAGCGGACTCCCAGACCTACGAGCTCTCGCCAGAAACCGTACAGGCCGGCTGCGTACCAGAAGGAAAATCCGATCGGGTGCAGGAAGGTTGACAGCAGAGATTGTCTGAAATGGCGTTCTACCAGCCACCGCATCAGCAGTATCATGCCCACCTGAAAAACGATTATGTATCTCCAATCGGTCGGCGCTGCTTCTCCAAGAAAGCCATTCCACAGCCAGTAAAACGGGGCCAGGCCAAAGACGAAGGCAACTGCCAGTAGCCCGACCAATGCTACCGGCGATAATGCGGCTATGGAATACATCCATTTTACAAACCCTTCCCACATAGCCCCTACGGTACGATACATCCGGCATTGGAACACGGTAGACAAATCGATAGCTTCGTGCCGGCCGCCGTGCCGGACGGTTTCAACGCCCAGCCAAACGTCCTCCAGTATCTTGTCCTTTACGGCGAGATGGCCGCCGATACGCCAGTATTCGTCCCTTCGAAACAGGAGAAACTGACCTATGGTAACAGAAGGCATTCGCCCTACGTGGCGATGCACCCACCACAGAGGCAACCAGGTCATCAAAATGAAATACATTATGGGTAAGGCTAACTTCTCCGGAAGAGATTCAGCCATCTGCCGCGGAAAACCGGAGAGTAATGAGAGGTCAAGGTCGATAGCCGCCCCCAGAGTGCTGCGCACCATACAAGGTTCGCTCGTGGTGTCGGCATCTATAAAAAGCAGCCAGGAACCCTGCGCATTTTGCGCCAGCTGGTAGCAGGCAAACGGTTTGCCCGCCCACCCCGGAGCCAGCGGTTTACCTTTTATTAGCCGGATTCGCTCATCTTTAGCCGCGATTTTATCCACAATCTGGGCAGTCCGGTCTTCGGAATTGTCATCCAGGACGATTACTTCAAAATTGGAATAATCCTGTTCTTGTATGGACTTGAGGCAATTTTCAATATTTTGCTCTTCGTTTCTGGCAGGGATCAATACAGAGACAAGTGGCCCGGGCTTCGATATACGTCGGTTGCAGTCCGGTCTCTTTAGCGACCGCAAGTTGACAACAAGATTAATGGCCAATACGACCATCAAAACTGCAATTACTGCCTGATATAACATGTTTTAACTCTCACTGTGTCGTCCTACTTACGCTGCCCTTCTATCGTGAATCCAGGTGATGAGCTTGCCCTTCAATTTTGGCTTGGTGGTCCTCAGGTCATGCCAATGCTTGACAGCCAGTATGGCCATGACGCAGATGGTGAATAGCGGTTCTAACGAAAGCCCTTTGGCGACGATTAGATAAATAGTCGTCGCTGAGAGAGCGAATACAACTTTCCAGGCATCCACATCAATCAGCAGAAAGGCCAGCAGCATGAATATAAGAACCGAGATTATTATTTCATGCTGCGGCAGTGCTACCAGCACACCCGCTGTAACGGCCAGAGATTTGCCGCCGGCAAAGCGGAGTATCGGACTAAAAGCATGCCCCAATATAGCGCTCAACCCCACTGCCATTACCATGGCATCGGGAAGTCCGAAATAATAATGCGCTAAAACTACAAAAGGTATACCTTTGCCGATATCGGCAGCCATGGCCAGCGCGAAAGCCCATCGTCCCCCTGCCCGCAAAACATTATAAGCACCCGGATTTGCATCGCCATAGGTTCTTATATCCTTGTGCAGGATGGCTCTGCCGATCCACATCGAAAAGGGACAGGCGCCCAGCCCGAAAGCCAGTACCACGAGTATCGCGAAATATAAGATTTCCACTTCTTGCCCTCTAAATTAGCCGACTAACTACCTCGTAATGCAAGGCTTAGCATATAGAATACTCTGTGGCCTGTCAATAGTATTTCCACACGAAATAGCATTGAACCAGCCCTACCGTCAATAGTATCATACGCATAGTGCTTTTTCTACGGCTTCAATTACCGAGATAGGAAGCGAAATAAATGATAAAGAAACTGGGCCAGCATGATATAGAGGTTATTTATGAGATCGTAAACACAGCCGCGCAAGCCTATCGGGGGGCCATACCGGATGACTGTTACCATGAACCGTACATGCCTACTGAAGAGCTGCGCACTGAAATGGGGCGCATGACCTTCTTTGGTTGGAAAGAGAATGGCCGGTTGGTCGGAGTCATGGGGTATCAGCCGATAAAAGACGTAACCCTCATCAGGCACGCTTATGTATTGCCCGAAAGTCAGGGAAAGGGCGTCGGCACCAGGCTGGTCAACTACCTGCGACAGATGACTACCACCCAGCGGCTTCTAGTAGGTACCTGGAAAGACGCTACCTGGGCAGTTGAATTCTATCAAAAGCAGGGATTTATTCTACAGCCGGACAAAGATTTTCTATTAATGCGCTACTGGAATATTTCCCCAAGGCAAATCGAGACCTCTGTCGTGCTGGGCATCGACCTCGAGAACCCCTGGTGTGAGGATTACTGAAATATCAACTGCTCGACAATATCCGCAGCATCACGGACGTATTTAACGCATAGGGTTTCCCGAAGTTTTTTATCCACGAAAGCCTTCTGACCTTCCTCAGTTCCCAGGTCCAGACCGAGCAGATCCCGGCAAATAATCGATCCGTTAATCAGCCCAAACCGCTGGGCGAACTCTCTGACCAGCCTGGTGGTCTCTTCGTGTGCCTTTGCATCCCCGACATTGACCCGTCCATACTTAAGCCCTATGACCATAAAGGCACCGGTAACCGCGCCGCATACCTCTCCTAATCGACCCATGCCTCCGCCGAAAGCGGCGCTCACCTTCAAAGCGGTCTGCAGGTCCATGCCAAACTTCGAGGCGTAAGCCGTGAGCAGAGCTTGAGAGCACATAAAGCCTTCATTGAAACAGGTTACCGCTTTTTCGACTTCGCTCAACTATGTAATCTCCTGACTAACTGTCTGGTTTGTCCTTGGCGGTATCGTGGCTTCGCACGGCACCTTGGTCTGACAGAGGCCGCAGCCGAGATACCGACCTATATAGCCCTCTTCCCTGTGTAATTCTTTAACTATCTCTTTCTGGCGGTTAAATAAGAATTCGAGGCACTTATCCTTGTCGTGCCCGTTCTCGCTGATTGCCCCGGCTGGACAGCGGCTGGCGCACTTTAGACATGAGCCTTCGCTATAAAACAGACAGTTCGCCAGATGGTTTTCATACGTCCTCGCCGTTGCCTCGATTTGGGCATCTGTCACCACACTCCCACACCGCATGGCCATCCCTTTGCATGTGATAAAACCATCGTTCACACTAAACGTACCCAGCCCGGCTGCGTAAGCAATATGCCTCTGAGACCAGTTAGAGGCCAAAAGCCCGGGGACATTTTTTATCTTATAGAAATCGGCCACTTCAGGTGCTATCGCGTGATGTCCCATCTGCTCGACAATTGCGACTACATGGCGTGAAAGCTCATAGATAAAGTCCTGACCTTGCCAGCGCGTATGGTTCCATTTTAGCGACGGGACCATAGTTTCTTGCCGTAAACTCAGCCTTGTCTTGTAAGTAACCGGCAGCACAAATGATATTACGCTTATGTTTACCGAGCGCTCGCTGATATTCTTTGATCGGAGTAGATGCTCCAGGGCCTCTCGCGGCGTCAAGTGAAAAACGCCTATTATAGTCTTGTACTCTCTAAAAATCGGGGCGTCACCGTCCGCAAAACCGACCAGCGGCTCATCAAAGATACGTCCGCCCCCTAATGATTTAAAGCCGTTCAATGGGCTCGCCTGCACGAAGTCCTTGATTGCCTTCTCTAGATAGGCCGCTTGGTCCGCTTCAAACATCTGTCGGCTTCGTTCATCCGCCACCGAACAACCTCCGTGGATTTTCCACCATCAGAGTATTTATCTTTTCTTTACTTACGCCGGCTTCTTCAAGCGCGGGGATGATATTCTTAAATACGTGGACGTACGACCAGTTGGCCAGAAGGGGTTTCATATCATCTGAAAACTCAAAGGGCCGGCCCATACGATAGGCAAAGCAGTCTTGAGATAAGAAAATTCTATCGGAGTAGCCGCCGCCTATCAGGCCTATGAGACAGGCCTTTCTCAATCTATCCGGGAAGATGGCATCTATGCCCAACCGGTCGAAGGCAATATTTACCCCTTTATCCAGCACCGAAATATGGTAGTTCAGGTCCGAGTTGCCACACATATGGCCGATAACGGTCCGCGCAGGATCGGCACCTTCGGAGATGAGCAGGTCGGCCTGTTCTGGCCCCATAGTTCCGGCTTCGGTATGCGTAATGATTGGCACTCCCGTTTCTTTTTGTGCCCTGGCGGATGCTTTAAGCAGCTTCTCCTCGTAGGAGGTTATCCTGCCATGACCGGTGCCCACCTTGATGACACCGGCTTTAACCCCCGTAGTGCCTATGCCCTTTGTAATTTCTGTGACCATGGTCTCACAGAGTTCGGCAACAATATCGTATACCATACTGCGAGCCTTGAAATACCCGGATTTACCTAATTTCTCCGTATAAAAACCCGTGGCAGCAACTATGTTTATACCCAGCCTATCCGACACCATTTTCTGTAGCTCCACGTCCCTGCCCATATCCGTACCGGTAGCATCGACCAGCGTCTTCAAGCCGTGGCCCTTGGCTTCATTTAGCGCCTTGATACAGGCCTCAGCCGCCGCTTCGCGGTCGTAGGGCGGCGCCAGGGCATCGCATTCCCAACCCAGATATGAAAAGACAAGATGCTCGTGCATTAGCGTGACGCCCAGCTCGTCAGCTGAAACGGGACCCAAAACCATATTAATTTTGGCCATTAAACACTCCCTTCACAGGTTTTTTATAGAGGGATATTCGACAAATACTCGTCTAAATTATAGCAATTACTAGCATAGTGCGGTAATATGGGTACGGGCCATGATTTACAAATTTCCAAATTTTGGTAAAATAGTAGTGACAAGTAAACCTTTCGTTGTTCATAGCCGTTATACGAGTTAGGATAGTAATCGATAAAGCAAAAATAAAAAAGGGGGTATGATTCGCAATGAGAAAGTCCAAAGGTCTCCTACTGACAACTGCGCTGATTCTGGCTATGGCCGCAATCTTGGGCGCCTGCGCAGCGCCAGCGGCACCACCGTCGCCGACACCAATACCGCAGAAAGCGAACCAATCGCCGGTAATTTCACAGGTTACGGCGAACCCGCCACAGGTAATCGCTGGAGGCAGCACTACCATTACTGCTGTGGCTGCTGACCCGGATGATGACCCCATCACTTATAGCTGGGCGGCCAGTGGGGGCACCATTACCGGCACAGGCACCCAGGTCACCTGGGAATCTCCAAAGTCACCCGGTAGTTTCACCATAACTTTAACTGTCAGTGACAATCGGGGTGGACAGACCACGGGAAACGTTACAGTTACGGTTCAGCCGACCACGACCACAGTAACGCTGAATCCCATACCTTCGGAGACGGGTACGGTTGACGAGCGAAATGCCACCGACTATACCGTTACCAGGGCTGGAGACGATGACAAAAACGTTGGCTATCGAGCGTTCTGGAGTTTCGATATTTCCAGTCTGGCCGGCAAAGACATCAAAAGCGCTGATTTAAAATTTACCACCGGTCGCATTTCTGGATCCCCGTTCGCCTACAATCAACCGCCAATAGGCTTGGGTGGCATGTGGCTGTGGAAAGACACCTATGGCTCGAAGCTTCCGACTTTCGGATACGTTGGAGCTAAATTGATACACACCACACTCATGTACGAGCCGCCGACCGTTATCGACGTGACCACGGACTTAAAGGTGCCGGCTAGTTATGCCAATCTTCGATTCCAGGTTGAAGCCCTGTTTAACAAAGTAAGCAATGGCAACTACCTTACAGACATGATTGAGTGGTCGTCGGTTGTTCTGGAAGTGACCTACGCCAATCAGTAGAGTTAAGTCGCTACTTTAGCAAAATAGATATTAGTAAATAAAACAGCTGCCCACCATCTTATTAGGTGGGCAGCTGTAACACACCGAAATCCAACTTTTACCACTGCACGAACATGGGCATGACAACGTGTAAGTAGTTATCAGAGCCCACGGGACGGAGGACGCCGGGGCTCGATGAGGTTGTGGTCTCCAGCGCCACCTGTTTTTCACTGAGCACCGACAGGACGTCTGAAAGGTACTTGGCGTTGAAGGCAATCTTTGCCGGTTCGCCGTCTATTAAAGCATCAATCTCACCAACGTTATCGCCGACTTCTTCAGCTCGGGCCGAGATATTCATTTTTCCAGGTGTCAGTTCTACCCCCGGACTGGCCTGCAGCCGCACAATTCCGCTGCCATCGCGTGCAAAAATGGATGCCATCTTTATGGCCCGAAGGAACTCCGCTACATCAACTACAGCCCTGGTGACATAGCTTTGCGGTATAAGCTGCGAGTAATTTGGAAATGCACCCTGTATAAGCTGGGATACCATCTCTATGTTCTTGAGCTTGAATAAAATCTGGCTTTTCTGCTGGCTTACCGTAATCTCAACCGGCTCTTCCCGGTCGGAAAGAAACCGGCCTAATTCGTTGAGTGCACGCGAAGGCACAATTATGGCGGCCTTATTCTTGACTGCAGATAACAGAGTTGTATTGTGCACCGCCAACCTGAAGCCGTCCGCAGCTGCCATGGCCAGCTTTTCTCCATCGAATTCCAGCTGAACGCCGGTAAGTACAGGACGCGATTCTTCAGTAGCCGCGGCAAAAGTGACCTTATTAATCCCGTCCCTCAGCGCCTGAACATCGATCTTGGTAGCCACGCCATCGGCAACCTGAGGTATGGGCGGGAAGTCCTGCGCATCCAACCCGTTGATACGGGCCTCAAAACGAGCACACTTTAGCTGGAGTGTCTTCTGATTAAGCGCAATGTCGATTTTGTCGTTGGGGAGAGAATTCACGAACTCCGTCAAAAGTCTGGCCGGTATGGTTATGGCTCCTTCTTCCTCTATTTTGGCCCCCAACCAGCAGCTAACGGCTATCTCTAAATTAGTGGCTGCGAGCTTGAGACGGGACTGGTCCGTGGCTATCAAGACGTTCTGAGTAATAGGCAACGTACTTCTGGTGGCTACAGCCCGACTAACTATGCCTAAGCCTTTACTCAAATTCTCTTGAAGGCAGGATAGTTTCATGTCAACACCCCCCAACGGTAGTACGTCAAAGTATACGCCGCCAGCATGGCCAAGTCAACGGTTTTTAGGCTCTTTGTCAAATGTTGTGGAAACAGCTTCGGCATGGTACAAACCCCAGGAGCATTTTTCTCCAGTAGACCTCTGCATTTCTCAATCCATAGGAGATACGCTTTAGCATCTTGATCT
>Ga0116202_10000115_pt1 | contig 39013 bp, 53 predicted proteins | sample LakKivw325mmetaG_FD_94479 | JGI IMG/M metagenome (GOLD analysis project Ga0116202, IMG submission 94479) | Anoxic lake water microbial communities from Lake Kivu, Rwanda to study Microbial Dark Matter (Phase II) - Lake Kivu water 325m metaG | ecosystem: Environmental > Aquatic > Freshwater >... | reverse complement strand
TCTGGCCCGTGCGAAGAGCAGCGAGGGACGGCGAATCTCATAGCCCTGCTCGATGCGCAGGTCGAGGCCGGCCGCTTCTGGTCGAAGGTAGCGAAGGCCGTAGACGCCGAGGCAGCCGGCTGCGGCCCCCGTCGCCGCATCCTCGGAGATGCCGTAGTAGTGGGCGAACATGCGCACGTTGAAGTCGTTGTCCGGGTTGTAGCACTCGGACGAGAAGACGTAGAGGGCTCGGGCGGACGTCGCCCTCAGCAGTCGTGCGTATTCGTCGGGGACCACGTGGCAACGGCGGACAGCGGAGAGGGAGCGGAGGGGGACAACGATGAAGGGCAGTCCCGTGGATACCTCCTGCACCGGCCAGCGCTCATCGACATCCGACGGAGACAGACTGAGCACCCGTGCGGCAGTGTCCGGTGGAAGAGTAGCCCCGAATTCGGCCGCCCTCTGGTTCACCCAGACGGTATCGACGTTGCCGTAGTGGTAGGTGAAGCTGATCTCAAGGGGGGCCCCACCGATGGTGACGCTCATGCTCGTCACCGGCTCGTCGATGAGTTCATGCCGGAGCACGTACGCCGCCCCGAGCACGGCATGGCCCGAAAAGGGTATCTCCTCAGTTGGAGTGAACACGCGGATGTCGTAGCCTCCGTCGCGTGGCTCATCCGAGAGGATGAAGGCTGTCTCGGAGAAGTGCACCTCACCGGCTAGCCGGTGCATGTCCTCGTCGCGTAGCTGCGCCGCGTTCCTGAAGACCGCGAGCTGGTTACCGGTGTACGGTCCCTCGGCGAACACATCCAGCAGATAGAAACTGTGCTCCATCGTGCGGGCATGCGCCCGGGGCAGTCGGTCTGGTGGCAACATAATAGACGACCCTGTTTCGATTGTAGCAGAAGCTCCGCCGGTTCGCGCACCGCCGGTCAGGTATTGCGTCCGAATACGGCGTAGTGCATTTGAGGCCTTTGCCGCCTCGCGCCCGTATTGCGCAAGGCATGGTATATACTACGAGCGGGTACACGCCCATGGAGAGTCCCGCCGGCTTTCAGCAGAGGATCGAGTCCCTTCGCAAGGAGATTCTCCACCACAACCATCGGTACTACGTTCTCGACAGCCCTGAGATCAGCGATGAGGCCTATGATCGCCTCTTTGCCGAGCTCAGGGAACTCGAGCAGCAGCACCCCGAATTGGTGACGCCTGATTCCCCGACTCAGCGGGTGGGAGCCGGTCCCGTCGAGTCCTTCGGGGTCATCGAGCACCGCGTACCGCTGCTCAGCCTCGCCAATGCCTTCACGCAGGACGACCTGGCCGCCTGGTGGCGGCGCACCTCCACGCTGGTCGGTCGGGCGGAGTTCGACACGGTGTGTGAGCCGAAGATAGACGGCCTCGCCGTGGCTCTGACCTACGTCGACGGGCTTCTGTCGGTCGGCGCAACGAGAGGGGATGGCTTTCGCGGGGAAGACATCACCCGGAACCTGCGAACGGTGAAGAGTATCCCTCTCTCCGTTCCTCGCGACATCGCCCCGCCCCGCTTCGAGGTAAGGGGTGAGGTGTACCTGCCCAAGGAAGGCTTCAAACGACTGAATGAGCGGCGCACGGCTGAGGGACTTCCACTGTTCGCCAACCCCAGGAACGCGGCGGCAGGCTCAGTGCGTCAGCTTGACCCTTCAGTCACGGCGACACGCCCCCTCGAGATCTATGTGTACGGGCTGGGATGGACGGAGGGAAGAGCCGGTCCCCCGACCCACAGCGAGACGCTGGAGTGGCTGCGTGCAATGGGATTCAGGACAAGCCGGCTGGTGACGCCGGCGCGAACGCTTGATGAGGCGCAGCTCATCCGCGAGAGGTGGGCGCAAGAGCGGCCCACATGGCCGTTCGAGGCCGACGGCATGGTCGTGAAGGTCAACTCCCTGCAGTTGCAGCAAGAGCTGGGAACGGTAGGCCGGGAACCCCGCTGGGCCATCGCCTACAAGTTCGCGGCGATGCAGGGCACCACGCGCCTGAAAGAGATACGGGTGAACGTCGGCCGGACCGGAAGCCTCAACCCGTACGCGGTACTGGAACCCGTGCGAATCGGCGGCGTCGTCATCAGCCAGGCAGCCCTGCACAATGAGGAAGACATCCACCGGAAGGACATCCGCGAAGGCGACATCGTGATCGTCCAGCGGGCGGGCGACGTCATCCCCGAGGTAGTGGGACCCGTGGTGAGCCTGCGCACGGGAAGCGAGCAGGTCTTCCACATGCCGGGCACCTGCCCCGTCTGCGGTTCGGAGGTCACGAAACCGGAGGACGAGGCCATGCACCGCTGCACCAACGCCGCGTGCCCGGCGCAGGCCCTCGAGCGCATCAAGCACTTCGTCAGCCGCGATGCGATGGACATAGAGGGGGCGGGGGAGAAGCTGTGCGAGGCACTCTTCTCCCGGAACATGGTCAAAGATGCGGGCGACCTCTACTCCCTCACGAAGGAAGACCTGCTGAAGCTGGAGCGCATGGGAGAGAAGAGCGCCGCAAACGTCCTCGCCTCAATCGAGGGGAGCAAGAGCCGTCCGCTCGGCCGGGTCATCTTCGCCCTCGGCATACCGCACGTCGGCCAGGAGTACGCAGAGCTGCTGGCAGGGCGGTACCGCAGCGTGGACGAGCTGGAGGCAGCGGGCGTCGACGAGCTGTCGCAACTGTCGTCCGTGGGTCCTACGATTGCCGGAAGCATCGCGGCGTTCTTCAGGCAGGACAGGAACCGGCAGATAGTCGAGAAGCTGCGCGCCGCAGGCGTCGCGCTCTCAAGAGGAGAAACGCAGCCGGCGAGCGGCCAGCCGCTGGCAGGGCTGACCTTCGTGTTCACCGGTCGACTGAGCCGTCTCAGCCGTCCTGAAGCCGAGGCGATGGTTGTCCGGCTTGGAGGGAGAGCGGGGCAGGACGTCAGCCGGAACACGTCCTACGTTGTCATCGGCGAGGATCCCGGCTCGAAGGCAACCAGAGCCCGCACGCTGGGCGTGAAGTCGATCAGCGAAGCAGAGTTCCTCCAGTTGACGGGCGGGAGCTAGCGGCGGTTGCGGACCTCGTCGACGACGTCGCGCAACGACCGAGCGAGGTAGGCAGGCAGGTCCGCCGCCTCACAGTAGCGGACATCGTCCACCTCGGTGCCGGCAGCCGGCTCGCCTGCGGTCACGTTCACCAGATAGCTCACCGCAAGCATGTCGCCATAGAGCTCCTCATCCTGGAGCCTGACGACGCGCACGAGGCGTTCAATCGCACCCGTCACACCGGCCTCTTCACGAAGCTCGCGAAGGCAAGCCTCCTCGGGGGTTTCACCGGACTCGACAAACCCCGAAGGACAGCCCCACAGGCCCTTCTTGGGAGGAATCCCGCGCTTGATGAGCAGGAACCGTCCGTCTTTCACCGCAACGGCGACGACCACGGGCAGGGGATTCTCATAGCGCACGAAACCACAGGTGGTGCAGTGCTTGCGGACTCTGCCGTCCACCATCCCTTCGACCAGCGGCGAAGAGCACTCAGGACAGAACCGGTACGGCTTCGGCGGCACGTTTCGCTCCGGGCACTGCCTGAGGCGCCAGGCGCCTCGGGCAAGGCTGTCCGGCAATGATATATCGACCGGACTCGAGCCGCAATCGCCGGCGCGGCTCAGCCTCTCGTGACCTGGCGCCGGGCATGGTATCCTTGCGGTACCGAAAGGCGCCCGCTGAGGTGCTCCAGCTCTACCCTCCCCCCGCTGGTGCACCGGCCACACCCGTTCGAGAACGCGCCATGGATGCCTATCTCGACATCGAGACAACCGGACTCAGTCCTTTCGCCGACGCCATCACCGTCGTCGGCATCTATCGCGATACCCCTGAGGGGTTCGTGCTGCGACAGCTCGTGGGAGGGGACGTAACCGCCGGGAACCTGATGGCCGCGCTTGACGGAGTGCGTCACCTGTACACCTACAACGGGGCCCGGTTCGACCTCGTCTTCATCGAGTGCAAGCTCGGAGTCGAGCTGAAGTCACGCCTCACGCACACCGACCTGATGCACTCCTGCTGGAGCAAGGGGCTCTACGGCGGTTTCAAGGCGGTCGAGCGGCAGCTCGGCATCCAGAGAGTGCTGCAGGGGGTCTCAGGGCTCGATGCCGTGGACCTCTGGTGGCGGTACGTGCGCCGAGGCGATCAGCACGCCCTGCGCAAGCTGCTGGACTACAATCGTGAGGACGTGGTGAACCTGAAGGTCCTCCGAGAGCTACTCTCCGTCAATCAGGTCGCGCAGTGAGGAACAGGTGACCGTCATCGACTTTCACACACACATCGCCCCGCCGTGGGTCCGGGACTGCAGGGCGCAGCTCGCCCGCGACGACGCCTGCTTCGGTGCTCTCTACGCTGATCCGCGGGCGCGGCTCGCCACTGCGGACGAGTTGCTTGCGAGCATGGATGAAGCCGGAGTATCGGCATCCGTGGCGCTCAACCTCGGCTGGACGAGCGGAAGCATGTGTGCGCGCACAAACGACTACCTGCTCGAGAGCGGCGCCCGGTGGCCGGGCCGCATCATCCCCTTCGTGGCTGTGCAGCCGGCGGACCCTGACACCGCTGCGAAGGAACTGGAACGCTGCATTGCGGCAAGCGCGCGCGGAATCGGAGAGCTACGGCCGGACATCCAGGGCTTCGCGCTGGCGGATGCGGACCGGCTCCGCCCGGTGGTCGACATGGCAACGGCCCACGGCCTGCCGATCCTGACACACGTCTCGGAGCCGGTGGGACATGTCTATCCCGGCAAGGGCGCCGTCACGCCGGAACAGCCCTACGATTTCGCACGGGCCTTCCCGGAGGCGGTCCTGGTGTGCGCACACTGGGGAGGCGGACTGCCTTTCTACAGCCTCATGCCGGAAGTGAGGCAGGCTCTTGCCCGGGTGTTCTTCGACAGTGCCGCGTCGCACTACCTGTACAGCCGCGATGTCTTCCGGGTCACCGCCGGACTCGTGGGCGCGGACCACATACTGCTTGGCTCCGACTTCCCGCTCATTCGCCAACAGCGGGCCATCGAGGAGGTCCGACGAGCCGGGCTCCCGGAGCCGGACGCCATCGCCATCCTGGGAGGGAATGCCGGCCGGTTGCTGGCGCAGGGAGGTGGTAACGATGCCCGGGAGTGAGTCGCTTCGCCTCTTCGTGGCTATCGAGTTGCCTCCCGAGGTGAAGGCGGAGCTGGACCGGTCGGCGAAGCGGCTGCGGATGCGATGCGGCGTCAGCCAGTTGAAGTGGGTAGCAGTGGAGAGCATCCACCTCACTCTGAAGTTCCTCGGGGAGACGGCTGCCGAACGGCTGGACGCCGTAAAGAGCGCCCTGGCCACGTCCACCGACGGCGTCGGCGCCCTCACCCTTGCACTGGGCACCGTGGGGGCGTTCCCGGCATTGTCCCGACCCCGGGTCATCTGGGTCGGACTTGAAGGCGACACCCAGGGATTGATTGCCCTCGCAGGGCGGCTCGACCAGTCCCTGCAGACAGCCGGGTTTGAACCGGAGGCAAGACCCTTCTCGCCCCACCTGACGCTCGCGCGGCTGCGACCCGAGGCCCCATCGCAGGCGCAGGCGGAGATAGGGTCCGCTCTCTCCCGCGCGCAGCCGCCCGAACACCTTCAATTCACGGCGTCGCACGTGAGTCTCATCCGGAGCCAGCTCAGGCCCGAGGGGCCGCTCTACACCTGCCTGGCCCGCTGGCCTCTGGGCCGCCCGGCATAGAGCCAGCCTGTTCGTGTGCGGATTGCGACCGAATCTGGCGTGAGGTATAATACTCGGATACTCGGTCCGGGAGGTGGATTCCGTTGGAGAATGCTCCTTTCCCTAAGTGCTTGAAGTGCGGCAAGGGTGACCTCGTTCCCCTGTCGGACTTCGGAAGCCAGGGTGCGACGATCCGGTACAAGGCCTGGGTATGCACGAATCCTGATTGCGGCTACAACATCAAGATCCGGAACGGCGAAGTTTACCTCAACGAGCCCATCCTGAGCGGCGAACTGCGCGCCCGCAGCCACTAGTCCAGGCGACACCTGGTCTCAGGCCATAGTGCAACTACTTGGCAGGGCGACACGTGTGGCGCTTGACTGCCTCTTTCCGCGGCTCTGCGTGGGTTGCGGCAGGATTGGAGCCTATGTGTGTGACCAGTGCGAGAGGACTCGCCCTGTTCTCTTCGGACCGCTGTGCCCCAGGTGCGGGCAACCTCAGTCGAGCGGCATGCTGTGCCCCTCCTGCGCACGCCACCCCTCTGACATCACGTCGATACGCTCGGTCTACCGCTTCGAGGGGGTCATTCGCAGAGCCATCATCGAACTCAAGTACCACAACCTGAGGGCGATAGCGCCCCTGTTGTCCGCCAGCATGGCGGAACGACTGAGAAACGAGTCCTTCATTCCCGATCTGATTGTGCCGGTGCCGCTGCACCCGTCGCGGCTTCGCCGCAGAGGCTATAACCAGGCCGCTCTGCTTGCCCGGGAGCTTGGCCTGCTGCAGAAGGTGGAAGTCTCCGAGGGCTCACTGAGACGCATCCGCGAGGGGGACAGCCAGGTGCGCACGCACAACGCTGAGGCCCGGAGGCAGAATGTGGCCGGTGCCTTCGCTTGCACGGACTCCTCCGTTTCTGGTAAACGAATCCTGGTTGTCGACGACGTCTGCACGACGGGAGCAACGCTTGAGGCATGTGCTTCGGCACTCCGCGATGCAGGCGCGGCGGAGGTGTGGGGACTCACGCTCGCCAGAGAAGTGTAGGAAGGGAGGTTCGTATGCAGCTTCAGATTCTCTCGAAGAACGACTTGCCCATCTCTCCCGCTGTCGAACAGTACGTCACCCGGCGCATCGGCAAGATGGACCGCTACCTTCCAAGCATCGACCAGGGAAAGGTTGAGATCTCCCGGGAGGAGACGAAGCAGCCGGACCAGCGCTTCGTCGTCCAGGTCACGCTGGACAGCAACGGCGTGCTCATACGCGCCCAGGAGCGTGCGGACGATGTTCGCACCGCCGTCGACCGGGTCGTCGATGCGCTGGCAAACCGCATAGCCCGGTACAAGGGCAGGCGCTTCGCAAAGGGAAAGGACTCGGTGCGCACCATGGAGTCAGCGCCGCAGGCAGAAGAAGCCGCGCCGAGCGAACCGCGCCGCGTGGTGAAGACAAAGCAATTCACGCTCAAGCCCATGGCGCTGGACGAGGCAACCGAGCAGATGGAGTTGCTGGGTCATGATTTCTTCCTGTTCGTCGACTCCGACACTGGCAAGGCCAATCTGCTGTACCGCAGGAAGGACGGGGACTACGGTCTGATAGAGCCGAGCGTGTAACGGAAGCACTGTATGGAATTCGCGCTCTTCGTCACCGCTCTGGGCTGGATGGCGACGGGCCGCACGGAGGCCGGCATCTCCAGGGTTGTCCTGCCCAGGAAGAGCAGAGACGCGGCCTTCGAGGCCCTGGTCGAAGGCCGCGGCCGGATCAGGACGCCGCTGGTTGAGAGGGATGCCACAGCTTTCGACTCGCTGGCATCCCGTCTGCAGCGTTTCATGGAAGGGCACAAAGTGGAGTTCCCTGACCGGCTGGACACCACGGGTTGGACGCCCTTCAGCAGACGCGTGTGGGAAACGACCAGGCAGATCCCCTACGGGCAGACCTGGAGCTACGGCCGGGTGGCCGCGGCGATGGGGCAGCCGCGCGCGTGCCGCGCAGTGGGACAGGCTCTGCATCGTAACCCTGTCCCCGTAATCATCCCATGTCACCGGGTCATCGGAGCAGACTCCGGCCTCACCGGTTTCGGAAGCGGTCTGGAGTTGAAGCAGACTCTGCTTCGGCTCGAATCGTCCGCCGGAGCTACGAGTCTACCCTGAAGCCGGCGGCGCCAACCAGCCCGCCAAGGTCCTGCTCAAGCTCGGGAGTCACCTCAACACGGATGGAAGGCATTTCGACTACGGTCCGCCTGCCATCCGGCGAGTGGACGACTACCGTGACGCGATCCTCTCCTGAGTGTCCCCGCAGGAGCTGGAGCACCTGCGCCAGCCGGGAGAGGTCGGCCGCGGAGTCCTGCGTCTCCTCGAGGTAGATGCTGAGCACGCGGGGCTTGCGCTGACGCCGGTGGTTACCGTTGGTGGGCGCGTACCGTTGCGCCTGCTGGCAACTCACCTGCAACTGGCCGTCGCGACTTCGTAGCTGTCCCTTGACGACGATGAGCGCCCCTTCCACCCAGAGACCCCGGGTAGTCTCGTGAACGCGCGGCCAGACCGTCACCTCCACCCTGCCGGACGTGTCCTCAAGCTCGGCGACGACAAACGGCTTCCCTTCTCGGGTGGCCGTCTGGCGGACCGATGCCACCATGCCGGCAATCACGACCTCCTGCCCGACGCGGTCGTATCCGAGCATGGCGCACGGCGCCGTCACGATACCGTCAAGCTCCTCGCGAATAGCCTCGGCGGGATGCGGCGAGAAGTAGACGCCTGTCAGCTCCTTCTCCCAGGCTATCCTCTCACGCAACTGGACCTCCGGAACGCCGGCCTCAAGTTGCAGCTCGGCGCCGTCCGGGGATGCCGGCAGCGAGTCGAACATGGAGGTCTGCCCGGAGTCCCGTGCGCGCTGCTCCGACTGCGCCACAGAGACGATCCGATCGAGAGACGCGAGCAGGCTTGAACGTGTCCCCAGACGGTCGAGGGCACCCGCTCGAATGAGGCTTTCGACCGCCTTCTTGTTGATGCCTTTCGTGCCGACCCTGCGGCAGAAATCCATGACCGAGGCGAACGGCCCGCTGTCCTTCCGGCCCTCTACGATCGCCTCCACCGGACCGAGACCTACGTTCTTGATGGAAGCCAGGCCGAAGCGTATGGCGGGACCGGACGCAATCTCCTCGATGGTGAATCCGACATCGCTTGAGCAGACGTCCGGCGGCAGAATCGGGATGCCCATCCTGCGGCATTCTTCAGCGGCGAGACAGACCTTCTCCGCGTTGTCCCAGTACGTGTTCATGAACGCAGCGATGTACTCCACCGCGTAGTTGGCCTTGAGATAGGCCCCGCGATAGGCCACCAGCGCGTAGCTGACGCTGTGGGCCTTGTTGAACGCGTAGCCGGCGAAAGGCTCGATGAGTGCGAATATCTCGCGCGCCAGCCGTTCCTCGATGCCGTTCTTGACGGCCCCGGCAACGAACGTCTCCTGCTGCTCCTTCATGACTTCCGGGATCTTCTTTCCCATCGCCTTCCGGAAGATGTCCGCCTGGCCCATCGAGTAGCCTGCCAGGATGCGGGCGATGAACATCACCTGCTCCTGGTAGACGATGATCCCGTACGTCTCTTGAAGTATCTGCTCCAGGGCCGGATGAGGATAGCTGACCGGCTCGATTCCCTGCTTGGCGCGGATGAACTTGTCTATCTGCTCCATCGGGCCGGGCCGGTACAGGGCGACCATGGCCGAGATGTCGGCAAACACGGACGGCCGCAGCTCCTGCAGGTAGCGGCGCATGCCTTTGCTCTCCAGTTGGAAGATGTCGCGCGTTTCGCCTGATGCGAGCAGCTCGAATGTCTTCTGATCATCGAGGGCCAAGTGCGGGAAATCGAGGAGCACGCCATGGCGCCGGTGGATTATGTCGCGTGCCTTCGACAGAATCGTCAAATTGGAGAGCCCCAGGAAGTCCATCTTCAGAAGGCCCAGCTTGGCGATATTCCACATGTGATACTGGGTCATGAGGCCCTGTCCCTGCTGACCGGCCTTGCCGACCGGCTGCAACGGAGCGTATGCGACCAGAGGGTCACGCGAGATGACGACACCGGCTGCGTGGGTGCTCGCGTGCCGGACCAGGCCCTCGATGCTGCGCGCCGCGTCGAGCAGACGCTTCACTTCAGCATCGCCCTCGTACATCTGCCTGAGCTCGACGCTGTCCGAGAGCGACTTGTCGAGCGTGATGGTCAGCTCCTGCGGAATGAGCCGCACGACCGTGTCAACCTGGCTGTAGGGCATACCGAGCGCGCGGCCCGCATCGCGAAGGGCGGCACGCGCGCCCAGTGTCCCGAACGTAATAATCTGGGCGACGTGGTCCGTACCGTAGCGCTGATTCACATACGCCAGCATCTCGTCGCGCCGGTCGTCCTGGAAATCGAGGTCGATATCGGGCATCTCACGCCGCTCCACGTTCAGGAAGCGCTCGAACACCAGCCCGTACTCGATGGGGTCGATATCGGTGATGGAGAGACAGTAGAGGACGAGGCTCGCCGCGGCGCTGCCGCGCACCCCGTAGTAGAGACCCTGACGCTTGGCGTACGAGACGATGTCCCACACGACCAGGAAGTAGTCAGCGAAGTGCGTCTTCTCGATGACGTCCAGCTCATGATTGAGTCTGTCTTCGTACTCGCGGCTCGGCTCAGGGAACTTCCTGGCGAACCCCTCACGGCAGAGACTGCCGAGGTAGGCTTCGGCGGCAACCCCGTCAGGCAGGGACACTTCCGGGAGGTGCAACCCGCCGAAGCTCAGTTCGAGATTGCAGAGGTCGGCGATGCGGACGCTGTTCTCGACCGCCTCGGGCAGGTCCTGGAACAGACTCGCCACCTCCTCCGGGCTGCGAAGGTAGAAGTAGTCCCCGGCCATCTTGAGGCGCTTCTCATCCGCCACGGAGGCATTGGTCTGCACGCAGAGTAGAAGGTCGTGCGCTTCCGCCTCTTCCTGCCGGACATAGTGAACATCGAACGTCGCCACCAGCGGGATTCCGAGCCTTCCGGCCAGCGCTATGAGCTCCGGATTCGCGCGCTCCAGGTCAGGTATCGGATGCCGCTGTATCTCCACGTAGTAGTGCTGGAAGACGTCCCTGTACCACGAGGCAGCGGCTTCGGCGTCGGCGATGCGCCCGTCCAACACCAGCCGAACGAGTTCGCCATTCGCGCAGCCCGACAGGGCTACGAGGCCCGCGGAGTGCCGGCGCAGCAACTCGCGATCGACGCGCGGCTTGTAGTAGAAGCCATCGACGTGCGCCCTGGTGACCAGTTGAAGCAGGTTATGGTATCCTTCGATGTCCTTCGCCAGCAGAGTCAGGTGGTACGGACTTCGGCTCGCCGGGTCTCTCAGGGTGCAGGAGGACTCTGCAACGTAGACCTCGCACCCGATGATCGGTTTCAGTCCGGCAGCGCGGGCAGCCGTGTAGAAGTCAAGGACACCGTACATGTTCCCGTGGTCGGTGATGGCGACGCTCGCCATGCCGAGGTCCTTGGAGCGTGCGATGAGCTGTGGGATGCGGCACATCCCGTCGAGGAGGCTGTACTCTGTATGAACGTGGAGATGCACGAAGGCCGAAGCCATCGCGCCGATTATACCATGGGGTCCGGAGACGGCCGGTGACCGCCGATGTCTGACCGGAGGCTTTCGACCTCACGATTGCTCGGGCTGCTCCTGCCGCTTCTTGTCCCCGTCCTGTGCCTGTGTACCTGCCTCAGGCTTGAGATGAACAGCCCCACCCTCTACAACCAGGGATTCGTTCGCTACGACATCCCGGCTTCAACCGGACTCCCGGCAAGTCAGCTGGACGCCATCACCGCCCGGCTCATCCGCTACTTCAACTCGCTCGACGCGACGCCCCAGATGCGGGTGACGAATCTGGCGGGGAGCACGTTTGATCTCTTCCACGACTACGAGGTCGTCCATCTCGAAGACGTGAAGCGCCTTTTCGCGTTCAACTCGAGCCTGCAGGCGCTGAGCCTGCTCCTGCTTCTGGCTCTGTGCGCGATCGGGTTCTCGCACGGCCGCCGGGTGGATGTGGCCGCCGGGCTTCGCCGGGGCGCCCTCTTCACCCTTGGCCTTCTGGCGGTGACCGGCACTCTGTTCGTGGCCGACTTCGATTGGGCGTTCGTCGGCTTCCATCTGGTCGCCTTTGACAACTCCTTCTGGCAACTCGACCCGAGTACCGACTTTCTTGTCCGGCTCTTCCCGTGGGGCTTCTGGCAAGACATGAGCCTGCTGGCCGGCATCGCGACCGGTCTGACAGCAGGGGCCATCCTTCTGCTGGCCCGGATGGCAGGCCAGGGCGACACGAACGACTGACACGTTCCGCAAACGTCGGCTGCGAAAGAGCGTGATGTATAATGCCATCGGCCGTCGGAGCAACCTCCGGCGCACAGGGAGGTCATCGCCATGGATTTCAAGCCCGCTGTCGTGAGGCTCCAGTCCTCCGGGACATACCCGCCTTACACGGCCACCTTCCCGGTACCGCGCGAGTACAACGACATCATCATGGAGTGGGATGTCCCGAGCCACGTTGCAGTCATCACACTCAATCGCCCCGAGGTTCTGAACGCCCTCAGCCCGACGCTGCTCGAGGAGACTATCGACGCGTTGCGTCTCATCGACGAGAACGACGATATCAGTTGCACGATCCTCCGTTCCTCCAGTGAACACTTCTGCTCCGGCGGCGACTTCAAGTCCTTCGCGAACAAGGACCTGCTGACCCAGCGGTGGTACTTCGAGATGACGCCACGGCTGCTGCAGGTCATGACAAACGCCGCTGTGCCGATCATCGCCGCCGTGCGAGGCACCTGTTGCGCGCTGGGCGTCTCGCTGGCAGGGAGCAGCGACATCGTGCTGGCATCGGACACGGCGAGCTTCTTCCTTCCCGGCGGAGGCATGGGGTTCGGCTGCTTCACGCCGACCGCAGGCGTGTACAAGTCACTCCTCAGGAAGAGGATGTTCGAGCTCCTGCTGACCGCCAAGCCCCACCCTGCGGACTGGGCTCGCGAATCGGGGCTGGTCAACTACGTGTATCCCGATGCCGAGCTCGACACACGGGCGTGGGAGTTGGCCAAGACCATCGCCGCAAACGCTCCCATGGTGGTCAGGTGGTCGAAGCAGTTCTGCTACCACGTGCAGGATATCGACGAGAAGCACGCCTTCCGGTATGCCAGCGACCTCATCACGATGCAGTCGCTCACGCGTGACGGATACGAAGGTCAGAACGCGTTTCTGGAGAAGAGGAAGCCCGTCTGGCAGGGACGCAAGGGCGGCTCAGCGCGGGGCGACGTACATGCACCGGAAGAGGAGCACGTGTGGAAGGTCGGCAAAGAGGTGCGGCGCAAGTAGAGCTTGCAGGCTTCGGCTCCGCGGGCCGGTCCGCGGGAAGAGGGGGACGCGATGACTACTGAGAAAGACAAGGCAGTCGAGCTCGCAATCGAGCAGATTGAGCGCAAGTTCGGGCGCGGCTCTCTGATGCGGTTGGGAGAGGTGGCAAGCAGGCAGGAGATCGACGCCATATCGACCGGCTCGCTCTCCCTCGACCTGGCGCTCGGTGTTGGCGGAATTCCCCGGGGACGCGTCACGGAGATATTCGGGTCGGAGTCGTCCGGCAAGACGACCCTGGCCCAGCACATCATCGCGGAAGCGCAGAAAGCGGGCGGCAAGGCGGTGTACATCGATGCCGAGCACGCTCTCGACCCCCGGTATGCCGCCGCCTGCGGCGTCGACATCGATGAGCTCATCGTCTCGCAGCCGGGCACGGGGGAAGAGGCGCTCGACATCACAGAGGAGCTCGTTCGGAGTTCCGGCGTGGACGTCATCGTCATCGACAGCGTGGCCGCCCTTGTGCCGAAGGCGGAGATAGAGGGCGAGATGGGCGACTCCCACGTCGGGCTGCAGGCCAGGCTCATGTCACAGGCCCTGCGCAAGCTCACGGCCTCCATCAATCGGTCTCGGACGGCCGTGGTGTTCATCAACCAGCTTCGAGAGAAGGTCGGCATCGTCTTCGGGAACCCCGAGGTGACACCCGGCGGACGCGCCCTCAAGTTCTACTCATCGGTGCGCATCGACCTGCGAAGAGGTGACACGCTGAAGAGGGGTTCCGATGTGGTTGGTTCACGTGTCAAGGCTCGTGTGGTGAAGAACAAGGTGGCTCCGCCGTTCCGAACGGCCGAGTTCGATATCCTGTTCAACCAGGGCATAAGCAAGGAGGGCGACCTTCTTGACCTGGGCGTCACCTCGGGCGCCGTCAAGAAGTCGGGCGCCTTCCTGACTTACGGAGACCACAAGCTCGGGCAGGGCAGGGAGAACGCAAGGGAGTATCTGAAGCAGAACCCCGAGGTGGCCGCTCAACTCGAAGCAGCGATAAAGGGTTCCCGCCAACCGCTTCAGACCGCCGCGCCGGATGCGGGCGGCGACGCAGAATCCGCATAGCCGGAGCGCCCAATGGAGCCCGATCCGCAGCATCGGAGAGCACTGTCTCTGGCGTACGAGTTCCTCGCCGGCCGCCAGCGGAGCGAAGCCGAGATGCGAGCCTACCTTCGACGGTGGGACATCGAAGACGCCACCGCTGACGATACCGTTGCCGCGCTGGCGCGACAGGGGTTGCTGGACGACCGGTCGTTCGCCGCTGCCTGGACCGAGAGCCGTCTATCGTCTCGACCCCGAAGCCGCCGTCTGTTGCACCGGGAACTGCGCGGCAAGGGGGTCGACGACGAGATCGCGTCCGAGGCCACACAGGCGGTAGATGACGAGTCCACCGCGACGGAACTTGCCAGGCGCAGAGCTCACGTGCTGCGCGGGCTCGACAGGGGCACTGCTGTCCGGAGGCTGTCGGACTATCTCCTGCGCCGCGGCTTCGACGGCGACACAGTGCGGAGAGCCGTTCGAGATGCGCTGTCGGGCGACGATGACTCGTAGCGGCACAGCGGGCATGTTACACTATTGCGCTACGATTCCCGGCGGGACACCAGGAAGCAGTCGTCGGGCTCCCTGACTGCCGGAAGCACTCACGTTTTCCGCAAGGGAGCAGACTCATGACTGACTGGAACTTCGCCCTTCAAATCGCCGCCGGCGGTTTTGGCATGGTATTCCTCCTGCTCGCCATCCTGCAGGTTCTCGTGTGGGCGGCATCGCGCCTCATCGTTCGCCTGTCCAGAGGCAAGACCAGCAGCTGACGCGTCCTGCAGGCACGCCGGTCTCATCACGGTCACGGAGGAGAAGATTGTTCGGGCTACTTGAAAGCGGTTTCCAGCAGTTCTACTGGGGCAACGCCGTCATGCTCATGATCGGCGGACTGCTCATCTACCTCGCCGTCGGGCGGAAGATGGAACCGCTGCTGCTAGTACCTATCGGATTCGGAATGATGCTCGTGAACCTCCCCCTGGGCGGCATCATGGACTACCAGATGGACCTGAAGGCGCAGGCGTCGGGCACCGTCATCAGCATCGAAGCCGAGGAGGGCTCTCGCTTCGAGAAGAACACGGTCCTTATACGGCTCGACAGCGGCGAAGTGGTCAGTCCCGTGTTCGGGCGAGTCGACACGTATCTTGTGGCCGCCGGAGACCGGGTGGAGGCGGGTCAATCCATCGCCACCGTCATCACCCAGGAGCAGACCGACCAGGAGCAGTACCCGACAACGCCCATCGGGCTGCTGTCGCGCATATTCAAGTACGGCGTCATGTGGCAGATACTGCCTCCGCTGATGTTCCTCTGTCTGGGTGCATTGACCGACTTCGGTCCGATGCTCGCGAACCCGAAGACGCTGCTTCTCGGAGCAGCCGCACAGTTCGGCGTGTACTTCGCCTTCTTCCTGGCTCTCCTGGCGGGCTTCTCGATCCCGGAGGCATGCGCCATAGGCATCATCGGAGGGGCCGAGGGCCCCACAACGATATACGTCACGTCGATGCTGGCGCCGCAAATCATCGGCGCCACGGCGGTGGCCTGCTACTCTTACATGGCGCTCGTCCCGGTCATTCTTCCGCCGGTCATCCGTCTGCTGACGACAAAGGAAGAGCGGAAGATATACATGAAGCCGCAGTTGCGACCGGTGAGCCGCCTCGAGAAGATACTCTTCCCGATTGCGACAGCGGTTGTCGTCATCCTCTTCGTGCCATCGTCCGCTCCTCTGATGGGTTGCTTCATGGTGGGTAACCTGTTCCGCGAGTGCGGAGTGGTTGAGCGGTTGAGCAACACCTCTCAAACGACACTCGTGGACATACTGACCATCTTCCTGACGCTGGCCATCGGGGCCAGCATGCCGGCGGAGAACTTCCTCCAGCCCCGAACTCTGCTCATCCTGGTGCTGGGCGTGGTCGCCTTCGCCAGCGCCGCCGGCGCCGGGGTGCTGCTCGCCAAGTTCATGAACCTCTTCTCGAAGGAGAAGATCAATCCGATGATTGGCGCTGCCGGGGTGTCTGCCGTACCGATGTCCGCCAGAGTAGTGCAAGTACTGGGCCAGAAGGAAAACCCCAGGAACTTCCTGCTGATGCACGCGATGGGTCCGAACGTGGCAGGGGCCATTGGCGCCGCCATCGCGGGCGGCGTGTTCCTGGGCATCCTCGGCTAGCGCTTTGCAGCCGGCGGTCACTCCTTCAAAACGACAACGGGGGTACATAGCATGGAAGAGATGAACGAGGCACAGAGGAAGCTCAACGAGCTCGAGCAGAAACGGGCGTCCGTCCACCGTCACGGTGGCGATGAGCGCGTCGAGGCGCAGCACGCCAAGGGTAAGCTGACGGCACGCGAGCGGATTGCCCTTCTCGTCGACGAAGGTTCGTTTGTCGAGTATGACGAGTTCATGAAGACGCGCTCCACGTACTACGGACTGGACAAGATGGACCTGCCGGCCGATGGCGTGGTGACCGGCATCGGTCGCATCAACGGGCGCAAGGCCGCCATCTACGCCCAGGACTTCACGGTGCTCGGTGGCTCTCTCGGAGAGACACATGCGCTCAAGATTGCCAGGATGCAGGACCTTGCACTGCAGTCCGGTATCCCGTGCATAGCCATGCTGGACTCGGGCGGCGCCCGCATCCAGGAGGGCGTCGACGCACTGGACGGCTATGGCCGCATCTTCTTCCGCAACTCCCGCTCGTCAGGTGTCATTCCCCAGATTTCGCTCATCCTCGGTCCGACCGCAGGCGGAGCGGTGTACTCGCCTGCCATCACGGACTTCGTCATCATGACCCGGAAGTCAAGCACGATGTACATCACGGGGCCGGCAGTCGTGAAGGACGTCCTCTCCGAGGAAGTCACGCACGAGCAACTGGGAGGAGGCCTCGTCCACAACCAGCGAAGCGGCGTGGCCCACTTCCTTGCGGCGGATGACGATGGCGCAATCGCGACGGTACGTGACCTGCTGTCGTACATGCCACAGAGCTACCGGGAGAAGCCACCTTCAACGGCGGCCCAGGACCCCGTCACAAGGGAGGACGAGACTCTGCGCGACGTCGTGCCTTCCGACCCGAACAAGCCATACGACGTGAAGGACATCATCACAAGGGTGGTGGATGACGGCCGCTTCCTCGAGGTGCACCGGCTGTACGCACAGAACATCGTGGTCGGATTCGCGCGCATCGGCGGCCGCAGCATCGGCATCATCGCCAACCAGGCGAAGTACATGGCGGGAGTGCTCGACATCAACGCCTCGGACAAGGCGTCCCGCTTCATCCGCTTCTGCGACTGCTTCAACATCCCGCTGCTGACGCTTGTGGACGTTCCGGGATACATGCCCGGGACGGCGCAGGAGCACGGTGGCATCATCCGCCATGGCGCGAAGCTCCTGTACGTTTACTCCGAGGCGACGGTGCCCAAGGTCACTCTCATTCTCCGAAAGGCGTATGGTGGCGCGTACGTGGGGATGTGCTCCAAGTATCTCGGGGCCGACATGGTGCTCGCGTATCCGCTTGCCGAGATCGCGGTCATGGGAGCGAGCGGAGCCGCGGAGATAGTCTTCGCGCGGGAGATAAAGAACGCGGAGAATCCTGAGGCCGTCAGGGCCCAGCGCATCAAGGAATACCAGGCGCAGTTCTCCAACCCCTACCGGGCGGCGGAGCGCGGCTCGGTGGACGACATCATCGACCCGAAGGACACGCGCCGCAAGCTGGCGCAGGCCTTCGACGTTCTCGAATCGAAGAGCGAGCACTATCCGGAGAAGAGACACGGCAACATACCGCTGTGACGAGCATACTTCCCAGAGACCGCGTCTCAGTGACACAGAGAGACAGATGTGAGGCTCGCCGAACCAACTCAAGACAGGAGGAGGATCAGGAACACATGGCAACCGAGGTGATAACGTCCCCGCTCCCGGGCAAGATAATGGCCGTGAAGGTCACCCCCGGTCAGAAGGTCAAGGAAGGCGACCTGCTGCTGACCATCGAAGCCATGAAGATGGAGAATGAGATCGTGGCGCCGATTGACGGCACAGTCAGCGAGGTGGCAGTCAAACCTCAAGCCACGGTCCAAATCGGCGACAACCTGGTTACTATCGCCGAGGGCTAGCTTGGCGACACGTGTCGTCGTCTTGACAGCACGTACCCTGAACGCGGTATAGTATTGAGGTTCCGGGCCATTAGCTCAGTTGGCTAGAGCACGGTCCTGATAAGACCGGGGTCTGTGGTTCGAGTCCACAATGGCCCATTCCTCATCTTCCCGCAGCGGACCTGGTTCCCCCAGTCAAATCCCACAGAGCCGGCACTCGACCGCGCCGACAGGCGCGACTCACTCTTCCCAGGCTTCGCCCGAGCGCTGGTTATAGCTATCAAACAGCTTGCCGGCCATCTCGTCGATGTCGTGCGACAGCCCCGCTTCGAAGTAGCGGAAGTAGCAGTTGTCCGGCGGAGGGGGTTCAGTAAGCCTGGTGAGCAGTCTCTTGTGGAGGTTCGGCACCTTGCCGAGGCGCCACAGTCGCTTGCCTTCCGGTGAAAGGCTGCAGATCTCGTAGATGCCCTGCGTGTCAGGCACCACCTCTACGTTCTCGCGGGTGAATCTGAGCCACGCCTTGTCAGCCCCCATGCTTTTTGAGTCCTCCTCAAGTGCCTCGACGGCGTCTAAACGAGAGTCTCCAACCACCCGCCCGCCAGCGGCTGTATCATCCCCGACCGCAGCCGGCCTGCCCTTCGGCCGCGTCCCTCTCCGGAGACGCGCAACGCACAGAGACGAGACAGCTCCCCTTCCCCTGAGGCGATCCGTCGTCCTGCCGGCCGCATGCTCCCCGGGAGGCAGCAAGAGCGACCTGCACATCCCCAACGCGGGATGATGCAGGCGGAAACGCACCCGGCATCAATCACACCCTCGTGCGACACCCTGGCAGAGGCACCTCAGAAATGGAACCTGCCGCATGGCCAGCCCGCGCCGGGCATCCGGTACTCAGCAGCCAAGGAGGCACGTCTGCCGCGCAGTACGCTTCGCAGCAATGTTACGCCTTTGGCATGCGCCACTCAACGGCTGCCAGAGGGTCGCCCAGGCAGCGCAACTCCCCCAGCCCGCAGCCCGCGGGCTCCCGCGACGCGCTGCTGTTCCGCGAAGTGGCGCCAGGAACAAGCAACGGGTGGCAACCGCAGTTGCCACCCGTTGTCGAGACGCATGCAGCCAGTGACTAACGCTTCGTGTACTGAGGAGCCTTGCGAGCACGGAGCAGGCCGGGCTTCTTCCGTTCCTTGACGCGCGGATCCCGCGTGAGGAATCCCTCCTTCCGGAGAACCGGCTTCAGAGCCTCGGTCTCACGAACGAGAGCCCTGGCGATTCCGAGCCGGATTGCGGCAGCCTGACCGCTCATGCCCCCACCCGTCACCTTGACCTCGACGCGGAACTTGCCCGCCATCTCGGTCGCGGTCAGAGGGCCTTCGATAACACGCCTGTGCTCCAGGCGGGGAAACAGCTCGGCGTAGGGCTTGCCGTTCACAACGATGCCGCCCTCGCCGGCGAACAGGCGGACCTGCGCCACGGCGCACTTGCGTCGGCCAGTACCCCAGACATACGCTGCGTCACTCATAGCTCACTACCTTCCTTCCGGATTAGCTGTCCCTGGTGGGGATGCTCCGCCCCAGTGTAGACACGGAGTTTGCGATACATGGCGCGGCCGATGCTGTTCTTAGGCAGCATGCCCCAGACGGCGTGCTCGATGATCTTCCTCGGATCCTGCGACATGACCGTCTCGAAGTTCGGCGCCTTGAGGCCACCCGGGTAGCCCGAATGCCGATAGTAGATCTTCTCGGTTCGTTTCTTGCCCGTCACAGCCACTTTGGCCGCGTTCACCACGATGACGTAGTCACCGGTATCCATCGACGGCGCAAACATGGCCTTGTGCTTTCCACGAAGCAGCGCAGCGGCCTGCACGGCGACATCACCGAGGATTCTGCCGTCCGCGTCGATGACGTGCCACTTCCGCTGGACGTCCTTAGCCTTCGGACTATATGTTTTCATCAGTTTCACTCCCCAAGTCGCTCGCAGTCACGCCGCGAACGGCAACGCGGACTCATAGCCAATCCGCATCAGGCATAGACCACGGGCCGGCGCTGCCGGTCCGACGGTACCGGGACACGCTTCATCCACGAACCGGGAGAACTGCTCCACAGTGCATTTCCCCACGCCAACCCTTATCAATTGCCCGACGGTATTGCGCACCTGGTGTCTCAGGAACGCATTGGCGGCAATCATGAACTCTACGCAACCGGCCGATTCGAGTACACGTGCCTCATGCACCAGTCTGACCGTCGGTTCCCCTGCTTCCAGTGCCGTCGCAAACGACCCGAAATCGTGCACGCCCTGCAATCGGCGAGCCGCCGCGCGCATCAGCTTCGTATCCAGCCTCTCTCGAACTCGAAGGCTGAAGCGCTCTTCAAGCGGTCTCTTCGTTGCGACGGTCACGATCCTGTAGCAGTACTCGCGAACCGTCGCCCGCCGGCGCACGTCGAAATCCGGATCTATGACACATGCCCCCTTGACCGCTACATCCGCCGGCAGATAGTAGTTCATGCCGCGAACGAACGTCGAAGGCTGGAAATCCTCGCGCACCCAGGTGCTGACAACCTGTCCGGCGGCGTGGACGCCGGTATCCGTCCTGCTCGCAGCCTGCACACGAGAAGCGGCCCCACACAGCTTCAGCACAGCCGCCTCAAGTTCGCCCTGCACCGTGCGAACGCCGACCTGGAGTTGATACCCCGAGAACATGGTCCCGTCATACTCGATCAGCGCCGCAACCTTGTGAAGTGCCACTACTCGACGAGCTCAAGCTGAGCCATCTCGGAGGCATCGCCCTGCCGCATCCCGATGCGCACCAGCCTCACGTAGCCCCCCTGCCGGCTTGCGTACCGGCGTGCAAGCACATCGAAGACCTTCTTCACTATCTTGTCCTGCGTGATGAACGCAACCGCCTCACGCCTGGACGCGAGGTCTCCTGCCTTGCCGAGCGTGATCATCTGCTCGGCGAAGCCCTTGACCTCCTTGGCCTTCGCGACTGTCGTCACCATCTTCTCGTGATCGAGCAACTCGGTCACCTGATTCCGGTACAGCGCGAGCCGCTGCTCCGTGGGTCTGTCAAGCCTTCTGCCTGCAACTCGGTGTCTCACTTGGTCTTCCCCTTCGTCTTGTCCGGGATGGCAAAGCCCAGGGAGGTCAACAGGTCCTGGACCTCAACCTGGGACTTCTCACCGAATCCGGGAAGCGGCGGCAATCCATCCCTGGTCTTCTCAATAAGCTGGCCCAGCGTCATGATGCCGCCCCGCCGCAAGCTATTGTGGGCACGGGTCGACAAACCAACATCGGCCAGAGGAGTGTTGTACTGCTCGGGCGAAATGGCGAGTCCAGCAGGAACTCGATCCTTCTCCTCCGAAGGGACAGCGAGCCCCTTGAACGCCGCGAACTCCTTCATCAGGATCTCGGCGCTCTGGGTTACCGCCTCCCACGGCGTCATGGTGCCATCGGTCCAGACCTCAACGATGAGCCTCTCGGGGCTGCGCTCCTCCCCGGGGTTGATGGGCTCAACAGTGAAGTTGGCCTTTCGTACCGGCGAGAACACTGCATCGACCGGAAGAGCGCCTACGGGCAAGCCCTCGGACGAGATGGCGGGAACGTAGCCGCGCCCCAACTCCACGTTGAACTCGACGTGAAGCTTCGCCTCAGGCGAGTCAAGGTTCGCGAGGCTCAGGTCGGGATTCACGATTTCGAAGTCGGTGGAACCCTGCATATCGGCGGCGCAAACGGTGCCCTCGCCCTCGGTATCCAGGAACATCTTGCCTTCCTGGTGAGTGACCGAGCGAAGCCGAAGCTCCTTCACATTGAGCAGGAACTCAAGGACATCCTCCCGCACGTGCGGGATCGTTGAGAACTCGTGCTGGATGCCCTCGATCTTCAGCCACGTCACGGCGGCGCCGGGAAGCGAACTGAGGAGGACTCGGCGCATGGCGTTGCCAAGGGTCACACCGAACCCGATGTCAAGCGGTTCGGCGGAGAACCGTCCGTACGATCCCGCTGACTGGACGCACGACACAGCCGGAATGGAGATCTCGCTCACTACACGTCCTCCCTATCACTACCTGGAGTAGTACTCGACGACGGCCTTGCCGCTGAGCCTGCTGTCAACATCCTCGGACGTCGGCAGACTCACGACGGTGCCCTTCATCTGCTGCTCATCGAGCCGCAGCCAGGACGGCACGTTTCGAGCTTCCACCTGCTCGGCAACCACCTTGTAGAGGGCGGTCTTGGCACTACCCGGTCGCCAACTGACCACATCACCGGCGTTGACCACGTAGGAGGGCACATCGACCCTTCGGTCGTTCACCCAGATGTGGCCGTGTCGGACGATCTGGCGGGCGTGCGGTCGCGACTCTCCAAACCCAAGCCGGTAGACCACGTTGTCCAACCGTCTCTCGAGGAGCGTTAGAACGTTGTCGCTCGTCATGCCCGGCTGTCGCTTGGCCTCTTCAAAGAAGCGCCGGAACTGGGCCTCCAGCACGCCGTAGGTAAAGCGGACCTTCTGCTTCTCGCGAAGCTGCAATCCGCGGTCGGATACGCGCCTGCGGGTCTTGGTCTTGAGGCGACTGCCGCGAGCCGTGTTGGAGCGCCGCTCGAACGGGCAGTGCGGGCTGGCGCACTTGTCTCCTTTGAGCATCAGCTTCTCGCCGATGTAGCGACACAGCTCACATCGCGGGCCAGTATATCGGGCCATGGACTACACCCTCCTCCTGCCGCGTGGGCGACAACCATCGTGGGGGATAGGGGTAACATCCCTGATGCTTGTCACCATCAGTCCTGCCCCCTGGAGAGCCCTGATAGCCGCCTCGCGGCCGCTGCCCGGCCCCTTCACAAACACTTCCACGCGTCGCATGCCGTCATTGAGAGCCTGGCGCGCGGCATCCTGAGCCGCCAACTGTGCCGCATATGGCGTGCCCTTACGGGAGCCCTTGAAGCCGGCCTTGCCGGAGCTACCCCACGCAATCACGCCCCCGGCGGGATCAGTGACGGTGACAATCGTGTTGTTGAACGTCGACTGAATGAAGGCCTTGCCTTCGGCTATATTGCGACGAACTCGCCTCTTGGTCTTGCCCTTTACTGCCTTCTTAGCCATCTTACCTCATCTGATGACACGACTACTTCTTCGCCGTGCCGCGCTTCTGACCCCTGCCGGCAACCGTCTTCCTGGTACCCTTGCGGGTCCTGGCATTGGTCCGCGTCCTCTGTCCGCGCACCGGCAGGTTGCGCTTGTGGCGCAGACCGCGTACGCAGCCGATATCCACAAGCCTCTTGATATTCAACTGGACTTCCCGACGCAGGTCGCCCTCAACCGTGTAGTCGCTGTCCAGCACCGCTCGAATCTGGCTGGCCTGCTCCTCAGAGAGGTCACGCGCCTTCACGTCTCCAGCGACACCTGCCTTCTCCAGGATACGCTTGCTCGAAGCCGCACCTATCCCGTAGATGTACTGCAGGCCGACGACGATATGCTTGTCTTTCGGCAGGTCAACACCAGCAATACGAGCCATACTTCACAGCTCCTCACGCAGGATACAAGTCGAGCACCGGCGGGCTAGCCCTGCCTCTGCTTGTGCTTGGGGTTCTCGCACAGCACCCGGACGATGCCGCGGCGGCGTACGATCTTGCACTTGTTGCAGCGTCGCTTCACAGACGAACTAACTTTCATAGCAGCTCACCATGCACCAAAACCTTACTATGATAGACGATTGCTTCGTACGTGTCAAAAGGACGGCTACTTCAATCGGTAGGTGACACGTCCTCGGGTCAGGTCATACGGCGACAACTCAACCAGCACGCGGTCGCCGGGCAGTATCTTGATATAGTGCTTCCGCATCTTACCCGAGATGTGCGCCAGCACCGTGTGGCCGTTGGGGAGCTCCACACGGAACATCGTGTTGGGGAGGCACAGCGTCACCTTCCCTTCGACTTCGATCTTCTCTTTCTTCGCCATGAGCTCCAGGGCCTACGCGAACAACTCCGGCTCTCCCTCGGTCACCACCACCGTGTGCTCGAAATGCGCCGCGAGGCTCCCGTCCATCGTGAGCACCGTCCACCTGTTGGGGGCGAGCTTCGTTCGCCACCCGCCGCTTGTGACCATCGGCTCGATCGCCAGCGTCATCCCTTTCCGCAGGACCGGTCCTTTCCCGCAGCAGAAATTGGGGATCTGCGGCTCCTCATGAAGCTCTCGGCCCACTCCATGCCCCGTATACTCGCGCACGACGGCAAACCCGTTGGCCTCCACATGCCGCTGTATGGCTGCAGAGACATCGCCCAGGAAGTTGCCCGCACGAGCGAACTTCACGCCCTCCTCGAGGGCGGCCTTGGTGACCTCGATCAACCGCTTCGCGCCGGCCGCCACATCCCCTACCCCTACCGTTACCGCGGCGTCGGTATGGAATCCCCGATGCAGCACGCCCAGGTCCAGTGAGACGACGTCGCCTTCCCGTATGACCCTGGTCCCCGGTATCCCGTGAACAACTTCGTCGTTGATGGACACGCACACGCTCGCCGGATAGCCATGGTATCCCTTGAATGAGGCGACCACCCCTCTCTTCCTGAACTCCTGCTCGACCAGATCGTCGATATCCCGAGTTCTCATGCCCGCCACCACCGCCGCGGAGAGCTGATCAAGCACCTTCCGCAGCACCAGTCCCCCTTCGCGCATCAGCCCGAGCTCCTCGGGCGACTTCACCACGATCAAGCACTCTCCACGCCGAGAGCGGCCGTTATTGCCGACGAGACCCGGTCTATCGGCAGGTTGCCGTCCACACGCACCAGCTTGCCCTGGCGGTCGTAGTAGTCGATCATCGGCACGGTCTGAGAGAAGAATACCTTCAGCCTCTCGCGCACCGTCTCTTCCTTGTCGTCCGCTCTCTGGTAGAGCTCTCCGCCGCATGCGTCGCACCGGCCGGCCACGGCCGGCGGCGAACTGATCTCGTGATACGGGGCCTGGCACTGACGGCAGATCCAGCGTCCGCTCAACCGCTTGACGAGCTCATCCTCAGGCACCTCGATGTACACAGCCCGATCGATAGCCCTGTGCTCATCCGCGAGCCGGCTGTCCAGCGCCTTCGCCTGGCTCAGAGTACGAGGGAAGCCGTCGAACAGCACTCCTTTGCTGCAGTCAGGTTTCCGGATGCGCTCAAGCACCATGCTGATTGTGACCTCATCCGGCACCAGCTCGCCCTTCTCCATGAAGGTCCTGGCCTTCAGCCCCAGTTCCGTCTTCTCTTCAAGAGCTCGACGGAAGAGGTCACCCGAGGCCACATGCACGATGCCAAAGGTCTTTGAGAGCACAGACGCTTGCGTGCCTTTCCCGGCTCCCGGTGCGCCAAGCAACACGATGTTCACTCCGGCTCCCCTCCCTACTTCAAGAATCCGTCGTAGCGCCTCATCGTAAGCTGCGACTCAAGCTGCTTCATGACGTCAAGCGCCACGCCAACGGCGATCAGAATGGCCGTGCTCGATATGGTCAGGACGCTGACACCTGTCACCACACGCGCAAGGAAGGGCATGATGGCGACGATTGCCAGGAACAACGCCCCACCGAACGTCAGCCGCTTGATGATGGCGTTCAGATAGTCGGATGTCGACTTCCCGGGTCGAACCCCCGGCACAAAGCCGCCCTGCTGCTGCAGTGTCCGCGGCAGGCTCATCTGCTCGAATATGACCATCGTGTAGAAGAAGGTGAAACCGAAGACGAGCAGGAAGTACAGGCCCCAGTACAGGAGTCCTCCCGGCAGTCCGGCGGAGGCGTCGAATGCCCTGTACAGGCCATCCCAGACGTTCGGGGCCTGAGGGTTCATGAAGTAGCTCGCGATGAGCTGCGGTAGCTGCATCATCGCGATGGCGAAGATGAGCGGGATCATGCCGGCGGTGTTCACCCTCAGCGGGATGTAGGTCGAGCCCGACTGGCGGTACATGCGACCGCCGCGGAACGTGCTCCGCGCATACTGGACCGGAATACGCCGGTGGGCCTCGATGAAGACCACAATCATGACAAGGGTGAGCGCGCCGAGGATTCCGAAAACCGCGGTGCCGATGGGGTTCTCCTGGAAGGCAAGGCCCGCTCTGCCTGTCGACTCCGCGAGTGAAGCCACGATTCCGGCGAAGATGATGATCGAGATGCCGTTACCGATGCCGCGCTCGGTGATGAGTTCGCCAAGCCAGACAAGCAGGATGGTGCCGGCGGTCATGCACGTGATTATCGTGATGGTCGTCATGACATCAGGCCGGGCAATCACATTCTGACTGGTAAGCAGCGCGAGCTGGGAGTAGGCCTGCAACGCAGCGAGCGGAACTGCCAGAAAGTGAGTTATCCGGTTGATCCGCCGTTGGCCCGATTCGCCCTGCTGTGAGATGGCCTGGAGGCTGGGAATCACAGGCACAAGCAGTTGCATGATGATGGACGATGTGATGTACGGATACACGCCCATCGCCGCGATGCTGAAGTTCCGCATCGCGCCGCCGCTGAAGAGGTCAAGCATCCCGAGCAGTGCGTTCTGTTCAAAGAACTGCGTGAGGGCGGCAAGATCCACGCCCGGGAGCGGCACGTGGACGAGGAAGCGGAACGCCACGAGGATCCCGAACGTGAAGACGAGTCTCTGACGCAGATCCGGGAGCGAGAACGCATCCCGCATCGCCTGGATGAGACGCGGCTGACCTTCTTTCTGCTGCTGCTGCATGCTACGCCGTCCTCACCGTGCCTTGTGCGGCAGTGATCTTCTGCTGAGCCGCTGCCGAGAAGCATGCCGCCTGAACGGTCAGCCGCTTCTCGAGGTCGCCGTATCCGAGCACCTTGGTGGGCTTGGACAGGGACCGGATGAGACCCGCCTTGAGCATGACCTCAGGCGTCACCTCGGTCCCATCGGGGAAGACATTCAGCGAGTTGACGTTCACGACGTTGAACTCGGTCTTGAACACATTCGTGAAACCGCGCTTGCGCGGCAGGCGCTTGATGAGCGGCAACTGGCCGCCCTCGAAGCCGAGCCGGACACCGCCGCCGGACCTGGCCTTCTGGCCCTTCTGGCCTCTACCGGAGTACGTGCCGTGCCCGCTACCGTCGCCTCTTCCGACCCTGTGCGCCTTGTGGGTCGCACCGGCCGCAGGGCTCAACTCATTCAGCCGCATCGTTGGCCTCCGAAGACGTCATATCGATGTCGGGTTCAGTCGCCGCGGGACCAGTCCTCCGCAGAGAAGCGAGCGCCAGCATCGTGGCGCGGGCGACGTTGATGCGGTTCTGGCTCCCGAGCGACTTGCTGATGACATTCCTGACACCGGCAAGCTCGAGAACTGTGCGTACCGTGGTGCTGGCAATCATGCCGCGGCCGGGAGCCGCAGGTCTGAGGAGCACCATCGATGCGCCGTACTTGGCGAGCGCTTCGTGAGGAATCGTCTGGTTGACGACAGGGACCTCGATGAGCTGCTTGCGCCCCATGGCGCCCGCCTTGCGGATGGCCTCGGGCACACCGGTCGCCTTCGCGAGCCCGACGCCCACATGGCCGTTCCCGTCACCGACCACCATGAGTGCGCGGAAGCGAAGTCGGCGACCGCCCTTCACGACCTTCGTCACTCGATCGACCGTCATCAGCTTCTCTTCAATCGCAAGTTCGGATGGTTCGATCCTCGCGACTCTGGAAGGTGTCCTGGTTACTGCCTTCATTTGCGATACCCTTTTCTGCCGTACTTCGACGACCTGCCGGCCCGACTAGAACTCGAGGCCGCCCTTGCGGGCTTCATCCGCCAGCGCCTTGACGCGCCCGTGGTACTTGAAGCCGCCCCGGTCAAACACGACCGCCTTGATGCCATGCTCGATGGCTCTTGCTGCAATGAGCGCCCCGACGCGGGACGCCGAGTCCTTCTTCGACGCCGCCTTCTCGCCGCTCGCGGCAGCGACGTCTCTAGAGCTCGCAGCGGCGAGCGTGCGGCCCTTCTCGTCGTCGATAACCTGCGCATACATGTGCTGGAGACTCCTGAAGACAGCCAGCCGCGGACGGTCGGCCGTCCCGTGGAGATTCCGCCTGACCCGCTCGTGGCGGATCTTCCTCATCAGTCTCGGGTTCTTCGTCGCCATGTCACCCTATCCTTTTGTCACTTTGCCGGCCTTGCCTGGCTTGATGCGGACTTTCTCTTCAACGTACTTGATGCCCTTGCCCTTGTAGTGGTCGCACGGCCGGATAGCGCGAACGCTGGCCGCAACCTGCCCGAGCAGCTCCTTGTCGAACCCGGTCAGGCGGATGCGGTTGGTCCCCTCGACCGCCGCCTCGATACCGGTGGGCAGATGGTAGTCGACGGCGCTGCTGAACCCAACCTGGAACTGAAGGGCATCGCCTGCTTTCTGCACGCGGTAGCCGACACCGCTGACCTCGAGCACGCGCTCGAACCCGGTGCTCACACCGCGAACCATGTTCGCAAGCAACGTCCGCGTCAGCCCGTGCATCGACCGGTGGATCCGGTCGTCGGTCGGGCGTTCCACCAGCAGCTTCTTGTCCTCCATCCTGATGCGCATGTCGCGATTGAAGGTGCGTGTCAACTGTCCACGCGAGCCCTTCACCGTGACGGTATTGTCATCAGCAATGGACACCTGGACCCCGCCAGGCACGTCTATCGGCATTAGTCCTATTCGAGACATCGGTCAGTCACCCCACAGTCGGACTACCAGACGTAGCACAGAATCTCGCCACCGAGCTTCCGGCGCCACGCATCCTGGCCAGTCATGATTCCCTTTGACGTAGACACCACCGCCACTCCGAGACCACCGTAGACCCTCGGAATCTCGGTCTTGCCCGCGTACACTCGCAGTCCGGGCCGGCTGACCCTCTCGAGGCCGAGAACGGCTGGCTGCTTGTCGGCGTACTTGAGCTGCACCCGCAGCATGTCCGCGGGCTTACTCTTGACGACCTCGTAGTCCTGGATGAATTCCTGCTCCTTGAATATCTTCGCGATGGCGCCCTTCACGCTCGAGTGAGGCATGAGCACACTTTCGTGGCCGACCATCACGGCGTTCCGGATTCTGGTCAGCATGTCAGCAATCGGATCGTTAACCATAGTGCGCTCTCCTACCAGCTCGACTTCCTGACGCCAGGCACCTGCCCTTGCACGGCAAGTCTCCTGAAGCAGATACGACACAGCCCGAACTTGCGCATGTAGGCGCGAGGTCTACCGCACAGATTGCAGCGGTTGCGCTGCTGTACAGCGAACTTGGGCTGTCGCTTCGATTTCGCTATCTTCGATTTCTTCGCCATGCTACTCTCCCGCGAAGGGCATTCCCATCAGTTTCAACAGAAGCCGGGCTTCGTCGTCGCGCCTCGCGGTGGTGACGATGGTCACCTGGAGGCCGCGTATCTTCTCGATCTTGTCGTACTCGATCTCAGGGAACACGATCTGCTCCTTGAAACCGAGGCTGTAGTTCCCCCTGCCATCGAACGCCTCCGGGGAGGTGCCCCGGAAGTCACGGAGGCGGGGCAGGACGATGCCCACGAGGCGGTCAAAGAAGTCGTACATCCGCTTGCCGCGCAATGTCACCATCATGCCGATGGGCATGCCCGTGCGAAGCTTGAACGTGGCAATGGACCTCCTCGCATGGGTGACCACGGGTTTCTGTCCCGTGATGGTCGTCAGGTCCTTCTCCGCCGACTCAAGGGCCTTGGCGTTCTGAATGGCTTCGCCCAGGCCGATGCCAACAACGATCTTGGTCATACGCGGAAGCTCCATCACGTTCTGGTGTCCGAGCCGGTTCTTCAGCTCGGGGAGGACTTCCTGCGTGTATCTTTCTCTTGCAGCCAGCATGGCAGTCGCTCTCCTCAGTCAAGCACTTCCTGGCAGGTCCGACAGAATCTCACCTTGCGGCCATCCTCAAGGGTTCTGATACCCACCCGGGCGGGCTTCTTGCACTTGCTGCACAGCAGCATCACATCGGACACGTGAAGCGGCGCCTCCAACTCCACGATGCCGGCCTGCCTCGCCGCCCTGCGGGCGCGCGAGTGACGCTTGATCATGTTCAGTCCCTCGACCACAACACGGTCCTCCCTGGGCAACGAGCGCCGTACTTTGCCCTTCTTCCCGCGGTCTTTGCCGCTGATGACAAGCACCATGTCGTTCTTCTTGATCCTCATGTCAGATCACCTCCGGAGCAAGCGAGATGATCTTGGTGAAGTCCTTCTCGCGCAGCTCCCGGGCAACCGGTCCGAAGATGCGGCTGCCCTTGGGGTTGTTCTTGTCGCCGAGTACGACGACTGCATTCTCGTCGAATCGAACGTACGCGCCGTTGGAGCGCCTGAACGGCCTCACCTCACGAACCACGACGGCCTTGACGACATCGCCCTCCTTCACGGCGCCGTGCGGCGCGGCCTGCTTCACGGAGACGACGATGACGTCGCCCACATGCGCATAGCGACGCCGGCTGCCGCCCGGGACGTTGATGCACATCACTTCTTTGGCGCCGGTATTATCGGCGACCCGAAGTCGAGTGTAGGTCTGGATCATTTCTCACCACCCTGGTCCGGCACGGCCGTAACCTTCGAGGAGGACTCACGGCTCACGACGCACCAGCGTTTGCGGGCCGAGAGGGGTCGCGTCTCGATTATCTCGACGATGTCGCCAACATGGCACATACCCGATTCATCGTGAGCCATGAACTTGCGGATGCGGCGCATCGGCTTCTTGTACAACGGATGGCGCCGCGTCGTCTCGACGGCCACGATGACCGTCTTCTCCGTCTTGTCGCTCACGACTCGTCCCTTGATGGTCTCCTTCATACCCATGGTCATCACCTGATCCCCAACTCTCTCTGCCGCTTTATGGTCTTGAGTAGGGCAACACGCTTCTTCACGTTCGCCAACTCGCGGTGGTTCACCAGCTGCCTGCTCGCCACACGGACACTGAGGCTCACCAGCTGCAGATCTGCCTCTTCGAGCTGCTTGTTGATCTCCGCATCGGAGAGTGCGCGCACTTCATCAGCTTTCAACCTGGCTCACCTCCCTCTCCACAAAAGTCGTGTCGATGGGCAGTTTGAACGACGCCAGGTGAATCGCCTCTTTGGCCATCTCCTGAGTCACGCCACCGAGCTCAAAGAGGATCTTTCCCCGCTTGACGACCGCCACCCAGTGGTCAGGTGCGCCCTTGCCGCCACCCTGCCGGGTCTCGGCGGGCTTCTTGGTCGCGGACTTGTCCGGGAACACGCGAATCCAGAGCTTCCCTCCGGTCCGGAGGAAGCGCACGAACACACGTCGCGCGGCCTCTATCTGCTGCGCCGTCAGCCATGCATTTTCGTCGGCGCACATGCCGTAGTCGCCAAACGCAACGGTGGCGCCGCTGTGGGCCGACCCCTGCCTGCGGCCACGATGCATCTTACGATACTTCACTCGTTTCGGTTGTAGCACGACGCCTCCTCGCCTCAGGCAGAATCTCGCCCTTGAAGACCCAGACCTTCACGCCGATGCGTCCCATGATGGTGTGCGCCTCGGTGAAGCCATAGTCGATGTCCGCTCTCAGGGTATGCAGGGGCATTCTGCCCTCATGTACTGACTGTGTTCGAGCAATCTCAGCACCGCCCAGCCGACCCGAGACCCTGATCCTGACTCCCTGGGCGCCGGCCTGAAGGGTGCGGAATGAAGCCTGCTTCATGACCCGACGGTAGGGCACCCGCGACTCGAGCCGCTCAGCGATATTGAACGCGACCAGAGCAGCCACGGTTTCAGGTTGATCAACCTCGCGTATTGTCAGCTTGACCCGCTCCTGAGCGATCCGCTCGAGCTCAAGGCGCAGCGCTTCCACGTTCTGGCCGCCACGCCCGATGAGGATGCCCGGGCGCGCCGAATGCACGGTCACAAACACCTCGCTGCCTGTACGCTCGATGTCGACGCGTGCGATGCCACACTCACGCGCCCGTCGCTGCAGCACACGGCGCAGCTTCACATCTTGCTCAAGCAGGGCGGCGTACCCCTTGCCGGCGTACCACTTGGCCTGCCACTCCTTCGTGATGCCCAGCCTGAAACCAACCGGGTTTACTTTCTGTCCCAAGTCTAGGCCTCCTCCACGAGCACGGTGACATGACTCGAGCGCTTCAGAATGGGGCTGATCCTGCCCCTCGCCTGCGGGCGGAACCGCTTCAGCGTGCGCCCCTCGTCAGCGTTGATGGCCACGATGCGAAGTCCATCCGCCGGTGTCTGGTAGTTGTTCTCCGCGTTGGCAGCGGCGGACTTGACGACCTTCGCCACCGCCCGCGCAGCCGGACTCGGCATGAACTTCAACACGGCGAGAGCCTCGTTGACCTTCTTGCCTCTCACGAGGTCGACCACGAGCCGCACCTTGCGCGGCGGCATCCCGATGTCCTTGGCAACAACCTTCACCTTCATGTCTGAAACCCCTAGCGCTTCACGGCAGCGGCAGCCTTAGCCTTGGCTACATGCCCTCTGAACGTATACGTCGGTACGAACTCGCCGAGCTTGTGCCCGACCATGTTCTCGGTGATGAAGATCGGAACGTGCTTCCGCCCATTGTGGACCGCGATGTTATGGCCGATCATCGACGGCAGCACCGTCGACGCCCGGGCCCACGTCCGGATGATGGTCCTCTCGCCGGACTTGTTGAGCGCGTCGATCTTCTTGACGAGCTTCGGGTGGCAGTAAGGTCCCTTCTTCAATGATCTAGACATGCTACTTTCTCCGCCTGACTATGAAGCGATCGGACGTCGTGCGCTTCCGGGTCTTGTAGCCCAGCGCCGGTTTGCCCCAGGGCGTCTTCGGAGGCATGCCGCGTGGCGTCTTGCCTTCACCGCCGCCGTGAGGGTGGTCACGAGGCGTCATGGCCGTGCCTCGGACGACGGGGCGCCTGCCCAGCCACCTGACCGCCCCAGCCTTACCGAACTTCACGTTCTTGCGCTCGACGTTCCCGAGCTGACCCACCGTGGCAAGACAGCTGCTGTGAATACGCCGCAACTCCTGCGACGGGAGACGCACAACTACGTAGTCGCCTTCCTTGCCCATCAGCTGAGCCGAGCCGCCGGCGCTGTGCACGATCTGGCCGCCCCGGCCGGGCGTGAGCTCGATATTGTGAACCAGCGTACCCAAGGGAATCGCACTCAGAGGCAAGGCATTGCCGGGCTTGATGGGGGCCTCGCGTCCCGAGACAACGGCGTCGCCCATTGCCAAGCCCTGCGGCGCCAGGATGTAGCGTTTGTCGCCATCGGCGTAGCTGACGAGAGCGATGTTGGCCGTCCGGCCCGGATCGTACTCGATGCTCATCACGCGCCCGGGCACATCCGCCTTGTTGCGCTTGAAGTCAACCATCCGCAGCATGCGCTTGCTGCCGCCCCCGCGATGTCGCACGGTAATGACGCCGCGGTTGTTCCTCCCGGCATTCTTCGTTGCAGGGACAAGCAGCGACTTGGTCGGAGGGGTGTTGGTCAGCTCCTCCGAGACCGTCGATACTCTGCCTCTCCTTCCAGGAGATGTGGGTCTATATGTCTTGAGAGCCATGAGACTTGCTTCCTCTACTGCTTCTCAGGGTCGACTATTCGCCCTGGCCTATACATGCCGGCGTTGCCATCTGGTCTTCTTCAGCAGCTTCTTGTGCTGATGCTTGGTGATCTTCTTGTTGCGCCACTTAAGTACTGATCCCATTACACGCCCTCAAAGTACGCAATTTTGTCGCCAGACTTCAGGCTGACAATCGCTTTCTTCCACGGAGACGTCGGCACCTGTCTCCTGCCCTTGCGCTTCGTCTTCCCAGGCACGGTGATGACGTTGACGTCAACAACATGCACGTTGAAAGCCTTTTCGACCGCCGACTTCACCTGCACCTTGTTGGCGGTGCGGGCGACCTCGAAGACGTACTTGTCCTCCTCCTGGAGTTCGGTAGCCTTCTCGGTGATCAGCGGACGACGAATCACATCATGCAGATTCATCGCTGTCACTCCCCTTGCTCCCCCAGATTGCCTCCATCCTGCGGAGTGCGGGGACCGTCACAATCATCTTGCCGGCGGCCATGACGTCGAGCGTGCTCAGAGTCGTGCACGGCTTGACGGACGTGCCAGGCAGGTTACGAGCCGACAGGAACAGGGCGGGCTGCGATTCGGGAGTCACGATGAGGGTCGATGACGAGAGCCCGGCGCTCGCAAGCATCGCCGCGACATCCTTCGTCCGCGGCTGTTGCACGTCGAGTGCCTCGACAACCCACAGGTCTCCGGAGCGCAGCTTCATCGACAGCGCGCAGGCAAGCGCCAGCCGGCGCATCTTCTTCGGGAAGCGCTGTCGGTAGGAGCGCGGGCTGGGACCGAAAACGATTCCTCCGCCACGCATCAGCGGCGACTTGATGCTGCCGCGCCGGGCGTGACCGGTCCCCTTCTGGGCGTACAGCTTGCGCGTACTGCCCGAGACCTCTCCGCGCGACTTCACCGACGCATTGCCCTGTCGCCTGTTCGCGAGCAGGCACGTCACTGCCTGGTGGACGAGGCCCTCACGAAACTCAACATCGAACACGGAGTCGTCGAGCTCAACCTCGCCGACAACTTGTCCCTGCAGATTGTGGACCGGAGTCTTCACGTTATTCACCCGCCTTCTCAACGATGACGACGCCGCCGTTGGCGCCCGGGACCGCGCCGTGTACCAGAAGCAGATTCCGCTCGGCGTCAATCCTGACTACCTTCAGGTTGGCTGCCGTCACGCGCGCACTGCCCAGGTGGCCGGCCATCCTCTTCCCTTTCAGCACCCGACCCGGCGTCGTGGTCGAACCGACGGACCCGGGAGCGCGATGCCGGTCTGACTGACCGTGCGTCTTCGGACCGCCGTGGAAGTGATACCGTTTCACGCCGCCCGCAAAGCCCCGGCCCTTCGACACGCCGGAGATCCGAAGAAGATCGCCGGGGGCGAAGCCGCCCACGTCCACGCGGTCGCCGACGGTCGCAGTACCGGCCGGAACGCGGAACTCGTGCAGATGGGGAGTTTCGGCAAGTCCCTTCAGGTGTCCCTTTTCCGCCTTGTTCAGGCGCTTCGAGCTGCCGAATCCGAGCTGGACCGCATCGTAGCCGTCCTTCTCGGCCGACTTCACCTGGACGACCGTGCAGGGGCCGGCCTCAATGGCGGTCACGCCGACGCACTCGCCGCCCTCCAGGAACAGCTGGGTCATACCTACTTTTCTACCGATAATGCCACGCACGGGAATGCTCCTCACTCGCGTATCTACAGTTTGATGTCGATCTCGACGCCGGACGCGACGTTGATCTGGGTCAGGGCATCGATGGCTTTCGAGGTCGGATCCTGGATATCGATGAGTCTCTTGTGCGTCCTGATCTCGAACTGCTCACGCGAGTCCTTGTCGATGTTGGGTGAACGCGTGACGCAGAACTTCTCGATTCTCGTCGGCAGGGGTACCGGGCCGACAACGATGCCACCGGCACTCTCAACGGCCTCGACTATCTGCCTGACTGCCTGATCCACCAGCCGGTGGTCGAAGCTCTTGACCTTCACGCGCACTTTCTGACTCGTCATATCGATGCCTCTGTTCTCTCTACCTACTGACTCTTCCTGGCAATCTGCTCGGCCACCGTCGCGGGGGCCGGTTCGTACCGACAGAACTCCATCGTGTGGGTTACCCTGCCCTGGCTCAGAGACCGAAGCGCCGTCGCGATGCCGAAGGTCTCGCCCAGAGGAATCAGACAACCGACCACGGTGGAATCGGCCTGGGTGTCGATCCGCTCGATTCTCGCCCTGCGGGCGTTGAGATCACCGATGAGATCTCCGGTGAACTGCGTCGGTGTGGTAATCTCCAGCTTCATGATGGGCTCGAGGACCACCGGCTTCGCCTTCGGCAAGCCGGCCTTCACTGCCATCGAGCTGGCGATCTTAAATGCAAGCTCGGAGGAGTCCACCTCGTGGAAGCTGCCGTCGAACGCCGTCACGGTGACATCCACAACCGGGTAGCCCGCAGGACCACCCGTCTCGACGGCTTCACGGGCGCCGGACTGGATGGCCGGCAGGTATTCACGAGGCACGGTGCCGCCCTTGATCTCATCGACGAACTTGAAGCCGCTGCCGCGCTCTCCCGGTTCGAGCCGCAGCCAGACGTGACCGTACTGGCCGCGCCCGCCGGTCTGACGCACGAACCGGCCCTCACTCTCGACGGCCCGCGTGATGGCCTCGCGGTAGGCGACTCTCGGCTTACCGACGTTGACCTTAACGCCGAACTCACGCGACATGCGCTCCACCATGACTTCCAGGTGAAGCTCTCCCATGCCCATGATGATGGCCTGGCCGGTCTCGGGATCCTGGCGCACCTTGAAACTCGGATCCTCGTCGATCAGCTTGCCGAGCACATCCTCGAGCTTCTCCGAATCGGCCTTGGCTCTCGGCTCGATGGCCATGGCCAGAACCGGCTCGGCGAACCGGATGGATTCAAAGACCACCGGGCGGGACGGGCTGCAGAGCGTGTCTCCGGTAACGGTACCTCTCAGTCCGAGAGCAGCGACTATGCTTCCCGCGTCGGCATCGGTCACTTCTTCGCGATGGTTGGCATGCATCAAGTAGAGTCGCCCGATGCGCTCACGCTTCATCTTCGCCGTGTTGAGGACCTGTGCTCCCGACGTGATCGTCCCGGAGTAGACCCTCAGATAGGTGAGCCGCCCCATGAAGGGGTCGGATACCACCTTGAACGCCAGCGACGCCAGCGGCTCATCATCGCTCGGGCCGCACACAATCTCCTGTGAGCCGGCCGGATCGCGCCCAACGACCGCGGGGACATCCAGAGGCGACGGCAGGTAGGCAACGACGGCATCGAGCAACGGACGAACGCCCTTGCCGCGCAGCGCGCTGCCGCACAGGACCGGCACTACCCGATTCGCGACCGTGAGGCGCCTGATGGATTCGACCATCAGTTCGGAAGAGACTTCCTGTCCCTCAAGGTAGGGAAGCAGGACAGCGTCATCATGCTCAGCCAGCTTCTCGACAATCATGTGGCGGTACCTTGCCACGGCGTCGGCCTCGCTCGCCGGCACGGGTCCGTATTCGAGGGGCAAGTGAGAATCCTCCGGAAACAGGATAACCCTGTTGCCGATCAGATCGATGACGCCCCGGAACGAGGATTCAGAGCCGTACGGCAACTGGACCGGAACGGTGACAGCGCCGAGACGCGATTCGATGCTCGCCAGAGTGCGGAAGAAGTCGGCCCCGACCCTGTCCATCTTATTGACGAAGCAGACCCGGGCAACGTGATAACGGTCGGCCTGGCGCCAGACCATCTCCGACTGCGCCTCAACGCCCGCCACGGCATCGAGGATAACGACTCCGCCGTCAAGCACGCGGAGGCTGCGCTCAACCTCGGCAGTGAAATCCACGTGTCCGGGCGTGTCGATGATATTGATGCGGTAGTCACCCCAGTGGCACGTCGTGGCGGCGGCCATGATGGTGATGCCGCGTTCCCGTTCCTGGTCCATCCAGTCCATGACAGCGGTGCCCTCATCCACACCCCCGATCTTGTAGGTTCGACCGGTGTAGTGAAGGATGCGCTCAGTAACGGTCGTCTTACCGGCATCGATATGGGCAATGATGCCGATATTGCGGACCCTCTCCATAGCAAATGAGCGCGTCATCGCTTTGACCGTAGACTCAAGAACAGCTCTAACTGCGGCCATATCACCAGCGGTAGTGCACGAAGGCCCTGTTGGCGTCGGCCATCCTGTGAATCTCTTCCCGCTTCCTTACAGCAGAGCCCTTGCCCTGCACTGCATCCACAAGTTCGGCGGCCAACTTCTCGGCCATCGACTTCCCGCTCCGTGTCCTGGCGGCCGTGATGAGCCACCTCATCGCAAGAGCGCGGCCGATGCGTCTGTCGACCTCCATCGGCACCTGATACGTCGCACCGCCGACCCGGCGGGGCTTGACGCGGATAAGAGGCGTTGCGCTGTCGACCGCCTTCTCGAGCACCTCGACGGGCTCGATACTCGCCTGCTGAGCGGCCAACTCCATCGCGCCATAGACGATGCTCTCGGCGGTGGCCTTCTTGCCTCTGAGCATCACCCGGTTGACGAACTTGGCAACGTCCACACTGCCGTACTTGGCGTCCGGCAGAACCACGTGCTTGTTTACTCTCTTCGCTCTTCTGGGCATGTTCTCACACCTCGATGGACGCTACTGCGGGCGCTTGGCACCGTACAGGCTTCTGCCCTGCTTGCGATTCTGGACACCCTCGGTGTCCAGCACTCCGCGCACGATGTGATAGCGGATACCGGGGAGGTCCTTCACTCTGCCGCCTCTGATCAGCACAACCGAGTGTTCCTGCAGGTTATGACCCTCCCCCGGGATATACGCATTGACCTCAAGCTGATTGGTCAGCCGAACACGGGCAATCTTGCGCAGAGCCGAGTTCGGCTTCTTGGGGGTCACGGTCTTCACCTGGATACAGACCCCTCGCTTGAAGGGCGAGCCCTTCGTCCAGATCGTCCTGGACCTCGACGCATTCTGGATGTAGTGCAGCGCGGGAGCCTTCGTCTTGGAGACGATCTTCTTCCTGCCTTTTCTCACAAGCTGATTGATGGTCGGCATACGTACCACACCTCACTATATCTGGGCAATCAAAAGAGCCGGCTAGCCAAGCCGCGGGTCCGCTCCACACGAGCCCCGGCCCTAACTAGCTGGCTCAGTGCAACGAATCGAAGAGCAACCGGTGCTTTGAGGCTAACTCCGACGGTACACTTTATCACTGGGCAACGTACTTGTCAAAGGACGACGATGGAAGGTTCTACACTCGCAAGTGTGATGGGGGCGGGGAAGTTGAAAGCACCTGCCTTCCTCTGTAGCTTTGGGTAAGCGACGACTCAAAGGAAGGAGGAGAAGCAGGTGCGCGACGATTCTATCACC